>Ga0315285_10000373_pt1 | contig 46202 bp, 40 predicted proteins | sample YL17G09_36_MG_FD_203698 | JGI IMG/M metagenome (GOLD analysis project Ga0315285, IMG submission 203698) | Sediment microbial communities from Yellowstone Lake, YNP, Wyoming, USA - YL17G09_36 | ecosystem: Environmental > Aquatic > Freshwater > Lake > Sediment | place: USA: Wyoming | collected...
CCCAAGAGGGAACCCACCCTTTCCTTGTCCAGCATATGTTCGATTCCAGCATCGGGAGAAATTGCCATCTGGTCTTCAATTAAATCCGAGACCTGGCCTTCGCTTTCCTCTCCGATAGGTGCCTCTAAAGATGAGGTGGCGGTGGCCATCCAGAAATTTATCTGTTCCACCTTGTCCTTGGCAAGTTTTAGAGACTTGGCAATTTCTTCATCAGAGGCTGGGCGTTTTAATTTCTGGGCCAGCTGCTCCCTTTTCTTCTTCCACTTTGTGATCAGCTCATTCATGTATACAGGCACGCGGATCATCTTTCCCTGCTCAGAGATGGAGCGGGTGATGGACTGTTTTATCCACCAGGCACCATAGGTTGAGAAGCGGAATCCTTTTTTATGGTTAAATTTATCCACTGCCTTCATCAGGCCAAGGTTCCCCTCCTCTATCAGATCAAGGAGCGGTATCCCTAAATGCATGTATCTTTTCGCGATGTTGATCACCAGGCGCAGATTTGAGCGGATCATAGTTTTTCGCGCCTGCTCATCCCCTTTTTGTATCCTTTTGCTTAAATCAATTTCCTGTTGGGCAGTTAATAAGGGTATAGTTCGTATTTCTTTTATGTAGGTTCTTAAAGCTTCCATTATTTTTTCTTCTCTTTAAGCACTGCCTGCGCTGCTGCTAATTTTGCAATCGGCACCCTGAATGGCGAGCAGCTCACATAATTCATGCCCACACGATGGCAGAACTCTACAGACCGCGGTTCACCGCCATGCTCTCCGCAGATACCCACTTCCAAGTCTTTGCGCGTCGAGCGTCCGCGCTCAATGCCTATTTTTATCAACTCACCGATTCCCTCCTGATCAATGCTCTGGAATGGATCCTCAGGCAATATTCCCTTTTTAACATAGTCAGGCAGAAACCCTCCGATGTCATCGCGCGAAAATCCAAAACCCATCTGGGTCATATCATTGGTCCCGAAGGAGAAAAACTCAGCGACCGTTGCCAGTTTATCAGCGACCAGAGATGCGCGCGGAATCTCAATCATGGTGCCGAACATATGGTGTATTTTTTTGAGGTTGTATTTTTTCAGGACCTCAGCATAAACCTGTTTGGTTATGGCTAACTGGTCGTTCAACTCTTTTACATCGCAGACCACAGGGACCATTATTTCTGGATAGGGTTTCTTGCCTTCCTTGATGAGTTCTGCTGCCGCTTCAAATATGGCACGTATCTGCATTGCGCTTACTTCAGGGTAAGTTACGCCTAAACGTACCCCGCGGTGGCCCATCATCGGATTTGATTCATGCAAAGCATCTGCGCGGTTGGCAAGTTCCTCCATGCTGATATTCAAATCTTTTGCCAATTGCTCAAGTTTTGCCTTCTCCCTTGGGACAAACTCATGCAAAGGCGGATCCAGCAAACGGATGACTACCGGCAACCCGTCCATTGCTTCCAGTGTTTGTTTGATATCCTTTTTCACATAAGGGAATAATTCATCCAGGGCCTTCCTTCTTTCTGTTTCGGTCTTAGAAACAATCATCTTGCGCAGCCTGAACAGCGGCTCTTCAGAGCCCTTGCCGTAGAACATGTGCTCTGTCCTGAACAGGCCAATGCCTTCTGCGCCGAATAATCTTGCCCTCCTGGCATCCTCTGGCGTATCAGCATTAGTGCGGATACCCAGTTTCTTAATTGAGCCGCAGATGTTCAGGAAATCACTGAGGAGCTTATTTTCCTCTGAAGCATCCATCATAGGAAGTCTGCCTTCATAGACATTGCCTTTGGTTCCGTTAAGGGTGAGCCACTCCCCTTCCTTAAGGATTTTTCCGTCCACGTGGAGCTCTTTTTTGGCATAATCAATGTGTAAGGCGCTGCATCCGACGATGCAGCACTTGCCCCAGCCGCGGGCTACAAGCGCAGCATGAGAGGTCATGCCTCCCCTTGCAGTAAGGATTGCCTGGGCCGCGCGCATTCCCTCCACATCTTCAGGGTTAGTTTCCTCGCGCACCAGAATCACCTTCTTGCCCTGTTTTGTCTGCTCCACAGCTTCATGCGCTGAGAAGACAATCTGGCCGCTTGCTCCGCCCGGCCCTGCTGGTAAACCTTTGGCTAATAGCTTGTGCGTTAATTCCACCTTGGGATCAATTATGGGATGAAGCAATTCATCTAACTGAGAGGGAGTCACGCGCATAACTGCCTCTTCCCCTTTGATTAATTTCTCCTTTAACATATCCATACCCATGCGCACAGCTGCCGGGCCGTTACGTTTTCCCACACGGCACTGCAGCATAAAGAGTCTGTCCTTTTCAATGGTAAACTCAATATCCTGCATATCGTGATAATGCTTCTCAAGGCGTCTCTGAATACCAAACAATTCTTTGTAAATCGCAGGCATCGCCTTTTCCAGGCTGACCAGATCCTTGTTGTGCTCTGATTTTGAGTATTCATTTATGGGTGCAGGCGTGCGGATTCCCGCGACCACATCTTCGCCCTGCGCATTGATCAGGAATTCGCCGTAGAATTTGTTTTCACCGTTTCCGGGGTTGCGCGTAAAAGCAACACCTGTGGCTGAGTCATTGCCCATATTGCCGAAAACCATGGTCTGGACAGTTACTGCGGTTCCCCACTCATCAGGGATAGCTTCAATGCGCCTGTAACTGACTGCGCGTTTTCCCTGCCAGGAAGAAAATACCGCGCCGATTCCTCCCCATAATTGTTCGTAAGGCTCATCCGGGAAATCTTTTTTCAAAACCTCTTTAATCTTGATTTTAAATTGAGCGCAGAGCCTCTTCAGGTCGCCGGTGGTAAGGTCCGTGTCGCTTAGATAGCCCTTCTCCTTCTTAATTGTGCTCATTACCTTTTCCAGCTGTTTACGGATACCTTCTTCTTCCTTCGGCTCAATACCCGCGGCCTTTTCCATGACTACGTCAGAATACATCATGATCAGGCGCCTGTATGCATCATAGACAAAACGCTCATTGCCATTGCTCTGCTTTATTAGACCGGGAATGGTTTTCTCAGTTAAGCCGATATTCAAAACTGTCTCCATCATCCCGGGCATGGAACGCCTGGCTCCTGAGCGCACTGAGACCAGGAGCGGGTTGTCAGGGTCGCCGAATTTTCTACCCATTAAAATTTCTACTCTTTCCAATGCCTTGTGCGCCTCTTCCTTTAAGCCCTTTGGATACGTCTTTCTATTTTTATAATAATATGTGCAAACCTCGGTGGTAATCGTGAATCCCGGAGGAACCGGCAGCTTAAGGTCCTTGTGCCCTGCCATCTCCGCTAAGTTAGCGCCCTTACCGCCCAAGAGATTTTTCATGCTTTCATTTCCGTCTGCCTTGCCACCCCCAAAGAAGTAAACGTATTTCTTTGCCATTGCCAAAAACACCCCTTTCTTTTAAAAAAGTTTTTTAGACAAATAATCTTTTAATCTGTCAATACCAACTCGTTCCTGAAGCATTGTGTCTCTATCGCGCACTGTAACCTGTTTATCCTCAAGTGACTGTACATCAACCGTAACACAGAAAAGCGTTCCCACCTCATCCTGTCGCCGATACAGCTTGCCGATTGCTCCGGTATCGTCGTAAACAGTGATAAAACTTTTTTTGAGGTCCTGTGCTATTTTTTTGGCCAATTCCACGATCTCCGGACGGTTCCTCAAAAGTGGCAGCACTGCTACTTTTGTCGGCGCCAGGTCCTTGTGTAATTTTAAGACCACGCGGATATCGTCTTTGACCTTCTCCTCGTGGTAGGCATCCACCAGAAATGCCAGGACAGTCCTGTCTACTCCGCCAGACGGTTCAATGATGTAAGGATAGAACTTTTCTTTTGTTGCGTCATCATAATACTGCAGCTCTTTTGCGCTTATCTTGGAATGTTGTTTCAGGTCAAAATCAGTTCGGTTAGCGACCCCCTCCAATTCCGACCATGTTCCATCGTAATTTGCGCCCCTGGTAACAAAAGGAAATTTGTATTCAATATCCACGCATGCTTTTGCGTAATGCGCCAGTTCTTCTTTTTCATGCGGACGCTTTCTTAAGTTTTCTTTTCTTATCCCTAAGTCAATATACCAGTTAAAGCGCGATTCAATCCAATCCTCCAGCGCCCGGTCCGCATCGCTGGGCCTGACAAAATACTCTATCTCCATCTGCTCAAATTCACGTGTGCGGAAAGTAAAATTCCCCGGGGTGATTTCATTGCGGAATGCCTTGCCGATCTGCGCCAGGCCAAAGGGGAGTTTCGGATGTTTTGTATCAAGTATATTCTGGAAATTCACAAACATCCCCTGCGCTGTCTCAGGCCTTAGATACACTATGCTTGTAGTGTCTTCCATGGCGCCCTGATATGTTTTGAACATCAGGTTAAATGGCCTTGCCTCAGTTAGCTGGCCGCCGCACTCAGGACAAGTTTTACTGTCTTTTAAATCCGCCTGCTTAAAGCGCTTCTTGCAGGATTTGCAGTCGCTTTTTAAATCAAAGAAATTTTCTACGTGGCCGCTTGCCTCCCAAACCTTCGGATGCATGAGGATCGCCGCATCCATGCCAAAGATATCATCCCGGCCATAGACCACGGATTTCCACCAGGCGCGTTTGACATTGTTTTTTAATTCCACGCCATACGGTCCGTAGTCCCAGGTATTGGCAAGTCCTCCGTAGATCTCAGAGGACTGGAAGATAAATCCCCTGCGTTTACTAAGAGAGACAACTTTATCCATTAAATTTTCGCCCATAATCTTTTATTCTTAACGCAAGTTAGTTCAAAAGTCAAGGGAAACTTCCCATTAATGGGAAGTTTCCCTTGATTCCGAGGCAATGTGCCGAGGAATCTTTCACCTTGCTTTTGCGGTTGAGATAATTGAGAGCACCTTATTTAAATCAAGGCTGCCGCCCTTGTCTTTTATATAAATTGCAAAGAAATTACTCTGTCCGTTAAATACAATGCAATCAAAGTATCTGTCAGGTCCGGAAAGATTATAGTTTATAAAGCCCCTCTTATCAGAGATGCTGAATTGTGCCATTTTTACATTCTTTTGGGCTCCAAGGTCGGGTATAAATATACTCTTCATGATTACAAAGAAAGCATCAGTATGGTTTTTTATATCACTTTCTTTGGCATACATAGTGCGTTTCATAAAGTCAAAATCACTGTTTGTCCCCTGCTTTCTTATTTCGGGAAATAAGCTTACGAAGAAATCCGGCTCCATATGTATGATATAGATAGCGGAACCCCTGTTTCTGCGCGGAAATTTTTTGTAATAGGTCTTTTTAATCTTCTCCTGGAAAATATCAAAACCCTTGGGGATTGAAATATCAATTTTAGGAAATTTATACTCCAGTAATCCGGCGATATATTCTTTATCTATTTCAAGGTTATTAATTTCTTCAGATGGCGCCATGCAGAGGATGGGGATTTTACGACAGTCGCCAATACCGGTTTCAATATACGATTTTAAAATTGCTCGTCCCCCAAACTTGACTATAAAGGCTATAGCGAGAGTTAAAAATATTGCCGCAGGAATAATTTTGAGGATTTTATCCTTCATCTAATTTTTGGAGTTCCTCTTCCTTTATGGTAAAACTCTGCTGCCGGCCCGGAAATTTTCCCTGGATGACCTCTTCTTTATACTCTTCTATTGCTTTAGCAATTATTGGAGCAAGATTTGCGTATTTCTTGACGAACTTCGGAGTGAAGCGCTCGAAAAGGCCGAGCAGGTCATGAATAACTAGGACTTGCCCGTCGCATTTGGGGCCTGCCCCGATACCGATGGTGGGGATCTTTAGTCTTTTGGAAATCAATTCCGCTATTCTGTCCGGCACGCATTCAAGGACAATGGCAAAACAACCCAGCTTCTCCAATTCGCTTGCCTGTTCAATCAGTTTTTTGGCGGTTTCAGCGTTTTTCCCCTGCACTTTAAATCCGCCTAACTTCTCTGCGGTCTGCGGGGTGAGGCCTATATGGCCCATCACCGGAATCCCTGCTTTGGCAATTTTTTCTGTGACCTCGGGGCATTTGTCAAACCACTCCAGCTTTACTGCGTCGCATCTTGCCTCTTCAATAAAGCGCAAGGCATTCTTTACGGATTCTTCGGGATTGATCTGATATGATTCATAAGGCATATCTCCGACTACTAACGCCTGCTTTACCGCGCGCGTCACTGCTTTGGCGGCTATAAGCATCTCTGTCATTCCGACCTTGGTTGTGGAATCCAGCCCCAGAACCACATTCGCCAGGGAATCTCCAACTAAAATCATATCAATCCCCGCCCTGTCCACCAAAGATGCCAGCGGATAATCATAGGCGGTGAGCATGGTGATTTTGCGCTTGCCTTTTAAGGATAGAATATCTTTAATTGTAATTTTTGAAACTTGCATAGCTTAATTTCCAAAAATTTTTTATGCCTTCTTGACTAGCTGTTGCAGGAAAATTTTGTGCATCTTATACTTTCGCGGCCTTTAAAACCTGCGCCTTTCAAAGCGCGCGGATAAGAAGTGGCCGCTCAAGTATTCCGCTTCAGAAACCTTGAGGCTAAAGCCTCAAGGTGCTTCATTTGACAAGGGCAGTAAAGAATAAAGCCGAAGATAATCCGATCATGCCGATAATAACAAATATTGTCAGGAAATTATACAACTTGGAGTTAGTATATTTACCCATCAAGCGTTTATTGTTAACCAGAAGCAGCATAAAAATCAAGACAAACGGCAGGAGCACGCCGTTTGAGGCCTGCGAAAGGAGCATGATTGGAACAAGTTTTACATTGGGCATCAAAATTATTCCGGCGCCGATTACGATGATCGCGGTGTAAAGCGAGTAAAACTGCGGCGCCTCCTTGAAGCGGCGGTTCACTCCCACCTCCCACCCCATTCCTTCGCATACTGAATAAGCGGTGGACAGCGGCAGTATACAGGCGGAAAATACCGAGGCATTGAGCAGGCCAAAGGCAAAAAGATAAAAACAGTAATTTCCCGCAAGCGGCTTAAGCGCCAGGGCTGCGTCCTTGGCGGTTTCTATTCTTATGCCGTTCTTAAAAAGCGTATTTGCACAGACGACCACGATAAAGATAGCTATGGTATTTACGACAAAGGAGCCGATGATTACGTCCAGCTTGCTGTATTTGTAATTTTCCAATTTTATTTCTTTCTCCACTACGGATGACTGCTGGTAAAATTGCATCCAGGGCGCTATAGTCGTCCCAATTACGCCGATGAGCATCAACAGATACGCTTTGTCAAAATGAATCTCTGGTTTTATAGAGCTTTTGATGACGTTGTTCCAATCCGGCTTTGAAAAGTATCCCGACAGGACATAGGAAACATAAAAAAGACAGGCGACAAGGAATACTTTTTCTACCGACTTGTAGGTCCCTTTAACTATCAACCACCAGACAAACATAGCGCAAAGCGGGACTAATATATATTTACTTATACCGAATAATTCCGCGCTGGCTGCGATCCCAGCAAATTCAGAGATGGTATTAAAAAGATTCGAGAAAATCAAGACCATCATGGCATAAAAAGTGACCCTTACGCCGAATTCCTCCCTGATTAGGTCAGCCAGGCCTTTGCCAGTTACTACTGCCATGCGGCTGCACATCTCCTGGATAATTATCAGGGCAATGATAATGGGGATGAATGACCAGATTAATGCATAGCCAAAATGCGCGCCTGCCACTGAATATGTGGTAATGCCGCCGGCATCGTTATCCACATTGGCGGTGATGATGCCCGGCCCCATCACTGAAAGAAAAATTAAAACCCTTTTCCAGAAACTTTTCATCTTTATTGTTTAGGTAATACTTTGATCTTTTTAAATCTTCTCCAGGCAATAGAGATAACCTGGCTTAAGATATCATCAACAGTGACAATCCCCTGTAGCATATGATTATTGTCTACCACAGGGATAGCGTAATATTTATATTTCTCCATCAGATACGCTACTTCTTTCACGCTTGAGTCTAAATGCACAAAATAAGTTTTGGGAAACGCCGCTTTTTGTATCGGCGCAAGCGGGTCAGCTAAGATAAGGCGACGGAAATTTGTACAACCGACGAGGTGATGGTTTTCGTCTACGATATAGACAAACTGAGCAGGCTCAACCTTAAAGGTGCGTTCTTTTATCTGCTTTAATACCGACTCAATGGGGGTATCTTTTATGAAAGCCATATACTCTGCAGTCATCAGGCCTCCCGCAGAATCGCTTGAGTAACCCAGGAGTTGCGAGAGTTTCTTGGAGTATTTGCTCTCCATCAGATTTAAGAAACGTTCTGCCTTGTCTTTAGAGAGCTTTTCCAGAAAATCCGTAGCCTCATCCGAAGGCACATGCTGCAGTATCTCCGCAATCTTCTTATCAACCATCTCTTCAATCAGTAATTTCTGTGTCTTAAAATCGATGTGCGTAAAGATCCTGGCTTGTGTAGCCACATCCAGGGACTTAAAAAGTAAGTTTTGCTGGTTTATATTTAAGTCCAGAAATATCTCTCCTAAGTCAGCAGCGGGGATCTTGCTGAATTGCTTCTCAGGTACATTTACCTTGATGGTCATGCTTACCGGGTTAACGGAAAGCGGCTGGATGTATTTCCAGGAGAGCAGATACTCTTTTTTTAGGTAAGGCGCATTTTTATTTAACACCCCGACCAGGAAGTCAACGAACTTTTCAAAGCCTAAACGCCTGATAAGCCCCCTTGCGCTTATATCTACGTGCGCTACCATCAGTGAATGGTCCACAAAGAGAAGATGGATATCGTTAACCCTGATTACCTTATGGTTGTAAGTATCAACTACCTGCTGGTCCAATATATCCCTGCGCAAGGTCAGCTCTTCTTTATTGTTGTGCCTTTCTGTAAATATTAATTTGGATTTCTCAATCTTTAAGCGCGTCTGTTCTTCATCAATTTCCTGGATATCGTTCCAGTTAATCAGGGAGTATTTTCTATTCGGGAAGCCTCGACGTATGATGAGCAGCGCTGACTGAGGATAAACCTCTGTGGGCCTGACTACAATATCATAGATCGCGCCGACAAAATCGCCGTCTTTGTCCAGCACTTCCTTATTCATTAAATCAGAAAAATAAATAAACATCCGCTGATTGGTATTCATTTCATTCCTCAACTATACTTACTTCTGTGCCGGAGAATTTCTTTGCCAGCGCAAGGCCCTTTTCTTTACCCGAAACAAATATCGCTGTGCTCAGGGCATCCGCAGTCAGTCCATCCTGCGCGATCACCGTGACTGAATAAACGCCAGAATCTGCCGGATAGCCGGTTTTAGGGTTCAATATGTGGTTATAGCGCCTGCGTGCTTTGATAAAATATTGTTCATAATCTCCGGAAGTGGATACTGATTTATCTTTTAATTGCAGATAGCTGGTAATTTTTGTTCCGCGCGGCTCTTTAATGGCTATCTTCCAGGGCCGGCCGAACCTATCTCCTAGACAGTATACCTGTCCTCCAGCATTTATCAGGCAGCTATTGATTCCACTCTCTTTTAACTTCTTTACAGCGCAATCCAAGGCATAACCCTTGGCAATTGCGCCCAGGTCAATCTTCATTCCGGAAAGCATAAATTCTACCACATTATCTGCCTCATGCAATATGATTTTACCTGAACCGACGAGCCGCAAAGTATTCTTTATCCGCTCCTCTTTGGGAATAGAATAATTTTTATCTGTGAACCCCCAGAGATCAACTAGCGGGGCTACAGTTATATCAAAAGCGCCATCGCTTGCCTGCCAAAATTCTTTCGCCCCCTTAATAATATAAAATGTATCCGGGCTCACCCTTAATTTGCCCAGCTTATTGAGCCTTGAGACTTCGCTGTCAGGTTTATATTTGCTTAGTAAATTTTCAATACGCTGAAATTCCGCAAAAACTATTACTCCTGCTTCCTTGCTCGGGGAGATTACCTGTACAAAGGTCCCCATCATTACGCGGTTGTCCCTGTAGAGCTGTTGATTCTGGCAACCAAATAGAAGGAAAAGCAGGAACAGGAATATAAAAATATTAACTATTTTTGCGGGTCCTGTCTTGGACTGTTTCTCGCGGGGACGCTTGTTTTGCCCCAGCGTGGCAAAACTGCGCTCGCCTGCGGACCCTCGCTCTGCCCGACAAAATTTTAGCGGGGCAACCGTGCCCGCTCGGGTTCCTCTGGACGTCTCCCGCTCGAAATCAGTCCAAGCCACCCACAAAAATGTACCTGTCATTTTTTTATCGCCTTTAAAAATTGCTCAAGCGGCAGCGTATTTAATACGTCTTTGCGCGACAGCCAGCCGCGCCGCGCCACAGCAATGCCGTATTTCATTGCCTCAAGCTGTTCAATGGAATGGGAATCTGTGTTTATGGCCAGCCTAACCCCCATTTCCTTTGCCCTTCGGCAGGCCGTATCATTCAGGTCCAATCTCTGCGGAAAGGCATTTATCTCTAAAGATGTATTTGTATCTAAGGCAGCTTTAAAAACCTCTTCCAGGTCAATATCATAGGCATCCCTTGTACCCCACAGGCGGCCTGTCGGATGCGCAATGATATGCACGTATTTATTCTTGCATGCTCTTATTGTTCTTCTGGTAAGCTGCTCCTTTGATTGTTTAAACCCGGAGTGGATTGCTGCCACCACAACCTCAAATTCCTTTAAAATCTCATCTTTATAATCAATATTTCCGTTAGAATCTATTTCCACCTCTGTTCCGTATAAAACCCGGATCCCTTTTAATCTCTTATTAATTTTATCTATCTCTAGTCTTTTCTTTTTCAGTTCTTGGGGGCTCAATCCTCCTGCAACTTTAAGACTTTGCGAATGGTCAGTAAGCGCGATATAGGAATAGCCCAATTTCTTAGCAACAAGAGCCATTTCCTCAATTGAATTTCCGCCGTCTGACCAGGTAGAGTGCGCATGCAGGTCTCCTTTTATATCAGAAAGCACAATCAGTTTCGGCAATTTATTCTTTTTAGCTAACTCTATTTCTCCGGTATCCTCGCGCAGTTCCGGCTCAATGTAGGGGAGCCCGAGGGTTTTAAAGATCTCCTCTTCAGTTGTGCCGCAGATGAATTTGTCTTTCCGAAAAACACCGTATTCATTTACCTTCAGGCCCTTTTTTATAGCCAGCTGCCTGATCTTAATATTAAAATTCTTTGAGCCGGTAAAATAAAGGAGCGCTGCGCCAAAGGATTTTGCCTCCACTACCCTGCAGTCAGCCTGTACATCATCTTTGGTCCTGACAGAGGATTTTGTTTGGCCCTCTGCCAGAATATCTCTTACCGAAGGTATTTTTGTAAAGGAACGCATTATTACTTGCGGTTTATCTGATGTTACTAAAATATCTATGTCCCTCACTGTCTCCTTCTGGCGGCGCAGGCTTCCCGCAGTAGAGATTTTCTTTACTTCAGAAAGTTTTTTTAGTTGATTAACAAACTCATCCGCAACCAATGTTGCCTGCGCCAGGGTCATCCTCTCCCTGCCGCGCTTTACAATCTCTATGCCTTTTAAAATATTTTCTATGGTTTTTTCCTTGATCCCGAAGATTCCCTGAAGCTTGTTATTTTTTATTGCCTCCTCTAAGCCGGTGATGCTCTTGATCTTCAGTTTTTCGTACAATAATTTTGCAGTTTTTGGGCCAACAGAAGGAATATTCAGTAGTTCCAGGAGGCCTTCCGGAATGCTCTTTTTTAAATCTTCATACCCTTTTATTTTGCCTGTTGCCACAAACTCTTTTATTCTCTTAGAAAGGTCATGGCCAATGCCGGGTATTTCCGTGAGCCTGTCTTCCTTGAGAAAGTTTTCTATATCTTCGGATAGCCCTTCAATGTTCTGGGCCGCTCTTTCATAAGCGCGGATCCTGAAGACATTCTCGCCCTTTATTTCCAAAATCTTGGCGATATCGCGGAAAATTTTTGCAACTTCCAGGTTTTTCATTCCAATTCCTTTAAGACCTCATTCTGAGGGTCTAGTTTCTTTGTGATCTCCAGGTAATGGCTGTATTTGGTTAAATCCCCGCTCTTTTTATATGCCTGGGCCAGGCGCGCGTTAGCTGTCGCAAATTCAGGGGCCATTTTGACTGCAATCTCCAGTTCTTTTAAAGCCAGATCCAGATTGCCGCCTACGATTGAGGGGGCCTTAAGATAAAAAGTACCCAAGCCCATGTGCGTCTCCGGCATATCAGGAGCAAGTTCCTTTGCCTTCAGGAAGCACTTTTTTATCTGCGTACCGTATTTTATCTTGCTTAAGAGCCAGCCCTCGGAGGCGCGCTTGCTGTAGATGGCACCGAGTGTCAGGTACGCCAATGCCTCATTTTGCTTATTCGTGCAGGTTTTCAGGATTTTGTTAACGAGTTTCTGGGATTCGTCGAGCCTGCCCTGGGTGTAACGAATGTATGCAAGGCCGTTTAGAGATCTCATATCTTCGGGGTTTTTCTTCAGTATTCCGTTATAAATATCCTCTGCCTCCTTATATTTGTAGCTTCTCCTTAAAAGCTCTGCCTTTGCGCAAAGCGCTTCGATGTTTCCTGGGTCGGTCTTGAGGATTCCCTCAAATATGGCCTGCGCCTGCTTGTCTTTTCTTACCCTTAGCAGCTCCTTGCCCTGCTTTAAAGATGATACCTCTTTTGCGGATTCAATACCTGTGCCGACCGGGCAGACTTTTTTTCTTGCGTGAAGCAAGTAATATGATGTCGCAACCGCAACCCACGCCAGCATCAACCCCAGCACCAAAAATGTCCTTAATTTTGGATTATACATTTTTTAGTTCCTAAACCTCAATCCCATTTCCTCTCTCGCGAGCGGTCGCTCGTCGCATTCGGCTCAACTTTTCGGGTGGGTTCCCCCATCCCCCACAGGGGGTTTCAGGGGAGAGAAGCCCTGAAAAGTTTCGCCTCATAAACATGCTCCTGCGCGCCTTATGCTCGTTCGGAAACGGTCTTGAGGTTTTTTACTCCATTATTTCTGGTTTCAAATCAACAATTGGTTTTTCTGCGTGAAATCTTGCTTCGCCTTGCAATTCTGGTTTATAGCTCGAGTTGGTTATTAAATTAAAGGCACCTTTTTTACAAATCATTACTCTTAATTTAGGCAGAAAATTATGTAATAACGTTAACAATTTTAATTTGTAATGTTCTTTGCTCCAAAAAATCAAAACTTCTTCATTTTCTTTAATAGTTCTTTCTTTAAAAGCCATGAATAGATGCTTAAAATCTGTCCTATGCGTGATGTATCCCCTTATTTTACCTACTTTCTTACATTCAATTGTAATGCATGCGTAAGGCACAGATTTATCAAAATTCATTGGGATAAAGTCAACAACTCTACATGTTTCACCATCAATTATGCTCCATTGTTTATCAGTAAGTAACACAATTTCTTCTATAGGATTATTTTCATTCATTGGAAAATGGGTTAAAAATATTTATTGCCGAGACATTACTAGATTAATCTAACATTTCGCGTCCTGTTAAAACCTCTTTTATAATATCCCAGTATTTTCTATTAACTCTCAAACCGTCTTTCACGTCCCTTATCAGCCACTCTCTTTGTTCTTGTTCAAAGAAGCCTTTTTTCGCCCCTCCGTAAGATTTACCTTTTTTGCCCGAATATTCCTGAACCTCTTCGTGCGTCAAGAATTCTTTGCCAGACTTTATAAATGCCGAAAGAATACTTATCTTTCCAGGCCTCATTAATTCAAAATCTCGCCTATTCCATTCAAAATGTTTTGTATACTTTGATACTTTTGTAAGTTCCCAGTGTTTTTTTAATTCAACGATTTCAATTCCGGCCTCTTTAATTCGTTTTTTTAAAAGTTTGCTTTCATCTAAATCATCCTCCCAGCATACGATATAATTACACTTGGAGAGATCGTCATCATTTGTATGGTCGAAATCGGATAATTTTGGTTCAAATTCTATATATTTCTTCTGTCCTTGTTTTAAAACTAAACAGTCAGGGTATTCTTGTTGGATTAAAAGGATTGATTCGAAGCCTAAATACGTATGAACTTTTGAGAATAGAAAAATTATCTCTTCATGTGAAAATTTTCTGTTTTCTTCAGGATTTAGTCCCCAATAGCCAGAACCTAACCATTGGCCCGCAACCCTCCTTAATGACGCATTGGCTTGTTTTAACTTTTCATTTTCTTCTTTATATTGCCTCAATATTAAATCACTTTTATCTGCCATAGTTCACCCCTTTTTTCTTAAATTTTGTCTATAGGCTCATTCGAAAACTATTAGATTCATTTTTGACATCATTTTTGCGGGTGGCTTGGTGTGATTTCGCGCGGGCGACAATCAAGCCAGCCTAATAAGTTTATGTTTTTGCCGGAGCGTGCATTAGAAAATTTTTGGCACTGTTGTATACGCAGTAGTGTGCGAGCCTGCCTGCCGGCAGGCAGGGAATTACGCCGAGCGAAAGGACGCTAAGGCGTTAGTCACCAACCGAAAGCGAGGCGTAAACCGAAACACACGGCAAAAATTTTCAGCACGCGGAGGCAAAGACATAAACTTATAAACCTTAGGGACAGTCCCCTTAGAAAGCTATGGAAACGGTATGTCGGGGACAGTCCCTTCAAGCTGCTAAGGTGTAGCTTACTTCAATGGTTTTGACTAAATCTACTAACAGCGAATTGACGGGCGTTTGAATCCCGAGTTCATGGCCGAGGCGCACGATGACTCCATTGATAAAATCTATCTCCGTTCTTTTTTTACGCAAAACATCCTGCAGCATGCTTGAGATATTTGTAGCTGTAGCTTCACAGACTGCTTCTACCTTTGCCAGCGGATCGTCATAAATGAGCTTAATCCTTTTTCTCTTGGCGACTTTCACCGCTTCAGTAACTGCCTCACGTAAAATTTTTCGCGTTCCCTCAAATTCCGGCAATCTTCCGTTAGGCAGGCGCGTTATAGCTGTGAGGGCGTTAATCCCAACATTGATGATCAGCTTCGACCACAAGAGCCCTTTTATATCGCGCGACATTTTAGCCTCAAAGCCGACTTTGTTGAAAAGTTCGCGTATTGAGCGCATCTCAACCGGAGTTTTGCCGTCTGGCATCCCAATGATTGTCTCTCCTTTTCCCGCATGCCGGATATGGCCGATATCCATGAGGGTAGCACCTTCATTGGTCGTGCCGCCTATTACTTTATCTTCGCCGATGATTTCGCTGATGATTTCGATATTGCCGATTCCGTTCTGAAGCGTTAAAACCCTGGTGCTTGGCCCGACCAGAGGCTTGGCCCCAAGCATCGCCTCTTTTGTATGAAATGACTTGACGCAAATAATAAGTAAATCTGGCTTTTCAATTTCTTTTACATCAGCAGTGGCCCTTACTTTCGCCTGCCAGTTTCCAGATATTCCTTCTACAATTATTCCCTGCTGGTTGATTTTTGCGGCTTTCTCCTTATTTTTATCCAGCAGCCAGATTTCTTCTTTTGATTTAGATAAGAATGCGGCAAACAGGCAACCCATTGCGCCGGGACCGACGATGACTATTTTCATTTGTGCCTCCGTATATAGGGACAGTTCCCTAGGTTTGAAGGTCCTTCGCTTCGCTCAGGATGAATCCCCTGAAGTTAGCGCCGAGGATTCAGGACAGTCCCTACAGCTAATTTGTTTAGGACTTTCTGCGACTTAAGTTCTCTTTCCAGATGAAAGGTTAAGAAGGCATTCAGGATCAACTCAAGTTCCTTCTTAATCTGCGGGTTCATTCCCAGATTCAGGTTATTCTTAAGGTCATTTTTCTCAATGTGTAAGATTGTGGCGATTGTGCCCCTGAATATTTGCCGGCTGCTTAAGTCCTTTGCGCAGCATTTAGGGCAGAGCAGGCCGCCTAACACGAGACTGAATTTAGACTGCTCCATGATCCTCTCCCCGCAGGAAACGCAGGAGTCAAAATGCGGCTTAAATCCCGAGAGGGCTAACATCTTAATCTTAAAGATAGTCATTACCTTTTCCGGATTGAACGCGCTCTCCAGTTCATGCAGGCAAGATAGACTCAGGTCAAAGACATCTGTGTTTCTGTCTTCCTGAGCCATGACACAGGCGATTAGTTCCATCATATAACTAGCCATACCTACTTTTGTCACACTCTGCCTGATGCCCTCAAAATTATTGCATTTATCCGCCTGACTCACCAGGTGCACAGATGAATTCCTTTTCTTATAAAAAATAATTTCGTTGTGCGAGAAGATCTCCAGGTTGCTGGCAAATTTATCCGGCTCTTCTCTTATACCTTTGAGCTCTCCCGTCAACTTTCCGAAATCCCGGGTATAAAAGTTAGCTAAAACTGAGGTTTCGCGCAGGTCGTACTTATTTAATATCAGCGCTTCGGTTTTATGTATAGACATATTGTTTTTCTTTTTTGCGCATCAGTTGTTTTTGTTTGGCAGTCCGGTCATCATAGCCCAGGAGGTGCAAGATGCCGTGGATAAGGTATAAATTTAATTCATACTCAGGAGCGGTTTTAAAAATCTTAGCATTTCGCAGAGCAGTATCTGTAGATATGATTATATCAACTAATATTCCTTTTGCATTGCCCGGCTCAGCAAAATCAAAGGTCAGGACATCGGTCGGGCTGTCCCTGTGGTGGAATGTTTTATTGAGTTTTTTGATCCTTGAATCGTTTACAAAACAGACAGTTATTTCACCGGAAATTTTGGCCTTTTCTTTTGATAAGACTTTAAGAATAGTCTTTTTTATCCTTTTCGGATAGACGGGGATCTTCTTTTGAAAGTTTCTTATGGATATCTTCACCCCGCCCTCGCCTTTAGAATTATTCACACTTAAATTCATTTTAGGAAGGATGGGGCTCACTTCTTGACTCTTCAGGATAGTTTACGCGGGCATGGTATATCCCGCTTAGTATTCGGATAAAGACTGCTGAGATTTTTTCAAGGTCCTTTAAGGTCAGGTCGCATTCGTCAAGCTGGCCGTCGATAAACTTATTATTGATGACTTTGTGCACCACCTCTTCTATCCTTGCGGGACTGGGCTCGCGCAGTGCGCGCGTAGCTGCTTCCACAGAATCAGCCAAGAGCACGATAGCGGTTTCCTTTGTGTTGGGCTTTGGTCCGGGATAGCGGAAGCCCTCTTCTTTTACCTCCTGATCCTCTTCCAGGGTCTCAAGCGCCTTGCGGTAAAAATAGTAGACCAGGCTGTTTCCGTGATGCTGCGTGATGAAATCCACTAAGGGCGGGCTGAGTTTGTATTTTTTGGCCAGCTCCACACCTTCTTTGACATGGTTCATGATGATGAGCTTGCTCATGCTCGGAGACAAGGCATCGTGCTTGCTTACGGATACTGCCTGATTTTCGCTGAAGTACTCTGCTTTTTCAAGCTTGCCGATGTCATGATAATATGCACCTATCCTTGCCAGGAGGGCATTTGCTCCGACTTGCCTGCAGGCGCTTTCCGACATGTTTCCCACCACTAAACTGTGGTGATAGGTGCCGGGCGCTTCCATAATCATGCGCTGCAGGAGCGGATGGTTAAAATCAGCCAGCTCCAGCAGACTGATATTCGTGACTGTGCGGAAAAGATATTCAAAGACAGGTAATACCCCTAAGACGATGATGCTTGAGAGCGCACCGTTTAAGAAAAGGATCAGGTATCTATCCGCAGAGCTGATATGGAAACGGTCAATGAAAATGAGAGTTACGACTTGGATAAGGCCGATAATAATGCCGCTGCGCATGATCGTTACACGGCGCCTTGCGCCCAGGACGAGCAGGCTGGATAATATCCCGCTTATTAGAGACAATAATCCCAGCTGAAAAGGGTTATTGGAAAGGCTTGCTATAGATACTGAGCTTGCCAGTGAGATTAAAAACGCCAGCTCAAGGTCTGCGAATAGCAAAGAAGCCAGCATCGGGATCACTGAAAAGGGGATGTAAAATATGGCCAGGCCTTGCCTCAGGATAAAATAGCCGCTTGCGAAACTAAGCAAAAATAAAAAAACGAGGTTAAGAAAGCTGTAGTTTTTTTGATTCTGGCGGTTTAATTTTAGGTAGGCGCATAAAGAGACAAGAAGCAGTGGGATAATTAAATTTATCTGGATGATGTAGCAGACTAAAAATGCTATAATGCTAAAGGAGATAAATCTTAACTTATTTTTCTCGAACAGCTTTATCATAAGCCTCGATGACCCTCTGCACCAGGGCATGCCTTACTACATCAGAGCCGGTAAAATAAATAAATTTTATCCCCTCAATGTCCCCTAATATATCCTGGGCCTGAAGCAGGCCTATGGGCTTTCCGTCGGGCAGGTCGCTCTGCGTGATATCGCCGGTGATCACGGCCTTGGAATCAAAGCCCAGGCGCGTTAAAAACATCTTCATCTGCTCACGCGTGGCGTTCTGTGCCTCATCCAGGATAATGAAGGCATCATTCAAGGTCCTTCCCCTCATATACGCCAGGGGTGCAACCTCAATGATCCCGGTCTCCAGATATTTCTCAATGCGCTCTGCTTCCACCATATCATAAAGCGCATCATACAAGGGGCGCAGGTACGGAGATATTTTTTCATACATATCTCCCGGAAGGAAGCCCAAGGATTCCCCTGCTTCAATTGCAGGGCGTGTAAGAATGATCCTGCGCACCTCCTGTTTTTTTAAGGCTTCAACCGCACAGGCCATAGCCAGGTAGGTTTTACCAGTTCCTGCGGGCCCGATACCAAAGACAATATCATTTTTCTTGATTGCCTCAAAGTATTCGCGCTGGCCCTTTGTCCTGGGGCCTATCTGTTTGCCTCTGGTTAGGCGGGTAATGCCGGTATCCAGGGTTTGGACGGCACTCTCTTTTTTTGACCTTTTAGCATTTGAAATCAGGCCATACAAGTCAGCTTTGCCTAATTCTGTCTGGCCTGAGCGCACCGCCGCCAAAATATATTCAATAAGCTCCGAGGCCTTTTTTATATTAGCTGCGGTGCCGCTTACTTTAAGATGCTCTCCGCGGATAGCCAGCTTTACCTTGAGTTCCTTCTCAATTATTTTGATATTCTCATCATGAGGACCGAAGAGAATCTGGGCCTCCTGATGGCTTTCTAATTTTATAATCTTATCCATCGCAAAGTTTTTATTTCAGGTTTTCCGGAGTCTCTTTTAGTGTTTCAACTTTTCCTTCCGTAGGTATGTTTAGCACCTTTCCTGGATAAACTTTATCCGGGCTCTTTAATGTGTCTTTATTCGCATCAAATATCTTTTTCCATTTCTTGGTTGTGCCGTAGAACTTCATAGAGATCTTCTGCAGGGTGTCATTCTTCTGTACTGTATATTTTTGGAACTCTCCTGTTGGAGCTACTGCTTCAGGTTCTGCTATCTCAGGCGAAACACTTTCAGTAATGTATCCGCGGTTTTCTTCAGTTACTACCTTTTCTGTGGCAGCTGTCTTTTTCCTCTCCACTTTTAGAGGCCTGCCAAGCTCTACTTCAAAAACTTGTGTAGTGCGGGTGGTCGCCCTTTCCATTTCCTCTCTCGTCGGAGCTGTTCCTAAAACATATCCGCGGTTACCGGCACTTAAATCCTGGTCAATCCTGTCCCTGGTTAATGGATACGTTCTTACTGTGCATCCCGAAGCAATCAGTGCAAAACCCAGTAGTACAAGATACAAACTTTGTTTCTTCATTTCTCCTCCCTCCTTTAAATGAGGCCACAACTTATGGATCCGCCGCAGGCGGAGAACATAAGTTGTATGGCCGAATTTATCCCGAGGCCGCCTTTGGCGGACGAGGGATCTTTGCTAAACCTAGTTCCTTTAACTGTTTTTCATCTACATCTGAAGGCGCATCTGTTAATGGACAAATACCTGCGCTCGTCTTGGGAAAGGTGATTACCTCCCTTATGCTTGACTCGCCTGCCAAAATCGTCAGGAGTCTGTCCAGGCCAAAGGCGATCCCGCCGTGGGGTGGTGCACCGAATTGAAATGCCTCCAAAAGGAAACCAAAGCGCTGATAGGCCTGTTCCCTGTCAATACCGATTATCTTAAAGATCCTTTCCTGTAATTGCTGATCGTGGATCCTGATGGAGCCAGAGCCGATTTCATTGCCGTTTAAGACTAAATCGTAAGAGCGCGCCTTGACTTTTTCCGGCGAGCTCTCCAGTATATCCAGGTCGCTCTTGCAAGGAGAGGTAAATGGATGATGCTCGCTTTCCCAGCGCTTCTCCTCATCATTATATTTAAACAAGGGGAAATCTACCACCCAGCAGAAGGCAAAATCATTTTTAAGCTCTGTCCGTAAATCAGGCTTATCTGAATTGTATTTTTTTTGCGCTTCATCATAGGTCAGGCGCTTAAAAGGAATTTTTATTTCTGTTCCCTTTAACTCCTTTAATATCGCCCGCATAAGCTCTTCTGTTAAAGAAAAGATCTCCTCTTCATTTACAAAAGACAGCTCTATGTCTAACTGCGTAAATTCTGGCTGGCGGTCAGCGCGCAGGTCCTCGTCGCGGAAGCATTTGGCGATCTGGTAGTATCGCTCGATTCCGGAGACCATCAGGATCTGCTTGAATAGCTGCGGCGACTGCGGCAGGGCATAAAATTTTCCGGGAGACAATCGCGAAGGGACTAGATAATCACGCGCTCCTTCCGGAGTGGATTTAGTCAGGATCGGAGTCTCGCATTCAATAAAGCCGAGCCGATCAAGGTTTGCACGGATAATTTTGTAGAGATTGCTTCTTAAGATGAGATTATCATATATCTTTTTTCTTCTTAAGTCGAGATACCGGTATTTGAGCCGCGTCTCCTCGCTAACATCGATATTATCCTCTATTTCAAAAGGCGGCGTAAGGCTCGGATTCAGAATCTCTAGCTCCCTTGCCACCACCTCGATTTCGCCTGTGGCTAGTTTAGGATTCAGAGTGTTCGCCGGACGTTTAGTTACAATTCCTGAGACACTGATTACGTATTCGGACCTGATTTCTTGCGCTAATTTGTAAGATTCCCCTGCATCCTTAGGCAGAAAAGTCACCTGGGTAAGGCCATATCTATCACGTATATCGATGAAGATAAGCTTCCCGTGGTCGCGCCGCTTGGCAACCCAGCCGCAGAGTGTGACTTCTTTACCGACAAAAGCTGCATTTAACTGTCCGCAAGTGTGGGTTCTTAGCATTTATTTTTTAAGTTCTGCGACTAAATCCTCTTTCTTAATTTCTCTTTGTTCTCCCGAAACCATATCTTTGAGCGTAACCACATTCTTTTTTAATTCATCTTCCCCTAAAATCAAAACAACCTTTGCCTGCAAATCATTTGCCTTACGCATCGCGCCTTTAAGGGACTTTCCTTCGTATTCCATATCGCAGGCGATTGCGTTTGCGCGCAGATCTTCCAACAGTTTCAGGGCTTCTTTCCTTGCCTCATCTCCTAAAGGGATAAAATAAACCAATGATTTGCCTGCATGGGGAGCGCAACGCGCAACCAAAAGTAATCTCTCTACTCCGAAGGCAAATCCCACCGCTCCCATCTCAGGACCGTCCAATTCCTTGACCAGGTTATCGTATCTGCCGCCTGCTCCTAGAGCATCCTGAGCGCCTAATTCCTCATGCGTGATTTCAAAGACAGTGCGGGTATAATAATCAAGACCTCGCACCAGGTACGGACTGACCTCATATTTTATATTGACTAGATCCAGCCCTTTTAGCACTATTTCAAAATGTCTTTTGCAGTCAGGGCAGAGATATTCTTCGTGAATATTCAGGCCTTTTACTACTTCGCGGCATTGATCATTCTTGCAGTCTAAAATGCGCAGGATATTGACCTTGAACCTTGTATTGCAGTCAAGGCAGAGTTTATCTAATTTATTTTTGAGCCCCTTATGCAAGACGACGGTTAATTCTTTCTTGTCTTTAGCGCAGCCAAGGCTGTTAATTTTAATTTTGTAACCCTCTACGCAAAAACCCTTGAGCAGCCTATCTGCCAGAGAAATAATCTCAATATCTAAACTTGCGCAACCAGAGCCAATCGCTTCGCAGCCAATGTGATGGAACTGGCGAAGCCGACCCTTTTGCGGCCGCTCCAGCCGGAACATAGGCCCGATATAGTAAAGTTTTGCGAAGCTCTCCTTTTTATCCAGATTATTTTCAATGTAGCTGCGCACAATGCCTGCTGTGCCTTCCGGCCGCAGGGCATACACATCATTTTGGTGCCTGATAAGGAACATCTGCTTCTGGATTATTTCAGAGGATTGGCCTAATGAACGGTTAAATAAAGACTCCTCTTCAATTACAGGGACGCGGATTTCCCTATAATTGTAAAGAGAAAATATCTTGCGCGCACTTTCTTCTATGTTTTGCCAGAGGCTTGCTTCGTCAGGCAGGATATCTTTTGTTCCGGGAATTCTTTTAAACATATTGATTCAGTAGTAGCATTTAGTATGTAACATTTAGGTTATCCTAACCTACATGCTAACTACTGCTTACTCTTGTAATTACGATTATTTTACCTTCTGCTTCATCTCAAGGCCTGCCTTAAAGACCACAACTTTTCTAGGCGGGACAGGGATCACCTGATTGGTGCGTGGGTTTCTACCGGTGCGGCTCTTTCTTTGCTTTATCTTAAAGACTCCGAAATTACGCAGTTCTATTTTTTCTCCCCTTACCAGCGCATCCACAATGCAGTCAAGGGTTTTCTGCACAACCAGCTTTACGTCAATTTGCTTAAGGCCTGTCTCATCAGCAACTTTCAGGATGATGTCTTTTTTGGTCATCTTTCACCCCCTTTACATTGTAAGTATAATAACATCAAAAAGTTATGAAGTCAAGCAAAACTTTCATTAATGAAAGTTTTGCTTGATCCTGCGCAAATGTTGCGCAGGATCTCAAGGCTCATAAATGAAATTTGTGCTTGATCCTGCGGCACATTGCCGCAGGATCTATATTACCAAAGACAGCCTCTCTTCGCCCAGCAGCTCTTCAATATTCTGGATTAATTTCTCTGAAGGAGAAACGTAGAGCCCTTCTCCTACGACTAACTGAATCCGAGATTTGGTGGGTGTGTTTAGATGCAGGTAAATCGGAACATTGCCGCGGGAAGCAGCCAGTAACTCCTTTAAGCTCTCAAAGATGTTCTCCCGCACGCCGGAGAGATTAATATTAACTGCGCTAATCAATTTATAAATTTCCTCAAAAGGGAAAAGGTCGTTGGCAATGATCTTCGGGGTGTCCTCTTTAAGATTAAGTGTGCCTTTGACCAGCACTACGGTGTTGAGCTGGATAAAGCGCGCTACCTTTTGGTATGAGCGCGGAAAAACAAGAACTTCTACCACACCTCCTAAGTCCTCTAATTTCAGGATCGCCATCTTTTCCTGTTTTTGCCGGGTGGTGGTCTGTTTTATCTTGGCGATCAGCCCCACTATCTTTATTTCATCCTGATCCTTGTGTTGATGCAGACTGTTGGTCGAGGATGAAGTAAAAAGCTTTAGTTGCTTTGCATAACGGGCCAGCGGATGGCCACTGACATAGAAGCCAAGCATCTCTTTTTCAAAGGCAAGTAGCTGTGGCTCAGGCCATTCCTTGACATGCGGGATGGTATTAGCGGCTTTGCTGAAGCCGTTCTCAGAGAAGCCCTCGTCAAAGAAGGAGATCTGGCCTTTTGCTTTCTCTCTCTGCGTGCGGGAGGCGGATTCTAAAATTGAATCTAGCGCGGAAGACATCGTGGCGCGCGTTAAGCCGAAACTATCCAGCGCCCCGCATTTTATCAGGCTTTCCAGGACTTTTCTATTTGCCAGTCGAAGATCAATGCGCTGGCAGAGGTCCTCTAAAGAGCTGAATTTACCCTCTTTTCTTGCCTCTACTATTGAGTCAGCAGCCCCCCTGCCCACATTTTTGACAGCCAAGAGGCCGAACCTGATGCTTTTTTTATCTATCACCTTAAACAGGCAGTCGCTCTCATTTATATCCGGATGCAGGACCGACAGACCCATGTGCTCTGCCTCGTTGACGTATTCCACGATTTTATCGGTGTTGTCGCGTTCAGAGGTGAGTAGCGAAGTCATGAATTCTACAGGGAAATTTGCCTTTAAGTAGGCAGTGCGGTAAGAAATCAATGCATAGGCGGTCGAATGCGATTTATTAAATCCGTAACCGGAGAAATATTCTATCAAATCAAATATCTTATTGGCGACGGAGGTGTTGATTTCATTCTTGGCGCAGCCGGAGACAAAGTGCATCCTCTCCTTTTCCATGACTTCAGGATTTTTTTTGCTCATTGCCCGGCGCAGCAAATCTGCCTGGGAGAGACTAAAGCCCGCGAGGCTGGAGGCGATCTGCATGATCTGTTCCTGATAGACCATGATCCCATAGGTCTCTTTTAGGATCGGCTCAAGTTTCTTATGGTCAAATTTAAAGGCAATGCGGTTGTGTTTGCGTTGGATAAAGTCATCCAGCATCCCTGAACCGATCGGTCCCGGCCGATACAGGGCTAAAAGGGCGATGAGGTCCTCAAAACGGCTGGACTCTAATTTCTTAAGCAGGTCGCGCATGCCTGAGCTTTCAACCTGGAATACACCTATGGTGTGCGCTGCTGCCAGGAGCTTGTAGGTGAATTCATCATCAAGCGGTAGCTTGTTGATGTCAATATCTATGCCTTGCGTCTCTTTAATAAGTTTTACTGTTTGGTTAATGACAGTCAGAGTGCGCAGTCCCAGGAAATCCACTTTAAGCAGTCCGATTTTTTCCAGGATCCCCATGCTGTAGCCGGAGGTTATCTGCTCTTCGCCTGTCTTAAAGAGCGGCATGTAATTATTCAGCGGCTTATCCGCGATCACAACGCCGGCAGCATGCACTGAAGCATGGCGGTTTAAGCCCTCTAAGGACAGAGCTGTGTCAATTAGCTTGGTGATCTGCGGGTCATTTTTATACATATTTTTTAATTCCGGTTCGCTTTCAGTGGCATCTTTGAGGGTGATTGCCGGGTCTGGCGGGATCAATTTGGCAATGCGGTCAACATCAGCGTAAGCCATCCCCATTACTCTTCCCACGTCCCTGACCACTGCGCGCGCCTGCATGGTCCCGAAGGTAATGATTTGGGCGACATTTTCCTGACCGTATTTTTGGGTAACGTAATCAATGACCTCCTGCCTTCTTTCATAGCAGAAGTCTATATCAATATCAGGCAGCCCCAGGCGCTCAGGATTCAGGAATCTTTCAAATAAAAGGCCGTATTTTAAGGGGTCAAGGTCCGTAATGCCCAGAAGGTAGCTTACCAGGCTGCCCGCAGCTGAGCCGCGGCCTGGGCCGACGGGAATGCCCTTCTCTTTAGCATAATGGACGAAATCCCAGACAATCAGAAAGTAACTGACAAAGCCCGTATCTTTGATAATCTTTAATTCATGTTCAAGCCGCTCCGATATCTGCGCCGTTACATTTTCAAAGCGCTCGCGAAGACCTTGCTCACAAAGCTGCCTTAAAAAATCCTCTTTTGTCTTGCCTACGGGCGCTTCATATTTAGGCAGGTGCACTTTGGAAAAATCCAGCTCCAGATTGCAGCGGCCGGCGATCTCCAGCGTATTGCTGATTGCCTCAGGGATGTCCTTAAAAATCTCCTTCATTTCCTGGGGGGATCTCAAGTAGAACTCGTCAGTCTGAAAGCGCATTCTATTGGGATCTTCAAGTGTGGTCTGGGTCTGAATACAGAGCAGGGCTTCGTGGCTGGCTGCCCGATCTCGGGATAAGTAATGGACGTCATTGGTTGCCACCAGCGGAATCTTCAACTCTTTGGATATCTTTATTAAGCCCTCATTGACGATTTTTTGCTCGAGGATGGAGTTTGCCTGGACCTCCAGATAAAAATTGCCTTTGCCAAAGATATTAAAATAAGTATCCGCTGCCTTTAGTGCATCATTAAATCTTTTTTGCTGTAGCAGGACAGGGACCTCACCCTTAAGGCAGGCGGTCAAACCGACGAGTCCGGCAACATGCTGGCTTAAACACTCTTTATCAATGCGTGGTCGGTAATAGAATCCTTCCAGGTAGCCGATAGAAACAAGCTTCATCAGGTTCTGATATCCTGTTTCATCGCGCGCCAAAAGTATTAGGTGGAATGACGCCTCTTCAATGCCGCCTAAGGTCTTATCCAGCCGGCTTCCCGGAGCAACATAAACTTCGCAGCCGATAATTGGTTTTATCCCGGCCTTCTGCGCCTCCAGATAAAATTCTATAGCGCCGAACATATTCCCGTGGTCGGTTATGGCAAGGGAATCCATTTTATACTGGTGGGCAAGGGCTAATGTTTCGGGTATGCGGCAGGCTCCGTCTAAGAGGCTGTATTGGGTATGCAGATGCAGGTGGATAAATTCAGAGTGCGGCATTTCAACTTTTTATTCCCACTCAATCGTTGCAGGCGGCTTTGAGGAGATATCGTAGACAACGCGATTGACACCTTTTACTTCGTTGATAATGCGGTTGGAGATTTTTTCCAGGACTTCGTAAGGAAGCTTGACCCAGTCAGCTGTCATTCCGTCGAAGCTGGTCACACAGCGCAGGGATACTACGTTTTCATAGGTGCGCTCATCACCCATGATTCCTACGCTCTTTATGGGAAGCAGTATTGCGAAAGACTGCCAGATCTGTTCATAGAGCCCCGCTGCCCTTACCTCTTCAATTACGCGCCGGTCTACCTCGCGCAGGATCCTCAGGCGCTCATCAGTAACTTCTCCGATAATTCTGATGGCCAGGCCCGGACCGGGGAATGGCTGGCGGTAAATAATTGTATCAGGCAGGCCAAGCTCCCTTCCGATCTGGCGGACCTCATCCTTAAATAATTCCCGTAGCGGTTCAATGAGTTTTAGTTTCATATGCAGGGGAAGGCCGCCGACATTATGATGGCTTTTTATCTTCCTGCTGGGAGCACCTGTTGGTGAAATTGATTCTATCACATCCGGATACAATGTGCCCTGGGCAAGGTATTTGGCGCCTTTAAATTTTTTTGCCTCTTCCTCAAAGACCTTGATGAATTCATCTCCGATGATCTTTCTCTTCTGCTCCGGGTCAGTTACGCCTTTCAGGCGCTCAAGGAACCTTTTGCTTCTATCCACAAAATCAAGATTCAGATGGAAGGTGTTGCGAAATACCTTCTTTATCTGTTCCGGTTCATCTTTACGCAGCAAGCCGTTATCAATAAAAATGCATCGTGAATTTTTTCCCATTGCCTTGTGCAGCAAGATGGCAGTTACCGAGGAATCCACTCCTCCGGAGAGGCCCAGGACTACTTTATCCCTTTTACCCACTGTTTTTCTAATGCTCTCAACAGATTCCTTGATAAAGCCCTCCATTGTCCAGCGCCCGATACAGCCGCAGATTTTAAACAGGAAGTTGCTTAAGATCTGGTTTCCCTTTTCGGTGTGCGTTACTTCCGGATGGAACTGGACGCCGTAGATTTTTCTTTTTTTGTTGGACATCGCCGCAATGGGGGCATTCATGGTGTGCGCAGTTATGATAAATCCGGCAGGCACTTTTGTCACATAGTCCCCGTGGCTTGCCCAGCAGGTAAAATTTCCCGGCAGGTGGCTGAAGAGGTCATGATTGTCGTCAATAAAGAGCTCTGTTTTTCCATACTCGCGCTCTTTAGTGTGTTTTACCTTGCCGCCGAGTAGCTCCGCAGTAGCCTGCATCCCGTAGCAAATACCTAATATGGGAATGCCTAATTTGAATATCCCCTTGTCAGGATAGGGGCTCTTTTTTTCTACCGCTGAAGCTGGACCTCCGGATAAAATCAGCCCCTTCGGCGCCATTTCTGCGATTTCTTTTGCCGGGGTGTTATAAGGAATAATTTTGGAAAAGACCTTATTTTCACGCACGCGGCGCGCGATGAGCTGGGTATACTGCGAACCAAAATCTAAGATTAAAATTGTTTGTCTCGTCATGTGCCCATTCCTACCTTTTGACTTACCTGAAAGATTTTACCTTCAGTCTGGATTGATGGAGCAATGATGATTTCTACGTCGTGCATTTCCTTCAGGTTACCTGCCCCCAATGAGCCCATGGAGGTCTTTAGCGCTCCAATCAGGTTCTGTGAGCCGTCATCTACCTTTGCCGGGCCAAAAAGTATTTCCTTTAAAGAGCCGGTTGTGCCTACGTATATGCGCGTGCCGCGGGGAAGATTTACATGGGACGTAGCCATCCCCCAGTGATAACCTCTGCCCGGGGCTTCTTTTGCGCGCGCAAAGCTTGAGCCGATCATCACGCTATCCGCACCGCAGGCAAATGCCTTGCAGATATCTCCGCCGCGGCTCATTCCGCCATCGGTGATTATTGAGACGTACCTTCCTGTTCTTTTATAATAAAAATCACGGGCGCTTGCCGCATCCACAGTCGCAGTAACCTGCGGAACACCAATTCCCAAGACGCCTCTTGTCGTGCAGGCAGCTCCTGGTCCGACACCGATCAGTAATCCGGCTGCTCCTGTCTCCATAAGCTCGATGGTCGTCTCGTAGGTTACACAGTTACCAAGGATTACCGGGACTTTCGCGCCTTTGATAAATTTGTATAAATCCAGACTCTTATATTCTTTGGAGACATGCCTTAAGGTTGTGACTGTGGATTGCACCACAAATATATCCGCGCCGGAAGCGACAGCTAACTTTGAGAAATTTTGCGCATGCGCAGGGATGCAGCTTACTACAGCCATCCCCTTTCCCCTTTTGATTTCCGAAACCCTTTTTGAGATAAGTTTTTCTTTGATCGGTGTAGTGTAGATTGACTGGATTAATTCTGTGGCTTTCCGGGGAGTGGCTTTGGAGATTTTTTCTAAGACTTCATCCGGGTTTTCGTAGCGGGTCTGCACACCATCTAGATTTAATACTGCTATTCCTCCGAGATGCGACATCTCAATGGCAAATTTCACATCCACTACTCCGTCCATTGCGGCTGCCAGGATGGGGACCTTGAATTTTTTGCCGGAAATTTCAAAGGAAATCTTTACTTCGTTGGGGTTTAGTGTCTCTGAGCCGGGCACAAGCGCAATCTCATCAAAACCATAGCACCTGCGTGCCCTCTTGCCTATACCTATCCACTCAGCCATATCTTCTCCTTACATAACTTATTATTAATCAAGGGGTTAAGGAATTTATCCATTTTAAAGCGGAATAAACCTGAAAGGATGCTCAATTTTACAATGGGATTGCTTTCTTGTCAACCGTTTTTTTTAAAATAAAAAGGGCGAAGTCTTCCTTCGCCCTTTTTTAGTTCTTAGCTCTTAGTTCTTAGCTCTGCCTTAATACATTCCTCCCATTCCGCCTCCCGGAGGCATGGACGGCAAATTTTGCTCTTTTTCGGGCTTTTCAGTAACTATTGCCTCGGTGGTCAATAACAGGGCTGCAATGCTGGAGGCATTTTGCAGGGCTGAGCGGGTGACTTTGGTCGGGTCGATTACCCCTGCCTCGATCATATCCACATAAGTGCCTTGCGCCACATCAAAACCCACATTGGTCTTTTCCTGTTTGACGCGCTGCACCACTACAGAGCCTTCAAGGCCGGCATTTGCTGTAAGCTGCCTTATTGGTTCCTCTAATGCGCGCTTTATAATTTCTACGCCTATCTGCTCATCGTTGTCGAGTTTGAGTTTATCCAATGCAGGAAGCGTGCGCAGCAATCCTACGCCGCCGCCGGGGATTATACCCTCCTCAACTGCGGCACGGGTAGCATGAAGGGCGTCTTCAACTCTGGCCTTTTTCTCTTTCATCTCGGTTTCAGTGGCTGCACCCACGTTGATTACTGCCACCCCACCGGCAAGTTTTGCCAGGCGCTCCTGGAGTTTTTCCTTATCATGGAGATCCTGGCTTTTACTGCCTGAGTCTTGCCAGCTCCTTCAACAATAGTTGTATTTTCCTTGTCAATCTTTATTCTTTTTGCCCGGCCCAAATCATCAAGGTCTATGCTCTCCAGTTTTATTCCTAAGTCCTCGCTTATCGCCTTTCCGCCGGTAAGGACCGCGATATCCTCAAGCATTGCCTTGCGCCTGTCGCCGTAACCGGGCGCCTTGACTGCGCAGACCGAAATAGTACCGCGGATCTTATTTACTACCAGTGTTGCCAATGCCTCTCCTTCAACCTCCTCTGCGACTATCAAAAGTGGTTTACCCGAATGCGCAGTCTTTTCAAGAAGCGGCAACATATCCTTGAGCGAGGATATCTTTTTTTCATAGATGAGGATGAACGGCTCCTCAAGAACACATTCCATTCTTTCAGCGTCAGTGACAAAATACGGGGAGAGATACCCCTGGTCAAACTGCATACCCTCAACAACTTCCAGGGTGGTCGCAGTTGCCTTTGCCTCTTCAACCGTGATAACGCCGTCCTTGCCGACTTTATCCATGGCTTCGGCAATAAGATCGCCGATAGCTGTGTCACAGTTCGCTGCGATTGACGCAACCTGCGCCACTTCTTTTTTGTCCTTGATGGGAGTTGAGAGTTTCTTTAGCTCTTCAATAACCTTTTCCACTGCCTTTTCAATCCCGCGCTTTAAGGCCATGGGGTTTGCGCCTGCAGTGACGTTCTTCAGGCCTTGGCGGTAAATTGCTTCAGCTAAAATTGTGGCTGTGGTTGTGCCGTCGCCTGCGATGTCCGAGGTCTTCTCAGCCACCTCTTTTACCATCTGCGCGCCCATATTTTCAAACGGGTCTTCCAGATCTATTTCCTTTGCCACGGTTACACCGTCTTTGGTGATGGTGGGTGAGCCGAATTTTTTTTCCAGCACGACATTGCGGCCCTTTGGGCCCAGGGTCACCTTGACCGCCGCAGCCAGCTGCTCCACGCCGCTTAATATTTTTCTGCGGCCTTCATCTTCAAATAGTAATTGTTTAGCCATAACTACTTTCCTCCTTTAATGAGCACATAACTTACGGAACGAGAGTGAACGTAAGTTATAAGTGCGAATTAAATCCTTGACATCTACGATGTCAAGGATAAGTTCGGACATATAAGTTATGTCGTTTAGATTATTCTTAATGCAGGTCTCCATAACTTATGTCCTCACTTATTTTTTTATAATCGCCAAGATATCCTCTTCGCGCATAATCAGTAATTCTTCGCCTTCTTTTGTAGTGATTTCATTGCCGGAATATTTTCCGTATAAAACTATATCTCCTGCCTTTACTTCCAATGGCTGCACTGAGCCATTTTCTAAAACCTTGCCTTTTCCTACAGCCATAACCTTACCCTCTTGGGGTTTTTCCTTGGCAGTATCAGGCAACACTATGCCGCCCCTTGTTTTTGCTTCTGCCTCCAGCGGCTTGATTACTACGCGGTCTCCCAATGGTTTAATTTCCATATCCGACACCTCCTTAAGTTATTAGTTTAATTAGCACTCGACTTCCAAGAGTGCTAATTATAAAACAAATAATTTTCTTGTCAAGAATTTTTTTTCAATTTTTTTTCTATAAATATATTTCTTAAAAAGTTTTCAAAAATCATTTGACAACCTTCCTCTTCTATGCTAACTTTATTCTCAACAAGGAGGTGGTCATGAGGAAACTTACAGTCATCTTAGTGATGGCAGCAATGTGTTTTGGTGTTATTGGCACGGCTTTTGCCAATGATCCGGGGACCAAACTGACAAGAGGAGTTACTAACTCATTGACAGGTTTATTAGAGGTGCCCCTGACCATTGGAGAGGAATGGAAGGCAAGCAACAATATGGCAGTAGGCATATTTGTTGGGGCTGGTAAGGGTTTGGTTTGGGGTTTTATGCGTACATTGTCGGGTCTTTATGATCTCCTGACTTTTCCAATCCCCATACCAGAAAAATACGATTCTATCATGAAGCCAGACTATGTCTGGAGAACTACTCCTACCCACCTTATCACAGATCAACCCGCTGCTGCAGGACAGCCATCTGTCCCCCATTCAAAATAGTTTTTGTTTAATGGATATAAAAAAAGCCCTCCAATTCAGGAGGGCTTTTTTTACAATACCTGCATCAGACTAACGAATATATTTTTTCGGCCTCCGATGCTGGTTAAATAAGCCCCAGTGCGGCTCGAGAGCAGATCCGGTTTTCCATGGCTGGTCAAAGGCCTCAAAATAAACAAATGGGATATCGGTTTTTTCCAAATTGAGGAAAAATTCCCTTTGGTTGGATTCTGTTGCTCCGGAGGCTCCCTGAGTAGGAAAACCCGCCTCTTTGAATATTATGATTCTACCAACGCCAGCCTGTTTCTTTAACAGCTGGTGGTGTTTGCCTAGCCATACCACTGCTTTCCTGGGATCTCTAACGCGGCTCAAAAATGGATGAATATTCGGAAAAATCCAGTCTCCTACCGAAATTAAATTGAGGCTCACGTTGTAATAGTCATTGATTTCTTCGGTGGTTGTGGCCGGCCTGCCAGTCGTCTCTTTTATTTCTTCTATTGTTTTTTTAAGGGTATCCAAATCGTATCTTATGTTCAGGCCTTCATTGCCGACGCAATAGCCATCAACGTATTCTCCTGCCGCGACAGCGTTCATTATTTCATCAATATCTGCGAGGTCCCAGATCCCCATAATTACCCCGCAAAAACCCGTCTCCGCGGCAAGCCGCGGGATCTGGGCCAGTGTGCTCTTTGAGCCATAGGTCACTATTGCCCGGAAGCCATAATCATAAAGCGTCTGCAGGTCCCCTCTTAAGGAATCCTCAGTTGGATAAACATTTGCCGTTGGGTCATAATTAGTGGGAGAATAAGCGACCCACTTAAGTGTGGTTAGCTTCGCTTTGAACTCATCACTGAGGGCGCAAAAACCGGCCTGAACAAGAAAACCTGCAAGCAGGAGCAGGGTTAAGAAAAATTTATAAATCTTTTGCATAGATTAAATTCAGGCCTTTGAGCGTAAGGTTGCTGTCTATCCCGTCCATTCCTTTACAATACTTTCCAATCAGGCCGATGTTGCCGCCGGTGCCGATGCATTTAGCGCTCCTGCCGATTTTCTTTTTTATCCTCATTGCCAGATCATCGGTAAGCGCAGCAAAACCGTAAATTATGCCGCTTAACATACTGTTTTTTGTGTCCCGGCCGATGAATTCTTTGGGTTCCTGCAGCTTAATCTTTGGCAATAGTGCCGTGCGCTGGGCCAGTGCATCCAGAGAGATGCCTAAGCCCGGAAGGATCATCCCTCCCAGGTATTCCCTGATCCTGGAAATTATATCAAAGTTAACTGCTGTGCCAAAATCAACTACGATTAAAGGCGCTCCATATAGCAGAGCTCCTGCATATGCGTTAACCAGGCGGTCCTGGCCAACTTGTCTCGGTTTGCGGTAAAGGTTTTTTATGGGCACGATAATATCCTTACCTATAATATAGGGCCTTTTACCAATTAATTTCTTTAAGTCCCTTTCTAGCCTTTTCGTAGCAGGAGGCACCACGCTGCAGATTATTGCCTCACTAACAGCAATTCTGTTCAGCAATCTCCTTAACTTCTTCGGGGCGTAATCTATTGTAGGGATAAGTAATTTTCTTATAAGTTTATTTCTATAAAAAATCCCAAAATTGATATTTGTATTCCCGATGTCAATGGCTAATAGCACCTTTTAGCTCCTTTATTTTGTCTCTTATCTGTGCGGCCTTTTCAAACTGTAAATTTCTTGCCGCCAGTTCCATCTCATATTCTAACTCTGAGATGTACCTACGCAACTGGAACTCATCACTGGATTCTCCGGTCAGATCCTGGATAAATTCTTCTGCCTCATACAGATCCTCTATTCCCTCTCTGATCGCCTTCTGGATCGAGCGTGGCGCGATATTATTTTTCTTATTGAATTCCAGCTGTATTTGTCTTCGGCGCAGGCTTTCTGAGATTGCCTTTTTCATTGATCCGGTCATAGTATCAGCATACATAATCACCGTGCCGTTGATATTGCGGGCAGCTCTGCCAGCAACCTGAATCAGGCTCGTGGCGGAGCGCAGGAACCCTTCTTTATCCGCATCCAGGATTGCCACCAGTGAGACCTCAGGCAGGTCTAGGCCTTCTCTTAAAAGATTTATGCCTACAAGGCAGTCAAATTCCTTTTGCCTGAGTTCCCTCAGGATCTTTGAGCGCTCAATAGTTTCAATTTCTGAATGCAGGTATTTTACCTTCAATCCCCTTTCCTGCAGATAGCTAGTCAGGTCCTCTGCCATCCTCTTGGTAAGCGTGGTCACCAGGACCCGCTCATTTCTTTTTGCGCGCCTCTGTGTCTCCTCGATTAAATCCTCTATCTGTTTCTCGCTGGGCCTGACTTTGATTTCAGGGTCAATAAGGCCGGTAGGCCGGATTATCTGCTCAATTACTTTGTCCTGGCTTTTCTTGATCTCGAATTCACTAGGTGTAGCTGAGACAAACACGGCCTGTTTTGCCAGATCCATAAACTCTTCAAACTTAAGGGGCCGATTATCTAAACATGAAGGAAGCCTAAATCCATACTCAACCAAGACCTCTTTTCTGGCGCGATCACCTTCGTACATCCCCCTTAACTGCGGAATAGTTACGTGCGATTCATCAATAACCGTGAGGAATTTACCCTGAAAATAATCGATCATGGCGTAAGGACGCGAACCCGGCGGCCTGCCTGAGAGGTGGCGGGAATAATTTTCGATGCCGTGGCAGTAGCCGATCTCTCTTAACATCTCTAAATCATACTTTGTGCGGGATTCAAGACGCTGCGCCTCCAATAATTTATTTTTGCTCCTTAAAAATTTAAGCTGCCCTTCCAGCTCCAGTTCAATAGATTTGGCTGCGTTCTCAATCCTGTTACCTGAGACAATAAAATGTTTTGCGGGGTATATTGCTATTTTCTTTAGTGAATTCAGCACCTCTCCTGAAACCGGGTTAATCTCTGAGATTTTTTCTATCCTTTCATCGAAAAGTTCTATGCGCAGCGCCTTTTCCTGATAAGAAGGAAAAACCTCCACCACATCCCCTCTTACCCTGATCCTCCCCCTGACAAATTCATAGTCATTTCTTTCGTATTGGATTTGTATTAAGTCCGAAATAAGCTTTTCGCGGAGAATATTCTGCCCTACTTCAATAAAAACCAGTAATTCCTGATACTCCTGCGGGCTGCCTAGGTTATAAATGCAGGAGACAGAGGCAACAACAATCACATCGCGGCGGCTCATGAGCGATGTGGTGGCACTTAGGCGCAGCCGGTCCAGCCTGTCGTTAATAGAGGAATCCTTCTCTATATAAGTATCGGTTGAAGGGATGTATGCCTCCGGCTGATAGTAATCATAGTAGCTGACAAAATACTCAACCGCATTTTGCGGAAAAAATTCTCTGAATTCCGAATACAATTGCGCAGCCAGCGTCTTGTTATGCGAGATAACCAGCGTTGGCAGGTTCACCTCGGCAATGGTATTGGCGAGTGTAAATGTCTTTCCCGAGCCTGTTACGCCAAGCAGTGTAGAAAAGCGCCTGCCCGAAAGGATAGATTCGCTCAATTCTTTTATTGCCTGAGGCTGGTCGCCGCAGGGCTCATAGGCAGATACGAGTTTGAATTTTTCCATTGATTATTTTGGCAGGTCCTGAATAAGGCCCTTGATGGGGCCAAATTTTGTATTGGTAGCAAATGACAAAGGAATGCGCTTGGAATCAGTGGTAAAATAAACCATACTTTTACCTGTGCCACCAACAAAATTAAGCATACCTGCTTCTGCAGAGAATTCAAATACAGAAAAAATGCCTTTTTTGCGGATTTCTTTTAGTAATAGCTTGCCCACCTTTACTTTTACCGGCCAATCTTTTTGATCAAAAGAAATATTGATAGAATAAACATTGTTTTCTTTTATATCCAGAAGGCGAAAATAATAAACGCTGGATAACGGGTCCTGTGTGAGTGACGCGGTTTTGACTGTTTTGGGATTATTTGCGGCCAGGTCTTTGCTGAGTGAGGCAAAATTTATCTTGTCAATAGGTCCCTGAGGATGACAGGAGCTGTATGTGGCTTCATTCTTTTCCCGGTCAAATTGGATCATAGAATAGTCAAATACTTGATTTTTGCGGCGTATTTTTTCAAAGCGCAGCGTTGAGAAAGTTTTTGTGTCTATATATGAATCTACTTTATATTCTACATCGTAAAACATCCTGAAGAAATTGTTGGGACGCGCCCAAGCGTAAACATGGTAGCATTCATGGCCGCTGACTTGCTCTATTCCCTTTACGGAAAGTATAATCTTGCCTGCCGGGAATCCCAGCCATTCAGCTGAATACGTTAATGTTTCTCCGGGAGTTAATTTGTATGGGCTGGGTTCGATACTTAACTTAATTTCCTTGCCTTTAAAATTCTGCGCAAAAGTAAGGGGCCACAGGCCGATAAAAGCTATTGCAAAGAAAAGATTCTTTCTCATGCGCTATAAAATCTCAAGGCTCAGATCAACTGAATTTAGAGAGTCCGTCAATTCTCCCACAGAAATCATGTCAACGCCGCTTGCAGCGATTTTTTTAATATTTTTTAATGTGATTCCGCCTGAGGCCTCTAATCTTGGTTTCCTGCTCGCTCTTGCGGCTGCCGCTCTCTTCATCTCTTTTACGCTCATATTGTCAAGCATAATAATATCCGGATCCAGTAGAAGTGCGGTTTTAAATTCCCTCAAATCTTTTACCTCTATTTCTGTCCTTTGTTTGCGGCTAAAGCCACCAAGCCTATCTATGCCTCCTACGATTTTCAGATGATTGTCTTTGACCAGTACCATTTCATCAAGGCAGAATCTGTGGTTAAATCCACCGCCAATCCTCACGGCGTATTTTTCTAAGAGGCGTAGTCCCGGAATAGTTTTTCGCGTATCTAAAATCTTTACCTTATGCGGCTTTACCGCATTTACAAATTTTCTTGTTTTGGTAGAAATTCCGGAAAGCAGGCTCAGGAAATTAAGAGCCACTCTCTCGGCAGTTAAGATGCCCCTTGCATTTCCAGAAAGCTTGGCGAGCCTCTTGCCCTTTTTTACAAATTGGCCTTCGCGCACGCAGGCCTTGAATTTAATATCTTTATCCTGAAGCCTGAAGGCAAGCGCAGCTACACCCAAACCGCAGACCACAAAATTTTCCTTGGCTAAGATAATCGCTTTAACGGATTTATCAGGTGGTATAAAGGCCTCAGTGGTTATGTCCCTTGTGCCGATATCTTCTTTTAAGGCAGCTGCCACAATATCTTTAATATCCAGTTCCTTAATGTAATTCACCGAGCATCCTCTCTAAGCGCTTTAGTTCATCTGTCAGCCCTTCCTTACTTTCCTTCTCTTTTTCTACCACGTCCTGAGGAGCCTTTTTTACAAATTCAGGATTCTTAAGGCGCTCCTCTTTGGATTTTATAATCCTCTCCAGATTAGTTATCTTTTCTTTGATTTTGCGCTGCTCTGAAGCAATATCAAGCAGTCCGCTAAAATGCAAGTATATATCAACATCTCCAACTACTGCGCTGATTGTGGCAGGAGGCCTCTTGCTTGAGCTAAGCAGATTCAGCTCTTCTAATCTAGCCAGATTAATAATGAATCCTGAGTTTTCCTTAAACATCTTCTGCTTTGTCTTGGCATGCGGATACATGGAGACCTTTACTTTCTGTTCCGGCTTGATCTCAATCCCGCTGCGCAGGTTGCGGATCTCTGTTATTACTTCAAATATAAACTGCGCTTCCTTTTCCACTTTCTTATCAATTATCTGTTCCTGTACATGTGGCCAAGGCTGGGTAATGATGCTCGTTGACTCGTTATCTCGTTTACTCGTTGATTCGTTCAGACGCTGCCATATTTCTTCAGTGATAAACGGCATATAAGGATGCAGGACCCTTAAGAATTTTTCCAGAATTTTGTACATCACTACCTGATTCTGCTTATTTTTAATATCCGACTTGATTAACTCTAAGTACCAGTCGCAAAATTCATGCCAGAAAAATGCATAAAGCGCATTGGCAGCTTCATTAAATTTATAATTATCGAGATCCTTATTGACTTCCTTAAGCAAAGAATAAAATCTGCTTAAGATCCAGCGGTTTGTGATAAAAAGGTCCTCTTTCTTAAAAAATTCGCACAGGTCAGTTTTAATGTTCTGACGGTCTAAATTCATCAGGATAAAACGTGAGGCATTCCAGATTTTATTGGCGAAGTTCCTTCCCTGTTCAAACCTTTCGCGGGATAAATACACATCTTGCCCCTGAGCAGTAATGGCGATAAGGCTGAAGCGCAGCGCATCTGCGCCGTATTCATTAATTATCTCCAGCGGATCAATGATGTTACCCAGAGACTTAGACATCTTCTTACCTTCTATATCGCGTACTGTGCCGTGGATATATACATCTTTGAATGGTATATCGCACATGAATTCCATTCCAGCCATGATCATGCGCGCTACCCAGAAGAAGATGATTTCAGGTGCGGTTACGAGGACTGAAGTCGGGTAGAAATATTTAAGGTCATCCTTTAGCTCTGGCCAGTAAAACGTTGCAAATGGCCATAGCCAGCTTGAAAACCAGGTGTCCAACACATCTTCATCCTGATAAATGTCAGCTGAGCCGCATTTTGGACATTTTTCCGGTCTTGTCCTTGAGACAATTATGTTTTTGCCTTCCTGGCAATTTTTACAATAATAGACAGGCAAACGATGTCCCCACCAGATCTGCCTGGAAATGCACCAGTCCTGGATGTTTTCCATCCAGTTTAGATAAACCTTGGTCCAGCGCTTGGGATAAAATTTGATCTTGCTTTTTTTTACCGCTTCAATTGCAGGTTTAGCCAACGGCTTCATCTTCACAAACCACTGCTTTGACAAATACGGCTCAATTATAGTGTGGCAACGGTAACAATGACCTGCGGACAAGGCATGCGGCTCTACTTTTTCAAGAAGACCCTTCTCTTTTAGGTCCTCAAGGATCACTTCCCTGGCCTCAAATCTATCCATATCTTTATAGTCACCAGCAAATTCATTCATGCGGCCGTCCGGACGCATCACATTCACAAATTCTAGTCCATGCTTTTTGCCTAAGGCGTAATCATTGGGATCATGGGCAGGTGTTACTTTTACTGCTCCGGTGCCGAATTTTAGATCCACCATGCTATCAGCTATTACTTTTATTTCCCTGTTTACTAAGGGCAGGATCAAGATTTTTCCAATAAGTTTCTTATATCGCCTGTCTTTGGGATTAACTGCCACAGCTGTGTCACCCAGCATTGTCTCTGGCCGGGTGGTGGCGACTACGATATACTCATCAAGGTTTTCTTTTAACGGATAACGCAGATAATAAAGATTGCCTTTAAGATCGCGGTGCGGTGCCTCTTCATCTGATAAAGCAGTTTGGCAGCGCGGGCACCAGTTTATAATGTAATTACCTTGGTATATCAGGCCTTTTTCGTAGAGCCGGACAAAGACCTCAACCACTGCCTTTGAATATTCTTCATCCATGGTAAAACGCTCTCTCGCCCAGTCACAGGATGCGCCTAATTTTTTAAGCTGGCGGATAATGGTTGAGCCGTACTGCTCCTTCCATTGCCAGACGCGTTCAATGAATTTTTCGCGGCCTAAATCCTGGCGCTTAAGGCCATCCTTGGCAATAGCTTTTTCCACCACATTCTGCGTCGCGATGCCGGCATGGTCCGTTCCCGGCATCCAGAGCGCTTCTTCGCCTTTCATTCTGTGATAACGGATAAGAACATCTTGAATAGTATTATTCAGTGCGTGGCCCATATGTAAGATTCCGGTCACATTGGGCGGCGGGATGACTATGCAGAATGGCTTCTTAGAGGGGCCTGGCTTAGCGCTGAAATAATTCTTTTCTTCCCAGAATTTATACCACTTATCTTCAGTTTCTTTGGGGTTGTAACGAGTAGGAATCTCATTCATCGTTTACTTTATCTTTTAACAATTTATATTCAACACTATCTACTAATGCCTGCCAGCTGGCTTCGATGATATTCTCGGAGACTCCGATGGTGCTCCAGGTATCGGTCTCGTCTTCGGACTGAATCAGCACACGCACGCGGGCGGCAGTGCCTGCCTTCTCATCCAGGACACGCACCTTAAAGTCTGAAAGTCGCATTTTAGAAAGTGTTGGATAGAAATCCTTGAGCGCCTTGCGAAGAGCATTATCCAGCGCATTTACCGGGCCATCTCCCTCAGCAGCAGTGTGTTCCTTGGCTCCCTTCACCCTGATTTTGATGATTGCCTCAGAAGTCATCTTTTTCGGTTGTTTCTCTACTACCACGCGGAAGCCTTCTAACTCAAAGAATTTCTTGTATTTCTTAAGCGCCTTCTTCATCAACAACTCAAAAGACGCCTCTGCAGCCTCAAAATGATATCCATTGTTTTCCAACGCCTGAACAAGCTTTAAAATCCTTTTTGTTTGAGGGTCCTCTTTGCTTAAATCTAACTCCAGGGCTTTTGCGCGCAGCAATATTCCGGTTTTCCCGCCTAATTCAGAAACTAAAATCCTGCGATGATTACCCACAAGTGCCGGATCAATATGTTCGTAGGTTTTCGGGTTTTTCATTACCGCATTGATATGCACTCCCCCTTTATGCGCGAAAGCGGATTCACCCACGTACGGCTGATCATTCTTGATGCGCATATTGCTTATTTCAGAGATAAAGCGCGAGACATGGGTTAATTCCTTTAATTTATTGCTAGGGATGCAGTTAAGGCCTAATTTTAATTGAAGGTTAGCAATGATGGGAATTAAATCCGCGTTTCCGCAGCGCTCGCCATATCCGTTGATCGTACCCTGCACCATATCAGCGCCTGCCTCTACCGCAGCAATGGAATTTGCCACAGCTAGGCCGGAGTCATTATGACAGTGAATCCCCAGCCACACTTTAATGGAAGGATGGATTTCTCTGATGACCTTAGAAATCTCTGAAGTGATTGTTCCCCCATTTGTATCGCAGAGAACTATCGCCTTTGCTCCGGCTTCCTGCGCTGCGAGCAGGCATTTCAGGCTGTACTCCTTATTGGCGCGGTACGCATCAAAGAAATGCTCCGCGTCATAAAATACAGTTAAGCCCTTTGCATTTAGGAAGCCCAGCGTATCCTTAATCATGGCTAAATTTTCATCCAGAGTAGTCTTTAAGACGTCTTTTACGTGCAGGTCCCAGGTTTTGCCAAAAATAGTAATTACCTTTGCAGCGGATTTTAGCAGACCTTTAACATTACTATCCTCAAGCGCCTTTATCTGCGGCCTTCTGGTTGAGCCAAAGGCAACAAGCTGCGAAAGTTTTAGCGGCTTTTTAGCCATCTTCAGATAAAACTCCATATCCTTAGGATTTGAGCCGGGCCAGCCTCCTTCAATGTAATGGACTCCGAGCCTATCTAATTCCTGGGCGATGCGAATCTTGTCCATCACCGAATAAGAGATCCCCTCTCCTTGCGCTCCGTCGCGCAAAGTTGTGTCATACAGCTTTATTGCTTTCATTTAAATCTCCGTCTTTTGTATTTCCGAATAATTACTAATTACTGTTTACTAGTTACTAAATCTACTTTCCCAAGCCAAATTTTTCATGCAGTGCCTTTACTGCGGTCTCGGCAAATTTCTTTTGAATTATACAGGATATGCTTATATCTGAGGTAGAGATCATCTCAATATTGATTTTATTAAGTGCTAGCACTTCAAACATTTTGGCGGCTACGCCCGGATGCGATTTCATTCCCACCCCCACCACTGATACGCGGGCTATATCTTCATCCAGCAGTACCTCGCCTGCGGAAATGCTCTTACCTACTTTTTTGGTAATTTTCAATGCCTTATGTGCGCCAGTTTTTGCTACTGTAAAAGAAATATCTGTCTGACGGATGTGGCTGACGTTCTGCACAATCATATCTACGTTGATTCCCTTGCCGGATAATTCTTTGAAGATTTTTGCTGCCACTCCGGGCCTGTCCGGAACATTGCAAATGGTGACTTTTGCTTCATTCCTATTCAAAGTTACTCCACTGACAACCACGTCTTCCATACGTTTAACCTCCTTAATGATCATTGTACCGGGATTTTGAGAGAATGACGAGCGCACATGTATGGGTACATCAAATTTCTTCGCTACTTCAATGGAGCGCGCCTGCATTACTTGTGCTCCGAGTGAAGCCATCTCTAGCATTTCATCATAGGTTATCTCTTTTAATTTTTGCGCTTTGGGTTCTATACGCGGGTCAGTGGTGTAAATTCCTTCCACATCTGTGTATATTTCGCATTCATAGGCCTTGAGTTCTTTTGCCAGTGCCACTGCGGTTAGATCCGACCCGCCCCTGCCCAGGGTAGTGATGTCCTGATTCAGGGTAACACCCTGAAATCCCGCCACAATAACGATCTTGCCTCTCTTTAATTCTTCCTTTATTTTATCCGCATTTATTTTTATAATACGGGCCCGCGTGTGGCTGGCATCTGTGATGATTCCGACTTGTGCCCCGGTAAAGGATATTGCCTCAAGGCCCAATTTATGTATGGCCATGGCAAGGAGTGCCGCCGAAATCTGCTCTCCGGTGGATAGCAGCATATCCATTTCCCGCTCTGAAGGCTCAGTAGTTATTCTATTCGCCAATTCAATTAATTCATCAGTTGTGTCCCCTAATGCAGAGACCACTACAACGACGTCATAACCTTTTTTTCTGTAACCAGCCACTCTTTTGGCTACATTTTGTATGCGCTCAACATTAGCCACTGAAGAGCCGCCGAACTTCTGAACGATCAAACCCTTATGCATGTTCCTGTCTCCTCTTAAATAATATTGGCATCACCTCAAAAACCATGAATGCTGCTAGAAGGATCAAAACTAAAGACGTCACAAGAAGCACAAAGTCTTGACTTTTAAAATATCTGACTGCCTGAAATATCAGGGCAAAAACAGCAGTGATCAGCATAAAGAATGCCGGCCAAAGCGTAAGTTTCGCTGGTTTGTTTTTTGAAATCAGCCAGCAGCTCAAAACAAACAAGGCAAGTGCTGCAACGAGCTGATTAGAAGCGCCGAATGCCGGCCAGATCTTGCTCCACTTGCCGCTAAATGCCAATGCTCCACTCAAGATTACAATTAAGGCGGTGGACAAAAAACGATTTTTAATTTTGAATAATTCCTCTGTTAGATAGCGCGATATCCTTGTGGCAGTATCCAGCGTGGTCAGGATAAAGGCATTTAATATGGTTATGGCAATAAAAGTCCCCTTATTATATAAAATATTACTGGTGACTATGCCATAGCCTTTGCCGAAAATGCCAATGGGCCCTGCATTCTTCAGGCATGCTGCAAAGTTTTCGCTCGGGCTAAATAAAATAGCAGCGCAGATTATGGTTAATACCGCGACTAACCCTTCTGCCACCATCCCCCCAAAGCCAATCCTCTTGATATGGCGCTCATTGGCAATCTGTTTTGAAGAGGTGCCGCTGGCTATTAGAGAGTGGAATCCTGAGACAGCTCCGCAGGCAACTGTCACAAACAGCATTGGCCAAAGATAACCTTCGGAGGCGCTGAATCTATTGAAACCGGGCATGGTGATTTTTGGCCGCGACAATAACAGTCCTATATAGCCTGCTCCCATTCCGAAAAATAATAAAAAACTTGAAAGATAATCGCGCGGCTGTAAAAGTATATTTACCGGCAAGATAGAGGCAAAATAACAATAGACAAACAAAACAAGGATCCAGATATTTATATTTGCGTTTATCGGGATACTGTTACCAAAAAATATCAGGCTAACCAAAGTCGCAAGGCCCAATATCGTAGACAATACACTGTTTACTCGCAAGTGATATAACAGGTAGCCGATTACCATAGCAACCGGAATCAGCCCTAAAGACGGCAGGACGATCTTGGGCTCTTTTACAAATGTATCCGCGCACAGGTACGCAAATACTGCAATTACCAAAATCAATGCCAGCCACACAAAAAAGGAAAAGAGGATTTTTGCGCGCCTGGAGATGACGCTGCCTGCTATATCTGCGATAGATGTTCCACCCTCTCTTACTGAAGTAATCAGCGAGCCGAAATCATGAATCCCGCCGATAAAAATAGTTCCCAGGACCACCCATAATAGTGCCGGCACCCAACCCCAGAGCATCACCGCAATAACCGGGCCGATTATCGGGCCTGCTCCGGCAATGGAGGAAAAATGGTGTCCGAATAGAACCAGCCAGTTCTTTGCCGGGATATAATCCACGCTGTCATATTTGGTATAGGCGGGCGTTGACCTTTTAGGATCAATGTGCCATAAAGATTCTAGCCTCCTGGCATAAAATCTGTACGCCCAGAAGAATAAGATACCAGCTATTAAAACGATAATTAAGGAATTCATTGGGACTTTATAAAATAATCCATCAACTCATGGCCCTTATCAAAATAAAGGTCGCTTTTTTGAGCTTCTTTCTCGCTGTAATTTAAAAACTCCCTTCCGATGATGCCTTTGCCAAAGATGCCAAAAGGGACAATATCAGAGGTATGCGTCTTTAATGAAACAGGTGTTGCATGATCCGGCAAGACCAGCACCCTGAAATCATCCTGTTTTTTTAATGCCTCAAGTATTGTGCCCACAACTAGCTGATCAAACCTCTCAATAGCCAGAATCTTCTCTCTTAAATCACCGTTGTGTCCTGCCTCATCAGGCGCCTCCACATGCACAAAAACAAAATCCTTTTTCTTCAAGGATTTCAATGCTGCCTTGGCTTTTCCTTCATAATTTGTATCATAATAACCTGTGGCACCCGGTACATTTATTACCTCAAGCCCGATTATCCTACCTAAGCCCTTGATTAAATCTACAGCAGAGATAACTGCTCCGGAGAAACCGTACTTCTCCTTAAATCCGGGCATAGCGGGTTTCTTGCCCTGGCCCCAGAGCCAGATCATATTGGCGGGATTTTCTTTGAGGTCAACCCTCACCAGGTTTATTTCATGCCTTTCCAGGAGCGCCCGGGAATCAGTCATTAATTTTATCAGTAATTCAGCACCGTCACCCTTCGGTAAATTTTTGGATATGCTCTGGCCTGAGATATCATGAGGAGGAATGCATTTTATATTTTCAAGATGGACTTCGGCTCCTCGTTTTATTACCATCAGGTGGCGGTAGCTTACGCCGGGATAGAATTTGATGCGCTCCGTGCCCAGATTCTTATCAACGCACTTTATTAATATAGAAGCCTCTTTCGAGCTTATGTGTCCGGCGCTGTAATCTGTGAGCGTATCAGATAAAGCTGTGACGAAGTTACAGCGGAAAGCAACATCATCATCCTCTAATTCAATGCCTAAGTTTGCCGCTTCAAGCGGCCCCCTGCCAGTATAATATTTCGCGGTGTCATAGCCAAAGATTGTAATGTTAGCAACGTCCGAGCCGGGCGCAGCATTATCCGGGATTGTTTTTATACGTCCGAGCCTGCCGTGCTTGGCAATAAAATCCATATTCGGCGTGCGCGCTGCCTCTAAGGGAGTGCGCTCACCCAGCTCTTTTATGGGGTAATCCGCCATTCCGTCGCCGACAAGGACAATATATTTCATAATTTATTAACTAGAAATTAAAACTTTACTTCAGGCACTACTTTCGCCTTCTCTTCCGCCTTGAAATATTCTGAAGCTGGCTTGTAGCCAAACCTACCGGCAATAACATTTCCGGGAAACATTCTTACTGTGACATTATAATCTCTTACCGATTCATTATAACGCATTCTTTCTACTGCAATGCGGTTTTCAGTGCCGGATAATTCATCCATGAGTTTTAAAAATGTCTGGTCAGCTTTTAAATTCGGGTAATTTTCAACTACCAAAAGGAGCCTGCCTAATGCAGCATCAACTGCTGAGGCAGCTTTGACCTTTTCTTCCACTGTGTTTGCTTTTGCCCATTGCGAGCGGGAATTGGTTACGTCTTCAAAGACAGTTTTCTCGTGAGCTGCGTAACCTTTTACTGAATTAACCAGATTAGGAATTAGATCATTTCTTCTCTGAAGCTGGCTTTCGACCTGAGCCCATTTGGCTGTAATAGTTTCGTGTTTTGAGACAATGCCGTTATAGACTGAAATAAAAGATATCGCAATTATTGCTATTAAAACTACCAATCCAATTACAAAACTTTTCATCTCTCCTCCTTTTTAAAATGAAGGATTAAAATCCTCCTCCTGCTCCTCCACCGCCTCCACCACCGCCACCCCCGCCTCCAAATCCTCCGGAGCCTCCGCCGCCAAAACCTCCGGAGCCGCCACCAAAACCTCCCCAGCCCTTGTAATGCGAATATTCTTTGTCAGAATATATTAATAAGCCGAAAATGAAAATCTTCCAGAGGCTTTTTCTCCTGTTTAGCGGAAGCCTGTTCCAGTAATCATAGCGCCAGATCATGGCTCCCAGATAACCTAAAATCATCAGG
>Ga0315285_10000375_pt1 | contig 46116 bp, 44 predicted proteins | sample YL17G09_36_MG_FD_203698 | JGI IMG/M metagenome (GOLD analysis project Ga0315285, IMG submission 203698) | Sediment microbial communities from Yellowstone Lake, YNP, Wyoming, USA - YL17G09_36 | ecosystem: Environmental > Aquatic > Freshwater > Lake > Sediment | place: USA: Wyoming | collected...
AAACAAACGGACCTCCTGAAGGCCCCAAGAACTGGTTCTCCTGTTCTGGATTGGAAGGCTCCGAACATCCTATCCTTGGCGGCCTTGGCGTCATGGCGGTTAAAGGTTTTTCTCGGATCAGGGCTAGAACGCGCGGCAAAGCAAGACGATGGCACCGAGGTGCGAACACACCCCGGGTGACCCCTGCCGCGAGGTCAGACCCGCAGGCCCTTCTTGAGGATCTCCCAGATCTCGCGACGGAGCGACAGGAAGGCCTGCTCCGTCTTCATCTCCTCCCGCCGCGGTCGCCCAAAGGGAACGTGGATGATCCGTTCGATTCGGGCCGGCAGGGGACTGAAGAGGATGATCCGATCCGCCAGGTAGATGGCCTCCTCGATGCTGTGGGTCACGAAGACCACGGTCTTCTGTTCCTGCTCCCAGATCCGCAGGAGTTCGTCCTGCAGGATGTCGCGGGTCTGGACGTCCAGGGACCCGAACGGCTCGTCCATCAGAAGTACCTCGGGGCGGATGGCGAAGGCGCGGGCGATTCCAACCCGCTGCTGCATGCCGCCGCTCAGCTCGTGCGGCAGGGCGTCTTCGAATCCTGACAATCCAACCAGATTGACGTAGTGCCGGCTGATTTCCAGCCGTTCCGCCGTGGGCACCCCCTTGACTTCCAGGCCGAACTCGACGTTGCCTAGGGCAGTGCGCCATGGGAACAGGTCAAAGGTCTGGAAGACCATGCCGCGACCATGACCAGCCTGGCCCGTCACGTCCTTGCCGTTCAAGTAGATCGAGCCGGTGTCGCAGGGGATCAACCCGTCAATGATGCGAAGCAGGCTGGACTTGCCGCAGCCGCTCGGGCCGAGCAGGACAAGGAACTCCAGGTTCGCGACTTCCAGGGAGAGATCTTGCAGAACCTGCACGGTCCCTGCGCTTCCGCGCCGGAAGCTCTTGCTGACGTGCCTGACCTCAAGCTTTGGTTCCTGCATGATCCTAGCCGAGTTCCTTCAGGGCCTGCTCAAGGTACGTCCGATCAATAACCTTCTCGACCTCGACCGTTCCCTGCAGGGCGTCGGCTGCCTTGTACACGGGCACAAGATCCTTGAAATTTGCTGCCGTGAAGGGCTCCATCGAGTTCGGCCAGGCCTTTATCTGCTGACTCAATGTCTCCCAGACCGGCCGGAGCGCGTCATCCGATATCTTGCTGGCGTCCGGCGCGGTCGAGTGCTTGCGATACTGCTGGGCAAACCAGGCGAAGTCGCTGTTCGCGCGGCGGAAGGCCATCAGGGTCGCCTTCAGCAGGTCAACCGCAGCGCGCTTGTTCTCCGGCTTCTTGAGCCAGTCCGCGGTGGCGAAGTAGACCTCGCCGAACCAGGCCCGGTATTCCCTCCAAGGCTCCACCATGATCGGGTAGTTACCCTCCTTAGCCAGCTCGAGGGCCTGGTCGAAGTGCACGGGGACCGCATCCACCCGCCCGGAGAGGAGCGCGCGCACGCGTGCTCCCGACCCGCCGATCTCCACCACCGTCACCTTGCTCAGATCAACACCGCGCTTCAGTAACGGGCCGATCAGCAGGACGTGCGTGAAGTCGCCTTTCGAGTTCACGGCGACCACGATCCCGGGCTTCTGCAGGTCCTGCAGTTGCTTGATCTTGTTCCCGTTGACCACGAATACCAGGCTGGTGCTGTTGAACACCAAACCGATGATCTTGACGTCGGCTCCCGCCTCGGCTGCGCGCAGGGTGATGATGACGTCCCCCGCGCCGATGTCGCCCGACCCGGAGACGATGGTCTGGGTGATGACCCGCTGAGAGGCGAATCGCGTCGTCTTCGCTGGCGCGTACCCCGACATCGTAGGCAGGATGTCCAGCATGGCAGACATGTTGGGGATATGGATGCCCAGGGTGAATCCGACGATCGGAATGTCCAGGACTCGCCCGGCCTGTGCCCATGCAGGGCGGAGCCCCGCTGATTCGAGCAACCCGCCGGCCAGGAGGCCGGCCCCGGCCCCCAGAGTCAAGGTCTTCAGGGCTTCCCGTCGTGATACGAACATTGGTTCCTCCTTCTCGCGATCGCGAGCGCAGCGCATGTGCATCTCGACTTGGCCTGGTTTGGATGGGTCCGAACTCGGACTGCCCTCTCTTGACCCATCTCTCTCACGCCAGGGCCGTCCGCTCCTCGTACCAGGGTGCGAGCCACCTTCCCACGAGACGCAGGATCCAGTTGGCGAGGATGCTGACCACCATGAGGGTCAGCAGTAATCCCAGAAGCGGCGCGGTACTCACCAGGAGGCCCGTCTTGTGAATGAGGCCCCCGTACCCCACGATCACGTACATCTCAGCCACGACCATGGCACGGATCGCGTGCACAAGGCTGATCCGGGCCCCCGTGACGAGATAGGGGTAGAGGGCCGGGAGCAGCACCTTGCAGAAGAGCTGGAAGCGCGACGCCGCGAAGGATCGCCCGACGTCGGTGAATCGAGGGTTGATGCCACGGGCCCCGTGATAAGTCGTGAGAACGATGTACCAGGCAGAGGCCATGAACACGATCGCCACCCGGAACTGGAACCCGCTGCCGAAGAGCAGGAGGAACAGCGGGACGAGGGCGGCGACGGAGATCACCACGAACATGCTGACCCACGGGTGGAAGATCACGTCACAGATCCTGGACCGACCCATGGCGACACCCAGCGGCATCCCGATCGCGCAGGCCAGGCCAAATCCCACGAACATCTGCCGCAGGGATGTTGCCAGCTCCGCGAGCATCATCCCCTCGCGGAGGAGCACGACGTACCCGACGAGGACCTTTGATGGCGGGGCCAGCAGGGACTCGCCCATGGCCCGGCCGACCATCTCCCACGCGACCAGGGTCACCAAGATCCCCGACGCCGGAAGCAGGAGGCGTTGCGCCCGATCCATCTCAGTGCCTCACGTGCCAGGGCAAGAGTCGCGCCTCGAGGGCCTTGATCCCCTCCTGGGCTGCCAGGCCCAGCACGGCGAGGATTGCCAGGACCGCCAGCAGCCCCGCGCTGTCGAAGCGGTTGGCCGCGGCCTGCATGTAGGCGCCGAGGTTGACCGCGGCAAGGAACAACTCGGCCGTGATCATGGCGATGACGGCGCGGACCATGCCGATCCGCAGGGCCGTGAACAGGAAGGGCAGGCTGGCGGGGAACAACACCTTCCGGACAATCAGCCATCGTCCCGCCCCCAAGGAGCGGCCGACATCGATCAGGCCCGGTTCGACGTTTCGGGCGCCAGCCGACACGGTGACCAGCATGTCGAACACGCACATGAGGAAGACCAGGGCGGTCCGTGCCGGGAAGAACAGGCCAAACCAGATGATCAGGAAGGGAACGAACGCGATGGTCGGGATTGCGTAGATGGCGTTCACGACCGGATTGAACATCCGGAAGACCGTTTCGTTCCGGCCCATCAGGAAGCCGAGCGGCACCGCTACCGCAACGGCGAGACCGTATCCCAAGAGGGTGTGGCCGGAAGACTGGATCAGGAGGCGTGGGAACTCCAACGAGACGGTCCGTGTGTAGAGGTGGTGCGCGACCGCCGTCGGGGGAGACAGCACGAACTTGGAGAACCGCCCGGCGACCAACTCCCACACAAGGAGCCCGCTCAAGATGGACAGCAGGTAGAGGAATCCGGTCCTGTAACGCCCCATCTCTCTCTTGTCCTTGCCAAAATCATTCTCTCCGCCAGGCAGGGTGGCTTTCAAGGCGGAACCAGGGATTGTACTGTCACCTACACAGCCAAGCGGAATTCCTCCTCCCCCGCCCTCACCGCCGCAGGATCGAGGGCAGCCACAGGCTGAACGGAGGGTAGTAGGTCACCAAAAGCAGGACCACGATGTTGATGGCGATGAAGGGGAGCAGGGCGAGGGAGGTGCGCTCCACCGTCACCCTGGCCAGCTTGGCGGCGATGAACAAGGTGTTGCCCACCGGGGGGCTGCAGATGCTGATGGCCAGGTTGACCACCACGATCATGCCGAAGTGGAGCGGGTCCACCCCGAATTGCTTGACCACCGGGAGGAGGATGGGCGTGGTGAGCAAGAGGGCAGGGGCCAACGGCATGGGCCCGCCCAGGATCAGGAGAAAGATGTTGATGAGGATCAGGATCATGACCCGGCTCTGGGTGAGGGAGACGAGCCACTGGGAAAAGATGGTCGAGAAGTTCTCCACCGTCAGGGCCCAGCTCAGCGCATCCCCCGCCCCGATGATGAGCATCATGACGGCGGTGATCTCCCCCGTCTTGAGGAGCAACTTCGGGATGTCCGCCCAGGCCAGGTCCCGGTAGATGAACCGCCCCACGATGAGGGCGTAGACCACGGCGATCACGGCCGCCTCGGTGGGCGTGACGATCCCGGTGAAGATGCTTCCCAGGATGATCACAGGTGTGAGCAGGGCCGGGGTGCAGTCCAGCAGAGTTCGACACAGCTCGCGGAAGCTGATGAGCGGCTCCGTGGGATAGCCGCGCCGAAGCGCGATGATGAAGGCACACAACATCAGGGCCAGGCCCACCAGGATCCCCGGGATCACCCCCGCGATGAAGAGGTCTCCCAGCGAGACCCCCGAGACGAAGGCGTACAGCACCATGGGAATGCTGGGCGGAATGATGACCCCGATGGTCCCCGCCGAGGCGATGACCGCCGACGCGTAGGATCGGTCGTAGCCCTTCTTGATCATGGCCGGGATCATGACGCTCCCCACGGCGGCCGCATCCGCCGCGGCCGACCCCGACACCCCCGCGAAGATCATGGAAGCGAGGACGCTCATCACGGCCAGGCCGCCGGGGAACCAACCCACCACGGCGAAGGCGAACTGGGTGATGCGCTTGCCCATCCCGCCGGCCCCCATGAGTTCCCCCGCCAGGACGAAGAAGGGGAGGGCGAGGAGGGTGAAGGACTCGTTCACGCTCACGATGGACTGGAAGATCACCGTCAGGGAGTATTTCCCTGTCACGAGGTAGAAGAGCAAGGGGGTGAGGCCAATGGCGAATGCGAGCGGGATGGCCGTGACACTCAGCCCCAGGAAGAGCCCCCAGATGATGGCGAAGTTCACGGGTCAGTCCTCCTCGCTCTCGGCCGAGGCCGTCCAGCCTCCTGCGCTCTGCCAGAGGGCGCAGGCCTGCCGCAGGGCGTACGCCAGCATGAGGCTCCCCGCCACGGGCAGCGACAGGTAGGTGAGGCCCACGGGGAGCCGCAGAACGGCCGACTTATCCCCGATGGTGGCGTGGGTCAGGGTAACGCCCTCCCGGATCATGAATGCGAGGAAGAGCAGGATGCCCGCCATGACATACAGCCCCACAGCCCGCTGCCCCCGGGGGCCGAAGCAGCGAGGGAAGAACCCGATGGTCATGTGGGCGCGCCGGCGGAGCGCCGCCACGGAGCCCAAGAGGGTCAGCCAGACGAAGAAGAGGCCGGCCAGCTCGTCCGACCAGGCCAGGGAGTAGTTGAACACGTATCGGGACAGGACCCCCGAGAAGACCATGGCCACGAGGCCGGCCACGATGGCCCCCACCACCCAATCCACGGCGGGGCCCACCCACCGGTCGAGGAGGCGGTCGATGGGGCGGAGTGTGATCGGAGCCGAACCTGTCACCTGTGTCGTTGCAGAGGATTCCGCTGGCATGGGTGCCTCGCGTGTGGGGGCGGGCGATCCCGCCCCCACGCAGGTTCTTCACTTCACTGGGTACTTGGCCTTGAGGGCGTCGGCGTCTTTCAGGAGGGCTTGCAGCACCTCCTTCGGAAACTGCTCGCCCGCCTTGTCATAGACCGGGCGGCTGGCCTTGGCAAAGGCAGAGACGTCGGGCTTGATCACGGTCGCCCCCTTGGATTTCATGTCGGCGAGCATGTTGTCGTCCTCGTCCAGCACCGCCTTCCGATGCCAGGTCGCGGCCTCCTGTGCCGCCTTCAGCACGGCGGCCTGATCGGCCGGGGAGAAGGACTGCCAGCGTTTCTCCGTGATGCTGAGGGGGATGGGGGCGTAGATGTGGTTGGTCAGCGCGATGTTCTTCGCCACCTCGTAGAACTTCTGGACGTGGATCGTCGGGATCGGGTTCTCCTGAGCGTCCACCACGCCCTGCTGGAGGGAGATGTAGACTTCATCCATCCCCATGACCGTGGGGTTCGCCCCCAGGGTGGACCAGAGCCACACGTAGACCTGGCTCTTGGCGATCCGGATCTTCATCCCCTTCACATCCTCCGGGACCCGGACCGGCTTCTTCGACGTGAGCTGCCGGAAGCCGGCCTCGAACATGCTCAGGATGCGCATGTTCTTCGCCTGGAGCTTGGCGAACCACTCCCTGACCCACGGGGAGGTGTCGTAGAGCTGCCACCCCTGCTCGTAGCTTTCCACCAGGTAGGGCAGGGCGAGCAGGCCGAGTTCCGGCACCTGGTTCGCGTAGATGGCGATGCCGCTAACGGCGAAATCGATGGCGCCCAGCTTGACCTGCTCCAGCAGCTTGGGGTCGTTCCCCAGGGTCCCGCTGTGGTGTACGTCCACGCTGTAGCGGCCCTGGGTGTAGTCCTTCACCTTGTCGGCGAAGAGCAGGGCCGCCTTGTGCCGGAGCCCGTCCGGCGGATCCGTGTGGCCGAAGCGGAGCGTGGTCCCCGCCTCGGCGAGGCCTCCCACCAGGAGTGCCGCCACCATTATCAGGACGATTCCTAGGCTTCGTGTGCGCATGATCTCCTCCTTGCACGCGGCATCGCGCGCCGCCCGTTGGGGTGGGCCCGCTCCTTACAGTACAGGATCCAACCTCAGTGACCCTTTGCCAGGACTTTCTCCAGCCGGCCCCGGACGCGCTCCAAGTGCAGGGCCATCTCGTGCGCCGCCCGGCCCCGGTCGCGATTCTTGATCGCCAGGAAAATCTTCTGGTGCGAGGCGAAGGCATCTGGCGCGGCCCCTGGAACCTTCAGGGCTATTTCGCGAGTCCTGAGCATCAAATCCGAGAGGGCGTCGTGGATGAACAGCAGGATCCGGTTGTGCGTGGCCTGGGCGATGGCCCGGTGGAATTCCACATCGGTGATCCGGAACCGGCCAGGCGTGCCCAAGGCGGCCTTGTTCGCCGCCAGCGCCGCCTGAAGACAGGCGACGTCCTCGAACAGCTTGCGTTTCTGGATCACGGGGAACTCGGCGACGTTGGGCATGGGCGGAACTCCCTGTGGCATAATGCTAATACCGGTAGCCCAGAGCCGAAGTCAAGAATAAAATCCGCCGATGGGGCGGAGACTTTACCCCAATCCGAAATTATCAACCGCCAAGGCGCCAAGAACGCCAAGACCGGATAAGCTCCTTGGGTGAGACAAACCAAGCTTCTGAAGGCCCCACGAACGCGTTTTCGCGTTCTTGGATCGGGAGACCGAAACATCGCATCTTTGGCGACCTTGGCGTCATGGCGGTTCAAGGTTTTTCTCGGATCAGGGTTTACTTATCCACAGATTACGCAGATTTCAACGATGCTCGAGCCACGGTCAGTGAGACGGCCCGCTGTTGTAACTGGCGGTTCCCCACATGACCACCACTCTCGACAACCCCAGCGATCACCAGAATGCGGCCGATGCGGCCTTCTGCGCTCACTGTGGGCGTGCCCTCGCGGGCGCCCCACGGAGCCATGTCGCCTAGACCCAGACTGCACCGCTGCCCGGCGCCATCGGGCCGGGCAGCGGGCGGCGGGATGGCATCGGTCCTACGGAACCCTCGGCCACTCGGGCGATCCTCGAACCTGCAGTGAGTTCATACCGAGAGAGTCCTCTGGCGTGGGGGGCGTCGGCATCTGGGCCTGGGTGGATGAAAAGGACTGCCTGACCCCAATCGCCTCGAAAGGTCTAACAACCAGGCGAGTCACCCTTGAGCGCAGCGGAAGCCGATGACTGGCCTCTGGGTGGTGGGTTCAACCCCCCACCGGACGGTGGTGCGCAGGGCGCCCGGCTTGAATCGCCAGGCGCCTCCACGAATGACGCGCGGCCCCGGCGCAGTCGGGTCCTCTCGCCCGTCGGTGGCGACGTAGGGGTACGGCCTCTCGAGGGAGCTGGTCCACTCCCACACGTTGCCGGCTAGGTCCAGGACGCCGAAGGGGGAGGCGCCCGCAGGGTATGAACCCCCCGGCGCAGTGGTCTGCCCCCCGCTGTTCCCCTCGAAGCGAGCCCGGCTGGGATCCCAAGTATCACCCCAGGGATACCTTCGGCCATCGGTCCCGCGGGCGGCATACTGCCACTCCGCCTCCGTGGGGAGGCGTTTGCCGGCCCAGCGGCAGTAGCCCACGGCGTCCTCCCAGGCGACGTGGACCGCGGGGTGCTGGTTCTTGCCCTGCGCTTCCTTCAGTAACGTCGGGCGGGGTCCTTGGCCAGGGCCTTCTTCATGCAGATGTCCAGGCCGGCGGGAAAGGCGGGATTCAAACGCCGCAGCGGCGTCGGCTCTTCGTGAACGATGCGGTAAATGACGGTGCTGATCGTCTCGCCCGGGAAGGCCTTTTCCCCGCTCAGCATTTCGTAGAGAACGGCCCCCAGGGAGAAGATGTCCGAGCGACCATCCAGCTTCAGGCCGGAGATCTGCTCGGGGGACATGTAGCTGGGTGTCCCCAGGGTCTGGCCGGTCTGGGTGGTCTCTGTTCCGGCGATGCGGGCGATGCCGAAGTCGGTGACCTTGGCAACGCCTTCCCGGGTCAGGAGGATATTGGCGGGTTTGATATCGCGGGCCTTGTACACCACGCCCATAGCGCCGTGACCCAGCTCCCCCAGGAGTTCGTAGCGGCCAAGGTGCTCCACAGAACTGCCCTCTCCGCCGGAACCTCAGGACACAGCCAGCCGCGCGCTACTTGGCTTCTTTGACTTCCTTCGTCTCCTTGGTCTCTGCCTTGCCCGCGATGTAGCTTCGGCCCACGTCCACCCGGACCTTGTCGGCGATCTCCAGCTTGACGGTGGTGTCGCCGCCGGCCACGATGGTGCCATAGAGTCCACCGGTGGTGACCACCCGGTCACCGACCTTCAGGCTCTTCAGCATATCCCGATGTGTCCGCTGCTTCTTCTGCTGCGGCCGGATGAGCAGGAAGTAGAAGACTGCGAACATCAGGATCAGCGGGATGAAGACAGACATTCCCCCGGGCGATCCGCCGCCACCCGGGGCCGGCCCCATGGCATACGCGAGATCAGTCATCGGTGCGAGTCTCCTGTGCGTGCTTCGAGGTTGATGGATCGGACACCATCTTTGCCAGGCATTCCGCCTTCCACGCGGAGAAGGTCCCGGCCTCGATGGCCTGCCGCGCCTGGCGCGTTAACTCAAGATAGTAGTGCAGATTATGGATCGTATTCAAGCGAAGACCGAGAATCTCGTCCGCGACATACAGGTGGCGCAGGTAGGCCCGGGAGAAATGCCGGCAGGTGTAGCAGGAACAGGCGGGGTCCACCGGGCGCTCGTCCCGGGCGTAGGCGGCGCCCTTGATGTTGAGGCGGCCCGTGCTGGTGAAGAGGCCCCCATTCCTGGCGTTCCGGGTGGGAAGGACGCAATCGAACATGTCCACGCCGCGCGCAATCCCTTCCAAGAGGTCCTGGGGCGTGCCGACGCCCATGAGGTAGCGGGGGGACTCGGCCGGCAGAAGCGCCGTGGTGTGCTCCACGACGGCGTACATCTGCGCCGGCCCCTCACCGATCCCCAGGCCCCCGAGGGCGTACCCCGAGAAACCGACCTGCACCGTCGCCTCTGCCGAGCGGCTCCGCAGGTCCGGATGCGTGCCCCCCTGGATGATCCCGAAGAGGGCCGGCTCGTCCCCAGGATGAGCAATTCGGCACCGCGCTGCCCACCGCGCGGTCCGTTCCATCGATGCCTGGTGATACGCGTACTCGGCGACGTGGGGCGGGCACTCGTCCAGGGCCATGAGGATGTCGGCGCCCAACGCGAGCTGGATCTTGACGGCCTTCTCGGGGGTCAGGAAATGCCGGGACCCATCCAGATGCGACTTGAAGGTGATCCCGTCCTCCGTGATGTTCCTGAGAGCGGCCAGGCTGAGGACCTGGTAGCCGCCACTGTCCGTCAGGATGGCCCGATTCCATCCCATGAATCGGTGCAGGCCGCCGAGTTCCTTGATGACCTCGTGCCCGGGGCGAAGGTAGAGATGATAGGTGTTGCACAGGATCAGCTCGCAGGCTTCTTCGTGCAGGTCTCGCGGATCCAGCGTCTTGACCGTGGCCTGGGTCCCGCAAGGCATGAAGACAGGTGTCTCCACCGTGCCGTGGCCAGTGGTCAGTCGTCCACGGCGAGCGCTGGTCGTCCTGTCGGTTGCGAGGAGTTCGAATCGCATAGGGCAGCAAGGATTGGCAATCGGAAACGAGATGTGCGCCTCAGAGGATCAACATCGCGTCGCCGTAACTGTAAAAGCGGTAACGCTCCGCGATCGCCTCGGCGTAGGCCCGCCGGATGGCCTCCAAGCCGGCGAAGGCGGACACCAGCATGAGGAGCGTGGACCGAGGCAGGTGGAAATTGGTGAGGAGCGCATCTATGACCCGGAAACGATATCCCGGGGTGATGAAGAGATCCGCCTCGGCCTCCCCGGCCTGGCCCGCGCCGTCCTCGCTGCCGGCGTGCTCCAGCGTGCGCACGCTGGTCGTCCCCACGGCGATCACCCGTCGGCCCTCGGCCTTGGCCGCCTTGATGGCGTGGGCGGTCTCCTCAGGGATGGCGTACCTTTCCGGCTCCATCCGATGCCTGGATACGTCTTCGACCCGTACGGGCTGGAAGGTGCCGGGCCCGACATGCAGGGTCACCGGATGCACCAGAACGCCAAGTTCGCGGATCCGGTCGAGAAGCGCGGTGGTGAAGTGCAGGCCCGCCGTGGGCGCGGCCACCGCCCCTTCTTCCTGGGCATATACTGTCTGGTAGCGTTCGCGATCAAGGTCCTGATCCCCGGCCCCTCCGAAGGAGTCCGGAGTCCTGCGGACCAGCCCCCAGCCCCTGGTTTCCCCCTCGGCTCCCGGCCACCCAGGGGGTACCCGGCTCTCGACTCTCCGCTTGATATATGGTGGCAGCGGCATCACCCCGTACGAGTGCAGGATCGCACGCAGGTCCACGTCCGGGGGCAGGCGCAAGACGCGGTGACCGTGGATCCCCTGCGCGGCGACCGTCACCGTGAGGTGCTCACAGGCCAGGATCAACCGCTGTCCCGCCCGGGCTGGCTTTGCGGGCTTGACCAGCGCCTCCCAGCACTGATCCGCTGCGGGGCGGACCAAGAGCACCTCGACCGATTTGCCGTCCTCGAAGGTCCCGAAGAGTCGGGCCGGGATCACCTTGGTGTCGTTGAGGATCAAGACATCGCCGGTGCGGAGGTACTCGGGCAGGTCGGAGAATCGGCGGTGCTCCATTCGATCGGATCGCCGGTGGAGGACGAGGAGCCGTGAGGTGTCCCGCTCGCTGGCGGGCTGCTGTGCGATGAGTTCGGGCGGAAGCTGGTAATCGAAATCGCTGAGCCGCATCTCTCTAACTCTAATCCGAAAAAACCATTGAACCGCCATGACGCCAAGGTCGCCAAGGGTGCGATGTTTCGAACTCTCGACCGAAGAACACAAAAACCGGTTTATGGGGCATTCAGAAGTTCCGCTCCTTTCCCCCAATAAGCCATTTCGGTCTTGGCGTTCTTGGCGCCTTGGCGGTTGAGAATTTCGGATTGGGGCTAACACTGGCAACTTGGCAATCGGGCAACCTGGCAATCTGGGGCTTTGGGTTTCTTGACTGCCCAATTGCCGGATTGCCCAATCGCCTGATTGCCGTGGGATCCTTGTGGGTTGCTATGGCCTCGTCACCGCGGGCCGGACCGGCCCGTTCAGGCTGCCGATCTCCGCCAGCGGGTAATAGAATCTCAGGATGTCCCGGTGCTGGTACGCCAGGTCGGCCATCTCCTTGGCGCCCCACTGGCTCAGGCCGACGCCGTGCCCCCAGCCCCGTCCCACGAAGGTGAACCCGCCGGAGTCGGCGCGAACCTCGAACTCCGTGCTGCGGATGATGTCGTTCCCCAGGGCCTCGCGGAAGCGCTTGCCTTCCAGGGTCAGGGTTCCCCGGGTGTGATGGACCGCCAGCCGAAGGATCCGCCCCGTCCTGCTGCGCAGGAGATCTTCGATCTTGAGGACCCGACCGACGGCGTAACCGGCTCGCTGCAGGCCCCGCTCGACCTGCTGCGTTGAGAGTCGCTCGACCCAGAGGGAGTACGGGCAGCTCAAGCTGAAATCGTCCTTCACCCCGATGACCGTATCGAAGTTCGGGCCGAACACATCCAGCGCATCCTCGGTGGCCCCCCCCGAACACGAATGGTAGAAGGCCGCGATGGGTTGGCCTCCAAAGGTCAGGATCTGCCCCCGGGTCGCCTGCACGGCCCACGAGGTGCGGGCATCCTCCCCCATCGCGCCACCATACACCTGGGATGCAGTGGTTGCTCGAAGATGGAAGAAGCCCCCGAGGTTTTGTTCTATCTGGTAGACCGCATAGGTTCGAGCCACGACGGCCATGGCCTTGGCGGCCTCGGCAGGCCATCCCGGTGGGATTTCGTCCTTGAGAACGCCCTGGAGGTACTCCTCTAGGTCCACCACGTTCACCGCCCCCAGGCCCCCGTTCAGTCGGCGGACCTCCAGGCGACCGCGGTAGGGCTGCCCCTCGAGATTCACCGTGGGGAGGCGGCCCGGCCAGACGAGCAGCATGGACGACGACGCCCCCGTCTCGCGGATCAGCACTGCGTCGCCCCTGAGGAGGAGACGAAAGGGCTCGCCCCCCCTACGCTGGGCCAGGATGCGCCGTCCCGTAGCATCGGTGATCGTGAGACCTCCCCCGCTTGCAACCGAGAGGGTCGTCCGCCCTTCCGCGACCAGCACGCGAACGGGCTGGGCCGCGGCGGATGCTCCGCCGGGTATCCCCATGAGGCAAACCGCCAGCGCCGCCAGTGCGAAGATCCGCCCTGGTCGAGACACTCGCCGTCTGCTCATCGGCGGCTGAATAGTGAGAAGAGCAGGGTCAGCAGGATGCTGATCACGATGCTCGTGGTCAGGGGGAAGTAGAAGCTCCAATGCTCGCGGCGGATGACGATATCCCCGGGCAGTCGTCCGAGGAAGGGGATCTTGCCGGTCAAAAGGAGCAGCCCGCCCAGCAGGGCCAGGACCACGCCAAACAGGATCAGCATCTTACCCAGCGAATCCATCCCAGGAACCACGTCTCATCTCCGAGAAATAATCTGCAAAATCTGTCCCGCTGAGCGGGATCTCGCCCCGCACGCCAGCGGTCATTCCAGGCGGGTGAGCTCAGGGCTCGACGTAATCTGCGGATAGGTGGAGTCCGTCAGTCTCACTTGGGCGCGCCGGACCACAGCTCGCCCTGGGCCCCGGGGGGTGGGGGGATCTGGAAATGGGCGTACGCCAGCCGTGTGGCCGTCCGCCCCCGCGGGGTCCGCGCCAGGAAGCCGAGCTGGATCAGGAACGGCTCGTACATGTCCTCGATAGTGTCTTTCTCTTCTCCAACGGCGACCGCAAGAGTCTCGATCCCCACCGGCCCGCCGGAGAACTTCTCGATGATGGTCTGCAGGATCCGGCGATCCATCTCGTCGAATCCCCGCTCGTCCACGTCCAGGCGGTTCAGCGCATCGTGAGCCACGCCACGATCAATCGTGCCGTCCCCCAAGACCTGGGCAAAGTCCCGCACCCTTCGCAGTAGCCGATTGGCCACTCGTGGGGTGCCGCGCGAGCGCTTGGCAAGCTCCGATGCTCCTTCCGGGGTGATGGAGACATTCAGGATCGCGGCCGAGCGGGTGACGATCTTCAGCAGGTCGTCCTCGCCGTAGAAGTCCAGCCGCTGCACCACGCCGAACCGGTCCCGGAACGGCGAGGTGAGCAGGCCAGCCCGGGTGGTGGCCCCGATGAGGGTGAAGTGGGCGAGGGTCAACTTGTAGGTCTGGGCGCTGGGCCCCTGGCCGATGATGAGGTCCAGCTTGTAGTCCTCCATGGCGGGGTAGAGGGTCTCCTCCACCGTGGGGTTGAGGCGGTGGATCTCGTCAATGAACAGGACATCTCGCTCCCGCAGGTTGGACAGGATGGCCGCCAGATCCTTGGGCCGTTCGATCACCGGACCGGAAGTGGGGCGGATGTTCACACCCAGTTCCGAGGCAATGATGTAGGCCAGCGTGGTCTTGCCGAGGCCTGGCGGCCCGTAGAACAGGACGTGATCCAACGCCTCGTTCCGCGCCCGCGCCCCCTGGATGAAGACCTGGAGGTTGTCCTTCACCTTCTGCTGGCCGACGTAATCGTCCCACCGGGTCGGGCGGAGGGTCTGCTCGACCTGCTGATCTTCGGCCAGGCGCTGCCGGGTGGTGATGCGATCTTCCATAATCAGGGGCCAGGGGCCAGGGTTCGGGGGTTAGCTCCAATCCGAAATTAGCAACCGCCAAGGCGCCAAGAACGCCAAGACCGAAATGGCTTATTGGGGGAAAGGAGCGGAACTTCTGAATGCCCCATAAACCGGTTTTTGTGTTCTTCGGTCGAGAGTTCGAAACATCGCACCCTTGGCGGCCTTGGCGTCATGGCGGTTCAATGGTTTTTTCGGATCAGGGTTAGGATACCTCAAATGAAAACCGACAACGGACAACTGACAACCGGACGATGGTCGGTTTTCCGTTGTCAGTTGTCGGTTTTGCATTCTCCGCCCCTAGCGGTGATCGCTGAGGGCGCGGAGCGAGGTCTTGATCAGTTTCTCGAAGTCGGCCGCGGGCCCCAGCTCCTGCCGGGCGTTCTCGGCGGCCTTGATCGCTTCCTTTCGATTGCAGCCCAGGTTCACCAGGGCCGAGACCACGTCGTCGAGGGCGCGGTCCACAACAGGCGCCGGGCCTGCCGGGGCTGCGGGCGGCTGCGCCAGGCGGGCGGCGCCCACCTTTTCCCGCAGCTCGACCACCAGTCGCTCGGCCAGCTTCTTTCCCACGCCGGGCACAGCGCGAAGCCGGGTGACGTTGCCCTCGGAGAGCGCCGGCACCAGTTCCTCGACGGAGATCCCGGACAGGATATTCGTCGCCAGGCGCGGCCCGATCCCCGTCACACCCTGCAGCAGTTCGAACAGGGTCTGCTCGTCCCGAGTGTGGAATCCGAAGAGTTGGAGCGCGTCCTCGCGGACGTGGGTGTGGGTGTGGAGGAAGACCTCCGCCGGGACGTCGGGCAACTGGTAGTACGTGGACAGGGGGATGAAGATCTGGTAGCCGACGCCGTTGACGTCTACCACCACCCGATGGGGTTCCTTGCTGGCCAGGCGTCCCCGGATCTGGGCGATCATCTCAGCGTTCCCTCAGCCGCGCTTTCAGCGCGGCGGTGTGATGGTGGCAGATGGCCACGGCCAGCGCATCGGCGGCGTCAGCGGGGGTTGGCGCCTCCGGGAGGCCCAGCAGCAGGCGGACCATCTCCTGCACCTGTTCCTTGCCCGCCTGGCCGTAGCTGGTGATGGCCTGCTTGACCTCCAGGGCCGAGTACTCGTGAATCTCGACCGATTCTTCCGCCAGGGCCAGCAGGGCGACGCCCCGCGCCTGTCCAAGCCGCAGGGCGCTCTGGACGTTCTTGGCGAAGAACACCGCTTCGACGGCGGCGCAGTCGGGACGCGTGCGGCTCAAGAGCGTGCGAAGCTCCTGGTGGATGCGCAGCAGGCGCTGAGCGAAGGGGAGGCTGGCCCGGGTGGTGATGGCGCCGAAGGTGACGGCGTAGAGGGTGTCGCCCCGCTGTTCCACGAGGCCATAGCCTGTGGTCAGCGTCCCTGGATCAATGCCTAAGACTCGCATGCGGGACGTGCGGCAGCCAACCGGCAACTCCGGCCCATCGGGCCTCTGGCGTCGGCCATGGGGCGTCGAGGCTAGGCGGTCAGCGCCGCCATGATCTCCTCGGGGATGTCAAAGTTCGCGTAGACGTGCTGGACGTCGTCGTGCTCCTCCAGCTCCTCCATCAGGCGCAGCATCTGCTCGGCGTGCTTGCCCTCGAGCTTCACGGTGCTCTTGGGCAGCATGGTGATCTCGGCCGAGAGGGGCTGGATCCCGCTCTTCACAATCGTATCCCGCACCTTCTCGAAGTCCTTGGGTGCCGACGTGACGGCGAAGATGCTCTCCTCGCGCTGCATGTCCTCGGCACCGGCCTCGAGGGCGACGCCGAGCAGCCGGTCCTCGTCCACCTTGGACGCCTCGACTTGGATATACCCCTTCTTCTCGAAGAGGAAGGCCACGCACCCGGATTCGCCGAGGTTTCCGCCGTGGCGGGAGAAGATCTTCCGGATCTCGCCCACGGCCCGGTTCTTGTTGTCGGTCACCACCTCGACCAGAACGGCCACCCCGCCAGGCCCATAGCCTTCGTAGGTGATCTCTTCGTAGTGAACCCCTTCCAGCTCCCCCGTGCCCTTCTTGATGGCCCGCTCGATGTTGTCGGCGGGCATGTTCACCGCCTTGGCAGCCAGGACGGCGGTGCGGAGGCGCGGGTTCCCCCCAGGGTCCCCGCCGCCCACCCGGGCGGCCACGGTGATCTCGCGGATGATCTTGGTGAAGACCCGACCACGCTGGGCGTCTACCTTGGCCTTCTTGTGCTTGATGCCGGCCCACTTGCTATGTCCAGACATGATGGCACCTCCTGGAGAACATATGAAATTACCATAGCCGATCGAAGCTTGCCAAGGGAAAACTCCCGCCGGAGGGAGTCGGCAGCCCGCCGAGCCATCGTTTCCGTTCGGGTGATCCTCAGGCTGCTGGAGGCGATGGGGGGCAGGAAAAGGGAGGTCGTTCGGGCGCCACCATTTCTGGAGCCGCGGGGTACCGTTTGTCCGGCGGGATACCGCTGGCAACGGATCAGCGCCCGGCCGAGAGCATCCCTGCTTGACACTTGGGATGTTAGGGATTATTGTTATTAAGGATACTCCACAACACAGGAGGAGTAGGTCATGCCAATCAGATCAGAGCGATTTGAAGTGATCAGCGTCTCACTTCCGCGGGACTTGGTAAGGCGCGCCAATGCCCTCATCCCTAAGACGCAGCGCAGCCGGGTGATAAGCGAGGTGCTCGCCAAGTTCCTGGACTCCGCTTCACGGAAACACTTGGAGCGAGAGTACCTGGACTACTATGGGCAACGTTCGGCTCGTGAAACGCTGGAGGAGCAGGACCTGCTGGCCGAATGGAGCCTGAGTGACGAGGAGGCCTGGGCCATCCTGGAGAAGGAGGAGTCGAGTGGTCGCCGTGCGGCGCGGTGATGTCATCCTGGCCAACCTCGATCCCACTATCGGCGTCGAGATCAAAAAGACCAGGCCGGTGATCGTTCTTTCCAACGACAGCATCAATCAACTCAGCCAACTTGCGGTGGTCGTGCCGCTGACCAAGAACGTCGCCCACCTCTCGCCCAGTCATGCCCTGATTCCGAAAGGCGTTGCCCGCCTGAGTTTCGCCTCCAAGGCCGTCACGGAGCAAATCAAAGTGGTGGACAAGCGTCGCCTCGTCAAGCGGTTGGGCAGTCTGCCTCCAGACTTGCTTGCCCAGGTCGAGCGAGCGCTCGAGAACACCCTTGCGTTTCCCTAGGATTGCCCTTCCGGTCCTTGGACTTACTGAGAAACCGCTTGACAGCCGTTTTCATAGGCGATCTGAATCACGGAAGAGACCACGAACGTCTGGCAAATCAACCGCACGCTTGGGGGTCGCTCGATGAGGCAGAAATGCTCGCGTGGCACTCGTGCCTATCCGCGGAAGGACGCTGCGGACTGGGAGGTCTCGGGGGCGATCGCGGACATTGCGATGGCCCCGTGGGGCATGGGCTCCACGAAAACTGCCGAAGCGCGGCTGCGTTGCGCGTTGAAACTGGTCCCAGATCACCTTGAAGGGCTGAACCTCCTGGCCCAGGTATGCGCCCAAACCTCGCGTCACAAGGAAGCCTTCTCCCTCCTTGAGCGTGGGATAGCCGCGATGGCCACGCGGCCAGCCGATCTCGTCTTGTTCGGCACCGCGTTGGCTGAGACCTACGAGGCGCGCAAGGACTTCCGCCGTGCGAAGGCCGTGTACGGGCGCTGCCTTGGGGCGGTAGACGCCGCCGAACTCCACAACGGGCTCGGCTACTGCCTGGGGAAATTGGGGGATCTGCAGGGCGCCGTCCGACACGCTGAGGCGGCCTCGAAGCTGGCACCCGAGCGGGCAGACTATCTCAGCGATTGGGCCTGGTCGCTCATTGAGCTCAAACGGCCCGCCGAGGCCCTTCCCCTCCTGGAGCGCGCGGTAGCCATGGACCCTGCCAACGAGTTGGCCCGGGGAAATCTGGATGATTGCCGGACCTTGCTGTCGGCGCCAGCACCTCGACCGCGGAGGCGCAGGGGCACACCCAAGTAGAAACCGCCTCGGATGAATGCATCATGGTGCCTCCAAGTATCATCCGCATTAAAGGGGCAATAGGGCTGCCCGACCCCAATGATGACGCCAGCGCGTCAGGGCGCAGGGGACACGCGCCCGCTCCCCGAGGCGGGGCTGGATGAAGGTCGCAAAGCCGGTTTCAAGGGACAACATACTGAAAGAAATAAGCAAAATATCAAAGCCTGACCCCATTGCACAAGGGACAACATACTGAAAGAAATAAGCAAAATATCAAAGCCTGACCCCATTGCATGACCCCATTGCACACGCTTCCTTAATGAGGGACGGCCATGAAAATATGAAATTCTTCTCCTCCTTCACCGGTGTGTACAGGAGCCGCCACGCGCCGTGCTGCTCGCCTTGAAACCCTCGGGATACTGCACCACGATCATCTGCCCTTGCCCTACAGCGGCGCAGCGCCTTTTCCGGATCATGCGGATCGGGGCCCCCCGTCCGACGCGCGGGGCTCGCGATCGCCCGCCGCCCACGGCCGTCGATGAGTGGAGGCCCACCTCCCAGCTCAGAGAATCGCATAAATTCATGAGCGTCCCCCATTGCATATGCGGCGAGCGATTCAGGCGGGCCGTAAAAGGGGACGTTGCATTACAGGTATTATTTCTCCGGAGTCGCCCCGTCTGTCCTCAAGGCTGTCGTCGCAATCCTGGGCTTCCGTTGTGCTGGGGGACGTAGCGCACTTATCGCAGTTATTTCAGTCCTGGAGAACTGCACACCGAGCACCGGAACGACCCTGGTGTCGGGGAGATCGTCGGGCGCGGGTCAGGAGAGGTATCAAGAGCTCACGCCGAGGAGTATTTCAGCATCCGCTCGATAGACTCCTCGGGGACAAGGGGAGGGGAAGGAGCGGGGCAGCATAGCCGAAAGCACGCGTCGTAGGCGGTGGACAGCGGAAATCCTGCCCTGGCGATTCGCCTTGACACGGGGAGGGGGTAGGCATATAAGTCATCTACAAAGAAAGGGCCGAAGTCGATCGGGGTCCTCGCCAGGGCGGAGAATCTGAGAAAGTCCTAACGAGGGACGATCCGAGTGATCGTCTTTTGTTAGGGCTTTTTGTTTATGGTGTGATGATGGGAAACGTTCGGGAGCGCTTTTTCGAGGGCTTGAAGACCCGGCCGGTGATCGCCGGCTTGCGGGACTCGGCGCGGGTCGAGGTGGCGATCCGGCACGGCGTGGGCGTGCTGTTCATCCTGGGCGAGGACATCTTCGCCCTGCAGGACAGCGTGGCAAAGGCGCACGCGGAAGGGCGTCTGATCTTCGCGCACGTGGACCTGATCAAGGGTGTCGGCCGGGACGAGGCCGGCGTGCGGTTCCTGGCCAAGCACGTTGGTGTGGATGGTATCCTGACGACGCGCTCCAATCTGGTCAGCCCCGCCAGGCGGGAGGGGTTGATCGCGGTCCAGCGACTCTTCGTCCTGGACTCGGAATCCCTGGCGGCAGGACTTCCCACGGTGGAAAAGGCCGCCCCCGACGCGGTGGAGGTGTTGCCGGGCGTGATCCTGCCGGCCATTGCTCAGGAGCTCTCGGCACGCGGGACCCTGCCGCCGTTGATCGCCGGAGGATTGATCCGGACGGCGGCCCAGGTGGAGGCCGTCCTGGGCGCGGGCGCGGTGGCGGTCTCAACTAGCGAGACGAGCCTGTGGGGATACCGCAGGGATGAGGCGCCAAGCCCTGGAAGAGGTCGAAGGACACGATGACCGGAAGACTCGAGAACATCAACGGACAGAGATTTGATCTTGTCGTCATCGGCGGCGGCATGGCGGGCGCAGGGATCGCGCGGGATGCCTCCTTACGGGGATACCGCACCTTGCTCCTGGAGCGGAAGGACTTCGCCTTTGGGACGACCAGCCGGTCCTCGAAGCTGATCCACGGCGGCCTCCGCTATCTGGAGCTCTTCGACTTCGGCCTGGTGCGGGAATCGCTGCGAGAGCGGGAGCGGCTCCAGCGTCTGGCCCCCCACCTGGTCCGGCCGCTGCCCTTCGTCATCCCCGTGTACCGGGGGGCAAAGCGCGGCATGATCATGATCCACATGGGGATGAAGCTGTACGATTTGCTCACGCCGGGAAAGCGGACCGAGCACTACCGGACCATGTCGAGGGAGGAGACCCTGCAAAGCGAGCCGCACCTCGAACCGCACGACCTGGTGGGAGCGGGGTATTACTTCGACGACCTGTTGCTTCTCCCGGAGCGGCTTTGCCTGGAGAACGTCCTGTCGGCTAAACGGTGGGGAGCCTCGGTGTTCAATTACGCCGACGTGACGGAGATCAGAGGGGCCGGGGGCACCTCACCCCAAGGGTACCCGGTTCCCGGACCAGGGGCCGGGTGGCAGGTGGAGGCAAGGGATGTGCTGAGCGGCGCCACCGCGCGGGTCACGGCCCGGGTAGTGGTGAATGCGGCCGGCCCCTGGGTGGATCGCATCCGCCGCTTGGCGGGAGTGGACCAGGGCCAGCGGTGTGTCCGAACGACGAAGGGGATCCACCTCCTGCTCCCTCGCATCACCGAGCATGCCGTCTACATCGCCGCCAAGCAGGATGAGCGAATGTTCTTTGTCATCCCCTGGCGGGGGTTCTCGCTGGTGGGGACCACCGACACCGACTTCGATGGAGACCTGGACCATCTGGCGGCGACCCGGGAGGAGGTCCACTACCTTCTCACGGAAACCCAGCGAGTCTTCCCGACCGCCCGCGTCCGGGAGGATGAGATCGCCTACACCTATGCTGGCGTGCGCCCCCTGGCGTTCGAAGAGGGCAAATCCGCTTCGGCCGTCTCGCGGGAGCACAAGGTGATTCCCGAGGGAGAGGCCGGCACCTTCCTCTCGATAACCGGGACGAAGCTGACCTGCTACAGGAGCCTGGCCGAAAAGGCAGTTGACCGAGTCGGGCGCCTCCTGGGCCGCCCGGTTCCGTGCCGGACTCATGCACTGGCCCTGGACGGCTCTGACGGCGATGGGACGATAGGCGTACGAGTCTGGGCGGACGTGGCCGACCTGTCCCGACGGACTGGACTGGATCCGGAGCAGATCCAGAACATCATACAGACGTATGGACAGCGGTACACGGCGGTGCTCAGGATTGCCGAGCGAGCCCCAGAACTCAAAGAGCGCCTCTGCAAGAGCAACCCCGATATCCGCGCCCAGCTCCTCTATGCCGGGGAGTACGAACTGACCGAGACCCTCCGCGACTTCTTGTTGCACCGGACGGGGATCGGCACCAGTTCGTGCCTGGGAAAGGATTGTTGCGAGCAGATCGCCAAATGGATGGGGGAGCTTCGGGGCTGGGATCGCGGGCGGATTGATCGAGAGATCCAGGACTACCTGGACGAGGTCGTCCTGGGGCAGCGGTTCCGGGAGCACTAGGACCGCCCGCGATTCGCCGGAGAGGCGTCATCAGGAAGGCATCCGACATGCGGGCACCTTCACCATTCTTGTTTCCGGTAGGCCATGGCCACGGTACAGAAGCGGGTGGAGGCGGTGATCAAGTGGTAGGGGTTTTTCGGGGGCGGATAGGGCAGGGCCTGTGCTATAGTGCCGGTTGTGTGCCGCATCCGCTCCCACTCGATTTGCTTTCCCCTGATCTGGGTGGTTTTCTGCGTCATAGGGCTGCGTGCGGCTGAGGGTTCCGGCATGGCGGCAAGCTCAATGGAAAACGCCCCGCGGTTCCTTGACGTCCATGGCCACCGCGGCGCGGCTGGTCTAGCGCCCGAGAACACGCTGGCCGCGTTTCGGAAGGCCATGGAGCTTGGCGTGGACGCCCTGGAGATGGACCTCCACGTCACCCGAGACGGGGAAGTAGTCGTCATCCACGACGAGACCCTGGACCGGACCACGGACGGCCGGGGCAGTATCGGCGACCTCACCCTGGAGGAGGTGAAGCGCTGGGACGCCGGGGGGAAGTTTGCCCCCGCGTTTCGGGAGGAGCGGATCCCGACCCTGCGGGAAGTCATCAAACTGGTCGAGGCGAGCGGTAACATCCGGATCCGGCTGGATCTCGAGATCAAGTTCGGCGAGGGGCAGGAAGGGAAGCCCGAGGAATTCGAGGAGCGCGTCCTGGAGGTTTTGCGTCAGACCGGCTTCGTCGAACGGGTCAATGTCATTTCTTTCCACCACCCATCCCTCGTCAAGATGAAAGCGCTGGAGCCAAAGATCCGGACCGGCCTCCTGAAGGGGGGCCAGCAGTCCCCTCAGGATCCAGTGGGGCTGGTGCGGCAATACCAGGCGGACTACTATTCCCCCAGATTCCGGCAGATGACGGCTGCGGTGGTGGTGGCACTGCACCAGGCAGGTATCCCGATCGTACCCTGGACCGTCAACGAGGAAGCAGAGATGCGGCGGCTGATGACCCTGGGGATCGGGACACTCGCGGGCGATGGAATCGCCACGGACTTTCCGGATCGGCTCTTGAATCTGCTGAAGGGTCAGCAATAACGCAGGTCATAATTCCTGCAGAGGAGGAGGCAGACATGATGAGAACACTCGGTTTCCGGAAGATGGCGACACTCGCCATCGGGCTCTTGATGATCGCGACGCTCGCTCCGGCGCGATCCGAGGCGCAGCAGCGTGTCCAGGTTGACTTCTGGCACGGTCTCACTCAGCCGCTGGGCGGCATCCTGGAGAAGGTCGCGACCGACTTCAATGCGTCCCAGTCCAAGTACCAGGTGAACGCCACCTTCAAGGGGAGCTACCCCGAGACGATGATGGCCGCCATCGCGGCCTTCCGTGCCGGCAACGCCCCCCACATCGTGCAGATGTTCGAGGTGGGCACCGCCACCATGATGGCAGCCCGCACCGCCATCAAGCCGGTGTACGAGTTGGCGCAGGAGACCGGCGTCAACATCGACCCCAAGAACTACGTCGGCGGCGTGCGGGGGTACTACAGCACCCCAGACGGCAAGCTGGTCTCCATGCCCTTCAACAGCTCGACGCCCATCGCCTGGTACAACAAGGACGCCTTCAAGAAGGCGGGCCTGGACCCAGAGAAGCCGCCCCGGACCTGGGAGGAGACATGGGCCGCGGCCAGGAAGATCGTAGCGAGCAAGGCGGCCTCCTGCGGCTACACCATGGCCTGGCCTACCTGGACCCAGTACGAGAACTTCAGCGCCATCCACAACATCCCCCTGGCCACCAAGGTCAATGGCATGGCCGGCATGGATGCCGAGCTGAAGATCAACAGCCCGCTCCACGTCAAGCACCTGCAGAACATGATGGAGCTGCAGAAGGCGGGCGTCTTCAAGTACGGCGGGCGTGACGGTGTCGCAGACGCACTCTTCCCGTCGGGCGAGTGCGCCATCTTCCATGGCTCGTCCGGCATGCGCGCCCGCGTCATCCGCGAGGCCAAGTTCCAGTGGGGCGTCGCCATGCTGCCGTACTACAAGGGGACGCCGACCGCCCCGAAGAACTCCATCATCGGGGGTGCCAGCTTCTGGGTCATGACCGGGCCGAAGCGCACGACGGACGAGTACAAAGCTGTGGCGGAGTTCTTCCAATATATATCCCGGTCCGAAGTGGACGCCAAGTGGCACATGGACACCGGCTACGTGCCCATCACCATGGCCGGATTCGCGCTTGCGTCCGGCCAGGGCTACTACCTGAAGAATCCGGGGGCGGATATCCCGTTCCGCCAGCTCACGCTCACCGAGCCCACCGAGAACTCGATGGGCCTGCGCCTGGGGAACATGCCGGAGATTCGTGTCGTCATTCAAGAGGAAATGGAGAAGGCCTTCCAGGGCCAGCAGACCGCCAAGCAAGCCCTGGATTCGGCCGTGCAGCGCAGCAACGTCGTCCTGCGGAACTTCGAGCGGACGAACCGCCAGTAGCGGATCCGTTTCGGGCACGTCGTTCCGCCCCCTCACCCAGCCCTCTCCCCGCGTGTGGGGAGAGGGTGAGGGAGAGGGGCCTGGGCTCCTGCGAGGTTCGCGCGATCCAGACTGGAGTCCCACCATTCCCGGGAGCCGCTGATGCGCCGGCGCGTCATCTTCCCGAACAAGGTTCTCCCGTACCTGCTCCTCGCACCCCAACTCGCCATCACGGTGGTCTTCTTCTTCTGGCCGGCCGCGCAGGCGATCTATTATTCTGTCTTACTCCAGGATCCCTTCGGGCTGCGCACCCAGTTCGTCTGGCTCGAGAACTTCCGCACGATCCTCACCGACCCCCTGTACCTCGGCTCCATCCAGGTCACGGTTATCTTCTCCACCGCTGTGGCCGCGCTGGCCATGGCGGTGGCGCTGCTCTTCGCGGTGATGGCGGACGTGGGCATCCGAGGCGCCCGGGTCTACCGGACGCTCCTCATGTGGCCGTACGCGGTGGCGCCCGCGGTGGCCGCGAGCCTCTGGCTCTTCATCTTCCATCCGTCCATCGGGATCCTGGGCCGCGGCCTGAACAACATGGGGGTTCTCTGGGATTACAAGCTCAATGGGACCCAGGCGCTCCTCATGGTCATCCTGGCCTCGACCTGGAAGCAGGTGAGCTACAACTTCCTCTTCTTCCTGGCTGGCCTGCAGGCGATCCCGAAGTCGCTGATCGAGGCGGCCTCGATGGACGCCGGACCGGCGCGGCGCTTTTTGAGTATCGTGTTTCCACTTCTGTCGCCGACCACGTTCTTCCTCGTGGTGGTGAACGTGGTGTACGCCTTTTTCGACACCTTCGGGGTCATCCATGCGCTGACCGGCGGCGGCCCAGCCAAGGCCACCGAGACCCTGATCTACAAGGTATACACCGACGGCGTCATGAACCTTGATCTGGGTGGCTCTTCGGCCCAGTCGGTGATCCTGATGCTATTCGTGATCACGCTCACCGCGCTGCAGTTCCGCTTCATCGAGCGAAAGGTGCACTACTGATGGCGATGCCCAAGCACCGAGAGAGCTGGATCCCGCACTTCGTACTCATCGTGGGCGTGGTGGTGTTCGCGTTCCCGATCTACTTTGCCCTGATCGGCTCGACCCACGATGCCGCCACCATCGCCACCGGCCGGATGCCCCTCTTGCCCGGAGGGCACACGCTCGAGAACTACTGGCAGGCGCTGACCAGCGGCTCGGGGTTTCGTGTCTCGGGGACCCCCGTCCGCACGTTGATGGTCAACAGCCTGATCATGGCGCTGGTCATCGCCGTGGGCAAGATCGCCATCTCTATCATTTCCGCCTATGCTGTGGTCTTTTTCGCCTTCCCCTTCCGGATGTTCTTCTTCTGGATGATCTTCGTCACGCTCATGCTGCCGGTCGAGGTCCGCATCATCCCCACCTACAAGGTCGTGACCGACCTGGGGATGATCAACACGTTCACCGGTCTCACGGTCCCCCTCATTGCCTCGGCCACGGCGACCCTGCTCTTCCGCCAGGTGTTTCTCACCATCCCGGACGAGCTGGCGGAGGCGGCCAAGATCGACGGGGCAGGTCCCCTTCGCTTCTTCTGGCAGATGGTTCTGCCCCTGTCGCGCACCAACATCGCCGCGCTCTTCGTGATCCTGTTCATCTACGGCTGGAACCAGTACCTGTGGCCGCTCCTGATCACGACCAACCGGAACATGGAGACGATCGTCATCGGCATCGTGAAGATGATCGGGACCAGCGATGCCCAGACCGACTGGAACCTCATCATGGCGACCGCCATTCTGGCCATGCTCCCGCCTGTGGCGGTGGTGATCTTCATGCAGCACTGGTTCGTGAAGGGGCTGGTGGAGACGGAGAAGTAGTCGACACCGAGGAGGCCTCTAATGCGTCGCCTGCTTGCCTTATCCTGGATGCTTCTGCTTGCCGCGGGGCTCGTCTGCGGTGCGGGGGAGGCCGGGGAGAGGGACTACCAGCGCGTGGTGGTCCTGGGGGATCCGCATCTTCCCGGCAAGAACGTCGCGGCGAAGGAGGGGGTCCTCCAGACGATCAACGGCTGGGGGGATGTGGACCTGGTGGCGGTCCTGGGAGACATCTGCGAGGATTTCGGGACCGCCGAGGAATACGCTGCCGCCAAACAGTTCTTCGCCAAGCTGGAGAAGCCGACCGCCATCGTCACCGGGAATCACGATTACGTCTATGAGGACGCCAAGTCGTCCAGGGGGACGTATGTCCTGGCGTCCGCGGCTACCCGCGGCGCCAAGCTCAAGAGGTTCAAAGACACCTTCGGTTTGGATGAGGTCTACCACGGCCGGCGCCTCGGCCCCTACCTGCTCCTCTTCCTCTCTCCAGATCATTCCCTGTCGCGCTACCTCACCGAGCTGTCGGGTCGGCAACTGGACTGGCTGAAGGGGCAGCTCGACGCGAACCTGGCTGTGCCCATAGCCATCTTCTTCCACGCGCCGCTCAAGGGCACCCTGCCGAACTACAACGAATACGCCAACAAAGACAACTTTGTCGCCCAGCCAGAGCGAGAACTGCGAGAGCTGCTCCTGCGGAATCCTCAGGTGTTTCTGTGGGTGTCGGGCCACACGCACACGCCCGCCACCAACGAGAGCTACGCCGCCCCCATCAATGTGTACGAGAATCGCGTCACGAACATCCACAATGCCGACATGAACCGGGAGCGGATCTGGACCAACTCGCTATACTTCTTCCCGGACAAGATTGTGGTGAAGACGTATGACCATAAGAAACAGGACTGGCTACCCCACCTCGAGAGGACACTGACACCGCCGAGACCGTAGGTGGGCGTGGGGTTCACGGAGTGTCATGGATACCTGTATTCTCGCACTCGATCAGGGCACCACGAGTTCGCGGGCGATCATCTTCGACCGGGCGGGACGGGTTCTGGCCTCCGCCCAGCGTGAATTCCGGCAGATCTACCCCCAGCCGGGCTGGGTGGAGCACGATCCGCTGGAGATCTGGGAGAGCCAGCTCGACGTGGCCCGCGAAGCCATCGCCGAGGCCGGGATCGCGCCGTCGCGGATCGCAGCCGTGGGGATCACCAATCAACGCGAGACGACCATCGTCTGGGACCGGGCCACCGGGACGCCCGTCCACAACGCCATCGTCTGGCAGTGCCGGCGGTCCGCGGGACTGTGCGATAAGCTCAAGGCCGGCGGCTGGGACCCCCACGTCCGTGAGCGGACCGGCCTGGTGATTGACGCCTACTTCTCGGGAACGAAGATCCAGTGGCTCCTCGAGAATGTGCCGGGCTTGCGTTCGCGGGCGGAAAGAGGGGAGGTCTGCTTCGGCACCGTGGACTCGTGGCTCACCTTCAAGCTCAGCGGGGGGAAGGCCTGGGTGACCGACTACAGCAATGCCTCCCGGACCATGCTGTTCAACATTCATCGCCTCACGTGGGATCCCGAGCTGTGCGGGGCGCTGGGAGTGCCCATGCGGATGCTCCCCGAGGTGCGGCCCTCCAGCCAGGTCTATGCGCGGACGGTGGCTGATCTTTTGGGCGCGGAGGTGCCCGTCGCCGGGATCGCCGGGGATCAGCAGGCCTCCCTGTTCGGCCAGGCCTGCTTCCATTCCGGCATGGCCAAGAACACTTACGGCACCGGCTGCTTCCTCCTCGTCCACACGGGAGAGCGTCCCGTGGCCTCGAAGACCGGCCTGCTCACGACCATTGCGGCGAGTCCGACCGAGGGACGAGCCGAGTACGCTCTGGAGGGGAGCATCTTCATCACCGGGGCGGCCATCCAGTGGCTCCGTGACGGGTTACAGGTAATCACGACCTCGGCAGAGTCGGAGCAACTGGCGGCCTCCGTCCCGGACACCGGGGGTGTGTACTTCGTGCCGGCCTTCGTGGGGCTGGGGGCGCCCCACTGGGACATGTACGCGCGCGGCACGATCCTGGGGCTCACCCGGGGGACCACCCGAGCCCACCTGGTCCGTGCCGCGCTGGAGGCCATCGCCTACCAGACGCGCGAGGTGCTCGAGGCGGCGACCTCGGACGCGGGCCTCCAACTCACTGAGCTGCGGGTCGATGGCGGGGCCACGGCGAACAACCTGCTCATGCAAATCCAGGCCGACATTCTGGGGACGCCCGTCGTGCGGCCGGTGGTGAAGGAGACGACGGCCTTGGGCGCGGCCTATCTGGCCGGGCTGGCCGTCGGATACTGGACGGGCCGGGGCGAGATCGCCCAAAACTGGGCCGCCGACCGGCGCTTCCTTCCCGGCATGGACGGGGCACGGCGCGACCAGCTCTACGCCAACTGGCGGCGGGCCGTATCGCGCGCGGCCGGCTGGGCGCTCCCCCCCGGCGGGCCAGTGCACCCGGTTTAGCTTGACATTTTTTTTTCTTTTTGGCTTTATGTCGTATTGGTGACAACCGGACAGTAAAAAAATTTCATGAGTGAAATATTTGAATTTCTATGAGAACCCCTCAACCTGGGAGGGGAAAGTGATGTTCAAGATGTTCAAGGCAGCAACCATAAACAAGGAGGTAGATGTCATGAAACGTTTTGCAGTGGTCATTGCTCTAACGGTCATGGGTTTCTTCTGTCTGACAGGGATCAGCTTCGCCCAGGCGATCGAGAATGAGTTTTATCTCATTACCCCGGTCTCCAAGGACGTCCATGATCCGGCCCTGAAGGCCTTCGCGGCCTTCGTGAAGAAGAAGTATAACGTGGATCTCAAGACCAGCGCCATGCCGCAGGGTACGCCGGTCGCTTATGGCCAGATCGTCGAGTGGAAAGGGAAGCCCCAGGCGGACGTTTTCTGGGGCGGAGAGGGAACGCTGTTCGACCTGCTGGCCGAACAGGGCCTCCTGGACAAGGTGACCATCCCCAAGGCGATGTGGGATGAGATCCCGGCCACCATCGGCAAACCCGTCGGGCTTCCCCTGAAGGATTCCAAAGGGTTCTGGGTGGGAACGACGCTGGAACCGTACGGCCTCATCTACCAGCCGACGCTGCTCAAGCGCCTGGGCGTGGAGATCAAGGACTGGGACGATCTGCTCAATCCCAAACTGAAAGGTCATATTGCCCAGTGCACGCCGGACCGGTCGAGCTCGAGCCATGCGAGCTACGAAGTCATCCTGGCCATGCACGGCTGGGAAAAGGGCTGGGACTGGCTGACAAAACTGGCGGCCAACACGGGGATCTTCACGGCCCGCTCCCGCGACGTGCCGAGCGTGGTGGCCAAGGGCGAGTTCGCCGTCGGCGTGGCGGTTCCCAGTTACATGGCCTTCGCCGAAGTTCTCGGCGGCTATGACGTGATGTTCGTCTACCCCAAGAACGCCTACGTGACCCCGGAGCCGATGGCGGTGCTCAAGGGCGCCCCCCACCCCAAGGCGGCCCACGCCTTCATCGAGTTCCTGCTGACCGAGGAAGGTCAGAGAATCTTCATGGAGCGCGGCCTCTACCCCATCACCTCCAAATACAAGGTGCAGGGCGCGCCCGGCTCCGCCGCGGAGAAGGCGGTCCAGTTCACGGCCGGCATCCGCTCTTTCTATGACATCCAGGTCGGCAACGTCTACGACCCCAGCGTCGCCGGCGAGAAGAAGCGCAACGAGGACGTCAACGCCTACTTCCGCAAGGAGATCGCCGAGAAGCACAAGGAAATCATCAAGAAATAGCATCCAGGTCACGGACAAGGCCGGGAAACTCCCCGATCATCTTTGGGGAGTTTCCTTGGGTCCGTTCTTCATACAAACCTCATGCTGCCGCCCGCCCCGGAGGGCCCTCAGCCTTCCGGGGCGGGTGGAGGGCTGCGGCGGGGACTGGATTGCAGCCGGCGGATGAGGCGATGGGGGCGAGGACAAGCTTCGTAGGAATAACCATCAGGTCGGATTTATAAAGGTCGAACGATGAATATCCAATTGAAAGACATGGTGAAAAGGTTCGGAACCCTGGAGGCGGTGAGCCACGTGTCCCTGGATATCCAGGACGGCGAACTTTTTACCCTGCTGGGGCCTTCGGGTTGCGGCAAAACGACGATCCTCCGTCTCATCGGCGGCTTTCACAAGCCCGATTGCGGGGAGATCTACTTCGGCGACCGAGAGGTTTCGGCCATCCCCCCCTATGAACGGAACATCGGCATGGTCTTTCAGAACTATGCCCTCTGGCCGCACATGACCATCTTCGACAATGTGGCCTACGGCCTCAAGATCAAAAAAACGGCCCACGCGGAAATGGAAAAGAAGGTAAACCGCGCCCTCTCGCTGGTCAATCTGACGGGCCTCGAAAAGCGGTACCCCGGTCAGCTCTCGGGCGGTCAGCAGCAGCGTGTGGCCCTGGCGCGCGCCCTGGTTCTCAATCCGGACGTGCTTCTCCTCGATGAGCCCCTCTCCAACCTGGACGCCAAAATCCGCCAGCAGGTGCGCACCGAAATCCGGAAGCTCCAGAAAGATCTGGCCATCACCGCCATCTATGTGACCCATGATCAGGAAGAGGCCCTGACCCTCTCGGACCGCATCGCCGTCCTCGATCACGGGAAGCTTCAGCAGATCGGCTCCCCCCGGGACCTCTATCAAAGGCCGGGAAACACCTTCGTAGCCGATTTCATCGGCATCAACAACCTGATTGCCGGCGAGGTGAAGGAGATTCAGGAAGAGAAGGGCTGGATGGCCGTGCAGACCCGCTTCGGTCTGCTCAAATGCGTCTTTGAGGGCCGGTTCAAGACGGGGGATGCCTGCAAGGTCACCGTACGCCCCGAGGTCGCCTCCCTCTGCAGCTCCGACGAAACGAGCGACGACATGAACCTGATCGCCGGGAAGGTCAGCTTTGCCTCCTATATCGGCAACACCATCCGCTATGACATCGAGTTGGATCCGGAGACCCTCTTCAAGGTGGACGTGCAGAATCCCTGGAACCAGCAGCCTTTCCCCATTGCCGAGAAGGTGAATGTGCGTTTTCCCGTACAGATCACCCTGGGGATTCCCGCCTGAGAAGAGAGGACCCTGAATGTGAAAACAGAAACCACCGTTGCCCTGCCCAAGCCCAGCGTCTGGTCGGAGATGAAAATCAGCGGCCTGTTGGCTTATGCCGCCGTCTGGGCCTTTTTCATCATTTTTCTCATCTATCCCCTGATCCGTCTGTTCTACGACAGCTTCACGACCGAGACGGGGGTCTTTACCATTTCGAATTTCCAGGATTTCTTCACAGACGCCTTCTATCTGAAATCCCTGTTGAACTCCCTGATCCTGGGCGTGGGCACAGTGATCACCACCTCCATCATCGGCATCGCCATCGCGTTTCTCCTGCTCAGGTACGATTTTCCCGGCCGGGGGCTCTTTTCGTATCTGACGATCGTCCCCATGATCATGCCCCCCCTGGTCGGCGTCATGGGCTTCGTCTTCATCCTGGGCCGCGCCGGAACCGTCAACATCATTCTCCAGGATTATTTCGGCTTTCAGCAGCCGGTCAACTTCATGTACGGACTCCACGGGATCCTCCTGGTGGAGACGCTGCATCTTTTTCCGCTTATGACGCTTTCCATCGTCGACGCCATGGGAAAGATATCGCCCTCCCTGGACGAGGCGGCCGAGAGCGTCGGGTCCCGGGGGATCCGCAAGTTCTGGGACATCACCTTCCCGCTGACCACCCCCGGTTACGTTTCCGGGGCGCTTCTGGTCTTCATCTGGACCTTCGCCGATTTCGCCACGCCGCTGGTGGTCGGAATTTCCGACCTGCTTGCCTCCCAGGCCTATCTGAACATCGTCCAGTTCGTGGACCGGCGGCTCTTCAAGATGGGGATCGTCATTTCGGCCATCATGGTCATCCTGGCCATCCTTTTTCTCATCATTGCGAAAAAGTACGTGTCGATCAAGGATTACACTTCCCTCTCCTATTCGGTGATCGAGCGGAAAAAGCTTTCTCCTCCGGCGCAGGCGGGCGCGGTTGCCTTCCTGATGTTCATCCTGATCCTGGCTTTCATCCCCTATCTGGGGCTCGCGCTGGATTCCTTCGGCAAGGGCTGGGCGCTTACCCCCATTCCGGTCAAGTACACGCTCCAGTATTTCGAGCGGGTGGCCATCGAAACGCCCAAGTTCATCGTCAACAGCCTTCTCTATTCGGGGATTTCGGTCGCGATCTGCATCGCCGTGGGAGTGCCCGTGGCCTGGATCATGGCCCGGACCAAACTTCCGGGGCGGGAGGTCCTCGATTCGCTGACGACGCTGATCCTGGCCCTGCCGGGAACAGGCATCGGCATCGCCTACATGCGCGCCTTCCGGGACCCCTTTCTGTTCATGGGTACGGCGCTCATCGGCATGTGGATCATCATTCCCATCGTCCTCGCGGTCCGGCGCCTCCCCTATACGGTGCGGGGGACCTTCGCCTCGCTGCTCATCGTCCACCGCTCCTTCGAGGAGGCGGCGGAGAGCGTCGGCGCCACCAAGGTGAAGACCTTCAAGGACGTCACGCTGCCCCTCATCTGGAAGGGGGTCCTGGTGGGGTCCCTCTACTCCTTCATCCTGGCCCTCCAGGAGGCCTCGGCCACGTTGCTCCTGGTCGTGCCGGGCCATGAGATGATGACGGTGGGCATCTTCAACTTCTATATCGGCGGGTCCGTGAACGAGGCGGCCGCCCTCGGCTTCATTCTGCTCATCCTCGGCGCCGTCTGCCTGTTCATCATCAACCGCATGGCCGGAACGCGGATGGGGGGGATGTTCGGCTAGGAACGGCGACGTGAAACGTGAAGCGTGAAACGTGAGGCGTGAAGCGTGAAACGTGAGACGTGAGACGGAGCGCAGCCGGTCCTATTTCACGTTTTACGTTTCACGTTTCACGAGGGAGATCAGTTGGCAGTCGTGATCCACAAGGGACAGCGCGTGCACCATCCCGGCCATGGACGACGACGCGGCCGGCATGACTTCTTCGACTACGGGGATGCTATCCGAGCGGCACTGGTTCGCCGGCTGCCCCGGCACCCCGTCTGGGCTCTGGATGTGGGCACGGGCTTCGGAAGGAATGCGGTATTCCTGGCGCACCACCTCCCGCGCGGGAGCCACGTCTGGTCCGTGGATCCCTCTGAGGATTCCCTGAAGGTGGGGGAGGAGGCCGTCCTGAAGGCGGGGCTGGCATCCCAGGTTTCAGTGCTCCCCGGGATGGCGGAGCGCTTGCCGTTTGCGGACGGGGAGTTTCACCTCGTCATGGGGGTCATGCTCTTCCACCACCTGGTCGAAGTGCCGCCGGCCCTGCGGGAGATGGCCCGGGTGACCCGGCCTGGCGGGAAGCTCTTGGTGGTGGACTGGGGGCCGACGGCGCACCTCTTGCCGTTCGCCATAGAGCACCGGGCCGAGGATTTCTTGACCGCGCATGCGGTGGACAACATGCTGCGAGAGGTCGGCCTCCAGCCCGTCGTGGAGCAGCATCCGATGTGGTACATGGTCGAGGCCGTGAAAGAGTAGGCGCGTCCGAGACCTCGGGGTCGCACCTCGCGAATCCTGCCAAGTCGTCATGGACCCCAGCCCACCCGTGCGCCACGAAAACGCCCCTCACCCTTCTCCCTCTCCTTCATGGAGGAAGAAGGAGGGAGGGGGTGGCGTCGGAACAGAGTGATCCGGCAGGAGAACGGCCCTCTGGGGACGCCCGGCCCCTGGAGGGCCGCTTTGCTTTCAGGGAAGGCATTCTTCTCCGGCGCGGAACCCGGGTGCCAGGCAAATCCGCGGGGCTCTACGTGTAATGCCGCGTCCCCTCTGGCGGATGCGGATGAGATCAGGACCCGCAGCCGCCTCGCCCCGGCGAACGAAGTCTGTCCACGTGTCGGGGCATAGTGGAAACGGGCCCGGGCCCCGAGGAGGCCAGGCTGAATTACGCAAACCTGGCCCCAAGGCACAACGTGCTGAAAGGAATAAGCAAAATATCAAAGCCTGACCCCATCATGGTAAGCAAAATATCAAAGCCTGACCCCATCATGGGTCTTTTTCGGGTAGGTCAACCCAGTTGAGAGGGGGAGCGGGCGAGGTGTCCGCCCCCGCGGTGGCCTCAGAGCCACTCCACCGTGACCAGGGGTTCCACCCGGCGGAACTCCGGGTCGTCGGTAACGATGACAGCGTTCATGCGGATGGCGGTGGCGACCGCAAAGGCGTCGGCGTAGGAGATGGGGAATCGCGCTTTGATCTTGGCCGCCTCCAAGACGTCGGCAAAGGAATTGGGGACCGGCTGAATCGGGAGCGTCTCAAGCCGATGGAGGAATTCCTCAGCCTGCTCCATAGATCGATCCTTGGCGGTGATGTAGTAGACCTCTCCGATGTTGATCTCGTTCATGAGGAGAGGCTCACCCGTAGCCTCGGCAGCCCGAAGGAGGGACTTAACCTTTTCGAAGCCGCGTTCCTTGTTGAGGAAGGCGAGCAGAGCGAAGGAATCGAGCAAACTTCTTTTCTTCGCGGGCATGGTCTTCTCGTCGCTCCTTCAGTAAGGCTTTGGTGAGGGAGGGGCCCCCCTGGAGCATGCCGCAGGCTGCTTCGATTGGATCATCGGGAACCGGTTCGATGATCACCTTCCGGGTGTCGGCCAAGGTCACAAGAACCCTGCCGCCAGGCCGAAGCCCGATGCGCTCTCGAAGCTCGGCCGGGATGACGACCTGTCCTTTGGCCGAGGTTTTAACGATGGCCATGCGTGTTCACCTGTTCCTGAATATGTTCAACGCGCCTGGATTTTGTATAACGCATCTCTGTCTGGATGTCAAGTCAGACCAGCGGGGTGGTCGAGGTTCCCCTCAACCCTCCTCCCGGGATTTCAGGCCGGACACGTGGATTGCGCTTCCGGCTTGTGTCCCGGCACACTTCTTGATATAAGCCATTCACAACCTGCGGGTGCCCTCGGAAGGCGTTGAAGCATTAGCGCCAGGATTTCATTGGAGGGGGAGCCTTGGGTAGAGCCAGTGCCGATTCTCTTCTGAGGATCGGCGTTTTTTGTGGACAGACCAAGAGACCCGGAGCGGGTAGCCTCCAAGCTATGAAGGAGTTATAGAGGGCCAATGGCAAGAACGAAAAGGACTCAGGCCGAGAAGAAGAGCAACGGGGCGAATCTGGGTTTCGAGGCGCAGCTTTGGGCGGCGCAGATGGCTGAATCCGCAGGGCTGGATGACCAGATTCGCAAGAACCTGGAGGGGCTGGGATATGGCTTTTGATCCGCGCATCCCGTACGACGACCTGCCATTGCTCCCGCCTGCGGCAGACGTCGAGACGAAGGCCGTCCTGAAGCAGTGTCTCGCCGCCACGCGTGCCCTGGCAGAGCTCAAGGGAGCCGGCGGCCTTATCCCCGATCAGACTATCCTTATCAACGCTATCCCGCTTCAGGAAGCCAAGCTCAGCTCCGAGATCGAAAACATCGTTACGACTCAGGAGGCACTCTTCCGGGCGGCGCTCGACGAAGCCAGTGTCACCGATCCGCAGACCAAGGAAGTCATCCGCTACCGCACAGCGCTGCGTCGAGGCTACGAAGTCCTCATCCATAAGCCGTTGAAGCTCAGCCTCATCGAGGAGGTCTGCAGCATCCTCCGAGGCCAGCCAGCCTCATTCCGCTCTCGGGACGAGCAGGTCTACATCGGCAACCCCGACACCGGCGCGATCAACTACACGCCGCCCAGAGGCGGCAGGCCCCTTCTCGACAAGCTCAAGAACCTCGAAGCCTTCCTGCTGGCCGTCGATGGAGCAGACGCGCTCATCCGCATGGCCATCGCCCACTATCAGTTCGAGGCCATCCACCCGTTCGCCGACGGTAACGGCCGCTCGGGGCGAATCCTCAATATCCTCTACCTGCTCCACGCGCGCCTGCTCCGCATCCCCGTCCTCTACCTCAGCCGCTACATCATCCAAAACAAGGCCGACTACTACCGGGTGCTTCGTGGCGTCACGGAGGCCGGCGAGTGGGAACTGTGGCTGCTCTACATGCTTCGCGGCATCGAGGAGACAGCCAACTGGACCACCAATCGCATCCAGGCCATCCGCGACCTCTTCGACGTGACCGTCGAACGCTGCCGCCGCGACCTGCCCAAAGTCTATTCAAAGGAACTGATCGAGCTGATCTTTCGGCAGCCGTACTGCAAGATTCAGTTTGTCGTCGACGCCGGCATCGCCAAGCGACAGACTGCTTCCGAATACCTCCAGCAGCTTGAGGGAATTGGTGTGTTGACCGGCGAACGACGCGGGCGGGAAATCATCTATAAGCATCCCGCCTTGGTGGAGGTGTTGACGGCATGATCTGGCGATGTCGGCGACACATTCGTGGGATGTGTCCAAGATATGGGAGCGGATCGATGCATCTGTTCCATATGTCGACAGCTTCGACATGTCGGCCTCCATTCGTCGATTTCCGGCCACCTCTTCGACACGTGTCGGCGCTTCGTTGGATGTACTTCGTTGAGCCATTCTGCGAGCAGATCGAGCAGGCGCGGGCGGGGCGTCGTCGGTGGAGGGGGAGAGAATAAGGTTAATAAAGTTGCAACGTCCCGTTGTGTGGCCAGGGTTGGGCCCGAGGGATCGCGGAAACGAGTCGGGGCTAGCTCGGGGGAGGAAACTGGCGTAAAGCCACTAAAGCCGCAACGTCCCCTCGCTTTTACGTCCCCTCGCTTTTACATTCTGGCCGACGAAAGAGGCACTGCCCAAGCCCACCGCGCAAGTCGCCGCGCAAGTCGCCGCGCAAGTGAAGGCCGTCCTTCGGGCGGCGGCCCGGGCCCCAGGCAAGGACAATTCCGTGAGTCGGGGTTGAGCGGAGGGGGTGTTTGTGGTATGAAAGTATCGCCACACGCCGGAGGGCCCTCAGACAGGGGAGGTCGAGCGGCCAGATGATTTTGGAGCATGAACGGAATGCTGCGCCGATCTTCATACGAAGGTCGGCGTTTTTTCATTTTGTGGCTCATCGTCTGGAATAGGGTGTGACGCGGGCCTGGACCATGCCAACACCGGAGCAGCAAGCCCGAGACCAAATTGACCGGATGCTGGATGCCGCCGGCTGGGCCGTCCAGAATGCGGCCGGGGAGAACCTCTCTGCTGGCCGCGGCATCGCCTCCGTCGGCAGCGTCATTGCCTTGTACGAAATCAGCCATGTCTGCATGTCAGGGGGTTGGAGCGGCATTGAATCCCACCCACTGCTTGACATATGCTTCCAGTACCCGCTGCTACCCTCTGCTGCCGGAGACCATCTAGTCCTTTGAGGGAGGCCATGCATGAACTGAGCGCCGATTCCCAATCGAGGATCAGCGCCTTTTCATTCAGTCGTCTCCCGGGCAGATGACGCACGTGCGATCATACTAGAGCGAGGCGATATGAATCATAGCGAGATCGTGAGTTTCCTCTGGGGTGTCGCGGACCTGATCCGCGATACCTTCAAGCGGGGTAAGTACCAGGACATCATCCTGCCGCTCACGGTGCTGCGGCGGCTCGACTGCGTCTTGGCACCGACCAAGGCGAAGGTCCTCGAGACCCAGGCCAAGTTCAAGGGGAAGCTCGAGAATCTGGACCCCCAGCTCCGGAAGGCGTCAGGCTTCGCCTTCTATAACACCTCTCGATATGACTTCGAGAAGCTCCTGGCGGACGCCCCGCACCTTGCCGCTAACCTGCGGAACTACATCGCGGGCTTCAGCCCCAACATGCGCGAGGTGCTGGAGAAGTTCGACTTCGACAACACCATCAGCAAGCTCGACGAGGCCGGGCTCCTCTTCCAGGTACTGGAGCGCTTCAAGAACGTCGACCTCCATCCGGATGCGGTCGACAACCCCACCATGGGGACGATCTTCGAGGAGTTGATCCGGAGGTTCAACGAGGCGCTGAACGAGAACCCGGGCGAGCACTTCACGCCGCGTGACGTCGTTCACCTGATGGTCGATCTTCTCTTGGTCGGCGACGAGGATCGCATTCGGAAGCGAGGGGTGGTCCTCACAGTCTGCGACCCCTGCTGCGGGTCGGGCGGGATGCTCACCATCACGAAAGACCACATTACGGTCGGCGTCCGAAAGAACGGCGACCTCGTTCGTGAACCTATCAATCCCGAGGCGGACATCCACCTGTTCGGCTAGGAGGTGAATCCGGAGACCTTCGCGGTCGTCAAGTCCGACATTTATATGAAGTCAACCGACGGGCGCGACGCCGAGAACATCTTCTTCGGAAGCACGCTCTCGAACGACCGACACGCCTCCCGGCAGTTCGACTATCAAATCACGAATCCTCCATACGGCAAGGACTGGAAGCGCGATGAGGATGCCGTGCGGGCCGAGCACGAGCGCGGCACAGCGGGCCGCTTCGGCCCGGGCCTGCCCCGCATCAGCGACGGCCAAGTCCTCTTCCTGCTGCATATGCTGGCCCACATGAAGGAGCCGGAGCAGGGAGGCGCGCGCGTCGCGATCATCATGAACGGCTCGCCGCTCTTTACCGGCGATGCCGGGAGTGGCGAGAGCGAAATCCGCCGCTGGATCCTCGAGAACGATTGGCTGGAAGCGCTGATCGCGCTGCCCGAGCAGCTCTTCTACAACACCGGCATCGCCACCTACGTCTGGGTCCTCACGAACCGCAAGTCCCCCAAACGGCGGGGTAAGGTCCAGCTCATCGATGCTACCTCTTCCTGGATCCCCATGCGCAAGAGCCTCGGGGACAAGCGGCGCGAGATCCCTCGCGAGAAGGCTGAAGAGATCTTGACCCTGCTGCGGACGTTCGAGGAAAGCGAGCACGTCAAGATCTTCCCCACGACCCACCTCGGCTTCCGCAAGATCACCGTGGAGCGGCCGCTCCGGCTGAACTTCCAGGCGAGTCCAGAGCGCATCGCCCGGCTCGAAAAGGAGAGGGCCTTCGAGGCTCTGGCCCAGTCGAAGAAGAAAGGAGCAGCGGGCGCGAAAGAGCAGGCCGAGGGTCGGGCGCAGCAGGAGGAGATCCGCAAGCTCCTTCGCACGCTCCCCGGCAGCCCCTACAAGGACCGGGACGAGTTCGAGAGAATCCTGACTGCGGCGACCCGCAAGGCCGGAGTCATGCTCCCTGCCCCGATCCAGAAGGCCATCCTCTCCGCGCTCTCGGAGCGCGACGACACCGCCGAAATCTGCCGCGACAACAAGGGCCAGCCCGAGCCCGACCCCGATCTGCGCGACACCGAGAGCGTCCCACTCGCCGAGAGCATCGAGGCCTTCTTCGAACGCGAGGTCAAGCCTCACGTCCCCGACGCCTGGATCGACACGGGCAAACGCGACCAGAAGGATGGCCAGGTAGGCGTCGTGGGTTACGAGATTAACTTTAATCGCTACTTCTACCGGTACACCCCGCCACGCCCGCTCGAAGAGATCGAGGCAGACATCCGGGGCATCGAGAAGGACATCATGCGGATGCTGGCCGAGGTCACGGGGGGGACACCTGGGAAATCTTGACGTGGCGCGCGAGCCCGATTTGGGAGTGCGGCGGCAAGACGCCGCTATGCAAGGCGCCGACGCGTCGGCGCACTCCAAAGATTGGCCGCATGCGCCGGTCCACCGGCTGGACGATGCGGGCGTGTACATGGTCACGGCGGGCACCTATCAGAAGAGGCATTACCTGAATACACCCCAGCGACTCGAAGTGGTCATGCGCAGACTGTTTTCGTGCATTGAGGAGGTCGGCTGGGAACTGCAAGCCTGGGCCGTACTGTCCAACCACTACCACTTCCTGGCACGCTCCGGTGTCGACCCGCGCACCCTGCGACGTGTCGTGAGCAAGCTGCACATGACGACAGCCAAAGCCCTCAACCAAGAGGATGGAACCCCAGGACGGCGAGTCTGGTTCCAGTACTGGGACAGCCGCATAACCTTCGAGCGATCTTACCTCGCGCGGCTAAACTACGTCCATCACAACCCTGCCCATCACGGTGTCGTGTCGCAGGCGACGGCGTACCGTTGGTGTTCGGCTGCATGGTTTGAACAGGTCGCCTCGCCTGCATTTGTCAAGACGGTCAAGAACTTCAAGATCGACCAAGTGCAGGTACGCGATGACTTCTGATGTGGGAGTGCGGCATCGCGATGCCGCTTTGGAAAGCGCCGACACGTCGGCGCACTCCAGATGGCGCCCGTATCCGGAGTACAAGGACTCCGGCGTCGAGTGGCTGGGTGAGATTCCGGCGCATTGGGAACTCTCTGCGCTTCGCCGGAAACTCTTTCGCCAGGCAGGAAGCATCAAGATTGGCCCGTTCGGAAGCCAACTGAAGCTAGAGTTCATGACCCAGGACGGCTTCAAAGTCTACGGCCAAGAGCACGTAATTGCCCGGGACTTCGATCGTGGAAGTAAGTACATCGATCAGGCTAAATTTGCCGAGCTTGCCGCTTGCGAGATTCGGCCAGGTGACCTCGTAGTTACGATGATGGGTAGTAGTGGTCATTGTGCAGTCGTGCCCGTTGGCATCGAGCGGGGCATTATGGATTCACACTTGCTGCGGATCCGCCTGCCGGACGCGGAGATCGATCCCAGGTTCCTTTGTCTGCTAATCGACGAGTCGAATTACGTCCGAGACCAGATAGGCGCCTACGGGAAGGGCGCGATCATGCACGGTCTTAACTCCGGCATCATCAAGAGCATCGTTCTCGCCGTGCCGCCAACTTCCGAGCAACTCAGAATTCTGAGCTTCCTCCACCGCGAGACGGCGAGGATCGATGCGCTGGTGGCGAAGAAGGAGCGGCTGATCGGGCTGCTCCGGGAGAAGCGCACCGCCCTCATCACCCAGGCCGCCACCAAGGGCCTGCCTGCCGCGGCCGCGGCGCAGGCAGGCCTCGACCCGAATGTCCGCATGAAGCACTCCGGCGTCGAGTGGCTGGGCGAGATCCCGGCGCATTGGGACCTCGCTCCCGTCTACGCTCGCTACGAGGTTGCTCTCGGCAAAATGCTAGACGCTAAGCGTGTTACCGGGGAGCACCCCGGTCCGTATCTGCGCAACGTCGATGTGCAATGGGGTCACATTGACGTTGAGGATCTTCCGCAGATGGACTTTGCACCCAGCGAGCGAGATCGATACTCGCTTCGACCCGGCGATCTTTTGGTTTGCGAGGGGGGCGAAGTCGGAAGAACCGCGATCTGGCGCGGCGAGCTCGAAGCGTGCTTCTACCAAAAGGCGATCCATCGTGTTCGGCCCCTCTCAGCCCGAGAGCAGCCTCGATACTTTTACTACATCATGTACTCGGCTGCGAGGCGTGGAGTGTTTATTGCCGGAGGCAACCCTAATACGATCGATCACCTTACAGCAATCCAGTTGCGGCACTATCGATTCCCATTCCCGCCCGAGAAAGAACAAACGCGGATCGCGAACTTCCTAGATGATGAAACCTCGAAGATCGACGCGCTCATAGGCGAAATCTCCATAGGTATTGGCCACCTGATGGAGTTCCGTACCGCCCTAACTTCCGCCGCGGTGACTGGCAAGATCGACGTTCGGGAGGAAGCGGCATGAGCGCCGAGGTCTCCGAATGCAGCCTCGAGGAGGCGATCGAAAACGAACTGCTCCGGCATGGGCCGGACGCATACGCCGGAAGGGTCTCCGGTGTGCAGGAGACGCCGCCACCCTACGGCGAGAACGTGCCGGGTGGCTACCGGAAGAGGTTGCCGGAGGAGTACGATCGAGCGCTCTGCCTCATCCCGTGCGACACCCTCGACTTCATCCTCGCCACCCAGCCCAAGGAGTGGGCGAGGCTCAAGGAGCACCATGGTGCGGAGATCAGGGACCGCTTCCTGAGGCGCCTCGCGCAGGAGATCGAGCGGCGTGGTGCCCTTGATGTGCTGCGGAACGGGATCAAGGACTCGGGCTGCAAGTTCCGGTTGGCATACTTCCGGCCCGCGAGCGGCCTCAATGAGGAGATGCAGCGCCTGCACGCGGCGAACCTCTTCGCGGTGGTGCGCCAGTTACACTACAGCGAGAAGGACAAGGAAAAGAGCCTCGACCTTGCGCTCTTCTTGAACGGCATCCCAATCTTTATCGCTGAGCTGAAGAACCCGCTCACCGGCCAGACGGTGGAGGACGCGATCAAGCAGTACAAGACGGGCCGCGATCCCAGGGAGCCGTTCTTCGCCTACGGGCGCTGCCTGGCGCACTTCGCCGTGGACCCAGACCTGGTGTACGTCACGACGCACCTCGCCGGTCCGATGACACGCTTCCTCCCCTTCAACCAGGGCAAGTTCGGTGGGGCAGGAAACCCGCCCGTGCCGCCCACGCAGAAGGGCTACGCCACGGGCTACCTGTGGGAACGGATCTGGGCCCGGGACAGCGTCCTGGACTTGGTCCGGCAATTCATCCACGAGGTCGAAGACGAGGACGAGAGGGGCCGCAAGACAGGCCAGCGCTTCCTCATCTTCCCGCGCTACCAGCAGCTCGACACGGTGCGCAGCCTGGTGGGCCACGCCCGCCAGCACGGCACCGGCCAACGCTACCTGATCCAGCACTCGGCGGGGAGCGGGAAGAGCTTCACGATTGCCTGGCTCGCCCACCAGCTCTCGACGCTCCACGACATGGCGGACCGACGGGTCTTCGACTCGATTGTCGTCGTCACGGACCGGCGAGTCCTCGATCGGCAGCTCCAGCAAACCATGCGCCAGTTCGAGCAGACCCTCGGGGTGGTGGAGAACATCGACACCACCTCGCGACAGCTCAAGGAGGCCCTCGAATCGGGGAAGACGATCATCGTCACGACACTCCAGAAGTTCCCGGTGATCGCCAAGGACATCAGCGAGCTGCCAGGCAAGCGCTTCGCCGTGATCGTGGACGAGGCGCACTCGTCGCAGTCGGGCGAAAGCACAAAAAGCCTCAAGTCCGTGCTCGCTTCCACAAGCCTGGAGGAGGCGGAGCAGGAGGAGGCCGGCGCGGAGACGCCCGAGGAGGAGTTGGAGAACGCGATCTTGGCCGAGATGGAGAACCGCGGCCGGCTCCCGAACCTCTCGATGTTCGCCTTCACGGCGACGCCCAAGCCGAAGACGCTGGAACTGTTCGGGACGAAGCGCGCGGACGGGAAGTTCGAATCCTTCCACCTCTACAGCATGCGCCAGGCGATCGAGGAGGGCTTCATCCTTGACGTCCTCCAGAACTATACGACCTACAAAGCGTACTGGCGGCTCCTCAAGACGATCGAGGACGACCCGCGCTATGACAAGAACAAGGCCGCCTACCTCTTGCGCTCCTTCGTCGAGCTGCACCCCCACGCCATCAACGAGAAGGTGCGGATCATGGTCGAACACTTCGCCGCCCAGGTGCAGAACCGGATCGCCGGCAAGGCCAAGGCCATGATCGTGACGCGTTCGCGGTTGCACGCGGTGCGCTACAAGCTCGCCGTGGATCGCTACCTAAAGGAGAAGGGCTATCCGTTCCAGGCGCTCGTTGCCTTCTCGGGAACGGTGAAGGACGGGGGCCAGTCCTACACTGAATCGGGAATGAACTCCGTCGGCAAGGCCAGGACGATCGGGGAGCGCCAGACGGCCGTGGAGTTCGAAAAGCCGGAGTACCGTTTCCTCATCGTGGCCAACAAGTTCCAGACCGGCTTCGACCAGCCGCTGCTGCACACGATGTACGTGGACAAGAAGCTCGGCGGGGTGAACGCGGTGCAGACCCTCTCGCGGCTGAATCGCACGCATCCGGAAAAGAACGAGACGACGGTGCTCGACTTCGCCAACGAGGCCGACGCCATCCGCGAGGCCTTCGAACCCTACTACGAGACGACGCTCCTCTCGGAGGCGACCGACCCGAACCTGCTCTACGAGATCCAGAGCCGGCTCTTCGACTTCGGTGTCTACACCGAGGCCGAGGTCAATGGTTTCGCCAGGATCTATTTCGACCGGAAGGCCACGCAGGACCAGCTTTACGCCGCGCTCGGTCCCATCAAGGAGCGCTTTGTTGGGCTCTCCGAGAACGAGCAGGTGGACTTCCGAGGCCAGCTCACAGACTACGTGCGGCTCTACGCCTTCCTAGCCCAGGTGCTCACCTTCGCCGACACGGACCTGGAGAAGCTTTACGTCTTCGCCCGCCACCTCAGGCGGCTGATCCCGGCCGAACGCGAGGAGCTACCCCGAGAGGTCCAGCAGAACATCGATATGGAGTCCTACCGCATCCAGGAGACCAGCGGTGGGAAAATCACGCTGGAGCGAAAGACTGGCCAGCTTGAGCCCACGCGGACAAAGCAGCACTACGGCATCCCGCCGGAGGAGATCGAGCCGCTTTCCCAGATCATCGCCGAGCTGAACGAGCGCTTCGGGTTGAACCTTGGACCTGAGCACCGGCTGACCCTCGGCCAGATGATGGACAGGCTCGACGCGGATGCCGCCCTCGACGCCAGCGCCCGGGCCAACACCCGCGAGAACGTGCGGCTAACCTTCGAGCAGAAGGTCGAGGATGTGATCCAGCAGATCGTGGAGTCGAACTTCGACCTCTACAAACGGATCACCGACGATCGGGCGTTTGGCGAGGCGATCAAGAACTTCCTCTTTGACCAGTATCTGAGGGCGCATCGCCAGGCCGATGAGCTCATCAAGCGCGGCGAATCCAAGACGCTCGAGTTCAAGGCCACGCTGCGCTGGAACCTCCGCGAGAACAAACAGGACGACAAGGTCATCACGCATGCCGTTCTCAAGACCATCGCCGCGTTTCTGAACACGGAGGGTGGAGACCTCCTGATCGGCGTCGCGGACAATGGTTCGATCGTGGGCATGGAACACGACCGCCTGGAGAGCGACGACAAGTTCATGCGGCACCTGGCTCAGGTTGTCCGCAACGGTCTGGGGGACCGAGCCGGCACCTGCATCGACCCGAAGACCCAGATTGTGCAGGGAAAGACCGTCTGCCTGGTGAGCTGCCAGCGCAGCCCCGAGCCCGTGTTCCTGAAATGGAAGGGCGCGGAGGAACACCCGGATGGGGATTTCTACGTACGGAGCGGACCTGGCACCGTCAAGCTCAGCCCCGAAAGCGCCCGAAAGTATATCCGAATTCGGTTTCCACACGCATCAAATGGTGCTGGAGGGTAGTGTCCTAAATTGATTTTCGTGGGAAATGGAGCATGGGACGTAAGGCTCAGCGGGTGAGCGGGACGTCGGCAGAATGGGTACGGTGTAGCAGTTATCGCTTGATATTGTCCTTCAGGGTTTCCAAGTCAATTGCTCCGAAGCAGGATTTTCGGAGATCTGTTCCTTTAGCTATTTTTGCGAACGTGGCGTGATAAACTTTTTTTCCAAACCGTTTAAGGTGCTCCACCGCTGGCTTGATGTCCGCATCGCTGCTCAGGAGGACCGCGATGTCATAAGCGTCCTCCCATCCAAGGCTCATCATGTCGGCCACGATGCTTGAATCAACTCCTTTTTCGACGGTAACTATTGTTTCGCTCTTGCAGTGATTACAGGTTGCACGCCTAATCTTCCTGACAAATCGTTTGACCGTAAAGCCCTCTTTGTACTCCATCGCCTCGAAGAAACCTTGTTGTTTAATAAAGTGCTCTTTTTCCTCAGCCGTTTTTAAGTGGCCTTCTGGTGGATATGAAGCATAATAATACGTCCCTTCGTAACTCTCCCCCTTGACAGCCTTTACGAGTGTCTGAGCAAGTCGATCGAAGTCTATTTGGAAGGTAGGATCGAACTCTCTGCAGATTCCGAGAAAATTGCTTCCGTCTATAAAAATGATGACTTTCCCCGACATCTCGACGCCCCTTTCCAAATGACACAGGGGGCTGGTTTTGCAACCAGCCCCCTGGGGTTGTATCACTCTCCGTTCGTTCACTGCCTGAACGGAGAGGCGATGTTTCCAGTACGAACATCGTCAGAAGGCTTTAGAAAGTCAAGTGAAAAAAATTGTCACTCATCAAGTCGTTTATTTTCAGCAACTTAGTACCTGAATTTTGCACTGAGCGGCTGAAAAACGATTAGGAAACCATCGGGGACCCCCAGTAGGATTGGCTGGGATTGAACAACGGCCAACCCGAAAGGAGGTAACCCCGATGGTTAAGCGCCA
>Ga0315285_10000376_pt1 | contig 46114 bp, 38 predicted proteins | sample YL17G09_36_MG_FD_203698 | JGI IMG/M metagenome (GOLD analysis project Ga0315285, IMG submission 203698) | Sediment microbial communities from Yellowstone Lake, YNP, Wyoming, USA - YL17G09_36 | ecosystem: Environmental > Aquatic > Freshwater > Lake > Sediment | place: USA: Wyoming | collected...
GTCATACTACCATCGTACCACACTTCTGTCCACATAGCGTCAAAAGAATGTCAAACTTTCCTTAGAACCCACCCCCTGACTGAATGGTCATCCTCCCAGCACGATGGCCTGCCCTGGTGCGACGACCTGGGTCTCCTGCCAGGGCAGGCCGTTGCCATCAGCCCCACGAGCATCAGGAGGCCAACGGATGTAAGTGGCGTCGTAGACACCTCCTGTACCCGATCCTGCAATCAGAGGCGCGGATTCCTGATCAGCCGACGACGGCCGGGGGCGCCGCGCTCCTCATACATAGGCTGGGTCACCTGGCGGGTCGTGGGCCCGGCCTGGTTCGTGCTGCCTTGCATCACGATGGGCAGGAAGACTTGATGCTCCTCGGCCTCAAGAACAAAGGTGGCCGTGACTGCTTTGTTGCAGGTCATAGTTGTGGTGACAGACTGGGCGCTGCCGACAAAATCGCCACTCCAGCCGTCGAAAGACCAGCCTGGGTCGGCCATCGCAGTGAGCGTTACCACCTGGCCGTAGGTGTAGGGCCCGGCAGGATCCACGGTGACTGAGCCGTGGCCAACCACATTGGCCGTCAATGCGTAATGGTTCTGAGCGAAGGTGGCGCTGATGGAGATATTGCCGACGATGGCGAAAGTAGCAGGGTTGTCGGCACTGGAGAGGTCGCCGCTCCAGTCAGTGAAAGTCCAGCCGGCTTCCGCAGTCGCCGTCAGTGTGACCATCTCACCATAGAGGTAGGTCGCCTGGTCGGGCTCCACAGTGACCGAACCATCGCCGTCGGTATCGACCGTCAGTGTGTACTCGTCCTGGGCGAAGGTGGCGCTGATGGAGGTATTGCCGACAATGGCGAAAGTGGCGGGGTTGTCGGTACTGGAGAGGTCGCCGCTCCAGCCAGTGAAAGTCCAGCCGGCTTCCGCGGTCGCTGTCAGCGTGACCATCTCACCATAGAGGTGGGTCGCCTGGTTGGGCTCCACAGTGACCGAACCATCGCCGTCAGTATCGACCGTCAGTGTGTACTCGTCCTGGGCGAAGGTGGCGCTGATGGAGGTATTGCCGACAATGGCGAAAGTAGCGGGGTTGTCGGTACTGGAGAGGTCGCCGCTCCAGTCAGTGAAAGTCCAGCCGGCTTCCGCAGTCGCCGTCAGTGTGACCATCTCACCGTAGATGTAGGTCGCCTGGTTGGGCTCCACAGCGACTGTACCATCGCCATTGGCATTGACCGCCAGTACGTACTCGTCCTGGATGAAAGTAGCCGTAATTACCTGGCTCCTGGTCATGACCAGCGTGGCCGGGTTGACCGTTACCACCAGATCCCCACTCCAGCCAGTAAAACTCCAGCCAGGGTCCGCCGTCGCCGTCAGCACTACCGTCTCACCACAGAGGTAGGTAGATTTGTCGGGGTCCTTGGTTACGGTACCGCTACCGCTCACGTCAGTCGTGAGCGTGCTCTGCCCGCCATCCTCCGGGACAACCGGGGAGGCCACGTTGAAGAAATAGTCAATCAGGCCCGTATGCGCCGGTGCATTGTTACTGGTTGTGCCATCGTTTCCCGCATACACGCCCACCGCCGTCACCGTGAAGGGATGGCTGAAAGTGACGCTGGTCGTCCAGTTCTGCCCGTCGGTGGAGTAGAACTGTGTCCACAGGTTTCCTGTACGCCTCACGCGCATGTACAGCGGCGCTCCACCGGAGATAGTACTATCTTTGCGGATCGTCACGGCTCCCTCGGAAAAACTGGCTACAAACACCCGGGTCGTCACACCGTCACTGTAAAACTCGAAGCGCAAGAATGAGTCGCCATCCTCTTCAACCATCACGCCCTGCATCTGATACTTTTGGGTCACTGCCGACTCAAATTTGACTTTGGTCTCAAAATCAACGTCGTTGGCCGACTGCATGACCCGCGGCGCCAAGGCACCGGTCGTCCACAGATCGTGAGCGGTGCCGGCCGGGACTGCGATAGACAGCCAGGCATCCTGGGTGTGGGTCCCCGTCATGGCCAACGTACCGTCTCCAAGTGGGTTGACCCACGTCCACAGGGCCATATTCAGACTACACGCATTAAAGTCATCGGACACGATGTTCGATAGACCAGAACCACCCGAGAAAGCCGTGGTAAAGGTCAGGTCCGTTGAGTGGGCTATGTTACCGCTCCAGTCTGCCGAGGTCACCTGATAATGATAAAGCGTGTCCGAAATCAAACCGGTCAAAACCACAGTGTGGGCCGTCGCCAACGTGCCATTGCCGACGCTTCCTTTTTCGTACGCCACACTCTGACCGTAGGCCACACTACTGGTGGCGGGCTCATCCGTGGTCCAGATAACGGTCGCCGTCGTCTCCTCCGGTACCACCTGGATGTTGCTGATCACCGGTGCTGTGGTGTCGTTCACCGGCACGACGGTCACATCGCCAAAGGTCATATCCACGTGATGGGCCACCAGCAAAAAGGAGCCGTTTTGAGGATCCGATAGGCTCTGTTGGCCGGTAAGATTCCATGCCGAGGGTTCAGCCTGACCGTCTTCCCAGACCTTGACGCTAAACAGGCCTCCGACGCCGGGCACAGTTTCAACGCGCATCTTGAGGTTGTAGCGAGTGCCCAAGTTCAGCGTAACACTGGGATCCGTATTGAGCACGCCACTGTTGCCTTCCAACTTCAGTATATGGGACCCATCCTTCTTGTACTCGTACCAGGCCGTCGCCCCGGATGGAAGCCACCCACAGTGCGGTTGCACACAATACACGGGCGAGTTCGTATGCCCCCCCCATCGTGTCACAATGCCCCAACCGGGTGCGACACTGGGCCAGTTGTAGCCTGCCGGGTCAATGGCGTGGATCGTGATCGGGACCGTGACCTCAAAGTCATCCCACGTCATATCGCCGAGCGCCACGACACGGTCATAAGCCACGAGGGCCGGGCGGATCCCGTCCGCTCCCAACGTCCATAACCCATCCACGATCTGGGCTGCATCCTGTATCTTTCCAACGGAACTCCAATCTACCGCGTATGGTACAGGCCAGACGTTCCCACTTTCATACTCGACAGTGACCGTCGCTACAGTCCGATTGCTCAGTTGGTCAGTGGCCGTAACGACAACCGTATTCAGTCCACTGAAAAGATCTGTATACGCGATCTCGACGTTGAAATCACCTGCAGAGGCAAGGCGGCGTGTGTCTGGCCCTACATAGAGGGACAATGGCAGTCCCCCGTTCAGAGCATACCTGAGTGAGGCAATGCCATCTGGGTCCGCTACGTTGCCGAGGACGTTGACCCACCGTTGGGGGACGCCGACGTGACCAAAGGTCTGGTGCAGACCGTACCAGACATCTATGTCAGGTGACGTTCCTGACAGGACGGCCGTTGCCGTGGAGCCTGGTAAATCTACAGTCTGCTCCCCTACGTCATGCACGTCATACAAGAGGGATGGTATCGTGCCCGTGACCGGACCCTCGTATTCGGGCGGGTCATCCGGTGCCGTGCTCAGATGAAAGGAATTGAAATCATCCGAACTCCATGCATCCGCGTGCGCCTCGACCGGGTCAGCGTGGAGAAATATCAGCACAGCCAGAACCAGAATGAACGGGTAGAAGATATACAGGCTACGGCGTTGCTCCATGGTCACACCCCTTTGAATTACTTGCAGTGCGGCCAGAACCGGTGACCGCTGCCAGAATACTGACTGTCCGGCAGACAGCCAATGAGGATGAAGTCTGTGTGTGGAATGACTCTAGTACCACCGGCAACCACACTCGTGGCGTCAGCGTCGGCGGCGGACTGCTCTGGTTTTCCCAGAGGCGTACGGGGGCGTTGCCGGTAAAGTTGGAGCCAAAGATATCATAGTCATTGTCCTTGCCAATGTCAGCCACCACGCCGTTGTGCAGCCCCGTAGTCGCCAGAACCTGTTTCTGCCAGGAGGTCGCTGCACCGCCCAGATTGCGATATACCATCACCTCTCGCCCGGTCGAAGTGTGCATCTGGGCAATAACCACGTCAACGTCACCGTCGTTGTCCATGTCTGCCGCCTGCAAGGTGTGGCATCTGTCCACCGAAGTTGCAATCGTGTGGGAGGTCCAGGTCCCGGTTGGACTACCTGTAGATGGCGTCCACCATTGTACGGCTGCAGTCCCCTCCGAACTGGAAAACAGGACGTCCATCTTCCCATCCCGGTTCAAATCTACTACCAGCGCCTTGAAAGTTGCACTGGCAGGGCCAATCGTATACTCCTTCCAGTTCGATGGCGTTCGTGCGGACGTGCCGCCAGGATTGCGCAACCAGGTGCCTCGTAACACCAGGTCAACGTCGCCATCTTTGTCGATATCTCCACTGGCCATGCCTTCGCTGCCAATGCTAAAGCCACTGAATACTTTCCTGCTCCAGGTGTTAGGAGACATCTGGAAGAAGATCATGGCCGCAGTCTCGCTGCGGGTAGCGATGTCCAGACGACCGTCGCCGTCAAAGTCGGCAAGTTCCACATCTTTTCCCCACCCCTCGATCGAACCGATGTTATACTTCACCCATGCAGATCCATTGAATGGATCTCCGCCAGGCAATGGATTTTTGAACCACTTGAGGTTGTTACTTCCATTCCCATCAGGAACAACGATGTCCAAATCACCATCGCCATCTACGTCACCCAGTTCTCCATCGGTCGTAAACTCTGTGCCTGGAACCGCGATTTGGGTTTTGGTCCAACTCGGATAATGGTACCATTTCAGGTTCTCGCCTGGCTTGCCTCCAACGACCAGGTCTGGAAGACCATCTCCATCAATATCCCCCACCATTTTGCAGTCGCCTGCCATTTGGCTGTCAATCGTTCGGTACTCAAATGAAATATCTACTCCACCCGTGCTATCGCGGTAGCCATCAGCATGGCGCTGGTCAATCAACAGTATCCCTAAGAGCAATACTCCTATCCATAGGGTTTGCATTTTCCGCTTCATTGATTCCATCTCCATTCAAGCACTAGATCCGTCGCCTGATGGCTGTCTACCTGTTCTTCAAGGAAGCCATGCGATGAAAAATCTCGTGGTCTTGAAAAAAGCAGGGTAAGAATTCCCCACCCCACACATCGTCCAGCGTCATCCAACGTGGATCGGGAATGAGGCGGATCATCTGTGATTTATATTGAGTTAACGCGGTACGTTTGAGTTCCAAGACATCGCCGATGTAGACGGAGTACCGAAAGTCCCACAGCAAACGCAAACCAAAACCTGCGACGATACTGTCTTTCAAAGTAGCGAAAGTTTCACGACGCAGCGCGAGGGGCACGCTCACCCAGGGCCATTGATGCCAAAACCATATCGGATACTCGTATACGGTCACGTTGCTCCCACACGTGTGCAGCGCAGACACAACAATGCCATGGGTGGCGACATGGTCCGGCAGTGCCTCTCTGTGATAAGGGATAAAGATTTCGTCAGGCCGTCGGTGTTGAAGAATTTCTACCACTTTGAGAATAGCAGCGTCCTGATTCTCACACAGTTCCCCATCTTCGAACCCCAGAAAGAGAACATCGCTTTCACCAACTCCCAGCACACCACTGGCTGCCAGTGCCTCGCGGGCACGGATAGACTTGAGCCTATGAGCCGCAATAAGGTGCGCGTGAGACTGATGACCATCGGTCATAAAAACGATGGTCACGTCTGACCCTACCTTCCTCTTCTTGATGATCGTGCCGCCACAACCCAACGTTTCATCGTCTGGGTGCGGAGAAAAGACAATGACTGGCCGGGCCAGGTCCTCTCCGTGAATTTCACTTGTGACGTGGTTCACAGCGCGTCTGTAAAACCGGCGTGACCACATTGTCAGACACAATGGCTTATTCATTCCCACACTAGATGCCTTCGTACAGGTGCAACAAGTCTTCCGTGACCCGCTCCCAGGAATAGCGCGCAGCCGCTTGCTGCCGTCCGGCCTCTCCCATACGTTTCCTCAGGCTATCGTCGCCGAGGAGGCGGAGGATGGCTTCGGCCAGAGCCGTGGCATCGCCTGGCTCGACCAACAGGCCCGCCCGGCTCGCTGCGACGATTTCCGTCATCCCCCCCACCCGCGTTGCCACTACCGGCACCTGGCACGCCATGGCCTCGATCAGGCTCATCCCAAAGGCCTCGCTGAACGAGGGGTTAACCAGCACGTCTGCATTCCGATAATAATCGGCCACGAGCGCATTTGAAACGTGGCCAACAAACCTTACGCGACTTGCCAGATTCGAGGGCAGACACCTTTGCAAGTAAGAAAAGTAATCCCCGCGCCGCAAGATGCCCCTATAAAACGAGGCCAGGGCGGATACCTTTTCATCATCGTTCACGAGAACGATAAACTCGAAAGGGACATCTCCCCCCGGCCCGACAACATCGAGCTGCACTTGAGGATCATGCTCAACTACTTTCTGAAACGCATCCAGCAATACATGGATGCCCTTCTCCGGCGAAATCCTGCCCACAAATAGCAACCGTTTGCCATTCTTTCTAATGGATCCACCCGCAGCATCCTCATTGACAAACCGATGCACGTCTACCCCGTTGAACACGGTCTGGCAACGGTTGGCAATGTGAGGGAACTGGCGCCGGATCTTTTCAGTGATATATTCGCTACAGCCGAGCACCAAATTGACCTGGCGAAGCCGCCGTTCGATCATGACTGGATCGAGTTGCGTCAACCACTCACAATGCATGTGCAGAACGATCTTCGCCCTGGGATTGAATGCCCGAATCACAGGCACAAACTGGGAAAAGTTGTGGATGTGGACGATGTCGGGCTGCCGCGCCTTCAAATCGCGCGCCACCTGTACAGCATATCCCAGATAATACAAGCCGGAGGCAAAGAAGGGCCGTCTAGGGTTACGGAATCCCGGAAAGCGGCCGAGAAGTTTCAAGGGTCTAACCACCCAATCCTCAGCCGCGACAGACAGCCTTCGATACTGGATTCCTTCTTCATCACGCTGCGCCCTCGACTGAAAGCGGCCCCTCTTTGCATAAATGACGACCTCACCAGACCGGGCCAGGCGGCGAGCCATCTGGTAAGTCAAAATCGCGATCGAGGAGCTCCCTCCCACACGTGGGACAACTTCATCCCAATGCTGCATGACAAAGGCTATCTTCACCATATTTCCCACCCGCACCTACCGTCATGGATTGTACCTCGGCCCCTCGCAATACTACCACAAGATAGTAAAAGGAGGGTTTAGGTAAAGTTATAAATTCTACACGTGGTGCTGGGCGCTGGGCCCCAGTAGCAACGAGCGCAGGAACTGATCGGCGGCTATCAGCAAATCTTTTCCCAGGGCTCGCAAGTGGTGGGGATTCAGGAGCCAGCGCCCCATGTACAGATAACAAGACGCTCGCTGCGATGCACTCAGGGGCACCCGGTTGATGGCTTTTAGACACTCGTAGAAATACTGCCACGTCGGCAGGGTGATTTTTCCCTCCTTTGAGGTGTCGAACCAGGCCACGCGCGCCCGTTGAGCCTGAAACGTGCCTTTGGTGGATTGTCCTGGATGAATCCTGGTCGAGAACAGGCGCTCGGGCACCTCGTAGAATGGCCCGAGGAGGGCCAGTTCCGCCAGCAAAACCTCGTCCGATGAGGGGTAGCTTCCGACGAGTGCAGTCTTCCTGAGCGCGCTCACTCGTATCAGCCCGAAAATCTGCAGCGCCATATGGGGAGCGAGGACCAGGTTACGGAAACGTCCCTGGGGCTTGGGCGAAGAAGTATCCGGCCTGGGATTGTACGTGTCCAGAAAGGTTCCATGTTCATCAATCGCCACGGCTCGGGCGTAACACAGGACCGTGGCAGGATGCTGATCGAGCGCGGCCACACATTTGGCCAGGAAATCTGGCGCGATCAGGTCATCGCAGGCAGCCCACTTGAAGTACTCGCCCGAGGACAACTCGAAGGCGCGATCAAAATTCGGGGCAGCCCCCAGGTTCTTCGCGTTACGATAGTACCGGATGCGTGGATCCTTAGCCGCGTATGCCTGGCAAATCTCCGGGGTGCGATCCGTTGATGCATTGTCCAAGATGATCAGTTCAAAATCTGCATAGGTTTGCATCAGGATGGCGTCTATGGCTCCTGCGAGGTACCTTTCTCCATTGAACACAGGCAAGCTAATACTCACCCGAGGTCTTTTGTCACCCACCGCTTCACCGCCCTCAAAAAGTCCATTTTCAGCATCATCAGGTCAGGCCTCCACAAGTGCCCCTCTTCAGAAGCATCCTGGCGCGCATAGGAATCCGCTGCGCCACAACCCAGAAACGCATGTAATCATCGAACCATAACGGTTTCTGACGCACAATCGCCACCACGAGTTTCAAAAACATGTGGATGGCATACCGCAAGTCGCTGGCGAACCAACGCACGACCATATATGGCCTGGGGTCGGACGTGAGGATGACGTGCGAGGCGGCCAGCCCTCGCCCGATACGATAAATGTGCGATTTCTTCAATCGCTCCGGCGCTACGAGATGCCGGACAATCGCGTTTGGAAGATACAGGACTTTCCAACCCGCCTTCTTAACTCTACCAATCATGTCCGTGTCGCCGGCTGCCAGGACTTCACCACCTACGCGGTCCAGGTCTGTGCGGAACGGACCCAAGTCGGCGAACACCCCGCGTCGAAAGGCCATATTGCACCCAAAAGGGAACTCTTCCACCGAGGAAAGTGACGTCGGCTCGGTATAGGGCAGTTTATAACCGCTGAGCAGACCCTGTAGTTCCCCAAGCAACCAAGGTGGCCGTTCCTGTCCCCGATAGTCCAGCATGGCCGGCCCCCCCACACAGCCCACGGTTGGATCAGCCACCCCTTCCAGCAGGGCGCCAAGCCACCCTGGAGATGGCGGGGCATCGTCATCCAGAAAGCACAACACTTCTCCACATGCTTCTGCCACGCCACGATTGCGCGCATGCGAAGCACCTTGTTTTTTCTCACACACGTAACGGATACGCAGTCCCGGGTGCGACTGGGCGAACTTTAGGACGGTATCTTGAGTGTCGTCCCGCGAGTTGTTGTCAACGACAACGATTTCGAAAGCAGTGTTGTCCACTGTCTGAACAGCCAGTGCCTTCAGACACAAGAATAAACAGCGCGCACGATTGTATGTGGGAATGATGACGCTCGCCTGCAGTTGTTCAACCATTAGGAGGTTACGTCTCCTCTAGAACTGCACGATACACCTGCAATGTTTCTTCGGCACATTTCTCCCAGGAGAACCTGGCTGCCTGCTGAATCCCTTTGTTTGCCAAATTTGAGCGGAGGTTATCATCTCTTATTACCCGTACAATAGCATCTGCCCAAGCTTGAACATCCTTACCCTCGACAAGCAGAGCGCTGTCCTGAACTATTTCAGGGATTGAGTTCCGTTTCATCGCAACAACCGGTACGCCACAGGCAAGTGCCTCCAGGGGAGGCAAACCAAAGCTCTCTCGCTCCGATGGAAACACAAAAACCTCTGCCAGGTTATATAGGACAGCCAGATCAGTCGGAGAGACAGCGCCGAGTGTAATCACACGATCATCCATATTCCACTCATGGGCCAGTTGCTGAAAAAAGCCTCTGCTTCTTTCTTCCGCTGCTACAATGACCAGGTTAATGTGAGGGCAGTCCAGTGCAAATCTTGAAAAGGCTTCAATCAACAGAGGAATATTCTTGCGTGGCTCATAACCAACTGCTAAAATAAACTCACTTCGGATGCCAAACTCTTGACCTGCCTTTGAACGCCACTTCTCTTTGAGTTCTCGGCTGGCTGGGGTGAACAGTGGATTGGGCGCCAGATGTGTCACACAAATGCGCGCCGACGCAATCCCCAGGTGTTCACTAATCTGTTCCTTTTCGTAGCATGAAACTGTGATGATTTTGCTGGCCGCCTGTACCGTTCTCAGGATCGCCCATCTTGAATATGCTGAGATCAACCAACGCTTGTAAGTAGACAGGCCCGTTACATATCTAAAGGTCTGGGGATTTGTCAACTGGATAATATCGTGTATGGTAACAACAAATTTTGTCTTCACACCTACCGGTGCAGTATTACAAAGAAAATGCACGATATCCAGATCGTCCCGCATGAGACGCCGTCGCAGAGCGAGTTGTTCCCGTGCAGGCATCCCGATTACGGGCAGTCTGACATCCACGACCCGGCAAGTAAAGTTATCGGCCTGGGGCAGAATTGCCTTAGCAGGCGGACGATCGACATACAGCACGTAAGTATTTGATCTGTCCACCAGGCTCAAGGCATGGATTAGATTTTCTGTGTATGTCTTGAACCCACCCCTCTGAGGGTGAGTTAGAAACCGAGCGTCAATGCCAATTCTCATCGGATCTTGGACCTCAGGCCATGCCAGTATTCCGTTGAGGACAGATGCCAACCGGCAAACAGTATCCCCAATACCAACCGACTAGTCGCTGTAAACACATTTCTGTGTCGCAAGTTCCAAACCATGGAGGCAAAATAAGCCCGGCTGACACGCCCATGCAGATAACTGGAGTTTGCGGATGCCCATAAACGCGACCAGGCATCCCGCTCATTCAATGCTTTCTCGCGTCCCCAGCGATCCCCTTCGGCCAACGTGGACCAGTCCGTCGTGCTGCCCTGCTGACCCACACGAATGCGAGCCACGACAGCCGACGTCCCAGCGACGGTGCCACACAGCGCCATCCGCCGGCCCAGGTCACGATCCTCCACCCCAGTGATTTGGGGGTCGAACGCACCTGCCGCAAAAAACCGCTCCGTCTGCAGCAAGGAGGCCTGAAATGGTATGGCCTCCCCGGCGACCAATAACGCAAAGATATTTCCACCTACGTTGGGGGAAAATTCGTGGATCAGGTTCCCCCCGTTGTCTACCGATTGGTAACAGCCGTACAACCAGGCCGCCGCGTTGGACTGAGCCAACGTCCAAAAGGCATCCAACGCGCCCGGCAGCAGCAAATCATCGTCGTCCAAAAAGTGCAGATACCTGCCCCTGGCAATCGCAGCCCCGGTATTGCGCGCCACACTGCGCTCGTGGCGGTTCGTATCGATCACCTGCACACGCTCCGACCGCTGCCAATCCATATCGGGCAGCGCTCGCCCCGAGTCGTTGACCACGATGACCTCGAAATCATCGGCTGTGAACGCCTGATCCAACACGCTGCACACCGCCCGGGACAAGGTTGGGCGTCCTATCGTGGGAATGACAGTCGAACAGAACATACGTATTGCCCTCGCCTTACGGGAGCGTCTGAGACGCCCTATCCACGATTGCCGCACTGCTACGATGGGCCTGGTTGATGGCACCCGTCGCCTGGCCCCGGCCCAACTGGCAAATCAGATGCCACTGCGCGACCAACCGGCGCCGCGCTTCTTCCCTCCCCCGGCCTTGCGGGGGCCAGGGCAGTGCACGCCGGAGCAGGCCCAGGACATTGACCGCCAACAGCCCGCAGCGCAGCAACCTCGCCTGCCAGGCCCCATAATGCCTGTGAAAGAAACGGATCTTGCTCTCATAGAGGCGAACCAGTTGAGCAGCGCTCGCCCGGCTGGCGCTGCCACCGCCCAGGTGAATAACCTCCGCACTGGCCAGGTAATAGACCTTCCGCCCCTGCCGTTTCATGCGGAAACACCAGTCCGTTTCCTCGGAATACATGAAAATAGAATCGTCCAGCAAGCCCACTTCTGCGATGGCCGTCGGTCGCACCAGCATGCACGCTCCGCCCACCCAGTCCACTTCGTAGGTCAGGGGGCTCTCTTCCAGCAGTCGGCGACCGCGAAAGTTGCGCCCCAAAATCTCTGACCAGAAGGTGGGGAAACTGGCCCAAGACTCTTGTAGAGAGCCATCGCCGTTGAGCAACTTGCAGCCGATGATGCCCACCTCGGGATGCGCATCCGCACACTGGACCATCTTTTCCAGCGTGTGGGGCAGAACGACCGTATCACTGTTCAATAACAGAAAATAACGTCCCTTGCCGACGGCCAGCGCCTGGTTATTGGCCCGTGCAAAGCCCACGTTTTGGTCGTTTCCGATAAGGTGCACCTGCGGGAACCGCTGGCGGAGCATCGTTTGACTGCCATCGATGGAAGCATTGTCCACCACGATGACGTTACACGTGAGGTGATCGGCCGTCTCGTACACCGACTGCAAGCACTGTCCCAGCAAATCCCGCGTGTTCCAGTTGACCACGATCACGCACAGGTCATCCATGGTCCACCTCTGCCGCCCCGCCCCCCATGTAGATATTGCTCAACGCACCCATTCCGCCGAGCAACACCCAACTGTATACGGCGTAATCGAAGCCGGCGATGGTCTGAGTGTAGACAAACGGAAACAGCCAGTCTCCCAGGCCCATGGCCACGATGCAACCCACACACCCGGCCAGTGTCCCGCAGGCCATCCCCTCGCTGAAATCGGCGTGCCCTTTCAGGTGTAGATGGAGTTTATAGCCCGTCCACGACAGCGCACCAAAGAACCACAGGCAAAAGGCCAACCCCACGACGCCCGTCTGGGAAAGGATGTCGATGTAATTGCTGTGTGTGGCCATCGCCTCGCCCGGGAAATACGACATGTAATACACCGCATAGCCTGCCGGTCCCGTCCCAAAGAGCAGATGTTTCCCTGTCACGCGCCAGTTGTGTTCCCACGCCGACATGCGGGTAACGCCGCTCTCTGCTGACTCGGCATCCAGCACAGTGCCCGTGTAATAGTTCCACTTGAGAGCCAGGTATACGGCCAGCACGATCACAAGAACAAGGAACAATCGCTTGGACTTCAAGAAGGTGATAAACGCGATAGCAATCAACGATGGCAGCCACCCGGAGAGCCAGGTGATCTGCCTCACGAAGTAGATAAGCATCCACACTCCCACCAGGCCGAGCAAGACCGCGCGCTGCCAGAAGGAGAGCCTCTTATTGTACAGAGCCTGGCTATACGCCAGAGAGACAAACCACAGGGAAAAGAGCCCCCTCGTATTCAGAAAAGAGAATTGGATGCGGGAAAAATAAGAGACGAGCGACAAGGTCCCGACGAGAACCATTGACCAACACAACCGTTTTAACCAACGGACTTCCGAAATGGTGTTGATGGTGAGGAGAAAAGCGCCGGGCAAGAGGACGATGACCGCCAGCGCTCCCAGTTGGACGAAGGGCCAACTCTTCCACACCACGACCAGAGGGTCCCGCAGCGCATTGCTCCACACGTAGGACACGACGCTGGTCGCAATGAATCCCAACAAGGGGACATTCGTCCGCGCAGGCTTGAGCTGCAGATTCTTGTCCACCGCGAGCATGCGGGTCAGCCAGAGCATGATGAATATGGCTGTCATCAACAGGCTGGCCACAATGCGGCTGGCGGTACCTGTGCCTAGAGAAAAACGCACAAACGCCGCCGTCAGGATGATCGCCAGCACGCCATATTCGAACCGGTTGAGGGCCAACAGGATCACCGGCGGAGCGGCAATGGCGATCAGCACCAGTTCGGACGACACACGTGTCACCATGAAGCCAAGGCCCAACAGCCCAACTGCCAAACTGGCAAGCACGGCCAACCGGAGCAAAGTCGAATCTGAAAGAGGAATCTTGCGCCGAATCGCGTGGATCATGGTGCACCTTGCTGCCTGTATTGCTGGACCACCTGTTGCAGGAAGCGGTCCAACTCTTGTGCAATGCGGTCCCAACCATACCGCTCGCGCACAAGTCTTCGCCCATTGGCCACCAGTTTAGCGCGCAAGGTGTAGTCGCTCAGCAAGCACAGGACGGCATCGGCAAAGGCGAGTGGTTCGTCGGCGATAAGGATATGCTCGCCAGGAATTGCATCCAATCCCTCGGCTCCCTGGGTGGTGGTGACCACCGGCGTGCCCAGTGCCATCGCCTCCAGGATCTTCAAGCGCGTCCCCCCTCCCGTCAACAGCGGTACTATGCAGACCTGGCTCTGAGCAATTGCCGGCCGCACGTCCTCCAGGTACCCCGTCAAGATCACTCCGTCGCCCACAGGCAAGTCATGCAGCGGCACGCCATCCGTGCGCCCGGTGATGCGCAGCGTAACGCCCGGCCGCCGGGACCGCACGACGGGAAAAACATCCTTCAGAAAGAACGCCATGGCGTCAAAATTGGCCTGATACGTCAATGCCCCTGGAAAGATCAACGTATCGGGTGCCGGGGAGCCCCACTCCGCCCCATACAGTGCCAGATTTAATCCATTAGGAATCACGACCAACGACTCGAAACTGGGCGCTATGCTTTGCAGCAAGGCGCGCTCTTGATCCGAGGCCACGGTACATCCTTCGACGTGGCTCAGCAAGTGGACTGCATAGCGCTGCTGTTTCCACCAGGTAAGCCCGTGTCGCACCCGCCCCCTCCAGGTACGTTGCGCCCGCCCCTGATTTCTGATCATTGAAAGTTCCAGGTCCTCCACCACCCGGGGCATACCCTCCAGCCCCAATACGTACGGAGAAGTACCCAGCCCCGGGCCAATTTCCGACGCGATGATGAGATCGAAAGAACGCTGTTGCAGGGCTGCGTACACCTGTGACGCCATGTGTGAACTATGCATTTCCAACAGCGCACGCGGCAGCGGCGAGAACAGGCGCGCCAGCGCACGTGGGCGCAACGGCCGAAACTCGTCTTGCGGCACCGTCCCCCACACGCGACAGAACGAATTCACCACGTCCAGATCATGCTGGTTCACCTGTCCACCTGGGACGAATGAGAGCAAGGCAATGTCGTGCCAGCATGCAAGCCGGCCCAACAGGTTGTAGATACGCATGCGAGCGCCATTATCTGGCGGATAGGGAAACCAGCCAGAGAGAAAGAGTATCTGCATGCCGCCTATCCTCTCGCTGCTACCAACTTTGGTTGGGCATGCGAGCGGCCCCCAAATGCCCCCGGACAAAATCCCATACGCCAAGAACCTGTGCTCTGGCATTGGCCCGGCGACAGGCGTGTTTTCTTTTTACGAATGTGGATACCACACTCCGGGCCGTCAAAACCAGGTTTCGCCCCACGGACAATACGTACTGGACGCCAGCCAGATGCTTCCGCAGCAGCAACAAGGCATTCCTGGTCATATAGTAAGAAACCAAGGGGGAACTGGCTCCAATAGAGCGCGACGTCTTATGCCAGATTTTTGCCTGAGGCACACATACGATCCGATAACCCTGCTTGTGTGCACGTACACACCAGTCAACTTCCTCGTAATAGAGGTAATAATCAGCATCCAGGAATCCCGTCTTCTCTACGACCTCACGTTTGGTCAACAGTGCACAACCGGTGACAAAATCTGCATCGCAGATCGATTCGTCTTTGCCGGCTCTCTCCCCTGCTCGAAGTCGCTGCGTGGACCCATCTGCCCAATTGATAACCGCGCCAGCGGCCCAGATTTCATCCAGAACACCGTAGTGGAATACGAGCGGTGAAGCGACACCAATCTCTCCATCTCTCTCCATCACCTTAACCAACGCGGTCAGGAGACCAGGATCAACTACCGTGTCATTGTTCAGCAGCAGCACATAGTCCGCCGCCTGGTCCAGTGCATAACGCAAGCCCACGTTGTTGCCCTCGGCAAAACCCAGGTTCTCCCCGGTCTCGATCAGCGCCACGTGGGGAAAACGTGCCCGGATCGTCTCCACGGAGCGGTCCGTAGAGCCGTTGTCCACCACTACCACCTCGTAATCCGCATAATCCAGACGTGCCAACGACTCCAGACACTCCAGCGTGTCTGCCAGCCCATTCCAGTTCAGGATGATGATCATCACTCGATCCACGACCGTACCCCCACGCACTCCCCGCTCATCTCTGTAAACTCGCTTGGCGGACTACTGCATCATAAACCTTCAGCAACTCGGCCATCTCTTCGGCGATAGACTTCACAGGTCCAATGCCTTCTCGCAACTGCGCTAACAAACCAGGATCGTCAATCAACCGCTTCAGTCTGGCCGCCAGGCTCGCCGCGTCGCCAGCGGTGAACCGCAGGCCATTCACGCCATCTTCAACCAACTCGGCCATCCCGCCCAGGTCAGAGACAATCACCGGCGTGTGGTGGGCAAAGGCTTCCAGGATCACATTGGGGCTGTTCTCGTACCAGACAGATGGCACGACGACGACGTCCAGCCCCTGCAACACCTGGCCTACCTCCGTTCGCTCATACATACCTGCCAGACTTACGCGAGGGTCCTGGCAGGCCATGCGACGCAACCGCTCGGTATAGGCTGGAAATGGCACACCATCGCCGTAGACCTTAACCTCCAAGGCCGCGTTGGGCAACTGGTGGACGGCTTCAAGCAATATATGTACCCCTTTGTGCAGAGCAATCTGTCCCAGGTAACCGATCCGCAGGCGAGTCGCAGGAGTTTTTTCCAGCACCTCTGGCGTCAGGCCGGGGAAATCCCGCCCCTGGCGAGAGAAAACGATGCGTTCCGGTGCTATGCCTGCTTCGATGAACATACGGCGCAGGAACTGAGATGGGCTGATGATGGCATCCACGCGATCGAGCGTTTCTCGCAGAAACGCTGCCCGTGCCAGGATCCGGCCTGTACGGTCGCGCTGCACGTGCCAGAACACGTCCATCAGCACTGACGCAATCCGCCCAGGAATACGGTAACGACGTTGCTCTTCACCCAGGCAACGGGCACACGTGACCACGTCGAAAGGCGGAACACACAGTCGCCCATCGCTGCGCAGCAGCGTGATGCGCGGGCACAAGAACCAGAAATCGGTCAACGTGACGACGGTGGGAATCCCCAGGTCACTCGCTACGTGTAGCGGGCTCGCCGACATCAAATAACCACTAATCATGTGCACAAGGTCCGGCTTGAGTTCGGCCAGATAAGCACGCAGATGATCGCCGATCCAGGGGTTGTCGTACATCCATCGGAAAGGGTCAGGGGCAGCAGCCAGGTTGAAACTCAAGCGGCGAACGGGCAAACCATCGTAAGGTCCATCCTCAAAGGTCAGGCCGTGCGCACTGCCGGCGTCAATTGCTTCCACATAGACGACGTACACATCGTGGCCGTGTTTTCGCAGCCAGGCCGCCAGACGATAGGCACGCAATTCGGCGCCGCTGGTATAGCGCGGCGGGAAATGGTGCACGGCGATGACCACTTTCATTTGGTACCACCTCTCGCCAGCCGTTCCATCACCATCCTGTGCAGAAATGCCAATTCCTGGCGTTCGACACCACCCAATGCCAGCAGAGCAGCAACGTAGACGATAGCGCCAGCCCCGATCAGTGCCAGGAGCCCCACTCTAGAATCAATCGCGCCAAAAAGGGGCACCTGGCGCAGCAAAAAGACGATCACCCCCATTGTCGTTGTTGCCAACGCCAGCCGCAGCAACGAGCCCCACCGCTGGCCCACCAGGTACTCGCTGCCGACCAGTCTCCAGAATTGCACGAGGCGGATCGTCACGCTGCTGACCGCCGCCAGCGCAGCACCCAGGACACCCAGGGTCGGTACAAGGATCAGATTCAACACCACCGTGACCGCACCGTTGATCACGCTGAGCCGGGCTGCCGGACGCTCCAGATGCATCGTGCTGGTCACCCGTCCCAGGAGTTCCAATAAAAAGAGCCCCGGGAGCGTCCACAGCATCATCTGCAACACGGGAATAGAATTGACGAACGTCTCTTCGTACAGCGTGATGATGATCCGGTCAGCCAGTACAGTGCCGCCCACCATGATCGGCAGGCAAACGATCAACAGATACTTGATGGCCTGCCAGACGACCCGTGGCAAGGATTCTGGCTGCTCGGCGTAACTCCGCACCATTGAGGGATACATGGCAATCGCGATACTCTGGGCGATGAGCAGGGCCGGGCCAATCAGCGTCCCAGGTACGTTATACCAGCCAACGGCAGCATCGCTGAGCACAAACGATATGAGTACTGTGTCGAATCGCTGCGCGAACACGTTCGCAATCCCGCTGACCCCAAAAGGTAATGCAGCCAGGAACAACTGGGGCCATCGCTGCACTGAGAATGTCAGTCGGCCTATTCCCAGCCTGAACAACGTCCATCCAGAGAGCACGGCCACGACTGCCACGCCCGCCAGCGAGGCGATCAGCAGGCCGATGAACCCCAGGCCGTTGATCAACAACAGCACGCCCAGTCCCCAGAACACCAACTGGTGGACCAGCGTGAAGACCGACGTATAGTCCAGCCGCTCGCGGGCCGTGAGTGCGCTGTCCAAAGGCCCTTGAAAAGCGTAGAGGATCAATCCGGCGCTGGCGATGAGGACACCCAGCACCATGCCGTGTTCTTTCCCCACCCACATGGCGGAGAGGGGAGCGATGATAATGATCAGCAGCGAAAACAGGATGCGGATGGCGATAATGTTGGGCAGAAGCCAGGAGGTCTGCGTGCGGTTCTGGGCCATCTCGCGCACCGCATAGGGCGACATGCCCCAATCGGTGAAGATGGCAAACATGGCCACGTAAGCCATGACCGCTGAATACTGGCCAAAGTAGACGTCGCCCAGCCGGCGCACCACGTAGACGTTGAACAGGAAAGCCAGGATTTTCAGCACCGCCTGCACACCCAGCACAAAAGCCGAGTTCCGTGCGATGATCGCCATCGGTGAGCGCACCGGCGCAGCCAACTGTGGAGCGTGTTCTAGAGAAGCCGATTCCAGGGCAGTCAAGTCTGCCATATCCCCCCATTTCTCAATCATAGAAGCGACGCAACATCATCTCGTAGGTCATGATGGGAGCAATCTTGCCGATCATCCACTCTTCGAGGCCAGAAAGGTGCCGGTCCATCAGCGTGTGCAGAAAAGCCGGGTTGAAAATGCCTCGTTCCGCCGTGCGGGGATTGAACAGGATGCCCTCAGCCCACTCCCTGAGCTCCCCCCGCAGGTAACCTTCATAGTCCGCGTACAACGTGCGACGTTCGGAGAATATCGGCCGCAGGTGACGGTTGAATCGGCGCCTGAGCCTGACCGTCAGCGCATGCACCCCTCGAATCAAAGGCCGCGTCGTGGGCAAGAACTCGTCGTGGTCGTACGGAATGTACGCCAACCAAGGAACCTCCCGCTGTATCACAGCCCGATATAACGTTCGATGTCCCCGCACCTGGGCTGGCAATGAGTAAAGGAAATCGAACAAGTCGTAATCGAAGAAAGGGAAGCGAACCTCAACGTGTGAACGAGTGAACGTGACCAGGTTTTGCGTCAACCGGCGGCAATGGTTGTGAAGGTAAAAATACTCTCCCCGCACATCGGAACGGTAGTTCAAGTAGCGAGATAATTCCGCCCGAAACGAATCGAATGCCAGGCCCTGCATCTTCCTGCGCACAGCCTCACAATACAGGAGGCTCTCTTCCTCCTCCGTTATGGACGGCCACGTGTACGCCTGGTTGAACAGATAAAAGAGGCGCACGGCAAGTGCCGCATCGTCGACGGCAGAAATCTGGAGCGGCTCAATGCTATCGCTGTGCCCCATCACCGTTCCGCCGTCCCAGCCAGTCAGGTTCACGTCCATCAGTTGGCGGGCCTGGGGCAACGTACTGATCCCGTGGGCGTGAATCCAACTATGGAATCCTTCCGTCAGGTCCAGGTGAAAGCCAACGTATTCTTTAACCCATCTCCCATCGGCAAGGTCAAACCAGTGATGATCGCTGCCCACGGCCTTCGCAATCTGGCGAGCGTAATACACATCTCGACAGGCAGAGGCACCATAGGTGAGCGAAACGACGGGGCGTCGCTCGATCATCCCCAGGATCGTGCGTGAATCGAGGCCACCGCTGAGGTATACCCCAGGCCGATAGGCATCGTTCGACAGGCGTCGAATGGCACGGCGCAACAACCGGCCTGCCTCTTCTACCGCTTCGCCAAAGTCAACCTCAGGACGGTAGAGAATGTCGCCAAACGTCCAATACGGCTTTATCCTGCACGAGGCAACAGATAGGTCGTAGATCAACAGAGAGGCGGGGGGCAAAAGTTCGATATCCTCAAAGAAGGTTCGCTGGCCCAGCAAATGCTGGAATCGCACATATTGGGCCAGCGCCGCCAGGTCCAACCGGCGGGGAAAAGCATCGTCACACAAGATGCCCTTCATCTCCGGCGCAAAGACCAACCGTCCAGCACGACAGGTGTAAAAGAGCGGATATAGACCAAAACGATCGTTGGCGATCACGATGCGGTTGCGCGTCGCATCCCAGATGGCAATGATAAAGGCTCCATTCAAATGATTGACGAAATCGTCGCCCAAACGCTCGTAGAGAACCAGCGCAGTGCGCTCGTCAGGCTCTGTACCGACCTGCGCGCCTGGTACATCCACGTCGTAGAATTCACCAGCCATCACCAGCGCCACCATGTGGGCTGAGTTCCATATAGGTTGGGGGACTGTGTTAAAAATGCCAATGCCGATCCGTCCCATGGCCAGATTGTGCTCGCGATCAGCGAACCCCTCGGACACGAACCAGTCTCGATGAGACAGAGCGACTGCCATCCTGTCCTTCAGAAGGCAAACATCAACCTCTCGCCCCGGGTCGGCAACGCCAAAGACTCCACTCATAATCTTGTCTCACTGGGCGGGGGACACTTCACGCATCATATCCTCAACGCACTGACTTACTACATCTTCCGCCAACCGTCCTGCCTTCTCAGAGCGCTACACGCTCTGCAGTCTCTATGGAAATACCTTCTGAAACCGAAAACTTCGACAAAGCCGATCACACCTATCTTCTCGTACCCAAGTTTGTCCGGTAATCGCATCGCCGCGGTGTTTTCCGGCTCTATGAAACAAAGAAGCCATCTGTACCCCCAGTCTTTCAACAGCCGTGCAATGTGACAATGTGCGGCAGGATGTATTCCATTTCCCCTGAACTCAGGCAAAGTATAGGCACTGTACAGATAAGCATCCTCCTGGGTTAACTTGTATTCTCTATCCAGCGCATACGAATAACATGCTCCAAAAGCGATCCAGGTCACGTATACGATTTGTCCAGCGTGCCTGGCTACACAGCAGCGATCTCCGTGCTGGATCCTCCTTGCGACGTCGAACCTGTGCTCTGGCGGTATGTGAGCCAGACAATCTTCCACCTCCTCAACATCCGAAGGCAATAACTCAATGTCCAAAGGAATCCGAGCCTGGTAAGTCAGTAGTGCACCATCCAGTGACTTGCACGGTACGATCAGTCGCTTGATCTGGGGTTTTCTATACAGTCGCCTGACGATCTTCACCAAGAGGTTCGCCACGCGTCAATTGCCTCCCGCGCTTTCATTCCGTCCTTCCACTCCGCCCTCAATCATCCGCTCGAGCCCATCCCGCTCCACTCGCCACCCCAGCCCCCTCCTGGCCGCCGGCAGTCGCCCACTCCTGCACCAGCGTTGGGCAATGGCCTGGCTGACCCCCAGGCGCTCTGCCGCCTCACCCACCGTCAGCCATGCTGCGTCACCTTGCCTCTTCCCCTGCCTGGGCCCTCTGCCTCTCCGATCCAGGCGATAGTAATACTGGTTGGCCCTCAGTCTCACGCGATTGACGGCCAGCCCCAAAAGGTTCACTCCCTGGTGCGCCAGCAGCCGCTCCCTGGCCTGCTCAACAGACTCGCGCTTTGTCGACCCCGCACTCACCACCAGGATCGCGCCCTCGGACATAGTCGCCAGAATGGTAGCATCAGGCGGGCCCAGCACAGGTGGGCTGTCCATGAGGATCACGTCTCCCCGGCCCCTCAAGTGCTCCAGTACGGTCGAGAAACGCGGCGAGGTCAGCAGCGCACCCGGATCTCCCAGCGGTCGCCCGGCAGAGAGCAGATACAGGTTGTCGAAACTCGTTTCCTGCAAGGGAATTGACAATGAACCAGCCTCATCGTCTGCATCACCGCTGAGAACGTCAGCCAGCCCGATCGCATTGGGCAGATCGAAGAGTTCGTGCAGCGAGGGTTTACGCATGTCCGCGTCAACGACGATGACACGACTGCCCGCCGAGGCCAACACGAGCGCCAGATTGGCGAGCACGAACCCCTTGCCTTCGGAAGAACCGGGACTGGTCATGAGCAGCGTCCGGAAAGGGCGATCGGGGCGTAGCAGCAAAATATTGGCCCGCATTGCACGCACGCCCTCTGCCACCGGATTCAACGGAGCGTCGGAGAGAGAAGCCCGCTTTTTCGATACCAGGGGGACAGCCCCCAGGACAGGCAACCCCAGCACAGATCGCATGCCCGATCCTTCCCACCGCAGCGACGTATCCAGGTACTCCATCAGGAAAATGGCACCCACTGCCAGCCCAAGCCCGGCCGCCCCAGCCACAGCAACAACCATTTTGGTTTTGCCCGGGATCGGCCATTGCGGCACCGTGGCCAATTCGAACAGCGAAATGACGTTCGGTGACTCCGCGCGATAGGAATCAAGCAAGTTGGCATACGTGGCTTGATACGTGGACTTGGCCTCTTCCAACGCAGCAATGCGATCCTGCGTCTCCTGAATTTCGACAGCCGAGGTCAACTCCGACAGAGAGGCGGTCAAGCCACTGATTCGCTCGCTAATGCTATCAATCTTTGCCCGCAGTTCTTCCAGTTGGCTACGAATGAACTCTTGTTGCTCCGGATCGCTTCCGCCCGAGGCCGGACTCCGGCGCACAAGTTCATCGGCCAGCGCATTCGCAATCAAAGCGGCCGCCTCAGGATTGGCGTCTGTCACGTATATTTCCAGGAGTTGAGCCCCCGGGCGGATGTTGGTCCCGATTTGTGCCGCTAACTGTGCAGGCGCTCTCTGCAGTCCCAACCTTTCAACGATCGCCTCGGTCACAGGTCCCTGCCTGAGTAACTCCGCATAGGCAGCGGCCAGGGTATTGCTGAGGTCCATCTGCCAGGGATCCGGGTTCGGGTTTGTGAAAAGACTGGCCCCCACCATGACGATTGCTTTAGCCTGATAGAGGTCAGGCTGTTTAGAGATGAAGTAATAACTGACCACCATAGGGACGGCAGCGCTCACCAGCAGTAACCACCACCACCGCAAGACAAGTCTCAGATACCTGCGTATCTCCATATACATCCCCCGTCAAATATTCACCCCACAGGGTACACGAGAGCAGATACGACCAACAGAGGAAGCAGCACAGGAGGAATAGGTAGAACAAGAAGGCGCATCAATCCGCAGTTTTGCTCTGGACGTCTTCCAATTTTGGCTGCACGATCCCATTCCCCGCAAAATAGTAGCCCATCCTCCAGCGCGTGCAGATGTAACGCGGATTGGCCGGATCGTCCTCGATCTTCTGCCGCAGATAGCGCACGTACACGCTCAGGTATCCCACTTCCTCCGCATACTCCAGCCCCCACACGCTGACGAGCAACTCCCGATGGGGCACGACCCGCCCTTTCTGGCCGACCAGGTAGATCAGCAGACGAGACTCGGTCGGTGTGAGGTGGAGCTCTTCTCCCCGTCGCGTGATCTTGCCATCCTTGATGTCAATGCACAGATTGCCATCGTCGTAGGTGGCCCGCCAGGTATCCGAGACATCCCCCCTGACACGGCGCAGGACCGTGCGGATGCGCGCCTTCAACTCGTCGAAATTGCACGGCTTAGTCAGATAGTCGTCGGCCCCTAGAGAGAGACCTTTGAGGACGTCTTCCCGGCCCGCTCTGGCCGTCAGCATGATGATGGGGGTATCACACATACTGCGCAGTCGCTGGCACGTGGCCCAACCGTCCATGTCCGGCATCGAGACATCGAGGATAATCGCGTCAGGGCGCGCCTCGTAGGCCCGCCGCAGTCCCTCTTTGCCGTTGGCGGCAGTGACGACTGTGAACCCCTCCCGTTCCAGGCCGAGCCGCATCAGCGTCACCAGCCCGGAATCATCGTCAATCACCAAGACCTTTTCGTTCATCTCCCATTCACCTCCCCTGGTGGGTCACTGCGAAGACTTGAGACTTTGGCCGACAGGCTGAAACCAGTGTGCCGCGACCCCGCCCCCAGGCCTTCTGCTGAAGCATACTCATTCTCCACCCAAGATTTAGCCGGTAAAATAGCACCACCGTCAGCCAGTATAGCAGAAGGCCGTATGGTATAGGTAAAAGAAAGGTCAAAAAACGACAAAAAGCCCCCTCTCTTCTTCAGAGAGGGGGCCGAAAGAGCAAAAGGAATACTAGAGAGGTGCTAGAGCAGATCCTCGGCGTCGAAGTAATACCCGCCGCCGCGGACCGTGTGGAGATAGTGGGGTGAGTCGGGGTCTTCTTCGATCTTCCGCCGCAGCCGATAGATATACTGCTTTACCAGGTCCGGTTCGCCAATCCATTCAGGGCCCCAGACCCTGGTCAAGATGGCGTCGGTGCTGAGCACCTTGCCGGCGTGGCGGACCAACAAGCGGAGGACCTCAAACTCCTTGGGGGTCAGGTACACGGTCTGCTTCCCGATCACCAGTTCGTGACGGTCACAGTCCAACATGATGGAGGCAGCCGGGAAAATAAAGTCGCCCCCTTCGCCGGTGCGCTCACCGGCCCGGCGCAGGCTGGTCACCAGGCGGCTGACCAACTCGGAGCGCTCGAAGGGTTTGACCAGGTAGTCGTCCGCGCCGAGGGAAAGGCCCCGCACGATGTCCTCGATCGTGCCCTTGGCCGTGACGAAGATGATGGGCACTTCTGTCATCTCCCGCAGACGGCGGCACGCCTCGAAGCCGTCCACGTTGGGCATCATCACGTCCAGCAGGATGGCATCGGGGTGCACCTGATACGCGGCGCGCAGCCCGGCCAGCGCGTCCTGGGCCGTCACGACGTCGAAACCTTCAGCCGTCAGGATGGCCCGCAGCACGGCCAATATGTCAGGCTGATCATCTACGACGAGAATGCGGAATTGTCGGTGCATATCCCTGATCCTGGTGGGCGGTACAAGACTTGAACTTGTGACCTCCACGATGTCAACGTGGCGCTCTGGCCATCTGAGCTAACCGCCCGGAATACTTAAATTATACCACCTCTACTGCCATTTTGCAAGGGGAACCCATTGTGCTACAATTGCAGCCGATGACACCGAACAGCGCCTGGAATATCATAGGGCACGAGTGGGCTGTGGGATTCCTGCAACGAGCCGTGACGTCGGGCAGTGTATCCCACGCCTACCTCTTTACCGGTCCGCCGGGCGTGGGCAAGACGACGCTGGCGCGGGCGCTGGCCGCTGCTCTGCTGTGCCAGGGCGAGGGGGAGCCCCCTTGTGGTGCGTGCCGCGCCTGCCGCCTGGTTGCCAGCGGCCATCACCCTGACCTGCACATTGTCGAATCCGAACAGGCCGGCGCGACCCTCAAGATAGAACAGGTACGCGACCTGGAGCATCAACTCGCGCTCACCCCGGTCGAGGCGCGCTGGCGGGTGGCCATCCTGCGCCGCTTCGAAGAGGCCACCATCTCTGCCGCCAATGCGTTGCTCAAGACGCTGGAAGAGCCCCCACCCTACGTCGTGCTCATCGTCCTGGCCGGCGATGCCGACCGCCTCCTGCCCACCATCGTCTCCCGCTGCCAGCGGGTCCCCCTGCGCCCGCTGCCCGTGGCCGTGGTACAGCGCGCGCTCGTCGAGCGCTGGAACGCAGAACCAGAGCAAGCCAGACTCCTGGCCCATCTTTCGGGCGGACGGCTGGGCTGGGCGGTGCGCACACTCAGTGACCGGGCTGCTCTTCAGCGCCGCGCCCAGTGCCTGGACGCGCTGGACCGCCTCCTGGGCACTTCCATCGTCGAACGTTTCCGCTACGCTGAGAAATTGTCCCACGATCCCAGCGCTACGCAAGACACGCTCGATCTGTGGACCGGCTGGTGGCGCGACGTGCTGCTGCTGGCAGCCCAGGCAGATGCCCCGCTGACCAACGTGGATCGGCAGAGTGAACTGCACGACTACGCCCGTCGCTTCGGAGTGGGACAAAGTGCTGCCACGATCGAGGCTTTGCAGAGCGCGACCGAGCGGCTGAAGCGCAACGCCAATCCCCGCCTTACGCTCGAGGTGTTGATGCTCGATCTCCCTCGCTCGTAACGACTCCGGCGCAACTTCACCCAAGAACGCCCCCGAGACGGGGGCTTGGAGCAAGCCGGCGAGATTTCACCCGCATCATAATGAACAACCTCCGACGGAGTGAATACCCCATCGGAGGTTGTACTTATGGGTGTGCAGACGGTTCCCCGGTCTTGGTGCTGGTGCTTCTCTTTTCAATGCCCAACCGCACCGCTGTCCGCTCTTGGCCGTCAATGATCACCTCGACGAACGAGGGGATGCAGACAATGTCAATCCCATCCAGTTCCAGGTAACCACGGGCGATCGTTACCGCTTTGATGGCCTGATTGACCGCGCCGGCACCGATGGCCTGCACATCTACCTGCTCCTGCTCTCGCATGACACCTGCGATGGCACCCGCCACCGCCGTCGAGCGAGAAGAAGCCGCAACCCTGATGACGTCCATTGTACCCCTCCTTGCACTGCCTTGGCCCTTATTCCTCTCGAAACGTACCCTGCCTCGCCCGGGTTTTCAACGTTGCGGTTCAGTACTATCATACACCCAAACAAGCAATCGTGCAAGTGGACGCGAAACCCTACACTTTGCCCTTCACCCCATACTGGGCCAGGTCCACCGGCTCATACTGGACCCTTTCGTATCCCCGCCTGGCCTCGCCCAGCGGAGCCGTCGCATCCAGCCCCATCTTGGCTGTGCGCGTCTTCTGCCCCGGCCTGTGCGTGGCCGAGGGGTCCAGGCTGCTGCTCGGCTGGTCGGTGAGGACCACCAGGTCCCGATCGGCCTGCAAGCGGGTGGCAATCGCCCACTCCACGTCCGCACTGTCGTACAAATTCACGTCCGTATCTACCACGACGACGTGCTTGAGCGAGGCGTGCCCCCGAAAAGCCGCCCAGATCGCCCGGCGCCCGTCTTCCTCGTGCTGTTTTTCGATCTGCACGACCGCGTGCAGCCAGGAGGTGCCCCCTGGCGTGACGTAGACGCCCGTACAACGGCAGACCTCGTTGACCGCGGCGAAGATCGTCGGTTCGCGCGGCATGCCCATCAGGTTCTTGTGTTCCAGGCCGCCAGGGAGCAGGGCGTGGAAAACAGGGGCCCGGCGGTGGGTGACGCAGTCAACCTCGATGACCGGCTGGCGGCGCAGCACGGTATCCAGCGTCCCCGTCAGGTCGGGGAAAGGCCCCTCGTCTACCAGCGTATGCGTGATGCGACCCTCAAAGATCAACTCCGCCTCGGCCGGCACCTCCAGGTCCACGGTCTGGCAGCGGACCAGCGCCGTTGGGATCATGGCCTGGGCGATACCCAACTCGTCCACCCCCTTGGGCGGACTCATCGCCGCCGCCAACAGCACCTGGATGGGACAGCCGAGCGCGATGGCGACGGGCAGATCATCCGTAACCTTGCCCAGCGCAGTGTGTGTCCCGCGTTCCTCGACGAGGCGGGCAACAAAGTGTCGCTCATCCAGCAACATCAGCCGATGAAACGAGACGTTGCGCCCAAAGTCAGGGTCCTCGATGACTGCCACGCCCGACGTCACGTAGCGCCCACCATCGCGCGGGGAGTACCAGGGGATGGGCAGGCGGGTCAGGTCCACCCCCACCTCGACGACCTCCTGGCAGGGGCCAGAGCCGAGCACCGGTGGCAGGGTCGGATGAGCCAGCGCATCGGCCATCCGAGGGACCAAATCGGGCACCGCGCACCTCAGCGCTGCCGCAAAGTGCTGCCGCTGCGCACACACGCCGGAGATGGCCTGCCAGCCGGGAAAATTGGCCAGCGTGCGGAACAGCACCGGGCGGCCCTCCAGCGCGTACATCACGCGCGCCAGTTCCAGGTGCGGGTCAACCGGGCGCTCCACCTCGACCAGTACACCCGCCTCCCCGGCCCATGTGACAAAACTTCGCAGGTCCATAACGGCAGACCGGGCTACCAGCGCTCGCGGTGCACGCACGCCTCGTCGTACTGCGTGCGCGGCTCCTTTTCCTCCGCCGGATGGCCGATGGAGATCAGGTTCAGTGGAGCGATGTCTTCCGGGATGCCCAGCACCTGGCGTACCGCGGCGACCCGCTCCTCCCTGGGATAGACGCCCAGCCACACCGCGCCCAGCCCCAGCGCGGTGACCGCCAGGAGCAGATTCTCAGTAGCGGCAGAGCAGTCCTGCACCCAGAAGCGCTCCGACTCGGTCGGGCCGCCACACACGGCAATACACAACGTCGCCTCGCAGAGCATCTTGCCGTGGGGATGGACCTCGGCCAGCCTGTCCAGTGTCTGGCGCCCGCTCACGACGACAAAGTGCCACGGCTTGCGGTTCGAGGCCGAAGGAGCCGCCATCGCCGCTTCCAACAACGTCTTGACGTCTGCATCACTGACCGGCTCAGCCGTGTACTTGCGGATGCTGCGCCGGGCCAGGATCGTCTGGATCAACTCTTTGCTCATTTCTCACCTCTGTGTCTGTTTACAGATCTCTCACGCCAATTCCCGCGACGCAGGACCATCGTACTCGTGGTCGGAGGGATGGATGCGGCGCATCGGTTGCTGGCGGGTCATCTCTTCGTGAGCCTGGGCCGCCAGCCCGGTGACGCGGGCAATGATGAAGAAGGCATTGCCCAGTTCAGGGGGAAAGCCCAGGTCCACCAGCAGTGCCGCCAACGCCCCATCCACGTTGAGCGGCAGGCGCCGTCCCATGCTTTCCTCCAGGCCCTGCTCGAAGGTACGCGCCATCATCACGCCAACGCCGCTGATGCCCAATTCGTCCGCCAGGGCCAGCAGCCGCTTCGTGCGCGGGTCGTCGGTATGGATGCGGTGGCCGAAGCCAGGTGCACGTTTCTTCTGCGCCTTCAGTTCGGCCAGCATTGCGGACGCCACCTCGGCCGGCGGGTGGTCCCCAGCGAGCCGGCCGGCGGCTGCCAGGAGAAACCGCATGCAGTCTTCGATGGCTCCGCCGTGGTAGCGGTTGATGGAAAGCACACCGGCGGCGATACTGGCGCTCAGCGTCGCGCCGGTCGAGGCGGCCGTGCGGGCCGCCAGCGCCGAAGGGGGCGTCGCGCCGTGGTCAATCGAGGAGACCAGCATGGCGTCCATCAGCCGGCCGACCTCCGGCGCGGGGAGTTCACCCTTCAGCGCCAGGTAGACCGCCTGCCCGAAGGTCACGCGGCCCATCAATTCGTCTATGCGGTACCCCCGCAGCCGCACATCGTTCGGCTGGATCGAGGTGATCGCAGTAGTCCAGTGTAAATCACTCATAGATCACTCCTGTTATGGCGTTCGTAGTGGCGACTTCAGTCGCTCTAGCACCGCGTGCAACGACTAAAGTCGTTACTACGAGCAAAATCGCCAATGTCTAGTTACAAGACTCCTATTTCCTCAAGCACTTTCTTCGTCACCGCGGGAATGTCCCCAAAATTCTCAACCGCGTGCGCGCCCACCTCCTGTAAGCGGGCCACCTTCCCCTCGCGGGTGCCCCGCCCGCCCTCGATAATCGCCCCGGCGTGCGAGAAGCGCGTGCCGCTCTTGGCCCCTTTCCCGCCGATGTAGGCGATCAGCGGCTTGGTCACCTGCCCCTGTCCGATCAGGTCGGCCACCTGTTCCTCCTGGCTGGTGCCGATCTCACCGAACATCACGATCGCTTTGGTCTCCGGGTCGGCCTGGAAGCGACGCACCACTTCCGGCAGCGGCAGCCCGACGATGGCGTCGCCGCCCACGTGGACCAGCGTCGTCGCGCCGATGCCCTCCTGCGCCAGGTAGTAGGCCATCGAGGTGGTGATCCCACCGGAGCGGGAGCAGAGGCCCACCGGGCCGGGGAAGAACCAGGAGCGAGCCGAGGCCGCCCGCCCGCCCATCATCCCCAGCACCCCTCGATCGGGACTCAGCACCCCCAGCGTGTTGGGGCCGACGAAATGCGCTCCGGCCCGATCGGCTGCCTTGACGATCTCAAGCACGTCGTAGATCGGGACACGGTCGGGCACGATGACCAGCAGTTTGACGCCGGCATCAATCGCCTCGAGCGCCGCATTGCGCACGAGTGGAGCAGGGACAAACAGGACGCTGATGTCAACAGGGCCCAGGTTTTCCCAGGCTTCCTCGACCGTGTCGAAGACCGGCAAGCCCTCGACCTCCTCACCACCGCGGCCCGGCGTCACTCCACCGATGATGTGGGTGCCATACTCTTTCATCAATTTGGCCCGCGCGCGCCCTTCGCGGCCCGTGATGCCCTGGACAATGACGCGTTGGGTTTTATCAATCAGAATCGCCATTGCTGCTTCCTCGCTTCCTAACCCTGGTGTTGGCGACGGTATTCTTCGAGGCCGGGGACAGGCAGGTCCACGTACCCCCCACCCGCACCCTGGAAGTAACAGGCCACGTCGCAGGCCAGGCACTCGCTGCAACGGCCCTTCTTCGCCTCTTCCGGCGCGATGTTCAACACCGGACAACCTTCATCGTTCAGTTTCAGGATCTGTGGCACACATTCCTTCACGCAGATTTTGCTCTCACAGGTGATACATACGGCGTGATCGCAGGTCACCCTGCCACCGGTCACCGTCTCGAAGGTATAGGGCCGCAGTGCCGCCGGCTTCTTGCGGCCTTCGGGCTTGTGGGCCGGCGGGGTGTAACTCTCCACCAGCACCTTGAGCCGCTGCGCGCAGAACTGGGGGGAATCGTTTTTCTTGTACCCCTCCACCGGCGCAGGGATCTTGCCATTGACTTGCTCCAGTATCTCCACGGCCTTGTCTTCGGCATTGCCGCCCAGCCGGATGACCGCCGGCACCGTCAACGGCTCCTCCAGAAACGCCTTCACCAGCCCGCGAGCCGAATGAAACTGCTCCTGGCTGGCCACACCTGAGCCGGAACCGAAGTAGCCATCAATCGGCCCCTGGCTGAGGATGATGCGCGCAGCTCGATAGACTTTGCTGGCCGGAGGATTGCCTGAAGTATCCACGAAGTTGGCGACGCGGAACCCTGCGTTGATCACCGCGTCCATGCTCATCATCGAGCCACCGCCGCCGGCACCGTGGAAGCCAATGACCCCCTCTCCTTTCTGGAAATCGTCGATCATCTGGATAAAATAGAAGGTGCCCCGATAGTCCCCCTCCTCGACGGCATAGGCGATACGCTCCAATGCCGTCGGTGGGCGGTCTAACTCGCGGGCGAAGGTTACCCCCAGATCCTTGTGACGAAAGACGGCATAGTCGTCCACCGTGATGCGGCAGTCAGCGGCCACCAGTTTGCCCGCCGCCGTCAGCACCAGCGGGTTGATCTCGGCCGCGCGGGCCTCCCAGGTGCACGCCACGTCGTACAGTTTCACCAGTAACCCGGCCAGGTCCTGTTGCAGGCGGCCGTGGACCCCTGTGCGCCGCACCAGGTTGCCGGCCTGGTACTCCCGCAGACCATGCTCGATATCCACGACGGCGCTGGCAACGGCTTCGGGATGCTGGCGGGCGATTTCCTCAATGCCAGTCCCTCCCACGCTGGAGAACATCACGACCGGCGCTCGCTCCCGGTCACTGACGATGACGCCAGCGTAGAATTCCCGCTCGATGGAGAATTTCTCCTCCACGATCACCTTCTCGACGGTAAAGCCACCCACTCGCATGCCGAGCACGTCGGCAGCAGCCTGAGCCGCCTCAGCGGGCGTCTGAGCAAAGCGGATGCCGCCCAGGGCCGCCCGGCCGGTCACCCAGGCCTGGATCTTGACCACGACCGGCCCCCCGATCTCGGCCGCGATCTGGCGCGCCTCAGCAGGGGTACCGGCCGCCCGGCCCCGAGGGATCGGAACACCTTTCTGCGCCAGAAGCGCCTTACCTTGATATTCGTGTAAGCGTGCCATGTTGTCCCTTTCTCGATGTGTGATGCTGGAACAAAGGATACCACAAGTCACGGCAGGTTGCAAATGCGGCCTGGCAAGAAAAAAGCGACCCTCTCATCGAGAGAGGGTCGCCAGGAATGGAGAGCACCGGCGTTAGGGCTTGCTCACTGCCAGGTTGTCGAAGTGAACCTCCGAAGGCACGTCCTCGTAGGTCGTCGTGGTCAGCGCGATGTCTCCCTGGGTGAACGTGCTGTCACTGGCTGTCGCCAGACGTTGCCCGTTGACAGACAGTTCCAGGGTGGAGCCGTTGCACACGGCCTTGATATGGTTGGTCGCATTCCCCTGCCGGACGGCGTCCGACTGCGTCCAATCCACTAACTTCTCAAACTCTCCGCCCGCACCCTTGAGGATGGCATAATACCCATCGCCAGAGACGAGCAGGTAGTATCCATTGCCATCGCCCTGTTCCCGACAGATCACGCCATAGTCATTGTCATTCGTGGGCCCGGCCGAGACCTGGGTAGCGTCCACCTCGATGACGAGATTGTCAAAGGAGCGGTTCGCCACACCCCACATCGTGCTGGTGGTGTTGCTGGAGATCACGGCATACACACCGTCCTTGTAACCTGCGCTGCCCGTGTCATAGTCCCCGACCTCCCAGCCTGAGGCCGGGTTACTAAAGTCATCTTGAAACAAGACATTGGCTTGAGTCGGGGGGGCTGGTGTCTGCTGAGCGGGTCCAAACGGGAGATTACAGGTACACGCCAGAGCCGCTACCGCCAACAGGATCAACACGGCGAGCATTCTCTTGTTCATGATTTCGATTCCTCCTATTTTTTATCATTTTACTCCCCGCGCTACGAAATGTCAATGCCCCAGATGTCCTAATCGTGCCTGTTCTTCTGCGATCACACTCTCGTCCAGTTTATCGAACAACGGTTCGGGCGGACGGAGTGCCTGACCTGCCAACAGGCCGCTGGGTTTCCACTCCCCCTGCGCACCACGCTCGTCATAGCATAGCGCTTCGTGGACCCGTCCCTGCTCTTCCTCAACAGTAGCCGTATACGACCGCCCGAACAGTTGACCTGCGTAACCCAGGTACTGATGTAGCCGCTCAGACGAGAAGGGCAAGAAAGGTGCAAAGAGGACCTTGAGCGAATCAATGGCCCTCAGCGCGACGTAGATAGTCGTACCCGCCGCCTGGGGGTTCTCCTTAATCTGGAACCAGGGGCCTTTCTCCTCCAGGTAACGGTTGGCCTCACGCGCCAGCGCCATCACTTCGCTCAGCGCAGCCCGGAACTCGCATTCAGCAATCAACTGGCCGATGGGCTGGAAGCCGGCCTCGATGCGGGCCAGGAGTTGCGTATCTACGTCTTCCAGGGGGCCGGGTGCAGGCACCCGCCCATCGAAGCGCCGGTAGGCAAAGGTCAGCGCCCGGTGGACCAGGTTGCCCCAGGTGGCCACCAGTTCGTCGTTGTTGTGGCGCACGAACCCTTCCCACAGCCAGTCGGTATCCCGCGTCTCGGGCATCGCCGCCGTCAAGTAGTAGCGCAGTGCGTCGGGGTCGTACCGGTCGAGCGCCTCGTCCATCCACACCGCCCAATTGCGGCTGCCGGAGATTTTCTGCCCCTCCAGGTTCATGAATTCGTTGGCCGGCACGTCGTAAGGAAGATTGAGTTTCTTAGTCGGGTCGCCTTCGTAAAGCCGCTCCACCCCCATCAGTTCCGCCGGCCAGATGACGGCGTGGAAGGGGATGTTATCCTTGCCGATAAAGTAGAGCGTCCTGGCCGCTGGATTGTACCACCAATCCTTCCACGCCGCTGGATGACCTCGATTGTGGGCCCACTCGATGCTGGCAGAGAAGTAACCGATGACCGCCTCAAACCAGACGTAGAGGCACTTGCCCTCCCACCCCGGTACAGGTACCGGAATACCCCATTCCAGGTCGCGGGTGATGGGCCGCCCCTGCAAGCCCTCGCCCACGTAGTGACGGGCGAAGTTGATCACGTTGGGTCGCCAGTATTCCTTGCCCTGCTGAAGCCACCCGGCCAGCCCAGCCCGGGCCAGTTTGGGCAGGTCGAGGAAATAATGCTCTGTCTGGCGCAGCACGGGCGTGCTGCCGTCGAGTTTGCTGCGCGGGTTGATCAACTGCTGCGGATCCAGCAGTGTGCCACAACGGTCGCATTGGTCACCCCGTGCGATCTCGTATCCACATATCGGACATGTACCTTCCACGTAACGATCGGGCAGAAAGCGCTTCTGTGCTTCCGAGTACATCTGTTCCTGCCACTGCTTGTAGAGATAGCCTTTCTGCAACAGCGCGAGGAAAAAGTCCTGGGAGACGCGGTGGTGGTTCTCCGTATCCGTGTGGGTAAACAGGTCGTAACTGATGCCCAGGCGCTGGAACAGTTCCAAGAAGCCATGGTGAAAGTGTTCGAAGACCTCACGAGGAGGTTTACTCTCTTTGTCGGCGACCACAGTAATGGGGGTACCGTGCGAGTCAGAGCCGGAGACCATCAGCACGTGGTCACCCGCCAGGCGATGGTAGCGAGCACAGATATCGCCGGGGAGATGGGAGCCAGTGACGTTGCCGGTGTGGATCTTGGAGCTGGCGTAAGGCCAGGCAATGGCGACGAGCACGTGTTCGGACATTGGTGTTCCTCCTTCGTAGACACATTCCAGCACAAGGTACGATATAAACGAAAACCGCCAGCGGAGGCTGGCGGTACATTGCCGTGAGGCCAGAAACACGGAGTGGCCTATCGCGGGCGGGGAGCCTCCTCCCGTACCCGCCACGGCAGGCCGCGCATCATCATAGCGAAACGATAGAACCTCAGGTTCACGACGCTACCTCTACTGGACAAGATAGCATCTTGTCCTGCATTAGACACCAACCCCAAAAGTAGACGAGATGGCATCTTGTCCTACATTATACACTAACCCAGGTAATCACGCAATTCACGGCTGCGGCGAGGATGGCGCAGGCGGCGCAACGCCTTGCCTTCAATCTGCCGGATGCGCTCCCGCGTGAGCCCGAACTTTTGGCCGACTTCTTCGAGCGTGTAACTGCGCCCGTTGAGAAGTCCAAAGCGAAGGCGCAGGATACGTGCCTCGCGCGGGGTCAACGTCGCCAGCATCTCTTCGATCTTCTCGCCGAGCAGGTGCCGGTAGGCCGTCTGTGTTGGCGAGGGAGTTGTCTCGTCCTCGACGAAATTGCCCAGTTCGCTGTCCTCGTCCTCGCCCACCGGCAGTTCCAGGCTGACCGGTCGCCACGAGACCTTCAGCATCCACTGAACCTTGCGCGGCTCGATGTCCATCTCGGTGGCAATCTCCTCCGGCGTTGGCCGGCGACCGTGCTCCTGCTCAAAGGAGCGGGCTGTATTGTAGAGCCGCCGGATGCGGTCCGACATGTGGACGGGCACCCGGATCGTGCGTCCCTGGTCGGCAATCGCCCGCGTGATCGTCTGGCGAATCCACCACGTGGCGTAGGTGCTGAAGCGGTATCCACGGCTGTAGTCGAACTTTTCCACTGCCTTCATCAAGCCCAGGTTGCCCTCCTGGATCAGGTCCAGGAACGGCACACCACGCCCCATGTATTTCTTGGCAATACTGACGACCAGGCGAGTATTCGCCTTGATCAGATGTTCGCGTGCAGCCAACCCTTTCTCAACCTGCCGCTCCAGTTCTGTCCGCTCCATTGGATCAGAGCCATCGTGATTGAGAAACTGCTGAGCCTTGCGTGCCGCTTCCAGAGACTTGGCCAGCCGAACCTCCTCTTCAGTCGTCAGGAGAGGTACCTGGGCCATCTCCCTGAGATACAGGCCTACCGTATCGTCGGTGGAGATTCCACTCAGGTCATAGGTTCTATCATCGGCCGTCTCGTATCCGCTGACCGTAGCACTCAGTGCTGGCTCTTCCTCCTCGGCTCCCGCATCTTTTTCGTCACATACTTCGATCCCTGCTTCCTGCAATAAGATAAAGATCTCTTCCAGTTGTTCCAGTATTTCCTCGGCCTCCGGCACCAGGTCGAGAATGTCGTCCGTAGTCAAATAGCCCTGAATTTCCGCCTTATCCAACAGTTCCCCCACAAAGTTCATAGTTCTCCTAAATGCACGCTCTCGACGACAGCAGGTCGTACGACCCTGTCCATTCACTCCTTCGATTGCAACAGGTTCTTCAACACGGCCAGGCGCGGATCAACCTGAACGTTCTCACATGTGCACGATTCCAGGTTGAGGTTAGCGCCACATTGCGGACACAACCCTTTGCAATCGGCATGACAGAGGGGTTTCATCGGTAGGGCGACCCATGCCTGCTCGCGCAACAGGGGAGCCAGGTCAAGCCAGTCGTTGTCGCTTACAGCATAGACCAAATCGGGCCTGGGGCCTGCTTCCGGTAGCCGAAATGCCTCTTCTAACTCCAGCGTAACAGGCAGAACGAAGGGGTCCAAACAGCGGACGCACTCCAGCCCCAATTGTGATTTCACGGTGCCCCGCACGAGGAGACCTCCTTGCACACGGACGACCTGGATGGTTCCACGGACAAAGTCCAGTTCCAGGTCAGTCAAGTCCTGGGGTCCCGTGTCCACATGCAGGGTGAGTGAGGTACCAAGCCGGGCCTTGGTAAGAGTAGAAACGTCGAAACGAATCATAGTAGATCTAAAAGGCACTCCACGGCTATTTCCTGGTTACCGTCCCTACGCCCGGCCGGGTGGGGTTCCAGCCACCCACTGGTTGGAGCCATTATAACACATTCATATCCTGTAGTCAAGATTTTTGGCTTATGTCTACATAAAATGGCACACGAGCGCCTGCAGTTGCTAAAATGGCCAATGTGTGCTAAGGTTACGGTGGAGAAGGACATGGCTATGGAACTCCTGATCGCCACGCAGAATCCGGGGAAAATGCGCGAGTTTCGGCTGCTACTTGCACCGCTGGAAGCGGAGCTCCGTTTCCCGGCCGATCTTGGTCTACAAGTAGACGTGCCGGAGGACGGCGCGGCCTACGCCGAGAACGCACGTCAGAAGGCTCTGGCTTACGCGCGCGCCTCGGGCCTGCTCACGCTGGCTGACGATTCGGGGCTCGAGGTAGACGCACTGAACGGGGCGCCCGGCATTCACTCTGCCCGCTACGTGCCAGGACACGATGCCGATCGAGTCGCGGCACTGCTGGCTCAGTTACGCGGCGTGCCGTGGGAACGCCGCACGGCCCGCTTCCGCTGTGTGGTTGTCATTGCCACACCCACTGGGGAACTCGATCGCACTGAGGGGGTATGTGAAGGGGTGATCGCCTTGGAGCCGGCAGGACAGGGCGGCTTTGGTTATGACCCGATCTTTTGCTTGCCCGACCACGGCTGTACGATGGCCCAACTGCCAGAAGTGGAGAAGAGCCGGATCAGCCACCGCGCCCGGGCGATCATGGCGGCCATACCCATGTTGTCATCCCATTTCTTCGGTGGTATAATAGATGGTGAGGCGAGCGACAATCGTTGCATGGCCTCGGGTTAAATCCAATGAACAGATCGTCACCCCTACTCTTCACTGAAAGGGAGCACGGTACAGCGAACGCGAATTCCTCCCACCCACGCCCCCTCTTACTGCGCTTCGCAACATGGTGCGTGACGGCCGTGTGGTGTGTCTGCGTGGATTGGCGCACCAAGCGCCCTTTCCTGACGCGCGCGACTGCCCATCTCAGTATCATCGTTCTCGCCCTGACCACGATCGCGCTCAGTGGTGTTGGAATCCCGACACCCCAGGCCGCCGGAGGTAGTCCGCTCGACACGGCTGCCGTCCCTTCATTCGAGATGGCCCTTTCCGTAGGATCACAGATGGCACCACCGCCTCCCCTGACGCTATCCGCCGACCAGACGAATCCCTCTGATGCTGATACCGTGGTCCGGTTGCCCATTCCTCACACGACCATCCCAGAGCGGCGGCGTGCACAGGTCATCACCTACGTCGTCCAGCCAGATGACAATGTCTTTGCCATCGCGGCCCGGTTTGGCCTGACTCCAGAAACGATCGTCTGGAGCAACCGTGAAGGTCTCAACGATGCTCCCTGGCTCATCCAGCCAGGAATTGAGGTCTTTATCCTCCCAGTGGACGGGGTATATCATACCGTCCTGGCTGGGGAGACGCTGGCAGGCATCGCGGCCGGATACGAGGTGGAGGTCGCGGCCTTATATAACGAATGGAACGGTCTCGAAGAAGGGGAACAACCGCGCGAAGGGCAACTGCTCGTCGTGCCCGGTGGCCGGGGAGAGGAAGTGGCCTGGACGCCGCCACCCCAATACCCCACTGCCGGGGTCTCCGGAGCAAGTTGGGGGGTCTGCCGGGGCGTGACGTTCGCCGGCCCTGGCGCTAACGGCTGGTTCGGTTACCCCACTGGCCGTTCCAGCGTCTCGGGATGGTACTTTCACGACTGGCGCAACCCAACGCACATCGGGCTCGACTATGCCTGCAGGATGGGCGACCCCATCTATGCTGCGGACAACGGTGTCGTGACGATAGCGGGCTGGAACGGTGGATACGGCATTTTGGTCGAGGTCAACCACGGCAATGGCTTTATCACCCGCTACGGCCACTTTAGCGACATCGTCGTAGGATGTGGCGAGGCGGTCTATCAAGGCCAGTTACTTGGTTACTGTGGCAGCACCGGCTGGTCCACGGGGGCCCACCTCCACTTTGAGATCCGCTACAATGGCGCGCCGCAGGACCCACAGGCTTATCTACCCTGAGGGGATCCGACGTAGCGGGCTGGATACACGATGCAATCACCACGGGACAACGCCGAGCCGACTGATACAACGACAGGGTACTCTCTCCGTCGCCGGTGCGAGGAGGGGCTCCCACGCGCTTTCGCATGGCTGGCGATCACGGTCTACCAGTTGACCGGCGATTGGCGTGGCTGGCTCCCACTGTTCACACGTACCAGCGCACACCTGGCAGTCGTGGCCATGGCCATCATCGCCGTTGGGTTAAGTCACATCGAGTGGCCGGCGCAGGCTGCACTCACTTCTTCCAGGCTGATCCTGCCCGCCTCGGCCGGGAGTGGGGCCAACAGGCAGACGGCGGAAGACGTCCTGGTCCAATTCAACGGGCAAGACGGGAGAGCGCTTTCCAACAGCAGCGCCGAAACGATCGTCCGGCTGGCTCAACCGCACACCACCATCCCCAAGCGCCCACGCCTCGAAGTCGTCACCTACACTGTCGAGGCGGGTGACACGGTCCAGTCCATTGCTGCTCTCTTCGACCTGCAACCCACGACGATCATGTGGGCGAACCCGGCTATCGAAGATGCCCCCGACCTGCTACGGATCGACCAGGAAGTGGTCATCCTGCCCATTGATGGGGCCTACCATCAGGTCGCTGAGGGCGACACGTTGGCATCCATCGCCGAAAAGTACAAAGTAGAATCCACGGCCATTACCGAGTGCGCGCATAATCGCCTGGAACCTCCAACCTACCCGCTTCGGGAAGGAACGTATCTCATCGTACCGGGGGGTGAGAAACCGTACGTGCCCAAAGTGGTCACCACGTACGCGGGAGCCATCCCCGCAGGTGCCCGGGGTACAGGACGCTTCCAGTGGCCGGTGCTGGGCACGCTCACACAGGGGTATTGGTACGGCCACCGGGCGCTTGACATCGGGGCTCCGACTGGCAGCGCATTGCTGGCGGCCGACGGTGGCTTTGTCAGTTTCGCCGGCTGGACAGACGTAGGCTATGGTTACCTGATCGTGATTGACCACGCCAACGGCTTTGCCACTTACTATGCCCACCTGAGCAACATTTACGTCTACGAAGGGCAGGCCATCGAACGCGGGCAGGTCATAGGCGCAATAGGCAGCACCGGGTGGTCCACCGGGCCACATCTGCACTTCGAGGTACGTTACTACGGCACGCAGCAGAACCCCAGGGCCTATCTACCGTAGAGGATGGTAGATTGGCGGGTTGGTAAATTGGTAGATTGGGAATCGTCTACCAATTTACCAGTTTCCCAGTTTCCCAGCTATTTGGCGTACTCCTCCGCCCGCACCTCGCGGATCACTGTCACCTTGATCTGCCCCGGATACTCCAGGTTTTCCTCCAGTTTCCTGGCAATGTCCCTGGAGAGTCGAGCCGTTGCCAGGTCGTCAATATCATCGGGCCTGACGATGATGCGGATCTCGCGGCCGGCCTGAATGGCGTAGGACTCTGCCACACCTTCGAAGGAATTGGCAATGTCCTCCAGCGCATGGATGCGCTTGAGGTAGAGTTCCAGGCTCTCGCGCCGTGCTCCTGGCCTGGCACCCGAGATCGCATCGGCCGCCTCGACGATGACGGCTTCGATGGAGTTCTGCTCCGCTTCGTGGTGGTGAGACTCGATGCAGTTGATCACTTCTTCTGGAACGCCATGCCGGCGGCAGATTTCAGCGCCAATGCTGGCGTGCGTCCCTTCCGTCTCAAAGTCCACCGCCTTGCCAATATCGTGCAGCAACCCCGCAATGCGGGCAACCTCGGCGTTGGCCCCCAGTTCCTCCGCCAGCAACCCCGCCAGTTTGGCCGTCTCGATGGCATGAGCGTGCTGGTTCTGTCCGTAACTGGTGCGATATTTCAGCCGCCCCAGCAGTTTCCGGAGCTCGGGATGCAACCCAGGCACACCCGCCTCATAGGCCGCCCGATCGCCTTCATCGCGGATGATGCGCTCGACGTCCTTGCGACTATCCTCAATGACTTTTTCGATGCGCGCCGGGTGGATGCGGCCATCCACCACCAACCGCTCCATAGCACGACGGGAGATCTCGCGACGCACCGGGTCAAAGCAAGAGATCGTGATGGCCTCAGGCGTATCGTCCACGACCACGTCCACACCCGCCGCCTTCTCGAAGGCACGGATGTTACGCCCGCTGCGGCCAATGATGCGCCCCTTCATGTCATCGGAGGGCAGCGAGACGGTCGAGACGGTCAACTCGGCCACCTGCTCACTCGCCATACGCTGTATGGCATACGTGATAATCTCGCGCGCACGTACGTCGGCCTCCTCTTTGGCTTCCGCCTCTACCTGGCGAATCACCCGCGCCATGTACTGCCGGCTCTCCTCCTCGACGGCCTTCAGGAGTTCCTGCTTGGCCTCCTCGCGGCTCAATCCGGCGATGCGCTCCAACGCGGCCACCTGCTCTTGCTGCATCAGCACAATCTCGTTGTGCTGCCTGTCCAGGGTGCTCTGGCGCTTGTTGAGAGTCCCCTCTCGCTGATCTAACCGTTCCTGACGGTGATCCAGTTTCTCGCGCCGCTGCTGCATGTGCTCTTCTTCGCGCCGGAGGCCTGCGCGACGCCGCTCTAACTCCTTCTCTGCCGCGTTCCGCAGTTGGAGCGCTTCATCCTTGGCCGCCAGGATGATCTCGCTGGCTTCCGTCTCGGCTTTCTCCAACACTTGCCCGGCCCGCTGCTGCTGTTTCTTGATCTTGTCCTGAACCGTGTAATGGCGGACCCCAAAGCCGAGCCCAAATCCCACAGCCAACGCCAGAGCCGCCGCTATCGCTAACATGACCCACTCACCCATAATCCTCATCCCTCGCTTTCGATATCAGATAAAGCCTCGCCACGCACCGTCTCCAACATTTCCTCAACCAGCGGTACGATCACCTCGTAAGAGAAGCCTCTGCGCGCCAGATACGCCTCCAACCTCCGGCGAAAGACGCGAGGATCGGGATGCGCCAGCCGGCGTCTTCCAGCCTCTAACGCCTGACGAGCGGTGGCCTCTTCGTCGAGGCCTGCCAACGTATCCGCGATGATCGAGGCAGGCACCCCTTTTCCCCGCAACTCGTGGTTCAGCGCACGTATGCCGCGGGGATTGAATTGTAGCCGGTTCTCCACCCAATAGCGGGCAAACTCGCGCTCGTTCAACATCCCAGCCCGCGTCAGGCGCTCGACCACCGCCTCGATGACCTCATCCTCCTCATTTTTCTGGCGCATACGGCGACGCACCTCGGCCTCACTGCGGGGGCGATATGACAGGAAATTCAGTGTGCGCTCGTAGGCTTGCTCGACCTCATCCCACCTCCGTAGCCCGGCGACGTCATCATCGCTCAACACCTGGCCTACCCGGAGGTGAGCGGCCTCTATGGCCGCCAACCCAAACGCAAACTCACCGTCAAGATAGACGTTGACGCGATTCTCATTGCGCTTCTGAAACTGGAGCGCCGTGATTGTCCCTGCCATCACACTCCACGAATAAAGCAAAGCCGTGGCTGAAAAAGCCACGGCTCAAGTTGACGCGCAACCGTCAGCGTTGATCTCAGAATATGGCCAACCAACCCTTCACCCGGTTAAGGGGAAGGTATGATCTTCTCGATCACATACCAGGCACAACCGCTTGCCGCAATCGCTCCGCCACGAGAGATGCAAATTCTCTTATTTCCACTTCCCACACCTGCTCGAAGCCCATCCGGGCGGTTGTACTGTACCTCTACATGCCAACGCGGAGCGGCAAGGTGAACAAAACGTCTCACTCTGCCAACGGGTGCTCCGCAAAGCAACGCTGTGTATCAGAGAAGGACTAAATTCTATCATCCGGCACCTTGTAGACACAAGCGCCAGTAGTGAGATCAACCCGTGGCCAATTCCAGCCAGCAAACTAAACGCCCTGACTAAATATGCTGGATAGTGTACACCAAATAGAGCAAAAAGGCAAATGGACTTGACCTTCAGTCCGCCATGTGTTACAGTTAGGCCCAACGAGTATGAGAGCACGCAGGGCACATCCAGGAGACTTGCCGGCCATCGTGGCGCTCAGCCAGAGAGCCCGTCGCACGCTGCCCAGGCTGTGGTGGTGGGACGAGTATCTGGCCCACGATCCGTTCGTCGTCATTGAGCACAAGGGCATCGTGGTCGGAACGCTCTTCGCCTGGCCAGACGACTCGCCGGTAGCGTGGGTACGGCTGGCGGCGCTGGACGACGCACTCGACGTTGGCGAGTGGCTCGACCTGGCACTGCCCGTCGTTCTCGACGGGCTGCGCCGCCGCGGGACGCAGAAACTGGCCTGGATGGACTATGGAGGCTGGGCCGGACCCTATCTCAGCGCACGCGGCTGCCAACGGCTCACAGAGGTCGTGACGCTCGCCAAGTTCGACCGTGTTCTACCCGACACGAGTGCCCCCGACATTCGCTCACGCCCGGCCTCGGATGCAGACGTCCCCGCCGTGGTGGCGGTGGAGCGGGCAGCGTTTACCCCCCACTGGTGGCACAGCGCGGCCACGCTGCACCGGAGGGCGGCCACGACGTCCTACTTCGTCGTCGCAGAACTGGCAGGCCAGGTGATGGGATACGCCGAGGGAGAACGGCACTTCCCGGCGGCTCATCTCAACCGGATCGCCGTGCATCCCGTCCACCAGGGCTGCGGGATCGGTACGCGGCTGCTGCACGATGCGCTGCTGGCCTTCTGGCAATACGGAGCGGACGAGGTCACGCTCAACACCCAGGCCGACAACCACTATTCCCAGCGGCTGTATCGTCACTTCGGGTTTGAGCCGACGGGAGACCATACCACGGTATGGGAATTACCAGTAGCGTAAGGAGGGTCTTATGCCCAGAGCACGTCAGGAACCGGAAAAATGGCGTTTCACCAATGCACTGATGCGCCAGGCGCTCCTGGCCATCGGCGAGGTGATGGGAGAGCAAGGCCTCAAAGTCGTGCTGCGCCAGGCCGGGCTGGAACGCTACGTTGACGCACTGCCGCCCAACGACCTGGAACAAGACACACCCACAGTCGAGTATGCCGCGCTCAACCAGGCAGTGGAGGAGTTCTATGGCCGTGCCAGTAAAGGCATGCTCCAGCGCATCGGCCGGGCCTCGTTCCGCTACGGTGTCGAGGAGCAGGCAACGCTGATGGGCGTGGCAGGCACGGCGTTGAAGTTGATGCCCCAGAAGACGCGCATCAAGTTTATCCTCACCCAGACGGCGAAATCGCTGATGAGCGTGAACGAGGATACGTACATCGAGGTCCAGGAAACGCCGGAGGGGTTCGTCTTTGCCGACTTTACCTGCGGTGTGTGCTGCTGCCGCAACGCCGAGCAGCCCACCTGCCATCTCTACGTCGGCTCTATCAGCGAGGCGGTGAAGTGGGCCACGGGGCACGACCACGAGGTGCGCGAGATCGAATGCCGGGCCATGGGCGCGGAGGCGTGCCGCTTCCTGGTAGTAGAAAACTGAGCCGATGCAAGACTACGACGTTGGGGTAGAAGTCGGCTCTCCTCCAGTTGGGGTCTCCCCCATTGTCGTGGGAGAAGGTTCGGGCGTAGGTGTCTCCGTCGGCGTCGGAGAAGACGGCACGGGTGTGTCCGTCGGAGTCGAAGTGGGCAGCGCAGGAGTCGGCGTGGACGTCGGCTCGAAGGTAGAGGTCGGCATGACTGTGGGCGTCCACGTCGGGGACAGCACAGGCACGGGTGTCGGTGTGAGCGTGGGCACCTCCGCCGGCGTGGGCGACTGCACCGGCGCTGGCGTCTCGGTCGGGGCCGCCACGTAGACCTGCACGCGGGCCTCGACCTGGTGCTGCGCGCGGTCAAAGGCGGTGATACGCAGTGTGTAGGGGCCGGAGGCCAGGTGAGAGGCATCCCACTCGGTCAACAGGCCATCCTGCACCTGGGCCAGGTGTGGCCCACTGATCCACCCCCAGCCCTGGGGATTGTCCCCAATCCCATACTGCACTTCGTAGCGGTCAAAGTTGGGCAAGCGGACCGTGCCGACGACCGCGACGACGCCGTAGATAGTGCTACCGGGGGCAGGTTGGGTGATGAAAACCAGCGGGCGGTCCGTGGCAGCGGTGCACTGCTCCAGCGGCGCCAGTGGCAGACTCCCCCAGTACTCTGGGTGGGCCTGGGCCCACTCCCGCCCCCGCTTGTCCGTGATGACGACCATCAACTGCTCGGTCACCTGGCCGGAGCAGAACTCGTTCGCCAAAAGACCGGTGAGGTCATCAATTTTCACCATCTGGTACCAATCGTGTTCCTCGTCCAGTGGTGGCTGATCCTCGGCGAAGACTTCCACTTTGCGCCGCGGGCAGTACCCGGTGGGACGCGCACCGGAGTCGGCGCAGATTTCGTACTCGACGCCGCCGGACGGGCGCACAAAGTTGCGCACGGGCAAGTCGGCGTGGGCCGCCTCCATGAAACTGTGCCAGATGTGACCAGCACCCGCTGAACCGGGCAGGTTGAGCATCGGGGAATTATTGGAGTTGCCCACCCAGACGCCAGCCGCCAGATCGGGCGTATAGCCGATGGTCCAACCGTCACGGAAATCGTTGGTCGTGCCGGTCTTCGCCGCGGCCGGGCGGGAGAGTTCGAGGATACTGGGGCAGCGAAAAGCGCGGCAGCGCGCCTGGGCGTCGGAGAGGATACTGGTGATGAGGTAGGCATGTCGAGGCGAGACCACTTGCTCGCCGGCCGGCATAGAGTTGTCCACCAGGACTTTGCCCCGGCTGTCTTCGATGCGCAGGATGGGGCTGGGTGGCACACGCACGCCGCCGTTGGCAAAGACGGCAAAGGCACCGGTCATCTCCAACAGTTTCACCTCGCCACCGCCCAACGTGAGCGCCAGCCCATAAGCGGGTGGCTGGTCATAGGGATACTCGGGGCAGTACAGTTGAGGCTGGGCCAGCGATTGGACGCCCAGCCGCGTGGCCATTTCCAACAATCCGTCAACCCCCACGAACTGGAGCGCCATAACGGCGGGGACGTTGTACGAGTTGGCGAGCGCATCGCGCAATAGCATGGGGCCGTGATACTTTTCATCATAGTTCACCGGGACGTAGGGCGGGTTGGCCCCATCAGGGAATTCGGTCTCCAGGTCCCACAAGAGCGTGGCAGGGGTCCAGCCACGCTCGAAGGCGGCGACGTAGGTGAGCGGCTTGATGGAGGAGCCGGGCTGGCGGCAGCGCAGCGCGACGTTGACCTGCCCGTCAATCTCCTCGTCGTAAAAGTCCGCCGAACCGACCATGGCCAGGATGTGTCCCGTGGCCGGGTCGAGCGCGACGAGCGCGCCATTGGTGGCGTGCTGGCCGGCCATGGCGGTCATACCTTCACGGACAGCCTGCTCGGCCAGCGCCTGCAGGCGAGCGTCGAGCGTGGTGTAGACGCGCAGGCCCGTGCGGTAGAGTGCCGCGGGACCGTAGGTGGCCTCCAATGTCTGGCGCACGTAGACGATAAAGTGGGGAGCCGTGTTGATGTCAAGTCGGGGAGCCTTGAACTCATAATCGCGCATCTCAGCGGCTGCCAGTTCAGCCTCCGTGTGGCTGACATAGCCGGCCTCGACCATCAACGCCAGCACGTCCTCCTGACGAGACAAGGCCAGGTCGAGGCCGCCAGCGAAGGGATCGTAGATGGCCGGCGACTGGGGCAGGCCGGCCAGGAAAGAGGCCTGCCCGAGCGTGAGGTCGGCTGCATCCACGCCAAGGTAGGTCTCCGCGGCGGC
>Ga0315285_10000377_pt1 | contig 46110 bp, 60 predicted proteins | sample YL17G09_36_MG_FD_203698 | JGI IMG/M metagenome (GOLD analysis project Ga0315285, IMG submission 203698) | Sediment microbial communities from Yellowstone Lake, YNP, Wyoming, USA - YL17G09_36 | ecosystem: Environmental > Aquatic > Freshwater > Lake > Sediment | place: USA: Wyoming | collected...
GGCTGACGGCGCTGGGGGATGCGCGTATCGCAAACCTCAACGCTACAGTGAGCAGCCGGTCCAGCCATTCGGCGGCCGATGTGAAAACGGCTTTAGAAGGCGACGGTTCGAAACTCGATGCCATCTACGACAAACTCCCCAGCGGCAACATCGGAGACGCGACCGCAGCCAACCAGAACGCTATCGCCGGGTACATCGACACCGAAGTAGGCGCAATTCTGGCGGCGGTGGACACGGAAGTGGGAGCGATCAAGAGCGAAACGGCCGCTATCCTCGAGGACACCGCTCAGATCGGCGCGGCCGGCGCGGGGCTGACGGCGCTGGGGGATGCGCGTATCGCAAACCTCAACGCTACAGTGAGCAGCCGGTCCAGCCATTCGGCGGCCGATGTGAAAACGGCTTTAGAAGCCGACGGTGCGAAGCTGGATCACCTCTGGGAGATGACGGAGGATGATGCGGGCCTGCGGCGGCTGACCACTAACGCCCTTGAGCAGGCGCCGACGGGCGGATCTGCTCCGACCGTGCAGCAAATCCGCGCGGAGATCGACAGCAACTCAACGCAGCTTGCGGCTATCGTGGAGGATACCGCCCAGATCGGGGCGGCCGGTGGCGGGCTGACGGCGCTGGGCGATACCCGGCTGGCGAAGCTGGACGCCACGGTGAGCAGCCGGCTGGCGACGGCGGGGTACACGGCTCCGCCCAGCGCGGTTACTATCGCGGCAACGGTGGGCGCTGGGCAGCCTGCTAGCGAATCCTACGCCGCCAAGGGCGCTCTGCCTACGCGGGATCAGGCCATCCTCGGCATCCTGCAACTTCTATCGGAACGGTCGATCGCCGATGTGACGATGACAGTCAAAAAACTCAATGGTTCAACCCCCGCCATGACTTTCACGCTTGACGATCCGACGACGCCAACCGCGATCACGAGGGCTACATGATCGGGGCGCTCATCACTCGGGGGTTGGGGTACGCGATCAAGTACCTGGTTACCCGGGGTCTCGGCATTGGCATTGGCGGACTGATTCTGCCCTCCAATCGGATCTTTGGGCCGGCGCCCAGCGGGGCGCCGCATCTATTCGGCAGTCCGGCCTCCGGAGGGACGGTGCGGATCTTCAAAGGGTAAGCATGTCAGCCACGCGACTCACTTTCGGCGAGATCCGATTCCAGTGCCAGAAGCGATTTCCTGGCGTGGATCGCGACATCCTCGACTCCTACATCAACGAGCGCTACCGGCGCATCCTGCGGCGGGGCGACTGGCAGCGGCTGCGGGTGCAGGCCGTGCTCCAGACCGTCGCGCCCTACGAGACCGGCACGGTGGCCGCCACCAAAGGTTCGAGCTCGATCACTGGGACGGACACGGTCTGGACCGAAACCATGAGCGGGCGGGCCATCCGGATCGCCGCGGGCGAGGAGTACTACGAGTTCACTTACGTCTCGCCGACTTCGGGCACGCTCGATCGGGACTACGAGGGCGAAGACGCCACCGAGGCGGCCTACTCCATCTGGCAGAACGTGTACGTCCTGCCTTCCGATCTCCACGTCCTGCACTCGATCCGCGTGCTGGGGTCGCCCCGCGACCTGGACCCCCTCACCCAGGAGGAACTGGACGAGCGGGCTGCCAACCGAGGGACCGAGGGTACGCCCGATTGCTACTCCCCGCACATGGAGGACCTCTCCACGCCGCCGCGCAGCCAGGTCGAGCTGTATCCAGTGCCCGATGCCGTCATGGCCCTGCCCTTCTGGTACACACAGGACCCCACGCTGTTCAGCGCCAGCCAGACCAGCAACTTCGTCGCGGCCTGGCTGAACCCCGACGCGCTCTACTGTGGCGTCGAGGCCGAGGTCCGCAGGCAACTCGAGCAAGACTACGTCGGGGGGCAGGCGGCCGAGTCGATGTTCAACCTCCACCTTAGCGAAATGTTCGCGGCCGAGGCCCGCCGGACTCCGGCCCGCCAGATCAAGATGGCGGATCGCTTCACGCGGCACAACTTGCGGAGGTGGACGCGGTGACTTTGGCCGAACTGCGCACGGTCACGCTCCAGCGACTCGGGCAAGACCCGACAGTGTCGGGTTACTTCACTGGGGCGATGGCCACCGCCGCCTTGAATCGGAGCCTCCGGCTCTTCGTTTTGCGCTCCCTGTGCGTGGAGCGCACGGACACTTACACTCTGACAGCGGCGACGACCTGGTCGCACGTGCTCACCCAACTCGCCGATTTTCTGCTGCCGTTGCGCCTCGAGTACTCCGGCGCCCGCCTGCGACCGGCCCGGCTGAGTGAACTCGACGCCTTGGATGCCGGCTGGCAGGCTTCGGCGGGGAATCCCGAACGCTACAGTCTGGCCGGACTCGACCTGCTGGCGGTCTACAAGCAGCTCGCCGCTGGAGGCACCCTGACGGTGATCTACGCCGCGGCGCCGACGCGCATGACCGGAGATGCGCATGTGCCAGAGATCCCGGCCGAATACCACGACGACCTGGTCGCGGGCGCGATTCCATTGATGCGCCTGGCCGAGGGCGGCCAGGAGATGGAAAAGGCGCTGCCGGGGCTGAAACGGCTCCTTGACGGCGCGGCCAAGCTGGCCGGTTACGTGCGCCAGCGCAGCCTGGACCTGCGTTACGACCGGCTGCCGGCGGAACTGGAGAGGTACGACCTCTCGCGGATGCTGGCGATTGAGAAGAGGAGGACCACGTGGCTGATAACCTCGGATACACCCCCGGCACCGGCGCCAACATAAAGACCGACCAGGGAGGCGTCTCGGGCGCTCACATGTCGGTGGTGAAGCTGGCCTCCTCGGCCCATGGCGAGGAGACGCTCGTCACAGCCGACGGCGACGGTCTGGAGGTCCAGATCGGCAAGTCGATCGACCTCACGACGCGCCCCAAGGGCGGTGACGCCTGGCCGGTCACCGACAACGGCGGAAGCTTAACTGTGGACGATGGCGGGGCCTCGATCACCGTCGACGCGCCGCCAGAGACACCGGTGGCCGTGCGCCTCAGCTCAGGCGCGGCGTTTGTGGATGCTATCCCGGTCACGGACAACTCCGGCAGCTTAAGTGTGGACGACGGCGGAGGGGCCTTGACCGTGGACGGCGCGGTAACCGCGGCGCAAGGCGCGCCGGTGACGCTGGGCTCGGCCTGGCCGACCAAAATCTCTGACGGCTTCGATATCGTGGGGATCTCCACGGTGGGCGCCGCCAAGGCTCTCAAAACCGATGAGGTTCAGTCGGTCCTCCAGCAAGCCGATAAGAGCAGTTTCACGGAAGGCGCTACCAAGGCCAGCCCCGTCGCCGGCGTACTCAACGACACGATTTCCGCCGATCCGACCGAGGACCAGGCCGCGGCGTTGCGCATCACCGCCAAGCGCGGGTTACACGTCAATCTACGCAACGTGGCAGGCACTGAGATCGGGACAGTTACGACCCCGATCGTCAACGACCTCCAGAAGATCAGCGGTGCCGCGGTCGGCGAGGCCAATGCGCTGCCGGTCTCCATCGTGCGCGGCGCACAGACCCGCGTCACTAAGTCCATCACGGTGGGGGCCGCAGAAACGGGCACGACCGTCTGGGACCCGGCTACCGGCAAGAAGTTTGTGATCACCGACGTGATTGTCGCCATGAAAGAATCCGGCCGGCTCACCCTGTTCGACGGGACCGATGCGGCGGCGAATCGGGTCTTCGATGGGGTGTTCTACGGTGCGGTCTGGCACCTCAATTTCCAGGCCCGGCCCTGGGCCTCGTCCACCGTCGATAACATCCTCAAGGCGACCACCGACGCCGATGCCGAGGCCACCGTCACCGTCCACGGCTATGAGGTGTAGGCCATGTTGCCATTGCTACCAGGCGGCGGCGCGGCGCCGGCCGAGACGGCGCAGGACCTGCTCGACGAGCTTTATCCATTGCTGGGGGCGAGCGGCAGCGCAGACCTGGACTTCTGGAGCGATGCGCAACTCCTGGGATGGCTGAACGCCGGCCTGGCGCGCCTAGCTCGCACCGCGGCCCTTTTCGTAGAGCGAGACACGTCGATCACGGTGGAAGCCGGCAGGGCCCAGTACTCGCTGCCGACGCCTCACCTCTCTACGCTGCACGTATCGTTGGGTGCGGTGTTGCTGCGCCCCGCGAGCGCGGCGGAACTTGAAGCTCTGAGCGCCACTTGGCAGACGGACCGCGGCACGCCGGCCCGCTACTGGCAGGATTCCGGCCTCGGCACGGCCAGCATCGGCCTCTACCCTAAACCGACCGCGGGCGGCACACTGGCAGTCATTGAACATGAAGTGCCCGACACCCTGCCGGCGGGCGATCCCCTACCCCTGCCGGAGCCCCTGAGCGACTACGGGTTCTTTTACATCTTGGCGGAGGCGCGCGCGATCGAAAGCGATGGCGCGATGCCCGAGACGGCCGAAATCTGCCGGCAACTCTATGGACTCATCGAGGAGATCGCGGGCGACTACTGGGGGATGACGCAATAATGCCTTTCGAGAAACAGATCCAGAAGCTGCTCGGCGAAGGCGTGAACCTGCTGCCGCCCTCCGACTTGATCGGCGAAGGGGAAGCCGAGAAGTGTGTCAACTGGCGGCCGGACCAGGCGGCCAAACTGGTCAACCGCAGCGGCATGATCGAACTCGCCGGCGGCTTGGGTGACTGGTTCCACACCATCGCCCACGTCGAGAGCCCTCCGTCGGCCGGTTGGTTTCTCGGCGTGGACAAAAGCCTTTACAACTACGCCGGCGCCGGCGGTGTGAACCCGATCGTCGACGGGCTGACTGGCGTCGCGGTGGTGTTCGACGGCGACTTCCTGGGCTGGGCCAGCCACCAGGGCTATCTGTGGATCATGAACCGCGCCAGGCAGGGCCGCGTGGTGGCGGACAGGATTTATCCCTGGCTGCCGGATGCGCCGGTAGATCGCCCGCCCGTCACCAAGGTTGCGGGCGAGTTATCGGGCGCGGTCCGCTATTACATCGTTTACGAGACCGACAAGGGCTACACCTCGAACCCGTCGCGGCGTTCCTATGAGATAGCGGACACGGCGGCGGGTTTTGGCGTCACCATCACGCTGCAAACCACCATCAACCCGGAGGTCTCCAAGCTCCGCATCTATCGTGTGGGCGGGAAGTTGCCGGCGCCCTACCTGGTCTTCCGGATGGATCACGGCGGCTTGACCGAGGTTACCGACGACGGGGGCACACTGGCGATCGCCAACAACACGGGCGACCCAAACGACTACTTCCTCAGCGACGCCATGGCCATCGAGTACGGCGAACTGATGGAAGACGACCACGACCCGCCGCCGGCGGCCTTCGGGCTGGCGGGGCCCTACTTCGAACGGCTCTTGGCCTTCAACTCCCTCGCTCACCCGAACCGCATCTGGTACACCCCGACGTCCATGCCCTGGCACTTCCCCGGAGTTGAGACGGCCGACGGCAACTGGGTGGACGTGGGCGAAGAGGGCGAGCCGATCTACGCCATCAGCGTCAAGCCGCACATGTGTTTTGTCTACAAGGCGCACTCCATCTGGCGCATCGTGGGGGACCTGGAGGACGGGTTGCTCGAGCAGGTGACGCCGCACATGGGGATCGTCGGACCGCGGGCCTGGGCCTCGCACGGTGTGGTGGATTACTTCCGCTCGAATGAGGGCATTTACCTAATGGCGGACAAGCCCTACAAGGTCTCCCAGAAGGTGGACCCAATCTTCAAGGGACTCACCTCGGGCGTGGCAGAACCCACGCCGCCCGCTGATGCCGTCAACCAGTACGCCGAGGTGCTGGCGATCGTGAATGACCGGCTGTACCACTCCTACGCGGAGGTTTGATATGCCTCATCCCAGATTGCCTTTCCTGGACAGTTTCGATCACCACCTTACGGCCCACAAGACCCGCAAGTGGACCTTCGGTTGCGGCGACATCGTGACTGGTCGCCACGGCAATGGAGCTACCCAAACCTGCAAGACCGCCTTTGCCCTCGACTACCAACAAATGGCGGCCGGCTGCGCCTACAAGACAAACGGTTTCGGCAACGCCCCGATCAGGTTCCAGACCGGCTTTACAATAAATCAGAACGTCATTAATTTGCAGCACATGGGGGACGGGCGGTTGTGCGTCTATGCACCGTCTCCAGCCAACAAAACCAGCGCGCCCAGCGACTTCGTCATGAACTTGAATGAATTCTACTACCTGGAACTGAAGGCCGTCATCAGCGACCGAAAAGAAAACGGGAAGTTCAATGTCACTTACGAAGCCAAAGTTAATGAGGAGACTATTTTGTCGGGTGCGTTTGAGGATGTGCCTTGGGTCAATGGGACCATGAACATCCTGACGCTGGAAGGCCCCGGAGGCGGTTACGGTTCGGTGGTCGACGATGTATACGCCACCGAGGGTGTGTTTCTGGGGGACATCCGCATCGGGGTGATCCGGCCCAACGGCGCGGGTTATTACTCCCAGTGGACCCCGCAACCGGCCGGAGACCACTACGATCAGGTCAACGATCAGACGCCCGACGACAACAGCACCTACCTCCAGGGGGGCACGCCGGGGCTGGTGGAGACGCACGAATACGAGGACATCACCGTCTACGGAGAGATCCGCGCCATCCAGACTTTGGTGTGTCTCAACAAGACGGATGCCGGCACGGCCTCGACCAAGTCGCGCCTGCGCAACCAAGCGGGAGCCGAAACTCAAGGCCTGATTTTCTATCCCAGCGAGACCTCGTATCTCTACGACCGCACGGGGTATCTCCTGAATCCATGGACCGGAGAAGCTTGGAGCGAGAATCAGATCAACACCCTGCAGTTTGGATTGAGCCGGGAGAGTTGAGGTGGGACTTTTTTTCGCCGATAGTTTCGATCATCACGACGGTTACAAAATCGACGCTCGCAAAGGTTGGATCAATGCCGGCGGCAGAGCCGCCGGACGGGGCGGCACGGGTCATTCGATCGACTGCGGGAATACCCCCGCGATGATCCGGTTCGGCTCGAAGGCGCACATCGCTGTGGGTTTGGCCATCTATCCGTTGGCGTTCGGCAACCAGTCGATCCATCTGGGCGACCGTAACGGCGTGCGCATCGTAAGCATCGGTTTTAATAACGATGGCCGGCTGTGGGTGTCGAGCGGGAGGGGCGGGACGGCCGGCGGACCCAGTAGCCACGTCAGCCACCTGCGCCAATGGGCCTACCACGAGTTGACGGCGCACCTCTTGCTCATCAGCGAAGACCCGCCGCGGTGGGCGGTGGACTACCGAGCGTACGTCAATGAGCACCTTGAGTTGGCTGGGAGGCTGACGCCGCTGGATCTACCCATACCGTGGATTGAGCTCCTCACCCTGCAGGGCCCCGGCGGAGGCTTGGGCCATTACCGCGACGACATCTACATCACCGACGGTGAAGTCCTGGGCGACGTCCGCATCGAGCCGCTGCATCCGGCCTCCGATGGCTACTATGCGGACTGGAGGCCCAACGGCGGCGCCGACCACTACGACCGGGTCGATGAAGCGCTGGTGGATGACGATACCACGTACTTAGAGGCCGAGGCGATCGGCGCGGCAGAGTCGCACGGGATGGCCGCGCACGACCCCGGGGTAACCGCTGGGATTTTCGTGTGGCTGGGCTTGCGTAACACCCTGGGCGAGGCTTGGAAGACCAAGAGCATATTGCGTATATCCGGGGAGGACTACCTGGGATATGAAGCTAATCCGGCAGACACGTACAAGTTCTACGGGGAAGGGCTCCTGGTCAATCCGGCTACCGGCTTGGCTTGGACCGACGCCGATCTCGATGGGCTCGAACTGGGGGTCGTGAACTCGGCCTGAGATGCGCTACACCCAGGGCACCATCGAACGGCTGACGCACGGCAAAGATGCGGGAGGCGTCCGCTGCACCCAGAATGCCCTGGAGATCGCCTACCTGAATCCACCCGCCGAGGACGTGCGGGCGACACAGGGGGTTATCGAGATCCTGGAGCACTCACCGCTGCGGGTCATCGTCACGCAGATGTGCATCGAGGTGGCCTGGCCGCGCGGCGCGGAGATCCCGCCGGAGGAGCCGCCCGAGTCGCCTTGGGAGCGCTACGGGGTCAACAACGCGATGCTGCTCGTGGATCTCAGCGAGGCGGGGGGAACCCTGCCCGATTACGGCCCGGGAAGATTGCCGGAGTACGCCTGATGCTGCTCGTCGATCTCAGTCGCGACGGCGGAACGGGGGCCAGAAGCATGCGCTTTTACCAAGACACGCGAGGTTTCGATTCGTTGTATTTCGACCCGCAGGCGGCTTCTCTGTATGGCGGCGTCGACGGCGCGCTCTACGTGCTCGAAGGCGGCGAGAGCGACGCCGGCACGGCCATCGTCTTGACCTGGATTTCACGCTTCCAGGATCAGGGGCACCCGGACAACCAAAAGACCTACCAGGATCTAGTCGTCGAGCACAACACCGGCGGCAGCCTGCTCAGCGTGAAGGCGCTACTCGACAACGGGACGACCACGCTCACGCTGGGCACGATCCAGAGCGCCAGCCGCGCGGTGAGTACGTTCCGGGTGAGCGCCACCCAGGATGATCCGGATGGAACCAAAGCGAAGAATCTCGCCGTGATGATTCAGGGAAACAAGGCCGAGAATCCGGAGTTGTGCCAACTGTACGCCGTGGTCTTGCACTACTACGTCGAGCCGCGCTGGTCGCTGACTTGGGACTCCGATGAACTGGACCTTGGAACGCAGGCGGTGAAGGGCCTGCGCGCGATCGAACTCGACATCAACAACCCGGGCGAAGTGTTGGTTCTGGTCTACACGGACATGCCGGGCAACGCCATGGCGCTGCGAGGCGCGCCGCATGTGGTGCCAGCTTCGACCACCCGGCGCAAGTACCAGGTACCGCTGGGCCGGCCGTACAAGGAGGGCCGGCTGGTCCGCGTGATCGTCAAGAGCACCGACGGCGCGACTGAGTTCCAGCTCTACGGCGCGCGCATCGAGGCGCAGCCTTTCGGGGAGTATGTCGAGGGCTACGAATCGACCGCCGGGCGCGAGTGGGACTCCGGCACCATCGACCTCGGCTCGCCGCACGTCAAGGAGATCCGCGAGGTCATGCTGGATGTCGACACCGACGGCGCGCTGACTTTCGATTTCCACACCGAGCTGCCTGGCCTGGCCATGCAATCCCGGGTGACCAAGTCGGTGAACACCGAACTGACCACTACCGGGCGCCGGCCCTTCACTCTGCCGTTGCTCGCCGACGGCCAGCCCTACGAGGGCCGTCTGCTCCAAATGTTTCTGCGCGGCTCGGCGGCCTGGCGCCTCTACGGCTGCTGGCTGTTCGCGCGCGTGATCGGCTACTACGTGGAGGCGTACCAGGCGCAGGGCGGCCACGTGTGGGATTCGACCGTGCTCGATCTCGGCTCGCCGCTGGTTAAGCGCATCTTGACGTTCTACTGCGAGGCGCACGCCGATTCTCCGTTGGTGGTGCGCATATACACATCCAACGCCAACGGCGAAATGGAACTGCGACAGACCGAGACGCTCCCCGGTTCGAGCGGCCGGCGGCCGTACACTGTGCCGCTCGCGACCGTATATGGACGCCTGGCCCGGGTGATGATCAGTTCGACCGGAGCCTTCCGGTTGTTCGTGGCGAGGCTGAACGTCAAACCCATCGGCGTGTATCTCAACGCCGGCAGTTCCGAGATCTTCCCGGTCGAGACCGAGCAGGACCTCGCGAGTGAGCGCGTCAAGCAGTTTAAGGAGATTGAACTGCTCTACAACTCGGCCGGCGGGGGCACCCTCAAGTTCTACACCGACCCGCTCGGCACGCTCACACTCAAGGGCGACTTCGCGCTGACCACAACCTCGGGCACCGAGACGGCCAAGCTCGGCCTGCCGATCCACGCCAAGGGCCGGCTGATCCGTTGCGACTTCCGCCCGGGCGCCGGCGACCTCCAGGTGTTCGCCTGCCGGGTGTGGACGCGGGTGGTAGGGGAAGCCGGCCAGGTCAATTGGCAGTGGGTGAATCTTCCGATTCCGGCCACGCCCGACAACTACGGCTGGGTGGATCTGTATGTCGCTCCGACGCCGCCGGCCTACGAGTGGATCCCCGTCTGGGTGGCGCCGACTCAGACGGCCAAGTGGGACTGGATGGACCTGCCGGTGCAGCCATGAGCTTCAACTTCACCCAGACCGTCGAAGGATCGAGCGCCAACACCGGTCGCGCGGTGCTGCGACTGGGCAAAGGCGCGCCTGATACCAGCCTGGTGCTGCCGCTCGGAACGGATTTGAGTACACCCGAGGGCCTGCGCACCATCAACGAGCGGTTCGATCAGATCGAGCGGGCGCTGCGCCACGTGGAAGACATTGAAATTTCACTGGCGTGCAAGTTCGGGTACGGCGAACTGGCGGCGCTCATCGCATCCGCGCAGCCAGTCACTGGGGCCAAAGTGGTCCTCGACAAGGTGGGAACCTGGCTGCTGCTGGCCACCTTCGATTTCACCTCCGCCGTGGCGGCCGAGGGTTTCGTGGTGATCGATCCCGAGACCGACGGCGGCGCCAAACGCCAGGACGCCTACTGCCGCGCGGCCGGGACCATCACCACTACGGCCTGGTGCCTGTTCACGGCCACCGCAATCCCACGGCTGGCACAGATGTACGCCAAGGGCGGCGGAGCGCTCAACGCGGCGGGCACGTCGATCGCGGCGGTGTGGATCGGCAGATGGAGCCCGGGCGGCAAGCGCTTCGGCCGGCAGATCGAGAGCCAGTATACCGGAGCCACCGACATGAACGGCGACCCGCTGAGTGATCACGGGGAGGAGGCGCGCTGGCCGTCGAGCGACCATCCGGACCAGATTTCCCATGGGGTGGAGTTGACGCTGTGAAAAGGAGAAACATGATGCGTTTTCTGATGCTTACTGCGGCTCTTGTGGGCCTGGCGGCAGGGCAGAGCCTGCCGACTTTGCCGGCGATTAACACAGTCGCGGCTGGGGGAACCACTTGTACTATCGCGGTCACCGACGCCCAGATGAGCGTGGCCGCTGAGTGCATCGACGACACAGGCAACATACTGTACCGTTCCTCGCAGTCCGCCTCGCTGAAGGGTGGTTTACTGGGAACCGGTCCCGTTCTGTGCTTGTACTGGACCGATGGCGCGCCCGCTCCGACGGTGCGGCTTCAGTGTTCCACGGATGACGACACAGGCAGCGGGCCTCGCCTAGTCCTCGATGGGAAATTAGCGCCGGTCCAGAAGCGACGCCAATGGTGGATTTTCTGGCGATAGGGCGGCGATGCCCCGCCCGGCTGCCGGAGAAGGCATGAACTGCGCCGCGACGCCCAAACCGGCGACTACAGCGGTAGGGGCCGATGGTGTGCTCCGCCTCGAGCGGCCCTTCCCGGAGTACGCGCTCCCGCGCGTCTGGACGTGGATTGAGGATTTCCGCCACCGGGTGGCCGACGATTTCTCGCCGAAGACCTTGGCAGAATTCATGCGTCACTGGGCAGAGCGGAAACCATTCCGCAAGACCTGGGGAGTGTGGCGCGGCGAGGAATTGGGCGGCTTGGTGGTCTACGAAGCCTGGCAGCCCGGAGTCGGCACGAGCCATGCACTGTTCAAGCGCAGATTCTGGGGCCGGTCTACCACCCGTCAGGCGCTCGAGCTGGTCTACAGCGAGGTGTTCGACTCCGGCGTCAGGAAAATCGTCAGCTTCCCGTTTCGCGGCAACAACGCCATCATCGCCCTGGCGAAAAGCCTGGGAGCGATAACCGAGGGCGTCATGAAGGCCCAGACGCTGCGCGACAGAAAGCCGGTCGACGTGATCGTTCTGTCGCTGTTTAAGGAGGATTTTCTGCGATGTCGTGGCTCACAGCAGGTCTCACAGCCGGCAGCGCCTTGGCGGGCGGCTTAGCCAATCGCAAGTCCACCTCGACCACTATGCCCACGCTGGACCCGGCGTATCTCGGGCTTCGGGGCGATCTGATCAAGCGCATCACCGACCTCATGGGGGACCCGGCGAAGGGCACCGAAGCGCTGCGGCTGGGTCTGATGGAGGGCGTCAACCGGCGCTATCAGACCATGCCGGGCAAACTCACCACCCAACTGGCGAAGCGCGGTTTTGCCAAGAGCGGACAGCTCGGGCAGGGATTCAAGGGCCTGGAACTGGCGCGCAGCGGCGAAATCGGCGATATCGACACGAAAATCGCGGACCTGATCCTGGGGCGCGAGACGCAGAGTTACGACCTCGCCAGCCGTCTGCTCGCCAGTGGCCGCGGGCAGACCACCACGCAATCGGGCAATGTTTTCGGCGGCGCGATCGGCGGAGGGCTGGAAACACTGAGCACCCTCACGACACTCGAAAAACTCCTCGCGGGCGGTGGGAGAGCCGCCGGCGCCGGCGCCGGAATTTCGAGCCTGCCTTTATCTGCTGGTGGCACGGCCGCGTTGAATCCCGCGCTACATGCTGGAACCGAAGGGCTGCTGGCTGGCGGTGGCGCGGAAGCAGGGGCGGCTGGCGGTGGCGGCATCCTCGGAGGTCTCGCAGCGGCAAGCCCGTACATCAATGCGGGAGCCGCCATCGTCGGCGCGGCGATACCGATTAGCGGACTCGTGAAGTGGATTGGCGGCAAGAAGGTGACCCACGCTGAGGACCTCACGGTAGGGGCCGCAGGTCCGAGACCCGACACCTATTGGGCTCTGAATGGGAAGGTCCAGGGCTCGGACATTCCAGCGTGGCAGTACGTGACGGCGCAGGAATTCTTCGACTTCTATGGACGCTGGCCGCCAGGCTACAGCCGGCTGACCCCGTAGGTAATTCCCATGCTCAACACCTACAACCCGGTGCTCTCCGGCATCATGACCGCTTACGGTTTGGCGGATCGCATCCGCGGCGCGGCGCGCGACGAGCAGCGCATGCAGTTGGAGCGGGAGCGCGACGAGCAGCGTATGCAGTTGGAGCGGGAGCGCGAGAAGCGGCTGATGGGGGAATCCGCGCAGTTGGCGGAGCAACGCGAGCGCCAGGCCACGCTGGAGGACCTCAAGATGCGGCTGGGCCTGGCTACCAGTCCGGAGTTGTCTGAGGTCGGAGCGGGCGCCACCAGGACTGTCGATGCGGCGATCATGGATCCGGCATTGCAGCGGGCCTATGGTGCGCCGTCGGTTTCCATGGGCGTGCCGACCGAGGGGGCAATCGAATACGGCGGCCGGCGCTACGCCGTGCGCGGGCCCGAGGAACTACTTAACCGGCAACTGCGCGAGAAAGGGATACTTTCCAGCGCCGAGAATATCGCAGCGGGCGAACGCGCGCGGAAGGTGTTCGAGGCGACGGCCATGCCAGTACCCGCCGAACTTGCCCGAAGGGCGGGGATCCCGCCTGGAACGCTGGTCTCTCCGACCGAGATCGCCGATATTCTGCGGACTGTGGCAGCGGGCGAGAAGGAGCCCGCCGCGATCAACTGGCAACCTCAGATGACGGACCAGGGGCTCGTGCAGGTCAACCCGCAGACCGGCGAAGTGCGTCGGCCGACGCTGGCGGGCACGACACTGACGCGCAAACCCCGGGCGGCCACCGGAGAACTGACCGCCTATCAGCGGTCGCAACAGGCACGGCAAGGACGTCAGGATACCGAGACACAAGAACATGCCAAGCGCGCCGAACTCCGAAGATTGGAGATCGAGGAAAGCCAACTACAAGGCAACGTGCTCGCTCTCCGGGTGGCAAAAGAGACCGGCAAGGATGTCGAAGGCAATAAGTTAAACAAGGCTCTGGCCGCGGCTCAATTGGCAGCCAAAGAGAATCGCCTGAAACAGATCCGCAAGCGCAAGGTCGAACTCGGTTTCAGCACGCCGGAGGAGGCGGGACTGGCAACCGGAGGCGGCGGCGCTAAGGCGGCAGCCAGACCTCCGGCGGCGCCGAAGCCTACGGCTGAATCTTTTCTGGCCAAGTATGGGATTCAGTAAATGCCCGACCTCCGAACCGTGGCGAGTGATCCCGAGTTCTACCAGCTCACGCCGCAGGAGCGCAAAGAGGTTGCCGGCAAACTCGACCCTGAATTCCTGACGCTCACCCCGCTGGACCAAAGCCGGGTACTCACCAAGTTCGAGCAGGCCGTCAAACAGGGCCAATTCACTCGACCGGCCGCGGCCGCTACGGCGCCGGCGCCTGGCGGCGCCTCGGAATTCGGCAAGGGACTGGCCTCGGGTAAACAAACCTTCGGGTCCAGCCTTCAATTCCTCGGCGCGCTTACCGGGATCGACACCCTGCGCGAGTGGGGTGAAGCTCTACGCACGGGCACTCCCGAGGATCGGGCGGCACTCACACCGCGGGTTTCTTCCATCGGCGACATTCGATCGCCCGGACAGGCGCTCGACTGGGTCGGCTACAACCTGGGCAACTTGATTCCCAGCATGGGGGCCTCGGTCGCGGGCGGCATCGCCGGCGGCGCTGGAGGCGCGGCGCTGGCTGGACCTGCGGGCGGCGTGGTGGGCGGAATCGCCGGAGCCGGCGGCATCAGCTATCTGCTCAACGCCGGCGAGGTGTACGCGAACCTCATCGATGAGAATGTGCCCGAGGAAAAGGCGCGGCTGGCGGCCGGAGCGGCGGGTCTGCCTATGGCGCTGCTCGATGTGATTGTCCCGGTCAAGGTCGCCGGCAAAATTCTCTGGCAGCCGGTGAAGAAGGCGGCGGGTAAGCAACTCGCCAAGACCCTCGGCAAGGAAATACTGAAGAGCGTCGGTGAAGAGGCTGGCACGGAAGCGGTCCAGGAAGTCATCGGCGCCGGAACGGAAGCGGCCGTCGGGCCGAAACAATTCTGGACCCCCGAGACGGCCAGCCGGGTCCTGAATTCGCTTGCCGCCGGAGGCCTCGGCGGCCTGGCGTTCGGCGGAGCGGGCGAGGTGGGCGGTCGCGTGCGCGAGCGCTTGAGGCCCGCTGGCCCGCCCGCCGCCCCCGCTGCCGCTGCGCCAAATGCCCCACCGGCGCCCCGCCAGGCGCCCGCCGCGCTTGCTATCACCCAGGCGCAGAACGCCGCGCTCTGGGCCCGCAAGGCGGAACTGGGCCTGGCCGATGAACCCTTTCGGGCCATCGTCCAGAAGGTGAGCGGCCAGGACTTGACCAAAGGCCTGACTGGTCCTCAAGCCACTCAGGTTCTGGACGAACTCGGCAAAGTGCAGCCGCCCGCTGCAAAACCGGCAGCGGCCGGCAGCCAGTGGCTCGACCGGGCGAGCGACTTCGCGCGGTCCAGGGATCGGGTCAACATCACCGCGCTCGAGAAGCACTTCGGAATCCCCCGGCCTCAGGCGCGGCAGCTCCACGGTCAACTCGTACACTCCGGAGTCATCGACAATCTGGGAAGGGTCGTCCAGGCCCAGCAGAAGCTGGTTCTGCCGGAAGCTCCGCCAGAAGGCCCAGCCCCGGCGCAACCAGCGCCGCCACCAGGCGCAGTCGCCCCGGGTGAGGCCCTGGCACCTCGGGAGGCGGGTGCGGCTCCGCCACCCACAGCGCAACCCGCGCAGCCGACACTCTACGACCGGGCGGAGGTCCTCGCGCGGAAGCACGGCAAGTTGACCAAGGTCGGGATCAAGAACGCTTTCGGCGTGAGCCAGAAGCAGGCGGACCTCCTCATGAGTCAGCTCATCGAGAAAGAGGTCCTGAACCCCATCGGTAAGGTAATGCCGAAGGCCGCGCTCGCTCCGAAGCAGGTCCCGCAGGTTCTGCAGGTGACTCCGGCGATGCCCCCGGCAGGGACTCCGTCTCCGGTGACTCCGGCGCCGCCCGGCGCTCCGCTGGCTCATCTACCAGCGCCGCCGTCGGCGCCTGAAGCCGCGATCGATCTCACGCCCGACGACCTGCCGCCCGAGCGGGTCGGCTCGACCGAAGAGGTTAGCACCCCGGAGGGGACCAAAATACAGGCGCAGTGGCGCATCGTGGACTTGGCCAAGGATAAAATCGTCCTGTCCCACAACTACCTGGGCGACGAGAATCCGGAGTACCCGCAGCAGTATCAGAATCGCGACCGCAGCCGCATCGCCAGCGCCGACCAGATCCGAGCGATCGCGGCCAACCCCAACGCCAAGCAGCTCAGCCGGAACTATCTCACCAGCGAGGGCGCGCCGATCTACGCCAACCTGGGCGGCAGGCGCGTAATGATTACCGGCAATGGGCGGTCGCTGGCAATCGACCTGGCCTACAAACAGGGCACCGCGGAAGGTTACCGCGCTGGACTGCCCGAGGAAATCCGCGGCGTCGGCCTCGACCCGAAAGCCATCGAAGGCATGGAACGGCCCGCGCTCATGCGGGTGCTGGTCGGCAAGACCGACCTCGGGCGCGTGGCCCGCGAATCGAACGCGCCCACCGTGGCCGAACGCAGCCCGACCGAATTGGCCCGCGGTGACGCCCGCCGGCTGACGGGCGCCCTGCTCGAAAGTTTCAAACCGGGCGAAGACGGCCGGATCGTCACCACCGAGAACTGGCCCTTCATCCAGATGTTTTTCAAGGAGTTGCTCAGCCAGGGCGAGCGTGGCAAGTACACCCTGCCTAACGGCGGCATCAACCAGCTCGGCATCGCCCGCATCCGCAACGCGGTCTTCGCCAGGGCTTACGGACAGTCCGCGGCGCTCGAGACCGTGGCCGAAGATCCCGACGACAATGTGCGTAACGTGACGGCCGCAATGTTGCGCGCGGCGCCGGCCTACGCCGGGTTAGGCGAGGCGATCGCCAAAGGCACGCGGCACGATCTCAATATCGCTCCCGAGATCGCCCGGGCCGCGGGCAAACTCTCGCAGTTGCGCGCGCAGGGCACGACCATCGAGGACTACCTCAACCAAGAGGAACTGTTCGCGCCGGAGTTGTCGCCGCTCCAGCGCGAACTGCTGCGCGTGCTGGGGACATACTCCCGCAGCGCGGCCCGCATGGGCGAGATTCTGACCAACTACACCGATACGGTCGAAGCGCTCGGAAACCCCGGACAAGCAAGTCTAGTCGGTGGTACAATTCCGACCAGGTCCGACATTTTGCAGGCGGCGATCGAGACCGCCGAAGCCAAAGTCAAGACCCTGGCCGAGCAGAAGAAGGCCAAACAAGATGTACAAGCCAAAACACGTGACGACGCGGCCCGAAGTGGTCCGGGAGCTGGTGGAGTTGTTAAAGAAGCACCAGAAGAAGGCCCGCCACCAGGACCAGCTCCGCCAGTTCAACCCGCCCAAGGACAGCAAGCCCCAGTAGCGCCACCCCAACCCCCTGCCCAAGGTCAACTAAGCCCAGAATCTCTACAGCGAGCCAGTGAAGAGGCCGGGCTGCGCCTCGAGAAACGCGGCCTGTTAGGCGGCGAGCGCGGCAGGTTCAGCCTGCGCTCGGTTACCCCGCGGCGCGGGCAGGAGGGTTTCTTCGCCACGCCGTCCGGCGAGATCGTGGCGCTCGATGAAGTCGCCCAGCATGCCACCTTGGGAGCCTTCCAGGGCAAGAGTCTGAGCCAGGTCCTGCGCCAAGGCTACGTGCGGGCGCGCGGTAATGGTCTGGAGATCCAAAGCTGGGACGCGGTCAAGCCCGACGTGCTGCGCGCGGCGGCCGAGCGCGCCGGGGCGAATTCCGCGACGCTGTACGTGGACCTGGCCGACCGCAGCCTGGTTTACGACACCAGCGAACTCGAGGCGGCGGACTGGAATCTGCGGCGCGTGCGCCCGATCGAAGGTTTTCTGCGCAGCGACACGGGCACGCTCGATCCGCATGCGTTCCTGGATGCCGCGACCGTGGGCGCCGAGAAGATTCGCGCCGGCGCGACCGGTTTCGGGACCTGGTCGAAACAGATGGTGACGCAGTTCGGCGAGGCAGTGCGCAGCCACTTACTGCGCCTCTGGCGCGCCGCCCAGAGACTCCATGCGGCCTACAAGAGAAGTGGGCTTGGGAGCGAGCGCGGCTCCATGTCCCTGTTTGGGGAAGCCGAGGAAGCCGCCGCCCGCGCGTCAACTAAAGTTGACCAGGCCCGGCTCCAGGGGGAACGTCTCACCGCCGAGTTCGCCAGCCCGCTCACGCCCGCCAATCTTCGCAAGAAGTTGAAGCGCGGCGAGCAGCCGGTGCAGGGCGGGCTATTTGAGGCCCCAGCAGAAAAAGCGCGACAAGCGGGGCTGTTTGGGGAGGAGCGCGGCTCGCTTTCCCCGAGGCCCAAGGTAGACGAGTACGGCGAGTTTGCACTGCCGGCGAAACAGACAGTCTTCGGCGACGCCATCGACTTGGTGATCCGGCCCGCCGGCGCCGTGGTGTCGAAACAGGGCGAAGCCGGCGAAGCGCTCATGTACTTTGTCAATGAGGCCAAGGACGCCGGCGACGTCGAAGCCGGGAAACGCCTGGTCAGCCTCCAGGACTCGGGCGTCACCAAACTCAGTAAGGAAGACCGTATCCAACTCCTCGACATTCTGGAAGGCCGAACGCCCGGCACGGCTGAGTTGCGCCGCGTGGGAAGCCATATTCGCGCGCTGACCGACGAGATCGGCAGTGAGGCCGAGAACCTGGGCGTGGAAATCCTGGCCGGCGGCCGGAAGGTTCCGTTCGTGCGCCTCCAGAACTACTTCCCGCACGTCATCCGCAGCATGGAGCAGCTCGCCAGCCGCTTCAGTCCGCTGCGGCGCGACGTAATCGACAACTTGGTGCGGCTGGGGATCAAGCCGAACGTGGCGAGCGCCAAGGCGTTCCTTGACGACTACCTCGGTTGGTTGAAAGACGGCGGCCGGCGGGACAGCCTGATCGAGCACCTGATCCAAACCGGCCAGGCCGACAACCGGCTGGAGGCCACGCGCCTGCTCGCGCGCGCGCGCAAGGACACCACCCTGAAACACGGATCGCTCGAGTTCGCCCGCGAGATCGAGCTGCCCTTCTACGATCCGGACCCCGCCCGGGTGCTCCCACACTGGGTAGCTTCGGCCAGCCAGCGCCTGGAATCCATCCGGGTCTTCGGGCAAAAGGGCGCGCAAGGCGACCTGGTGCAGGGCCTGATCGAGTCGATCCGGGAGTCGGGCGGCGACGTGAACTATGTCGAGAAAGCTGTCGAGCGGATGTTGGGGCGGGTCAATGATCTCCAGAAGGGCCAGCGCATCGGCGCCTTCCTCCGGACAGTGCAGGGATTCAAACTGGGCCTAGCGGCAATTCCGAACGCCACGCAGGGCGCGCTCAATTCCCTGCTCTACGGTGACCTGCAGGCGACCGCGGCCGGCTTCAAGGGGATTCTCACCAAAGAGGGTCGGCGCTTTGGGATGCGATCCGGAGCCTCCATCGACAGTGTGTTGAATGAAATGACGCGCGCGGTGGGTTCCGAGTGGCACCCGCTGGGTGTATATCTGAAGGCCGTTGGCTTCAGCGGCAGCGAGCGGCTGAACCGGATCTTCGCGGCCAACGCCGGCGCCAACTACGCGGGCCGGCTGGCCAAGCGATTGCGCATCAACCCCAATGACAAGACTACGCGGGCGCGCATGGAGGAACTCGGCATTGACCCCGACCAGGTCCGGGACGGCCAGCTCACCGGCGACCAGATCCTCATGGCCGCCAAGAAGTTCAGTGACATCACCCAGTTCCGTTCGCGGCCGCAGGATCTGCCACTGTGGGCCAGCTCCCCCGCGGGCAAAATATTCTTCCAGTTCAAGACGTTCATCTATAGCCAAGCGCGCTTGGTCGGCCGGACAACCATCGGCGAGGCGAGGCGCGGAAACTTCGGCCGCGCGGCGCGGAATCTCCTGATCCTGGCCACCGTGTTCCCACTCACGGGCGAAGCTATCGGCGCACTGCGGTCACTCGTGACAGGTCGTGATCGTGACGTGGAAGGCTGGGACCGTTATCTCGACGACATCGGCCAGGTAGGCGCGCTGGGAATCCTGAACGACATCTTTGAATCCGTTAAGTACGGCGGAACCCTGAAATGGACCGCCGGTCCGGCGCCGGGGCAGGTGGCCGAGATCGCGGACGCTGCGCTGCGGATTGGAACCGCCAAAGATCCGTTGAAGGCGGCAGCTAACTTCGGCAAGGTCCTGCTCAAGCAGATCCCACTGGCCGGCCAGGTCCGGCGGCGCATTCTGCCGGGCGTGTTCCCGGCCGAACAACCCAAGAAGAAATCCCTCTCCCCTGAGACGCGCCGCCTGATGGCGGGCGCCGGAGGATCGCCATGACCCCCAGCCATATCGCCATCGCCGTCTCGATCCTGGCCCTGATCGGCCAGGGGCTGAACGTCTATCTGTTCCTCCGCATCCGCGTCGCGATCCTGGAGAGCGAACAGAAGACCGAGCGCTGGGTGGACGCCGAGTTTGTGCGGACCAAAACCTGCGAGGCCACTCACGCAGGCGCACTCGCCGCGCGTGAGGCTAGAATCAGCCAACGCTACCCTTAGACATACCGGGAGACCTATCTTTTTGCAGCCTTGACTCGCTGGCTGTCGCTCCGCACACTGAATCTGCCAGCCACGGTGTCACAATGCCATGCCAGGATTCCTGGCCCCGGAAGTCTCCGGCGCCGCCCAGCGCCGGGTGCGCCTTCCCCGCTCGGCCGCCACCCGGCAAGCGATTACCTATTGCCGATTGATCGAGCGGGTACGGCCGGACGAAGTCTGGGGCGGCTGGAAATTTGAGGGCCCCGAATACCGCCCCGGCAGTGTCATCCCCGAATCCGAACTGCCAGCCACGGGCCTTGTGCTCGAATGCGCCGGCGCGGTCGCCGGAGGCTGGGGACACCTTCGCGCGCCGGTCGCGTACATCCTCTGGCGCTACGAAGGCGAGACCGGCGAGTTCCGCGAATTGGCCCGAACGTCATCGGTGGCCCGGGACTGGACCCAGGACCTCGGGCCGATCGCCGCGCGCGAATTGGATCCCCCGCGGCCGTTTCGGATCGACCCAGAGGCGGCGGCCAGGCGGTTAATCCAGGCCATCAACCGCGAGATTCGTCCGCTGGAGTTTGCCGCTCAGGTACTGGTGATTCGGGCGGTGGAGGATCGGCTGGCGATGGGGGCGGCGGGGTGACTCGATCCCGCAACTGGAGCAGTTGAACCCATGGCGGCTCAGTCTCTTTTCTGTTTCTCCAGTGTGCCCTGAAGCTTCGAAACCGCTTGCACCATCTTGTCACGATGCGCGAAGGCGCTGTCGCTGCCGCCGGCGCCTACCGCGAGATTGATCATCCACTGGCGGACGCGAACAACGGTCGCATTCGAAGCGTGCGTCGCCAGGTAAACCGCCAGGATTACGGAGAGGACCAGAGCACATTTCATCGGCGATCAGTGGGGAGGCGCTTCTGGGAAGAGGTCGCCTTCTTCGCTTCAGCCTCTCGCAATTGCCGCACTCGTTGGCGCTGCCCTTCCAGCACTCGGGCATCGAAATCCGTCACTACAGTTTGGCATGCACGGAGCAAGTCCGAGCGGGCCCAAGTCTCGACCGTGTGAAGAGTGATCTTGGGCCCTGCCAGGAGTTGTGAGTAGAAATCGAGCAGCGCTGGATCAGAGGGAGGGTCCACCAGGAGAGCCCGAACAGTGGCTCGCCGAATCACCCCGGATGCTACAGCGCTGATCGCGAGGAGGGGTGGTGCTGGAAACCGTCTCGGCGTCATGGCGGCCAGCACGGTCAAGTCAATGACTTGCTCCTCCGTCACTAGGTCCACATCGGCGAGGTTCCGCAACTCGCGGGCGAGACAACTCGCCAGAGGGCTCTGTACGGGATCGTCGGCGGTAACCGTCAAGGAGACCCTGATCTTATCGATTGGCGGGGCGGGCTGAGGAGCAACCTGCGATAGAACACGAACTGTAGGCCCAAGGAACAAGGCGAAGATCAGCAACCCTTTGGCGGCCTTCTTTCCCCAGCGTGCTTCCGCGCCCTTCGCACCCACGGCCCGAAGCCGGTCCGGGTCCATCTTTGCGAAACCCTTCGGCACTCGCCTTCTCCCACCTTTGCGCCCCAACTTCACGGCTGCCGGATCTTTCCTGGCCATTCAAGAAAAGTATAAGCGCTTATGAAACAAAACGCAAGAATTTTCTTGACAAGCATAACCGCTTATGCCATACTGGGTCTGCAGTCGATCTTCAGAAAGGAGCAACGCTGTGGCAGGCGAGAGAGATTATCTGATCGAGGCCAGGTTGCTGGCCCGCGCCGAAGCCATCCAATTCAGGTCGATCCTTTTGGGCTTCGGCCTGGTGGACCAGTGGATGAAAGCGGTTCGCGACCCGGCGCCGGCGGGGCCTCAGTTTCACTACAACCCGGAAACCCGCCGCGACATCGAGCGTCAAGACCGCGAATGGCTGCGCTCCGCGCGGCCCACGGATTCAGACTGGGGGCTCGCGCACGCGGCCCCCGAAGAAAGGAGCAGGTGAGGTGATGTCTTTAGAACAAGTGCAGTTTCAAGTCAACATCCCGCAGGTGCTGACGCTCGCCTACGACGAGCCGAAGCCCTGCAAGAACGGCAATTCCATGCTGTCGTTCGAGGACGGCCGGGTGATCTTCCTGGAGGAAGCCGAAGCGGCGGAGTTCGCGCACCTGGGCGCCCGCAGGGGAGACGCGGTCGAGTTCGCGCGCCAGGCCGTCATGAACGGCAAGCGCATCGCGAAAACCCAGTGGAGTTTCAGGAAGACGGCCCCCGAACCAGCCCCGGCACAGGCAGCGAAACCGGAAACCGGGGCGGTTCAACGGGCGGTTCCTGAGAGGAACAACGGCCAGTCTATCACGCCGGCACCGTCCAACGGCAACCCCCACGCAGCGCACAAGGGCATCCCCTACTGGGATTCCAAGACGGAACTGCTCCGCTGTTACGCGGATGGCATCGACGTTCTGGTGGCAGCCCGCGAGACCGCGGCTTCTAAAGGCTTGCCGGTCCAGTTCACCGGCGAGGACCTGCGCCAGGTGGCGGCGACGCTCTACATCGACGCTGGCAAGGATCGGAGAACGCCATGGCAGGGCCGGTGAACGGCGGCGCCGGGGTTTCTTACGCAGCCCCGGCGCCTATCCCCATGCTCGAGGATCAGCGGGGAATGGTGCTGTCACCAAGCCAAGTCGACATCTTCGACCAGTGCCCGGCGAAATGGCGCTTCAAGTACGTGGAACGCCTCCCCGACTTCAAGACTTCCAGCCTCTCGGTGGGCATCACCGTACACCGCGCGATCGAGTTCAACCTGCGCCAGAAGATGGAGACACGGCGCGACCTGGCACCCGGGGAAGTGCTAGACGCCGCCGCAGGAATCTGGTGCGAGATGGCGGGTGAGACGATGTTCTCGAGCGACGAGGACCCGGGCGAACTTGGTCAACTCGCCGAGGCCTGTGTCGAGCGCTATATGCTCGACGTCGCGCCCAAGATCCAGCCTCTGGCGATAGAATTGCCGATCGAAGGCGAAATCGCCGGCATTCAGGTCCGGGGCAAGCTCGACATTCTGGACCAGGACGGCACACTCATCGACATCAAGACCGCCACCGACAAGCCCCGCTGGATCACCCAGAGCCAGAAGCTTCAACTGTGCAGCTACGACCTGCTCTGCCCCCAGAGCCGCGGCAAGATCCGCATCGATACGCTGGTCAAGGGGCGCAGCAGGGACCGGGTCGAGAAAGTCCAGGTCGTGCCGCTCGAGGCCCAACTCGGCGTGGCCGACGTGCAGTACACCGAGAACATGTACTCGATGACGCAGGACGCCATCCGGGACGGGATCTACTACCCGCGCCGGGGGCATCAACGCAACCCGCTGTGCAGCCGGCGGATGTGCTGTTATTGGAAGGCCTGCGAAGCCGAGTACGGCGGGGAGGTGGAGCCATGACCGAGGCATGGGCGACGGCGATGGCGCTGGCAATCGCCGCAGTGGTGGTTATCGGCGGCGTCTGGGCCTGGAAGAGGTGGCGGGGGTTGCTCGATCAGCGCCGGCGGACTGGGCCCGAGATGGCCGTCCGCACGCTCCACAGCCTGGGTCGATGGCTGATCGCGGTGGCGGAGGTATTGGACAGCGCCATCGTCTCGTGGCGCGATACCGTCCGCCAACGCCGACTGTTGCTGACCCGGTCGGAGGTCGACCGGGAACTCCGGAAGGGACCGGGTATCCGGAAATCGATGGAGGCCTGGAAGCCATGACCAAACTCGACAAGACCGTGACCCGCGAAACGCGGCAACTCTACTGTGGCCGGCCGCTGGTGGTGGCGCTGGAGCCCGCTGGCTACGTCCAGATCCGGCCCAAAGGCGCCCGCAACGAAGTCTACCGGCTGTCGTTCACGCAGGTGATATTCGAGGCCGCCCGACGGACGGCCGACCACGAGCGGGCCGAACGGGCCCGGGAAAGGAGGCGCACGGCGCGATAACTGACTCTGGTTTGGAATCGAGCCCTGCGGTCGGCGACGGCCGCAGGGTTTTTTATGTTTGGGGCAGGGAACGCGTAGGTGAGGCCGGGAGGCCCTGGGTGACACCTGGATAGCCCCCAATTGCACCACGGGGCTCCCAGCGGCGATTTCCTGGTAGAGTGGCTTCCGAAAAGCCGCCTTTCTGATTCTCCCACCTGGCCCGGCACCCCACCGGGCCCTTTTTCGCACCAATGTCCCGTTACGCAAGAGTAGGCCTGGTGGCGATTACCTCTATGTGATTGATTCCAAGCTCGGGGTGAAGGGTGAATGTCCCGATCTAAACAGTTCGGGACATTGAGGGCGATATGGGTTGGTCTCGAGGGCAGGCCGTCAAGTACCTGACAGAAGAGGAGTTACAGGGCCTCTTCGCTGCGATCAAAGATCCGCGCGACCGGGCCATGTTTATGCTCGGGTTCTGGCGAGGGCTCCGGGCGAGCGAGATCGGGTTGCTGCGGCTCGATAACTGGCGCCCCAAGACCGGGCGGATCTTCGTCCGGAGGCTGAAGGGCAGCATCAGCCAGGATTACCGGGTGACCCCGGAGGAGGAGCGGGCACTCCGCGCCTGGCTGCGCGTGCGCGGTAAGGTCCCGGGTCCGCTCTTCTCCGGCTACCGCTCGCGCGGCCTTGGCCGCCGGCAACTCGACCGGCTCATGAAGCAGTACGGCGCCGCGGCGGGAATCCCCGAGGAGAAACGGCACTGGCACATCCTGAAGCACTCGTGCGGAACATTCCTTCGCGATCACGGCGAAGCGATCGAAATGGTGCAGGATCACTTGGGGCACGCCGCGATCACATCGACGATGGTATACGCACACGCGACTCCGCGCCAGCGCGACGAGCTGGCCGAGCGGCTCTCAGATCTGCGGGTGGCGTAATGTGAAGTACTGTGTGCGTTGCGGCTGGGCATTATACCCGGATATGACGTACTGGGTCGAAATTGAGACAAGAAGTGATTTTGTTTTGGGAACGGTGGGGCCATTGTGCCTGATCTGCTGGCAGAAAGTGGCGGACCGTATGGTGGATCAGTGCCGACCTGCTACGCATGCGCACGCGGATCTGCCGGTTCATCTGCTGTAGCAGGCGCGCCCCCCGCCGCACAAAACCGCACACCTGACTTCCCGCGCCAGGGCCCCGCCATCGCCGCGGCCACCAAACTGAACAGCGAGCGCCGTGTCATGAGCTCAGTGTACCCGGTGTTCGCCCGTAAAAGAAGCGATTTGGGAGGTGGGTAGGTGGGTCGGTTGCCGACTCACCTACTTACTGCTTCTCTTCTTATTCTTCCGTAATAAGGATAGGGGGGCCGACAGCGGAACAGCCGGAACAGGTAATTTCGCCATTTCTTCGCCTTGGATGGCGGCACGCCTGTTCCGTTGTCGTCGTCGGAACAGCGGTGCCGGTGTTTGCGGCATAAGTGGGCCCTTCAAAAAAATAACTTGACACCACCTACCTGGCACGCATAGAATCATTGCGATGGCGCGGCGACCGAAACGAGTATTGGTGGACATGGTAGCCGCGGGCCGCGAAGGTGGGTTTGCTAGAGCGGCCAAACTCACACCCAAACAACGGACCGAGCAGAGCCGGCAGGCTGCGTGCGCACGCTGGAAAGCCTGGCGGAAGGCCAGACGGCAGGAGGCGGCCGCGGCGTGACAGACTACCCGTTATCGGAAGTTGGAGGCCGCTGGTAGATGGCCGCCGCAGCTCCGATGCCTCCAGGTCGAGCCCGCGCGGCTGGAGCGTCGGTGGGCTACGGTCAGTTTCCAAATTCGTACTTCAGCCACCTGTTTTATCGCGTGCCGCTTTTCTCTTGGGCGATCGTGGGCCAGATCCTCTACCGGACCCGCTGGGGCGAGGGTGTTGTAAGCCTACAACAACAGGCTGAATGGTTTCGCCCCGATCAGAAAAAATGGGCGGAGCAACTCGGCATCACTGATCGGGGACTCCGCAACGCCGTCCGGGAGGCGGGCGCGTGCATCGAGGAGCGGCAGGTGGGCCGCTATGTCGAGTATCGGTGCGTCGTTGAACAGTTCATACGCATGCCGGTTCGCGAATCGAGCCGCTCGGGAAATCCCGCGCCGGAGAGGAAAACACCGGGGCAAGGCGCGTCAGTTCCCTGCTCCGCTGATCTGCTCGCCATCTGCCCACTACCAGAATTAGCCCACCTCGAAGCATCGGAGTTGAAAACAAAAGGGAAAACCCCACAACAGCGGAACAGCCGTTCCGCTGTCGAGAGTGCCCGAGGGAAAGCACACCGGAACAGCCGTTCCGCTGTCGAGAGTGCCCGAGGGAAAGCACACCGGAACAGCCGTTCCGCTGTTCGCCCCGGAATCCGCGGCATCGTCGAGCAGTTTACGGCCCGGTTTGGGGTCGGCCCAGGTGACGATGTCCTGATCGAGATCCAGCGCGCCTTGGGTGACGCTTCCGAGGAGCAGTTCGCGGCGGCGGTCGCGGCCAAGGCAGTTAAGGTTCGTTCATATAAATTTCTGGCGCTGATCGCGCATGAGTGTGCCCAGACCGCCGGGGCTTGGCAGCGGCAGCACGGGCCGGTGGAGCCTCGATTGGAGCGACGGGTAGATCCGGCGGTGTGCCCCGGCGTGGGCTCCCGTAGCTGCGGGAAGCCTAAGGCGGCTGACGCGACGATCTGCGATAAGTGCGTCGAGTACAACCGGCACCAGTACGCGAAAGCGGGGTTATATCAGGGGCGCGCACCATGACCCAGACCGATCTCGACGCCTATGACCGTGGCTTCCTCGCCGGCGCGAACCTCCGCGTCGAGGAACTCCGCGCCGCGGAAGCCACGCTGGCGGGCCGGCGGCGCTGGAGCTGTGGGCTGCGCCTGGCCCTGACGGGGGCGTTGCTCTGGGCGAGTGTAACCTCGCTGGCCGCAGTATGGCTGGCCGTGAGGTAGCAAGGAGGATGTGGTGAAACAGGCGGCGAAACGGGCGCGCGTGGCGCCGGATGTGAAGTTTCCCGATCCGTGTCAGGCGCTGGAGGTCTGGGGGCGCGTGTGCGGCGATGTGAAAGTGCTCCAGGAGCAGGCCAGGTATGCGCCCGACGCAGACATGCACGGGCGGCTGCGAGTGATGCAGGAAACGATTGAGCGGATGCGTGGGAACCTGCGCGTGCTTCTGGGGGAGCCATGACCATCCAGGGCGAGTGTGTGCGCATCACCGGCCGCCCCGACGTCGACTGCGTGACCATCACCATCGGCGAGACCTGCGAGATCACGCTGCCGGCGCATGAGGCGAGACTATTCGCGCTGTTGCTGCGCAAGGTGGCCGTTACCGTGCATCGAGAGCATTTGGGCGCGGGTATGACCGCGTTGCCGGTGGCGCCGGCGGAGAGGGTGATGTGAGTTGGTACTGCTTCCACTGCCACGCGGCGATCGCCTTCATTGAGCGGGAGGGAGAGATCAGCCCGACGATGTTCTCTAAGAAACTCCACGTCATCGGCGGTGCGCCGTTGTATTGTTGCCTACGCTGTGGCGCGGTGCAGATGCCTTCGGATACACTGCGCGAGCAGATGCGCGAATGGCTACAGAAACAGCAGGCCGCGGTGAATGGCGCTGTGCTTGTGAGCAAGGATGTGGCGGTGCCCTGATGCCCCTGCGCCCTGAGTCGACCGAGGAGGAACGGCAGGCGACGGTCCTGGCGCTTGCTTGCCTGGCTCTCAACCGGCCGGGCTGGGACTATTTCCTCCGCGCTATCGCCCGGAAACTAGATCCAGGCGTGGCGATGTACGAAGGTTTCAAGCAAGCCAATGAGGATCGCGCGATGCAGTTTTCGGACGGAGGACCCCGTGCCCCTGCGCCCTGATCTCCGCAACCTTCGCGACGCCAACGGCGACCTGGTCTACCGCGGCCGGGCGTGGAAGGCGCGGCGGGAGCGGCTGCTGGAGCGCTGCGGGAACAAGTGCGAGCGGTGCCGGAAGCCGAACCAGAAATGGGTCTGGGTCTGCACATCCCGGCACGGTGACTGTGGGCAGTATTGGACGGAATTTCTCTGCGCGCAGCGTTGGTTTTATTGCCTGTTCGCCGGCGGCGGGAACTTCTGGCTGTCTCCGTACCAGATAATGGAGGGCAAAAACACAGGGGCCCTTCGCCGGATTTGGGTGATTCTCACCATGGCCCACCTCACGCACGACCCGCTCGACAACGACGACGCGGACCTCGCGATGCTCTGCCAGTGGTGCCACCTGAACTACGACAAGGTGCACCACCGGGACACGCGCTGCGAGCGCAAGGACCGAGCGCGGCCGCTGCTGAGGGGGGTGGCATGATGCCGGGCGTCAACCCCATCGATCCGCTCATCACCCGCGCCCTCAAGCGCGCCATCGCGCTGGACGAGGCCGCACTGATCGGCGGCACAAGCTGCCGCGAACTGCTTAAGGGAGAGACGCCGAACGACATACGCAAGGAGATCGAAGAACTACGCCGCCTGCTCGAGCGCATCCAGCCGCGGCGGCGAGGACGGGCGGGATGAAAAACCCAGTCCCCAAACGTGTAGCGAGGATCGAGATTAAAGGAGGATTTGATGGACCTTACCCGAGCAACTGAATTGACGCCGGAAGTCGAGGCCGCGATCAAAGAGGCCTTCGAGTACCAGAGGTGGAACAACGATCAGCAGATACGGGGGACATTGATCCGAAAAACGCTGGGCGATGCCGTGAAAGTCATCGTCCAGAATGTTCCCCCCGGCCCGGACCGCACGGTCGGCATCCGCAAGATCCTCGAGGCGCGCATGGACTGCAACTCCGCCATCACGCACGGGGGCAAGTATTGATGCAGCGTAGCATCCTCGAGCCCCTGGTCCGCAAGATGCTCGACGAGGAGGTGGCCGGCTACGAGAACTACCCCTGGAAACAGGAGGGCGCTTCGCGCGTGGCCCGGCGGATCGTCGAGGCTATCGAGCAAGCGGTGGACCAGGCTGAGAGTGTGGGGGAGCCGAGTGGTGAGTAGACCCTTGCCGGCGAACCTGGACCCCGACCCCGACACTTATCTGCCCGACAAGCGGGCGGCGCGTGAGGTGCCGCCACTCTACCTCAGCCCGGCCGAGCGCCAGCGGTGGCGAACGGGTGGCGCCGAGCAAACCTCGGCGCGCAATTATACTTGCGTGCGAATGCCGTTGCCCACACCCGACGCCCGCCGGGGTAGGAACCCTCAGAGGTATGTCGTGGCCTGGCGCGACCAGTGGGGCGACTCGGGCCAGAGTCCGTACATGACGCGCCAGCAGGCGGAGACGCTTGGTCGCTGGTTCGAGCGCCCGGGATGCTGGGCGGCGCTTATCGACCGCAAGGACTGCCGCATTTTGAAGGAGTATGGCACGCGGTTCGCGGACCTATTGGCCGCCAGGGAGCGTCAGGCGGCGTTGCAGGTGGTTGGGGCCCATCGCAAGTCGCCGGAGCGGGAGAGGCAACTCGAGTTGCCGCTGGTGATGGCGGCGGGAGGGAGCGGGTGAATAAGAACGTGAATGAGGCGAGGGCGATGGGCGGCGACCACGACAACCCCTTCGCCGCGCCTGCCACCGTGGGCTGGCGGCGATGCGGAGCAACCGCTATCTGCTGCACGAATTCGCCATGGCCACCAACGGTCGCGCGAGGGGGGCGGGGGCGTGAGTATACCTCTCTGCATTGATCTGTACTGCGGCCTCGGAGGCTGGGCTCATGGGTTTCTCGCGGAGGGCTACTGGGTTGTGGGCTTCGACATTGAGCGGCGTCCCTATCCCGGTTTGCTCGTGCTTCAGGACGTACTCACGCTGCACGGGTCGCAGTTCCGGGACGCTGCGGTGATCGTGGCCAGCCCGCCATGCCAGAACTACTCCTACATGGCGATGCCGTGGCAGCGGGCAAAAGCGATAGCGGCGGAGATCCGGGTCGACGGCACGGGCGCGAAACTGCGCAACCTGAACGCCCTCTTCGACGCCTGCTTCCGCATCCAACGGGAAGCCAGTGCAGCGGCGGGACATCACATCCCGATGGTGGTCGAGAACGTCAAAGGGGCACAGCCGTGGGTCGGGCGGGCCGCTTGGCATTATGGCAGCTACTACCTGTGGGGCGATGTGCCGGCGTTGATGCCGGTTGTCATGCGGGCTCAGAAATTCAACCCAGACGGGACAGGCCACCCGCAGGGGTCGTGGTTTAAGGTGGCTGATTCCGTCAACCGCAGATCTGGGCGGAAAGTGCCCATGAACGTTCACGAGCACGAGAAGACCGGCAAGCCGGGGAGGTCGTTCCAATCGGTTGCTGTCGATCACACGAAAAACAACGGTGGCTCGTGGTTCGCCGTCGGCTCGCCGGGACAGAAGGAACTGGGGCACAACCCAGTGCATGACGGCCTGAAGAACGGCAACGACTGGTTCGGCTCAGGCGAGAACTGCTCTCTTCAGCACTCCCGCAAGGCCGCCTCCGCGCTCATCGCCAAGATACCGTTCCCGCTGGCGCAGCATATTGCCAGAATCTGTCACCCGGGCCAAAAGGAAAAAAGGGCCGGTCGGGAAGAAACCGTTGGTTTTGTCCCCGCCAGTTGCAGCCGCTAACGATCTCAGTGGGAGAATCGCGCCGCCCTCGGCGGCGGGAAAGGAGAGCATATGGCTGACCAACAGGGCCAGATCGTACGAGTTCATGGTCCTTATGAAGACGCGATTATCGCCGCGTGTAGTCTGGCCGAGAAGATCGTCGATGGTCAAGACGCCGACACGCGCAAGCACATATGGACTCGGCATCTGGAGCTAACCGGGCCCTTGCACGATCTGGCGATGACGGCCATGACCAACTTCGAGAAGTTCTTTCTACCGAAATGAACGGGTTTGTCCCGCGAGTGGAACCCCGGACGCGGCCGGTTTCCATGCAGCCGGTCGCGCCCTGGAGTTCCGATGGGAGAATCGCGCCGCCCGATGCGGTGGGAAAGGAGAAGGAGGCGGATGGCAGCAACAAAGACCAAAGCGAAGACGAAGCTCAAGACACGAACCGCCGCGGCAGGGGCGGCTCAGCAGGTCGCTGAGACACCCAAGCCGGCCAGGCGGAAACGATAATCTGGCAACCGCGCGGCGCCGACGATCTCGGGGGAGGTGGCGGTGCCGCGCGCTCTAACGGGAGGATGGCATGTTCGACTGGCTGATCGCGGCGGCGATCGCGGTCGTGGTCCTGGTAGTCTTCACCCTCCTCGTGAATGACTACCAAGGCCGCAAGCGAGGCCAGGAGGAGCGGAAAGCTCTGAAGCGCGCGGTGCATCGTCTCCAGAAGGAGGGCGATAAACGGCCATGAGACGAACGAAAGTAGTGGCAATCTCAGTGGTCTTGCTGTTGCTGTGTTTCCTGGCAGGCGCGGTCGTATATCTCGCCGCGCAGTCTGGCTTCGGACAGGCGTACGTGTGGGTCTGGACCGGGTCCACCTGGCGGCATAGACCACTCACCGGCAGTGCGGTAACGATCACCCCGACCGGCGTGGAGATCAACGCCGCGCCAAGCAAGGAATACCGCTTCAACGCCGGGTTCTGGACTGTGCAGATCGCCGGCACAAACCAGGTCGAGGTCAACCTGGATTCGACCTACGTCCTCTATCGCGTCATTCCCCCGGCCCTGCCCGGACCATGCTCCATCGGGGGCGCGGCCTTGGGGCAGGGCCTCCTGGCGGTCGGCGCGGATGGCTACGCCTATTTCTGCATCCCGGCGGCTTCGGAAACGGGTGCCCAGAGCACGTACATATGGGCGCGGACACCATTGGAAACAACGTGGTGATCGCGGACTACGACAGGTAGCCCTGGCGGTCTCGTTCAGACGGGCTGAGGAGCACGATCAGCCCGACGATCAGGAGGCCTAGCCCCAACCACCGCAGGACCTGTCCGATACCGGACGCCTCGCTCCGCGCGGCCCGCAGGTCCTCGCGCATGTGGCAGTCCTGCCGGGCACAGACCAGCGCCAGCTTCGCTGTAGATGCTGGTAGGACTCCTATACTCCCATCCATACCTCCATTCTGAGGCGTAAGTCTCTCAGGATCAATAGGTTCAAGCCAATCAGGCCTTGCATTGCGATAGACTGAGTTCACTGGCGATATAGGGCAGGGGGAACTCTCTGGCCGGACGATCGCCAGCCGGGAAGAAGGCGCGCGGAAAGGGCCGTAGGCTTGCACCTCCGACCTTAGCGCCCCGCCGCCGTCCTCCCGTCAAGCCGGCCAGAAAACCCCCTTCGCGCCGGATCAACACCGGCGCGTCCCGGCGTCCCGCGCCTCCAAGCCCGCCCAAAACGGGCGCCTCCCTCCGCCGCGAGGCGCGCCGCCAGCGCGCCGCAGGAGGGATACTGTCGGGAACGACAGTATCCAGCCTGGCCCGCCAGGAAGGCCTGAGCCGCTCCCACCTCAGCCGTGAAATCAACTCGCCCGAGACGCGCCTGCTTATGGCCGACCTGCTGGCCAGGCATCGTGAGCGGATCGAAAAGCTCGTTGGTAAGGGTCTAACCCGTATCGGACAAGCCCTCGATGCCCATGCCGCCGAGATCGTAGTAGCGTCCCAAGAACAAACCAAAACCAAGAGCGGCACCAAACAGACGCGCGAATACAAATCCGTGCGCGCCGGCGTGGACCACTACGCTCGCATGACAGGTGTGAAGCGGCTGCTGGAAACCATCGAGGCCGCCCGCTCCCAGGATGATCGGCCGCAGGGCCAGACCATCACCTTCGAGATGTTTCTGACGCTACTCAAGCAGGCGTCCTGATGGACATCGTCGCGCGCAACCGGCTGATCGAAGAGAATATCGAGGGCGTGCGCGCCATCGCTGCGCGTTTGGCGCGCCGCCTGCCCCCATCGTTCGACCGCGAGGACCTAGTGCAGCAGGGTTGCCTCGGGCTCATCGACGCCGCCAACTGCTACGACGGCAGGCCCGGCGTGACGTTCTTCGCGTTCGCCCGCCGGCGCGCGAAGGGCTCCATGCTCGATTACATCCGCCGCCGGCACTGGAAGAATGCGACCCTCGGAGGCCTTGAATTGCTGCAACACGAAGCCGCGCCAGATCATACTGAGGACCGCGTCCAGCGGGTCCAGGAGGCTGCCGAGGTCAACCGCGCGCTGCGCCGACTGCCCGACCGGGAACTGGTGATCATCCAGGGCTTCTATGGCCACGGGCAGACCAACCAGGACATCGGCCCGGGGCTGAGCATCAAAGGGAGCCGGGTGGGCCAGATCCATCGCCAGGCGCTCGAGCGTCTGCGTCGGAATCTCGGCGGCCTACGCAGAGTGGCATGAGGAACGCCGACAGGCTGCGCCTGCACGAGTTACACCAGGGCTGGCAGGATCACGCCGCCTGGTGCGCGCAGTGCCTCACGATTCCGGAACGCAGTGGGCGCGTGGTGCAGTTGGAGCCTTGGCCGGCGCACCGGCGCCTGGCCCACGCCATCAAGAAGCAGCGCGCGCGCGGGCGGCCTGCGCGGATCGTGTATCTGAAACCCCGCCGGGTTAGCGTGAGTGTGGGCTGCTGCGCCGAGCTTTTTCAATCGGTGCCGTTCCTGACCGGCCAGCACGGCTTCATTGTCAGTTACCAGAAGGATTCGGCCGAGGAGATTTTCAGCTACATCACCCACTTTCAGAACTCGTACCAGCCATATAGGGGACTGATCGGCCTTCCGCGGCTCAAGCGCAAGCCTAAGGACGCCGACCAGACCTCGGAAAACCGCCGGCGGATCGACTGGGACAATGGCTCCTACATCCGCGTCGCCACCGCCAAGAACGTCAAGACCGGCCGGTCGTTCGACGTTCGGCACGTCTTGCTCGACGAGTTCGCGTTCTACGACAACGCCGCCAAGCTCATGACCTCGATTCTCCCGTCCGTTCCGGACGACGCGGGGACTACCGTCATTGTCGCCTCGACCGCCAACGGAGTCGGCGGCCCGTTCTGGGACCTGTGCCAGAAGGCGCAGGACGCCGCCCAGCCGAGCGACTGGGTCTTTCTGTTCTTTGGATGGTGGGAGCACCCGGGGTATTCCAGAGTGTTGGATGTGCCGGCCGCGGAGTTCCAAGGCACACTCAGTCGCAATCATCCCCTCTATGGCGACGAGTTCGCCGAGCGGCAGAACTACAATCTCACTCTCGAGCAACTTAATTGGCGGCGCTGGACCATCGCCGATACCTGCGAGTGGTCGCTCGACCGCTTCCGGCAGGAGTATCCCGGCAACGCCGAGGAAGCCTTCCAGGCCAGCGGCCGGCCGCGCTTCAGCCACCGCTTGCTAAACCGTATGCCGGTGATCCGCGAGGCCGTGACCGGCGAACTCGAGATCGAACACGTCGGGGTACGGCGGCGCGTGGTATTCCGCGCGGGCGAGGAGGGCTGCGGCAGTATGGTGATGTACCGGCGACCGGATCCCGAGGGCGAGTACGTGATCGGAGCCGACCCCTCCGAGGGCAAGGATGTGAAATCCGGCGAGCCTGGCAACCAGGACCCGGACTACTCCGTCGCCGCGGTGTTCGACGCGCGCACCGGCGAGCAGGTCGCCAAGATTCGCGCCAGGATACAACCCGCCGTGTTTGGCGAGACCCTGTACGCCCTCGGCTGGTTCTACAACTGGGCCTACGTCGTGCCGGAAGCCAAGGGCGCGGGTCTCGGCACCATCGAGAAGCTCCTGGAAATGCAATACCCGCTCGACAGACTCTACAAACGCCAGCCGGAGGCGGATGTGGCGGGTTCAACGCAGTTGCAGTTCTATGGGTACGAGACCACCAACGTCAACCGGCCGCAACTGGTGAGCGCGCTGGACAACGCGCTGACCGACGGCTCGATCATCCTGCGCGGTCCGAACACAGTCCAGGAGTGCCGGACTTTCGTGATCAAGTCGAGCGGCAAGGCCGAACATGCCGAGGGGTGCCACGACGATGAGGTTATCGCCGTCGCCCTCGCGGTAATCGGCCTCCGGAGCATGCCGCGGCGCAAGCCGAAATTGCCTGCCGAAGCCCGTGGTGGTGTAACGAAGTGGGGCCGGCGGCGATTGGTGGATGAGGATTGAGTGGGCACATCCGTCAACCGTGGCGTCGCCGTCGCCAACGCCTCACCCAGTTGCGTGTACTGCCACGGGGAGGGCGCGCGGCGCCGCCTCGGGACCTGCCGGTGTGTGTTGCGGGAGGTCTTCCGGATATGTTTGGAGCAGTACCGCTACTCGGTGGAAAATGGCCTCGCGCTGAACCGCTGCTGTGTCACTGAGATCAGCCGCGGTGGCAAGATTCTGACCGGTTTGCCGCACGCCGAATACGTGGCGGACTTCGAGCTGGCGGTCTATCGGGCCCTGAGTCCGGCGAGGCGGAAGTTGTTCGATCTGCGTTTCGCCCAAGGCCGGACTTACAGGGATTGTCTGGGGGATCTGGGCCTGAGGAGAGGCGAGTTCTTCCACCAGACCTACACGGTGATGGAGTTGGTCGGCACCGAATGCCTGAAGGGCCTGTATCCTCTCGACGAGTATTTCGGCGCGCGCCGGGTGGTGATGGGGCAACTCAATGATTCGGCTCCTTCAACTCTTCAGAGCCACAGATGCCACCGGCCAGCCTTCATGCCGGCAGCCTGATATGAAACTGAAACTCCCCAGAAATTACCGCGACGTCGTCGACGAATTGGGCGCCGTGCAGGATAAGTTGGGCGACCTCGCTCTCATGGTTAAAGCCCTGGTCGAACGCGAGAAGGAACTTCGCAGCCAGGTGCTGAGCTGGTGCGAGAAACTCCCCGCCGACGAAGACACGGGCCTGGAAGGATCGCGGTATGCGCTGGCGATCAGCCCGCGGCGAACCGAGCGCACAATTACCTCGATGGCTAGGCTCCTGAAGCGACTGGGGCTGCGCCTCTTTCTGAAGGGTTGCAGCATCCCGCTCAAGTACATCGACGAGCACCTCGCGGCGCTCGATCAGAAGGGCCTCATCAGCGAGGCCCGGACCGGAGCCCGCGTCATCACCACGTTGCCGAGAATGGCGGCAGCGAAAAGGGCCGCGTAGATGCAACTCGCCCTCCCAGCCAACGAACTGAAGCGGCTCAGCGGCCGCATCGAAGAGGACTACAACCTCGCCCTAATCGACCACCAGACCCGCGTCGAGCGCTTTCGCGGCTATTACCAGCGCTGGCGCAACCGCGTGAATCCACCGCCCGCCGGCGAAGAGGACAAGCCCAATTTCTCGGTTCCGTTGATTCAGTGGAACGTGGCAAGTAAGTGGGCCGACGACTTAGGTAAACTGCTCGGGCCAGACGCCGAGATCGCCGCCAAGCCCACCGGGCCCGCGGATCAGAGACTCACGCACAAGATCGGCCGGTGGATGACCTGGCGCGTGTTCCAAGCCATGCGCCTGGTCAATCCCTTCGCCGTCTTCACCTTCCGCGAGACGCTGTTCGGCCGGGCGCACGCCTACTCTCCCTGGGTGCGCGACAGTTACCCTATCCTCGACCCGGAGACGGGCGGCGTGGTCGAGCGCATGGCCTACGAAGGGCCAGGATTTTTTCCCCAGTGGCCCGACGACATAATTGTGCCGGCCGAGGACGCGGAAACGATTCACGACTTCAGTTTCGTGATCCGGCGCTACCGGGTGCGGCCCGACGATTTGCTGCGGGGGGAGGCTCAGGGTCTCTACCAGGGGATAGAGCAGGACTTCGACAGGATCTACCACGCGGCCGAGTTGGGCCAGAAGCGCGAGGCGCGGGGCGAGGAGATCAAGGCCGAAAAGGACCTTTCGGAAGGCGTCGAGTACCAGGGCGCCCAATCCGGCCGCGGCGAACTCCAGGTCCTGGAATGGTACGGGGGCTGGCGCAGGCTGCGCCGGCCGAAGAAGGACGCCCGCGAAGACAACCTGCAGGAGCGGCAGCGCTTCGAGTCGGAGTTGGTACTGTGCGTACTCCCGGAACTCAACTACCGCGTGGTGGGGGTCCAGGACCTGCTCGATCTCTACCCGACGAAGCGCCGGCGGCGCCCCTTCGTCGAGGCCTCGCTGATGAAGGACGGTTCCTACTGGTCGCCTGGGTTCGGAGAGATCCTGGAGTCCATCGAGGACGAAACCACGGTGAATCATCGCCTGTTCACCGAGGCGGGGCAACTCGCCGTCGGACCGTTGGTCCTCTACAAACCTAGCGCCGGCTTCAACCCGGACGCTTTCACCTACGCCCCGCAGACCGCCATCGCCACCGAAGACCCGAGCGGCGTGAATGTGGTTCGGATGCAGGCCGATCTCCAGTACCCTATCGTCAAGGAGCAGGGTCTGGTCAGTTACGCCGAGCGCGTCACGGGCCGTACCGACTTCGCCATGGGCCGGTCGAGCGACCGCCCGAACGCGCCCAAGACGGCCAGGGCGACGCTCGCGCTGCTGGAGCAAGGCAACATTCGAGCCAATCTGGACGCTCTGGTACTGCGCGAGGACATGGCACAGATTCTCGGCCATTTCTGGGAGCTCGAGCAGCAGTTCCCCATCACCCAGCGCACTTTCTTCCGTGTCACCGAGGAGGAAGCCGGCGGACTGTTCGACATCTCCAAGGGCGGCGCCTACATGGAGCCCGACGAGATGGGCGGCCGCTACGACTTCGATCTGAAGTTTGCCAGCTCGGTGTGGGGCCGGGAGGCCGAGCGGGAGCGGAGTTTACAGCTTTATGGCCTGGACCTACAAAATCCCCTGATAGGCCAGAATCCCCGGGCGCTCTGGATGATTACCCAGCGCATCCACAAGGCCATGGGCGACGACAATTTCGCCGACCTGGTGCCGGAGCCGCCCGATCTGGGACGTCCGCGATCGCCGCGCGAGGAGTGGACGCTGGCTCTCCAGGGCGAGGAGATCATGGTGCATCCCGACGATCACGACGAGCTCCACGTCCGCCAGCACATCGGCCAAGTCCAAGAAGAGACCGCCGCCGGCGCGCGGCCGGACGCCAGCGCGGCGCGGGCCATGCTCGAGCACATCCAGGCGCACCGGGCGCAGGAAGCCCAGAAGCGGCTGATGCAGGCCCTCGCAAATCAGCTCGTGAACACCATGGCCTCGAACGCCGCGACCGGCCAGGGGTTGCAGATCGGCGGCACGCCCATGAACCTGCAACGTCTGCAGGGCCTGATCTCGGAGTTGACCGGACAAGGCAACGGGGGTCAGCCGGGAGCGCCGGGCGCGCCGCCCACTGGCGCCGACCAAGAGAATTTGCCGCCCGTAGCGGCCTAAAGGAGTCGAGATGCGAATCTTACAACGCGCCGCGCTGGGGATAAGCCCTTGATGCGGGAGCACCCAGTCGAGATGTCCCAGACAGCGGCCGGCGCGTCCAGGCTCACTTTGCGCGACCTTCCGAAGCTGCACTCGACCGGCCGCATGAAGCAGGCCCCACCTGCGCCGCGCGCCTCGGTACGATTTCGTGGCCCACGCCGGACCTTGCTCGACGAGGTCCGGGCGTTGCCTGAAGAGAAGTGGCGGCGCGAGGGGGTGGACTTGAAGCCGGATTTCGTCCGCTTCGTCGAGGATCGCTGGGACGAAGAGCACGCCAGACCGAGATTCCGCTGGGGAACCTGGATCGAGGCCTGGGCGGATTTCATGAGGGAGCGTAAAAATGCCTTGGAAACCATCGGACGCGCGCCGTAAGACCAAGCAGGCCTCGACACCCAAGAAGCAATCACTCTGGGCGGAGGTGGCCAACCGCCTGCTCGGCCACGGCGCCAGCGAAGGGAGCGCCATCCGCCAGGCCAACGCCGTGGTGGGCGGGACGGCGAAGCGGCGCAAATGATGAAGCAGAAACCCGATTCTGGCGATCTCGAGGAACTCCAGGACGCCATCCGCTCGCGGGGCTATGGCCAAATCCGCGAACATATCGGTCGGGTGATCGAAGCCAGCATGCGCGAATTGGTAAAGCGCTCGGATGCTCACAGGACCGCGCAGTTGCGGGGGCAGATCGAGGGACTTCAGACGGCGCTTGATATACCGGCGGAGTTGCTCCGGCAGATCAAAGCGGAGATCGCGCGACTGAAGCCGAACCCATGAACCTGGTCCTCGCCGTTCGCTGCCATTACTGCTCCCATCCCCGGCATCCCATGGAGGTCCTCCGGCTGACCGGCGGCCCGATCATGTGCTGGCAGTGCTTCCAATGGCACCAGCAGGCGATGCGGATGTTGGCCGGCCAGCCGCCGCGCGGCTGCCAGGAGTGCGGGGTGACCTTCCGCGGATTGGAGCAACGCGTCGCGGGTGGCGATGTACGGATGTACTTGCACGCCAAGGACGGGATCTATCAGGTCCTGTGCCGGGCCTGCTCAGACAATTACGTGCCGAAGCGCGTTGACCTCTACGCAGGCACCGCTTTCGGACACGCCCGGAAGCTGACCGCATGAGACGGTCGCATCAAGGGAAAGCCAATCCATGAGCACGACTGTTGTAGAACCGAAAGCGGTTGTCGAGACCCTCCCACCGCCGCCGTTCGAGGGCGACGACGTAAAACCGCCCGCCAAGTCCGCCGAGAAACCCAAGGACAAGGACGACCCCGGCGAACTGCGCAGGCGGCTGGAGGCTTCCGAGCAGCGCATTCGGGAACTTTCCGACTCCGAGCGTTACTGGGCCGAGCAGGCCCGGGGGCGCGGCACGGTAACGGAGGAACCCGACGAAGATGAGCCGGCACCGGTCGACGAGGAGCCTGAAGAGACCCCCGACGAGTTTCTCGATCGGTTATCGAAGGAAGGCAAGGGCGCCATCGTCAAGGCGGTCGCCAAACTGGGTTACCTCCGCAAGGAGGATGTGGCGAAAGTAGCCGCCGAGGTAGCCCGCGGCATCGTCTCCAACGAGCGCGGCAAACTCACCGCGGACGCCAAGTTAGTCAGCCAGTACCCGGAGTTGCGCGACGAGAAATCCGAACTCTTCCAGACCACGGCGGGGATCTACCGGGAACTGATCGCGGACAATCCGGAGTTGAAGACATCCCCCGGCACGCTGTTCATGGCGGCGCGTGCCGCTAAGGCCGAACTGGCGGCGAAACCTAAGCCTGCCCGTGGCGGCAACGACGACGAACCCCGCGACTACCGCGAGGACCGCGAGGAGGACAGCCGCCGGCGCCGGATCGACGCCCAACAAGGCGACACCGGACGCGGCCGCTCGACGCCCTACGAGGGCGACGACGACCCGATTGGCCCGGCCCAGCGCGATGTCCTGGACCTGTTCGCCAAGGCAGGCGTGGACGAAAAGAGTTACCGCGACCAGCGAAGCAGGGATCGGAGGCGGCGCTAATGGCGGCCAAGACCAAGAAGATCATATCGCCCGGCGTCGGGCCATCCAAGGTGCACCGCGATCCGCAGGCGGCCGATCCCTACAAGCACCTGCGCGGCTTGCATATCGGCGGCGTGCCCATCGCCGACATTTCCGAGGACCTGGTGGCGCGGTTGAGTTACGACCACACCGACGAAGCGATCGCCGAGCGCAACGCCGGGAAGGCCGCAAGCGCGGCGCACGTGCGCGGCGCGGCGGGCGATCGCGCGGCTGTGACGGCGAGAGATTTCGACCTGTCGGTAGAAGAGCGGCGCGAGTTCCGCGAAAGCGGGATCGAGCCCTGGGAAGCGCCGGACCCCATGAAGGAACTGGCCGAGAAGCACGTTGGGCCAGGCATGGTGGCCAAGTTTCTCTCCCCCATGCAGATCGACAAGCGCGGCCTGCGGGGGTACGAAATTGTCAAGGATTCAGGCGGCCAGCCCATAGCGGTGGGCCGCATGATGCTCGGGCAGATGCCCGAGGCCAAGGCGCGGGCGCGCCGCGAACACTACCGGAAACTCGGTGACGCGCGCCTGGCTGCCATCAAGGAAGAAAACCAGGAGCGGCAGCGCGAATTAGTGGGCGACTGAGCCCCTTGAGCGCTGGCCGGCCGCACTCTCGAGCCGGCTGAAGTCTCCACTCAACGCGAGAGCGGCAAACTTGCGGCCGGGCTGTGCCCGGCCAGGAGTGGAGAACTATGGCCAACCGAGACAACCCGCACGGGCTCGCGCCCTTGATGCGGACCCTGAGCGGGGGCTGCCCGAGCGTCCGGGAGTACACCAAGGACGTCCTACAGGCTACCGCCATCTTCATCAACGACGTCGTCAACCGCGAGGCGGACGGCAACATCGCCCCCGGCGGGACCCCCAACACCACGACCTTTCAAGGGGTGGCGCTCAACTACGGGGCCCCCTACACACTCAGCACCCACCTGGTGATGGACTCCCCCAAGGCGCTCTACGAAGCCCAAGACAACGCCGACACCGACGGTTTCGCCGAAGCTGACATGGGGCTCGGGTGCGACCTGGAGTTCAACGCCGGCAGCGCGTTGAGCCAGATCAGCGGGCACGAGATCGACGAGTCCGCGGCGGCCCACACGACTGCCGACCTGGACGTCAAGCTGCTGCGGCTGCTCGAGGTTGGCGACAACGCCTACGGCGCTCACTGCCGCGTCGAGATCATTTTCAACCAGCACCGGCTGAATCCGGGTTTGGCGGGCGTATAGCGCCGGCCAGGAGCGAAAACAATGGCAAACCGAGACAACCCGCACGGGCTCGCGCCCTTGATGCGGACCCTGAGCGGGGGCTGCCCGAGCGTCCGGGAGTACACCAAGGACGCCAGCGAGGCCACCGCGCTTTTCATCAACGACGTCGTCTCACGCGAGGACGACGGCAACTTGGCGGACGGCGGCACGCCGGGGACCACGACCTATCAGGGCGTGAACCTGGTCTACGGCGCTCCGGCCACACTGACCAAACACCTGGTGATGGACTCGCCGGACGCGCTGTTTGAAGCCCAAGACAACGACGACACCGACGGCTTCGCCGAGGCCGACATGGGCCTCAACTGCAACCTGATCTTTGGCGCTGGTAGCGCGGTTACGCTCATCAGCGGCCACGAACTCGACGAGTCGGAAATCGCCACCACGAACTCGTACGACGTCCACCTGCTGCGCAAACTCGACGTTCCCGACAACGCGTACGGAGAGCATGTGCGCGTGGAAGTGGTTTTCAACAAACACCGGCTGAACCCCGGTATGGCGGGCGTCTAACGGCGCCGGGAAATTTGATCCGAGGAGGATAACAATGATCGTAAGAGGAGCATTCCGAGACTTCTTCCTGGAGTCGATGCTGCCGGCGCTGGAGCTGACCATCTGGAACCGCTACAAGCGGCGGCCGCAGCAGTGGTCGCGGCTGTTCGACCAGGACACCGTCAAGAACGGCGGGATCTACCAGACGTCGCAGTTGAGCGGCGTGGGGTTGTTCCGGACCATCAGCGAGGGCGCGGACGTCGACTTCGACACGCCCGTTCAAGGGTTCGACAAGACCTACAAGCCCACCCGCAAGGGCCTGGGCATCCAGGTCTCCCAGGACACCGTCGAAGACGACCAGCGGGCCCGCCTGGTGCCGAAAACCGCCCAGATGCTGGCCGACAGTTGCGCCGAATCGATCGAGATTCAGGTGGCCAGTGTAATCAACAACGGCTTCAGCGCTGGGGCCTATGCCGGTCCCGACGGGGAGGCGCTGTTCTCGGCGTCGCATCCGCTGGTGAAAGCCGGCGGCGTGCAGAACAACCTGCTCGGCGTGCCGGCGGATTTCGACAACGAGAGCCTGGCTCTCGCTTTGACCGACTACGAAACCATGGTCAACGCCGAAGGCAAGAAGATGCTCTTGCCGACGCCGCTGGTGGTGGGCGCGCCGGCCAACCGCTGGGCCTTCGCCGAGGTGATCGAGTCGAAGATGCGCTCGGACACCGCCAACAACGCCACTAACCCTCTGGCTTATGCCGAGGGTGGGATGCCGGACTGGTTCATCTACGCCTACCTGGCCGACCCGGACAGTTGGTTCTTGATCGCCCCTCCGGGCGACTCGGGGCTGCTGGTGGTGTGGCGGCGCAAGCCCTACACGCGGCACGGATTCGAGGATAAATCGGAGACCGGCTGGACGGCCATGCGCTACAAGATGGACGTCGGTTTCCACGACTTCTACGGCGCGTACGCAGTTGCGGGGGCCTAGAGGCCGCCCGCGTGTTTCGCGGGCCGGTTTGCCGGCCCGCGCATTTGCTGAGGCAGGCGGGCGCCAGTCGCCCGCCCCAAGAAATCAAGGAGAAATCGCATGAGTATAACGCAATTCGATGTAGTACAAGCCAACGCCTTCCTGGGGACCGACATCCAAGGCCAGGGCAAAAGTTATTACGTCAACCCGTACTACGGGACCGGCTCAAGCGGTCGCAGCCCGCGCACCGCGATCAAGACGCTGGCCGGAGCCCTGGCCAAATGCACCACCAATCGCAACGACACAGTTCACCTGCTGGCGGGGCACGCTGACCTCGACTACACGACGGACTTCCAGCCGGCCACGTTGGATTGGAACTTGAATCTGACACACCTGATCGGAATTCCCCGCGGCGTCAACATCTGTCCCCGGGCGCGCGTCGCGTTCCTGTCGAGCTACGACGCGGCCAGCAACCTGTTCACCGTTTCGGGCAACGCTTGCGTCTTCAGGAATCTTCTGTTCTTCGCCGGCGTGGCGGGCACCCTGCCCACCGGCTGTTTGAAGGTCAGCGGGGAGCGGAATCTCTTCGAAAACTGCCACATCGCCGGCATCGGCCACGACAACAACGACATCGCCAACGCCTACAGCTTGTACCTGAGCGGCAGCGAGAACGTCTTCCGCAACTGCGTCATCGGCCTCGACACGATCTCCCGCGGCACGGCGGACAACGCGGAGGTGGTCCTGGCGGGCGGGGCCCGCAATCAGTTCATCGATTGCCTGTTCGTGACCTTCGCCGGGGCGAACACGCACCAATTCGTCAAACGTGCTTTGTCGGGGAGCGACCGCTTCACGCTGTTCAAACGCTGCCATTTCACCAATTTCGATTGGACCGCCGGCGGCGGCGTCACGATGCTGGAAGTCATGGACGTGACCCCCTCGGGTTCTCCGGGCGGCTTCATCGACCTGATCGACTGCTCGTTCGCTGGGGCCGCGGCCTGGGAGGCCTCCTCGGGGGCGTCCGGGATCGTGCGCGCGAACACCTCCGCGGCGGCAGCGGCCAGCGCCACCAGCGGCGGGCGAGCCCTGGCCGTCACCGGGGCGTAGCGGTGTCTGAACCTGGCCGGGATGCTGCCGCCGCTCTCGTCACAGGCTCCTCCGGCGAGCGCGATTTATATCCGGCGAAACCTGGCAGAGAGGTAGGGAGTCGTGTCGGTCAGCGTTGAGGAAGTAGATATCGGACAGTACAACAGTGGTAGCACGCGGTCCTGGACCGTAGCCGCGGCACAGGTCGGCGACTACATCTTAGTTCTGATCGCGGACGAGGCCGGCGTCGGCGTGACCAGCGTTGCAGACAATAAAGGCAATAGTTACTCGCAGTTGCAGGGCTACGACGACGACTTAGGATGCTCTGCCCACTACTGCGTCGTTGGCACCACGGCCTCTACCGTTGTGACTGTTACGTATGTCGGGTCGACGATCAACTTTTATAGTTGCCTCCTGGTTCGCGGAGCTGCGGCGATCGACGACAGCGCCAAGGCTACGGGCTCAGCGGTAGACGACATCAAGGTCACGCTGACGACGACCCAGAGTGATGTGCTGTTGGCGGGCGTCTACGTGGGGGGTCGCGATCCCGCGGCGCAGAACGGGTTCACCACCTTGCACGACTCCGCGTACAACATCTTCTCCCTGGCGGAGTACGATTTGACGAACACCGCTGGCACTAACGACGTTGGCGTCACGTATGAGTTTCAGGCCGCCGCCCGGTTTGTGGGCGTGGCGATCCGTGGGCCGGCTGCGGGCGGCAAGCCTTGGTACGCCTACGCACAGCAGTAAGTGGAGGTAAGACATGGCTGATCTCTGGATCGATGTGGATACCGCCGTCATCGTGCCGGTGAACCTGCTGCCGCTGTTGGACGACACCGACTTCAAGAGCATCGAGACCGCCGTGCTATACAACGCCGCGGGCCTGGCGCTCACCTGGAATTTCGTTACTTGCGCGGGGGTGGTCACGGGCGTGGCGGTCACGCCCACTACTGGCGGCGTTTACGATTGGTCTGAACCCGTTGCCGACAAGGGCATGTACGCGATCGAGATCCCCGCAAGCGGCGGAGCCAGCGCCAACAACGACACCGAGGGGGTCGGGTGGTTCACGGGTGTGGCGACGGGTGTACTTCCCTGGCGCGGGCCGACCATCGGTTTCCGGCGCGCCGCGCTGAATGATTTGCTGATCGAGGGCGGCACAGCCTCCACCAACCTGGAGGATTTTCTCGATGGGACGGGGTACGCCGGAGGGACCGCCAAGCTCACGGTCGATGTTGCCAAAATCAGCGGGGATGCGAACGCGGCTGACAATCTTGAGACCGCTTGCGACGGCGGCAGTTACAACGTCGGAGGCGGCGCGGTGGTGGCGGCCAGCGTGACGGGAGTTGTGGGCTCGGTTACTGGTGCGGTGGGATCTGTCACTGGGGCTGTTGGCTCCGTGACCGGGGCGGTTGGCTCCGTCACGGGGGCAGTGGGCTCCGTGACCGGGAACGTGGGCGGTTCCGTGGCATCCGTGACGGCTGGGGTAACCCTGGCGGCATCGGCGGTACAGGCCATCTGGGACGCACTGACGTCGGTTCTCACGGCCGCAGGCAGTATCGGCAAGAAATTGGCCGACTGGGTGATCGGAACCACCCAGACGGGAGACTCTTATACGAGGCTCGGTGCTCCGGCCGGGGCCAGTGTCTCGGCGGACATTGCCGCGGTGAAGGCCGATACTGCGGCCATCGAGACCGACACCCAGGATCTTCAGACGAAGGTCGGCGCGGCCGGCGCGGGGCTGACGGCGCTGGGGGATGCGCGTATCGCAAACCTCAACGCTACAGTGAGCAGCCGGTCCAGCCATTCGGCGGCCGATGTGAAAACGGCTTTAGAAGCCGACGG
>Ga0315285_10000379_pt1 | contig 46019 bp, 32 predicted proteins | sample YL17G09_36_MG_FD_203698 | JGI IMG/M metagenome (GOLD analysis project Ga0315285, IMG submission 203698) | Sediment microbial communities from Yellowstone Lake, YNP, Wyoming, USA - YL17G09_36 | ecosystem: Environmental > Aquatic > Freshwater > Lake > Sediment | place: USA: Wyoming | collected...
CAGCCAAGCGCGAGCCCAAAGTGGGACACCCCCCACAAAAGCCGGGGGGCGTCCCAACGTAGGCGCGGTCGTCTCGCCCGCGCCGTCCAACAGCCAAGCCCGAGCCCAAAGTGGGACACCCCCCACAAAAGCCGGGGGGCGTCCCAACGTAGGCGCGGTCGTCTCGCCCGCGCCGTCCAACAGCCAAGCCCGAGCCCAAAGTGGGACACCCCCCACAAAAACCGGGGGGCGTCCCAACGTAGGCGCCGGCTTCTCAGCCGCGTCTTCCAGCCCGCGCCGTCCGAATCCTATCCCGTAGGGATTACACAAATGTCAACCCAGGATTGCGCCTACCCCGGAGGGGTTGGTGCTATCCTGGGTAGTTGATACCCCCACGATGAACCCCGGCAAGGGGTTCGACAAACCTGCGGCGGGAAAGGGATTTCAGATTTGAATGCTGCGGATTTGGGAGTGGCATTTGAGATCTGAGATTTGAGACCACAATCCGCACGTAAGAAATTGTCCGGGCGGCGTGTCAACCAGATTGTGCAAAAACCACGTCATTTCTCGGCGGTTTCCGCGCGAGGGTCCCATCAAGGCACTCATGCCATCATTTTCACCGCTGGCATCACAAAAGATCCCCGTCGTTTATGTCCTTTTCGTCCCTTATGTCCCTTCGTTACGTGCGGATTTGGGTGAGATTTCTCAGCTTGTAAACGGCAGCGGGGGCCATTAGAATACTGCCCCCAAAGCCTGGCTGTTTGCCGGGCGATTCCGAAGCCCCTCGAGTTTTGTGGAAGGGAGCGGTGCAAACAACGCAGGAAAGGCGGTTGAGCGAGATGAGTGGTATCACGTGCAAGTTTGGCGGAACAAGCTTGGCGAACGCGGCGTGCGTTCGCAACGTGGGAAAAATCATTCGGGCGAATCCGGCCCGGCGGTTCATCGTGCCGTCGGCGCCGGGCAAGCGGTTCGCCGAAGACAAGAAAATTACGGACCTGCTGCTTGCGTGGCACAGCCTGGTGACGCAGAACCTTGATGCGTCGCAGCCAATAGCCATGATTCGCGAGCGGTACGCGGAAATTGCGCGAGAGCTCGGCGTGAAGTTCGATGTCGACAAAGAACTCGATGAAATCATGCGGATGGCGCCGCGGTTCGACGGGCCGGACTACATGGCGTCGCGCGGCGAGTACCTTAATGGGCGGCTTATCGCGGAGTATCTCGGCGCCACGTTCGTCGATCCCGCCGAATGCATCAAGTTCGATGACGAAGGCATGCTCAATCCGGCTACCTACGAGTTGCTTGGCGCGCGGCTCGAGGGGCCGGGGCTGTTTGTGGTGCCGGGTTTCTACGGGGCGCTGCCGAACGGTCGGGTGAAGACGTTTTCGCGCGGCGGCAGCGACGTCACCGGCTCGATCGTGGCGCGCTCTGCCGGGTCGGAATTGTACGAGAACTGGACGGACGTTTCGGGATTCCGGATGGCGGACCCGCGGATTGTGCCGGATGCGAAACGGATCGAGGAAATCACGTACGCGGAGTTGCGCGAGTTGTCGTACATGGGTGCGCAGGTCTTGCATGACGAAGCCATTTTCCCCGTGCGGGAGCCGGGCATCCCGATCAACATCCGCAACACCAACGCGCCCGACGATCCGGGCACGATGATCGTTTCCAAGCGGGTCGCGACCTCGCCGGTTGTGGGGATCGCGGGCCGCAAAGGGTTCACGATGATCAATATCGAAAAAGCCCTGATGAACAAGGAACGAGGGTTTGGTCGGCGGGTTTTGTCGGTGCTCGAGGAACAAGGGATCAGTTTTGAGCATATGCCAACGGGCATTGACACGATCTCGCTGATTGTGCGGGACGACGAACTGGCGCAGCACGGCGTGGCGGTGCTGCGGGGAATCGAACGTGCGGTTCAGCCGGACCGGGTGGTTCTTGCGCCGGGGCTGGCGCTGATCGCGACGGTGGGGCAGGGGATGATCCACCACATCGGCATGGCGGGCCGGCTGTGCACGGCGATGGCGGAAGCCAAGGTCAACTTGCGCGTGATCAATCAGGGTTCGAGCGAGATGAACATCATTGTTGGGGTGGAAGAGAATGACCTGGCGGCGGCAGTCCGCGCGATCTACGGCGCGTTCAAGTCGTGGCAGTAGCAATTGCGGATTTCGGATTGCGGATTGCGGATTTAAACTGCAAAGAGAAGAGTAGTTGTCTACTGCAAAAAACGGTAGGTCACAACAGGGCAGTTTTCCTATCCGTCTGGGATGCCATGGAGAGATTCTGATGCGGCGCACGAAGATCGTTTGCACGCTCGGGCCGAATTCGAGTTCGCCGGACGTCATTGGGAAACTGATTGACGGGGGGCTTGACGTGGCCCGGCTGAATTTTTCGCATGGCGTCCACGAAACCCACAGAGCCAATTTCCAGACCGTCCGCGCGGTCGCCGAACAAAAACGGCGCAATGTGGCCGTGATGATGGACCTGCAGGGTCCGAAAATCCGGACGGGCAAGCTGGCCGGGGGCGGGCCGGTCGAGTTGGGGGACGGCGCCCGGTTCGTCATCACGACGCGCGATGTTCCTGGGGGCGCGGACAGGGTCTCAACGACGTACGACCACCTGCCGCTCGATGTCAAGCCGGGCGACCGAATCTTGCTGGCGGACGGTGCGATGGAGCTTCGTGTCGAGGAAGTATCGGGGCCGGAGACGGTATGCCGGGTGGTGCATGGTGGCATGCTTGGTGAGCACAAGGGCATCAACCTGCCGGGCGTGGCGGTGAGCGCGCCGTCGCTCACCGAGAAAGACGTGGTGGATCTCGAACTGGCGGTCGAACTGGGCGCGGATTACGTTGCGCTGTCGTTCGTGAGGAAACCGGAAGACGTAGTGGCGCTGCGCACGCGGATTGAGGACATATGCAAGCGGCAGGACAAGCCGGTTTGCCCGCCGGGCATTGTCGCGAAAATCGAGCGGCCGGAGGCGCTGGCCAGTTTTGACAAAATCCTGCCGTTGACGGACGTGGTGATGGTCGCCCGTGGGGATCTGGGGATCGAGATGGAGCTCGACGACGTCCCGCAGACGCAAAAAGCCCTCATCCGGAAGTGCAACGAGTGCGGCACGCCGGTGATCACGGCCACGCAGATGCTCGAGTCGATGATGTCGAGCCCGCGGCCAACGCGCGCCGAGGTCACCGACGTGGCCAACGCCATTTACGACGGGACGGACGCGGTCATGCTGTCGGGCGAGACGGCGGTGGGCAAGTATCCCGTGGAGTCGGTTCGGCGGATGGCCGACATCGCCGCGAAAGCCGACGCCGCGATTGGCCAGATGCCCGGGTTCCGGGGGATCAGGCGTCGCGGTTTTTCGGGCGATATCCGGGCGGGATCGCACGCGGACGCGATAGGCGAGGCCGTGTTCAACATGAGCGAGGCGCTGGACGTGGCGCGGATCGTCTGCTTTACGCAATCGGGTTACACGGCGCGGGCAATCGCCCGGTACCGGCCCAAAGTGCCAATCAGCGCCATCACGCTGAGCGTGGAGACGCTGCGGCGGTCGGCGGTTTTATGGGGCGTGGAAACGCTGCTGAGCGATGAGGTGGTCGGCATCGACGAGATGGTGCGTGCGGTGGACGCCATCCTGCTCGAGCACAAGCTGTCAAAACCCGGCGAGACGGTCATTATTGTAGCGGGCACGCCGCTGGTGGTTGGCGGCGTGACCAACCTGCTCAACCTTCACATTGTCGGTGATACCACGTGATTATGGTTACTCTTCCGGCAGCAGGCCCATCGATACGCTCAGGTTAACGGCTGTTCCCGGGACTACATAAAGGCCGGTGGCCGGCAACTGCGAAGACACGTAACCCGCCTCAAAATACGGGCTCAATGCGTAATCGACATTGCCAACCATCAATTCGAACGCATGCAGGGCCGCGGCGGCCTCGTCAAAAAGCCGCCCGACCACGCCCGGCACCTGGACAAGCGAAGTCGAAACCGGCGGAAACTCGAACGCAGTCCAGTCGGCCTGGAGGGTGTCCAGGAAACTCTCGAACCATGCCAGGTCTTTTGGCGTAACCAGTGACGGGTCGCCGATGGCCAGGCGGGCGGCCGGCTCGAGCAGGGCCAACTCCGCGACGAGGCTGTCCGCGGTCTCCCAATCCAGGTTGCTGAACGGGAGCGGTATTACGCGGGCGCCGGTGTAAACATAGCCGGTTCCGATTTTGTACAGCAGCGCATTGACAGGCACATCGTAGCCGCTGCCGAAGATCGGGCCGCGCTGGCATGTGGGCGACTCCGGATCGAACACGCCCACCGAAATCGACCGGTTCCCATCAGGTGCGTACACGCCGGACAGCCACCGGGTGCCGTTGTTTCCGCCCAGCCAGCCGTGGGTTATCCAGACCTGCCAGTCGGGCAAATCCGCGATGTACATGGCCGCTCCCGTATTGCAGGCTTCGGACAGTGCGTTGCCGACTTTTGAAATGACCTTGTCGTCGAGCGACGGCACCCAGATTTCGGAGTAGGCGCCAAAAACGCCGGTCGTATCCGTGCGCTCGAACCAGTCCGAGTACTGCTGGTTGAACGCATCGAGCGCCTCGTCGACGGAGTCGCTGTTATCGCGCGCCTCGAGGGCGAGCACGGCGGCGGCGGGGGAGAGCCGGTTGGCGATTTCGGTGACCACGAGGTTCAACGTCACGTGCTCGTAAGGCGAATCCGGCACGTTGCCAAGCTGGGTCAACTGGTCGTATTGCTCGTAGAACAGTTCGTGGCAGAAGTCGCGCACCACTTTGGAAACCCAAGCGTCCACGTCGCCGAATCGGGTTGCAAACAGGGTTGCCCACGCGCGGTCCATGTCGCTGGTCAGATCCGTGGCGGCGGTGATATCGTCGAGCAGTTCGTTCTCGGCGCGGGTGAGGTCGGGAATCGAGCCGGCGGTGCAGAAAGATTGGACTACCTTGTCGAGGTTTTCGTCGCTGGCGGTGTCGTTGCGTCCCATAAGGGGGTACCAGGCATACTTGTCGTTCATGGCGAGCACGACATTGCCCTCGATGTCGTCGGATGTTATGGCTTCGCCCGTAAGAGGATCATAGAGGGTTGCGCCGACTTCGGCCGCGACCGCCACGTAGGCCCGTTCGGAGTCCGTTACAAGCAGGTAGACGCCCTCGTAGTCTTGACGCAACTGGAAGAAGAGCGCTTCGCCGAGGGACAGCATGGGCGTCTGCCAGCCCGTTCCCTTGAGTGCGTTCCACATCATCGGCAGGCGCATGTCGAGCCAATTGCGGAACGGGGCTTTCCCATCGTAGAGGTCGCGCAACAGGGCCGCATTGGTGCGGTGGTTCTCCCATTGGAACGAATCCCAGGTGAACTCGGTGCCGTCAAGCGTGGTGTCATTGTACAGGATCTCGTGGATTGGGCCGCCGACATCGAACCAGTAGTAGCCGTCGTTGAGCCCGTCGCGGTGCTCGTACTCGGCCTGCCAGCCGCCGTACATCGTCACCAGTTGTTCCATCCAGACGGCGTCCGCCGCCAAGTAGACCTCCGGGTTGGACACCATCAGCGACCGCGAGGCGTAGATGCCGTACTTGGATTGTTTATCCGTCGCGGCGGCGGCTACAACGTCCTGCCAGACTTGCGTGTGCAGCACCATCTCCTGCGAACCCAGCGACACCCCAAGGTTCACGGCCGTTCCCGGGGCAGCGAAATCACCCGCGGACGGCACTTGCGCGATGACGAGGTCGGGCGCCACGGTATCACTGACGGCCTCGACGATTTCCCCCAGCGTCAAGCCCGCGGCGACCAGCGCCGCCTCGACATCACGCACGTCCATGCCCACGACGTTCGGCACCGTCAACGGTTGCGGCCCTTTCGAGACTACCACGGCCACGGCCGTGCCCGGCGCCACCGACTCTCCGGCAATCGGGTCCTGGCTGATCACCAATCCCGCCACGATGGTTTCGCTCCAATCTTCCGTCACCTCGCCCAAAATCAGGCGCTCGTCCGTCAGCACCGACTCCGCTTCCGATTGCGTCTTGCCGGTTACGTCGGGAACCGTCACCCGGTCCGGCCCTTTCGAGACCTCGAGATCAACGTTGCTGCCGAGCGCGGCTGACTCCCCGCCTTCGGGCGCCTGGCTGACCACGCTGCCCGCCGGGACGGTTTCGCTGAAGACTTCGGTGACCGTGCTTGTAAAGCCGGCATCCGTGAGTGCGGCCTGTGCCGCCGCCAACGCCAGATCAACGACGTCGGGCACCTCGACCGGCGTCGGGCCAAGCGAAGCGACCAGCGTCACCACCGTGCCCCGCAACACCGATATGCCCGCGTAAGGGTTCTGCGATAACACTCGCCCCGCGCCGATGGTATCGCTGTAAGCCGTTGTGATGTCGCCCACCACAAGGCCCGCCGCCAACAGGGCCGACGCCGCGTCGGCCTGCGACAGGCCGGACAGGTAAGGCACTACGGTCATGTTGTTGTTGTTGGAGCCGTCCGGGCAGCCAATGAGCGCCACAGACATAATGAGGGGCAACAGGCCCGCGACGGGCAGAAACCGTTTCAGACAGCAGTGGGCGTTGGTCATTTGCAGATCCTCCCGAGGCACCCAGAATCCCAAAACGCGGTGCCTGCGGGCCTAACCATACAACATTTTGTGGAGATTGTAAAGAGTTTTCCCCGGCGTGACTACTGATTGTAGATGTCAACCTGACGCTGGCGCACTTAATGTTTCGCCCATCCGCTGGCGCAGGCCAAGCAGCTTTCCGGGGTCGTATGTCGGATTGCCCCAGTCCGGGACGGCCTCGCGGACTATGGCCATCACGGCGTCGGCCCCTGACTTGGCCTCGAGCAACTTGAAGAATTCGTAGTCTTCCATACCGTCGCGCAGGTTTTTAAGCCGGATAGACGCGACCGGGCCGTCTATGCCTGCGTCGTTGCCGGGATAGAACAGGGCGCCCTCGCCGTTCCACCGCACCCTGAACCCCGGGTCGTCCCACGGGTTCCTGTCGGGGCTGCCCCAGTAGACGGTCGACCAGTAAAGGAGGCCGGTTATGTTGTACCGGCGGTTGATCCACGTGGCGATCCGGTAGCTGATAGGCGGGAAGTCAATCTGCCAGAACGGCGGCGTCCAATCTTTGACCATCTCGTAGTGGGGATGATAATCCGGCGCCCTCTGGCACAGGGCGGTGTAACTCCAGACGTCGTCGCCGCCCGCTTGGACGGTCTTGATGGCCTCTTCGTCGATGAAACCGAACAGGGGACACCAGATATCGACGGCCTCGTCGATAGTTCCCCACGCCGGGTCTTGTAGGTATGGTTGTTCCACAACTAACCGGCGCAAACGCGGCGCCGATTCCGCCACCAACGCGCCAAGTTGGCGCACCTGCTTGTACGCCTCCGCGTCGTTTGGTTCATCGAGCATATAGTGATAACTGCCTGCCGCCCAACCATTCTTGTCGAGAAACGCATACCAGCCGCGGTAGAAATTGATGGCTTTTTGTCGGTCTGGACCGAGGATGTCGGGAAAGGGTGGTGGGGGCACCTCGATGTTGGTTAGATTGTATCGCTTGACGAACTCGGCCCACTGCACCGTGAGTTCGTCCGTAAACTGTGGCGTGCCGTCGTCCGCGACGGCCGGTTTGAGCCGCGTGGGGACGGGGGGGTTGATCCGGTGTGCCGCCATCATCTCGATGTATCTGTCTTCGATGGCCTGAAACTCGGGCGATCCCGGATCGAGCTTGAGATAGCCGGCGACGTTTCCGAACCCGCCGAAATGGTTTTCATGCGTTGGCCCCGGCGGCAACGCGAAATCCCAGACGGTCAGGCGCACGGGCAGTTCGACGGGCGGGACGCTGTCCGCCGTCACTTTCACCCGCCCTTCGTAAAGGCCCGGCGCGGCGTCCCGGGGGACGTGGATGTCGACCCAGATGGCGGCGTTGTGGCCGGGAAAAAGGCTGAAGTTGGTCGCCCCAAAAAGCGGCCCTATTCGGCCGCTGTCTTTCCAGACCGGTTCGCGGATTTCTTCGCTGGTGTAGGGGTTTTGGAACGGCACGAGCGCGTCCGGGATCAGGCCCGGCGGGCATGTAGCGCCCCGCGCCGAGTGCCGCACCGGCACGAACACTTCCCGGTAAAGCACCACGTCCGCCGCGTCCAGCGCCGCGCCGTCGTCTTTTTTTATCAGTGCCCACGACTCCACATTCACGCCCGAAACCATAGACTCCGTTGCCGTCACGACCACCTGGAACGACTCGGTCTCGCCGCGCGCCGCAAAAACTTCGGCTGTCGCGGCGCCGGCGGCGGGCCGATCGAGCTTGACGCGCACCAGCGGGTTGACCACCGTCAGTTTCATTGCCCGCGGGACGTCTTCCGCCACACCGGCACACGCCGCCAACAAGGACATGGCAAGAAAGATCCGTTTCATTTCTTTGCCCTCCCGCCTTCATCGTACGCCGCAGTAGGCGCGGTTTTCCAACCCGCGCCAACGTTTCGGGCCCGTCTGGGACGCCCCCCCCGGCTTTTGTGGGGGGTGTCCCTTTTTGTAACCAAATCTATTGATGCTTCTTCGATCTCATACTATAATGCACCACATAGGAGGGGCGCATGGTGAATCTGAGAGGGGTGCGATGGCTGTATAGCCAACTCCCGCTCCTCGTTCAAAACGGCGTGGTTTCGGCGGCAAGCGCTGGCGCGTTGAACAGGTCCCATGGACTCGGCCGCTGAGTTCAGAATCTTCCCTGAAGAGTATGGCCGCCTGCGGGCCGTCGTGTCCGCTGTCAAGGAAGATGCGCCTCAACCCGTTCCCGAGATCGTCCTGCAATGCGTGTGGTATGACCAGTTGTTCAATGACGAGGGGCTTGCGACGGACGAGGGCGCGCCGCTGCGGATCGTTTCGCCGGGCTGGTGGAACCGGGCCGAGGGGCCGGATTTCAGAGACGCCCAGATCGAGTTTGGCGGCGTGCTCCACACGGGCGACGTCGAGATCCATCTCAACCACGCGGGCTGGACGCAGCACGGCCACCACAGGGACTCGAGGTACAACGGCGTAATCCTGGTTGTGACGCTCGAACCGCCGGGATCGAGCCCGCCGCCGTTGCGCAGCGATGGCGGGCGGATCGCTACGCTGGCGATCGAGTCGCGCCTCCACGAGGATCTCGGAACGCTGCGCGACCGGCTCTCCCTCGACGACTTCGCGACTATCCCGAGCGCGCCGGGCCGGTGCCTCGGGCTCAGCAACGAAGCGGGCGCGCAGAAAATCGTCAACATTGTTCTGCTGGCGGGCGCGTGGAGGATGCTCAACAAGGCGCGGGCGCTCCGCGAGCGGATAGACAAGGTCGGCGGCGATCAGGCCGTCTATGAAGCCTTCATGTCGGCCTGCGGTTACAGCCATTTCAAGCACCATTTCCGCGCGATCGCGCAACAGTTCCACTACCAGCGCGTGCGCCAGCTCGGCCGGCAGGACGCCCACCTGCTCGAAGCGGGCTTCTTTCAGGTCGGCGGGCTGCTGCCCGACGAGCCGCCGACGAGTCCGGCGACGTTGCCGCATTACGCGCGGCTGCGCGCGCTCAGGCGTGACCGGCTCGCGGGGCTGCGCAGCCTCCCGCTCGAATGGCGGCGAGTCGGCGTCCGGCCCAACAACAGCCCCGAACGAAGGTTGGCCGGGGCGGCTCGATTTTTGGCGCACACGGCTGAGGCCGGGCTTCTCGACATGCTCGAAGGCATCTGGCGCGAAGACCTCGAGCCCCTCGAGCGCCGGCGGCGGTTCGAATGCCTGTTTCCGGCGCCGGTCGGGTTCTGGAGTACGCACTGCACCTGGACGGCCGCCGCCGGAAAACCCACGGCGCCGTTCGGTGAGGGCCGGGTGCGATCGATCATCGGCAACGTGTTTGTGCCGGTGGGGCTGGCCATAGCGCGGCGCGGGCGCGACAGGCAGCTCGAGGAGTCTGTCCTGGATTTCTTCTCGAAGATGCCCAAAGAGCCGGACAACCACATTGTTGCGCTGATGGGGCCGCGCCTGCTGGGCGAGATCGGGCAAAAACGGATCGACTTCAGAACGCAGCAGGGGTTGCTGCAGGTTTACCAGGACTGGTGCGAGCAAAACCCATCATGCCGCGGCTGCGGAATCCTGGAAGCGATAACGGGAAGGCTGTAGCGGTTTTGGGATGGCGCGGTGGCGTGGAAGCGGCGGAAGCGGCGTCCTCGCCGCTTCAGGGTCCTGAGTGCTACGTGACGCGACGGGGACGTCGCGTCCGTCGCGTCCACAAGAGCGCGTGGGATAACGTGAAGTCCTACAGGTCCTATTAAATCTCGATTTGCGGGCCGTCTTGTTTTGGTTGGCACATGGGCAGGGTGATGGTGAACCGGGCGCCGCGGCCCTCGTCGGACTCGACGGCGATGACGCCGCCGTGGCTGTGGATAAGCCCGTACGCCACGCTCAATCCCAGCCCGGCGCCGCCGCCAACACCTTTGGTCGAGAAGAAGGGATCGAATATTTTCGACTGAATGCACTTGGGAATGCCGGGCCCGTTGTCTTCAAACTCGACGCAGACGGAGGTGTCGCGAAGGTAGGTTTTCACGCCCAGCCGCTTGTCTTTTTTGCCGGCCGAGTTCAGCGCCTGTTGCGCGTTCATCAGCAAAGACAGAAACACCCGCTGGAGGTCGGCGGCGTTGGCCATGACCTCGGGCAGTCCCGGCGCAAAGATCGCGTGCACGTCGATCCCATCGACGTGGAACTGGTACTCGCGCAGCGACAGGACGTTCGCCATGATCTCGTTAACGTCCTGCGGCAGCTTCTGGCTGGTGTCGTGGTGCGCGAACGTGAACAGGTTCTGCACCAGCTTGCGGCATCGCTCGGCCTCGGCGGCGACATGCTCGACGCGGGAGCGCGTCGAGGCTTCGAGCTGCGAGTTGAGCAGCAACTGGGCGTACCCGAGGATGCCGGTGAGCGGATTATTCAGCTCGTGCGCAATGCCGCCGACAATCTCGCCGAGCGCCGTAAGTTTTTCGGTTTGGACCAGGCTGTCTTCGGCGGTTTTCTGGTTGGACAGGTCGGAGATGATGATCAAGAACAACGGTTTGCCTTCCGGCGGCCGCGCGGGGATTGCCGTCAGGTCCCACTCGATTTCCGCGCCAAAATGGCTGATGCCCGAATACCGCAGCCGGGCCGGCCTGCCTTCCTTCATCGCGTTCGCGAGCAGCTCGCCGAGCACGGGGTGTTCCTCGCTGCATGCCCGGGACAGCGGCATGCCCACCAGGGTTGCGGCGTTCGGCGCCCCGAACAGGTTGACGGCGGCGGGGTTTGCATCGAGTATGACGACCGAGGCGTCGGCAAATACCACGCCCATCGGCAGCCCGTGAAGAAGCGCGTCCATGCAGGCGTTGAGCCGGGCGATCTCGTTTTCAAGCCGCCGCGCCAGCCGCAGGTCTCGAGCGACGCTGATGATGCCGGCAATCTGGCCGTTGCGTAACATCACGCGCGACGTGATCTCGAACGGGACCCGGTCGCCGTCTTTGGTGTAGATCTCGCTGGTGTACGGGGCGCGGGACACGGCGCCGGGCGTCTCGAGCCGCGCCTCGACGATGTCGGCAAATTCCGGAACCACCAGATCATAGATCGACAGCCCGTCCAGCAGGTCCTGCGACGTGAATTTCGTCGCACGCAGCCCCGGCTCGTTTATGTACAGGAGCGTTCCGTTGAGATCGTGGACATACACCGCGTCGTTGAGGTTGAGCGACAGGTCCTGGAAAAGGTTAAGCATGCGGCAATGGTCTTCATCGAGGTCGGCGCAATCGCTCTCGAGGAGGCGGCGGAAAAACTCGCGCTCGGCCGACTCGGCGGGCGGCCTGGGAATGGCGGGGTGGATCGCGGCGCGCAAGGCCAGCACCGCGTCGCCGCACTCGAGGTCGGGAAATTCCCGGCGGAACAGTTCGATCGCCTCGGCCATGACGGTGCGGAGTACCCTGGCGAGGCTCGCATCGTCCATCCGGCCAGCCAATTCGGTTGCCACGAGGGGTTGGGCTTTGTCCATGGCGGCCGCGGCAGCTTCCACACACCTTTCCAGCTCGAACACAAGTTCGTCCGTGGACTGGACTTCGGCGGCCGCCGCGGCAATGCGCCGGGCGCTGGCATGTAGCAGCTCACTGGCCGGATTCATAATCCCACCTGTTTTAGCCCAATTGGCAGTATATCAGAGACTTCCAAAAAAGGGAACGGGGTTAACAGTGCGAAGTGCGAAGTGCGAAGTGCGAAGTTAGAGGCGCGGACAAGGCGAGGCCGCCTTGGGGGCGGGCACGGAATAGTAGCGCCTCTTTGACATAAAAAACGATAAAATGGTTCAATGAGCCTGTGCCAAAGGGGCTTAATCAGGAAGGGATTGGGCATGCCGCTTCGAGTAGCTGTTGTGGGGATGGGCAATATCGGGAATCTTCACGCGCGGTGTTACCAGCAAGACCCGCTGGCCGAGATCGTCGCCGTCTGCGACATCATCAAGGCAAAGGCCGACCGAGCCGCGACCGAATACGGCTGCCCGGCGTTTTACTTCGTGCGCGACATGCTCGCGGCCGGCATTCCCATCGATTGCGCCAGCATGTGCACCGCCGGCAAGGAAAACGGCGGCGACCATTTTGCCCCGACGATGGAACTGCTCGGGGCGCAGATTCCGACGCTCGGCGAGAAGCCCATCTCGAACGAGTTGGACAAGGCGGAACAGATGGTGGCGCTGGCCAAGAGCAAAGGCATCCGGTATGCCATCAACCTCAACCACCGGTTCACGCCGGCCGCGCGCCGAGCCAGGGAATGGGTCGAGCAGGGGCGGTTGGGCCGGCTTCACATCATCAACATGACCATGTGGATCGACAACCCCAACGAGACGTCGCCCCATTTCCACGTTCGCGCGCTTCATCCGCATTCGCTCGATGTGATGCGGTATTTCTGCGGCGACGTGGGGAGCGTGCAGGCCTTTTTTCTCCGCGGCGAGACGCGCGACGGAATCCAGCGCCAGGGCTGGTCGAACCTCCAGATGAACCTCCTGTTCAAGAACGGCGTGGTCGGCCACCTGACCGGCAGCTATGACGCGGGCGGGGCGTTCGGGCTCGAGCGGTGTGAGGTGACCGGCAGCAAAGGGCGGTTTGTGCTCGAGGACGCATGCGAGTTGCTGACGTTCTACTCGAGGGCCAACACCGAGCGCGAGTCGTATACTAATCTCGGCGGCATGACGGGCTTCATGGATACGTTTCCCTCGAGGATTCACCGCTGGCTCGAACAGAACCTCGAGAAGGCGCGGCCCGAAGACATCGACGGTTGCGGCGAAGACGCGCTGAAAGTCCAGCGCATCATCGAGGCCGCCATCGAGTCCTGGGAAACACGCCGCGTGATCGACCTCTAGCGAAAAACGGGGAAAAACGGGGAAAAACGGGGACTGCCACCTCTTTCGGTAGTTTGAAAGAGGTGGCTGTCCCCGCTTTTCGCGCGCCCGCTTTTCGCAGTCCGTGTCCGTCCGTGCTACTATCTGTCAACTTTAAGTATTCTTCAGATTGCCTTGGGACGATTGGGACGATTGGGACAAGTGAGACGATTGGGACAATTCAAGCTTCAGTCCGTGCCCCTGCGGACGCCCCCCGGCTTTGGGCGATGTCCCGCTTCTCGTAGATTCCCGTCCGTGTTCGTCCGTGTTGTTCGCCACGGCTACGGCCCGTATTGAAAGGCATTTGCAATGAAAATAAAGTCGGCCGAGTTTCTCAAGAGCGCGATGCTGCCCGAACAATTCCCGCGCGACGGGCGGCCCGAGTTCGCGTTCGCCGGGCGGTCAAACGTTGGCAAGTCGAGCCTGTTGAACCGGCTGTTGAACCGGCGCGGGCTCGCAAAAACCAGCAGAACGCCCGGCAAGACGCAAACCATCAATTTCTTCAGCGTCAACGACGCCATCTATCTTGTCGATCTGCCCGGCTACGGCTACGCCAAAGTCCCCAGGGACGTCAAGCAGAAATGGCACAAGGCCATGAACGACTACCTCGTCGACCGACCGCCGTTGAGGCTCGTGGTCCAGCTTGTCGATTCGCGCCACCCGCCGTCCTACAAAGATGCCGAAATGCTCGGGCTGCTCGAAACGGCCAAAGTCCCCGCGCTCATCGTGGCCACCAAAATCGACAAGGTTGCCAAGTCCCAGCGCCCCAGCAACATCAAAGGCATTTACAAGGCGCTGGAACTGGACGAAGACGCGCGCGTGATCCCATTTTCAGCCGTCACCGGCGAAGGCGTCGACGAGCTTTGGGGCGTAATCGAAGACCATATTTAGCCGCGCACGAAAGGTTTTTGTGTATAACCGTAGCTGTTCCAACGGTTTAAGTTTTTTGTAAACTTTTTTCCTGCCGCTGCTCGGGCCCCCTTTATCTTGTGTGGAAGATGTGTTAGACTAGCTCTCGCCACAACATGTTGGGGTTGGCTAAGTTCCTCCCCCATGGTTGCATAAGGCGGGTTTCGCATAAGTTCAACAGTAGGCGAAACGCGTGAACATATATCGGGAGCGGCTAGTAACGTGAACGGTTCAAAACGCCGGGTTCATTTTGTTGGAGTGGGGGGCATCGGCATGAGCGGGCTGGCCGAAATCCTCCTGAACCTGGGCTATGACGTTTCGGGATCGGACCTTAAAGGTTCTGAAATTACGCAGCGGCTGGCGGAAAACGGGATGCGGTTTCAAGAAGGCCACGACGCTGCCAACATCGGCGATGCGGGCATCCTGGTGGTATCGGCGGCGGTGGGGCCGGACAACGTGGAAGTGGTCGAGGCGAAACGGCGCGGCACTCCGGTGATTCACCGCAGCGATCTGCTGGCCGACCTGATGCGGCTCAAACCCAACGCCGTGGCCGTCGGCGGCACGCACGGCAAGACCACCACGACCTCGATGATCAGCGCCTTCCTCGACCGGGCCAACATCGGCGCCACCAGCATCATCGGCGGGATCCTCCACCGCAGCGGGACCAACGCAAGGTGGGGCACCGGCGAGTATCTCGTGGCCGAAGCCGATGAGCACGACGGGTCGTTTCTGCGGCTCCACCCGACCATCAGTGTTGTGACAAACATAGATGCTGAACATCTTGAGTATTACGGTACGCTCGATCGGATCAAGCGGGCGTTCATCGATTTCTGCAATGATGTCCCGTTCTACGGCTACTCGATCGTGTGCAACGACGACCCGAATCTGCGCGCCATCCTGCCGGACATCGAGAGCATCTGCATCACGTATGGACTCGAGGACGGCGCCTCGCTGATGGGCTCGGACATCAAGCTGTGCGTACCTGACCCGGCCAAGCCAAAGTGCGCGCAACTTTCCCGGTTGTGCACGCGGTTTGACGTGACGAGCCGGGACGAGCGCTTGCCGGTGACGGGCCGGCTGGGCACGGTCGAGATCAACGCGCTCGGCGCGCATAACGTCCGCAACGCGCTGGCCGCGTGCGCGGTCGGCCTTTGCCTGGGCATGCGGTTCAGCCTGATCGCGGAAGGCCTCAGGCAGTTCGACGGGGTGCAGCGGCGCTTGCAGGTTCAGGGCGAGTGCCGGGGCGTGACGGTGATCGAGGATTATGCGCACCACCCGACGGAAATCGCCAGCACGCTCGAGGCGGTGCGGCTTGTCGAACCGGGGCGGATCATCTGCGTGTTTCAGCCGCACCTGTATTCGCGCACGAAGTTTTTCTGCGACGATTTTGCGCGCGTCCTCGGCAGCGTGGACAAGGCCCTCGTCACCGACCTGTATCCCGCGCGCGAGGATCCGATACCGGGGGTGGATTCCGGCCTGATCGTCGACTCGGCGCAGCGGCAGGGGTTCAACAATGTGATGCTGCTGCGCGACATGAATGCCGTGCCCGCCATGCTCGCCCCCGAGTTGCAGGCAGGCGACGTGGTTCTGGTGCTGGGCGCGGGCAACATCAACAAAATTGCCGGGCTGGTACTGAAGGAACTGGAGAAACACTGATGCTGCGACGGCGAAACCGCCAGAAGAAAACGCCGGCAAAGGCGCCGAGGGCGCGGGGCTGGCGGTTTCCGCGGCGGACCGTCCTGTTTTTTGTGCAGCTTGTGATTTACGCGGGCGGCCCGGCGGCGTTTCTGTACGGGTTTGCGCTGTACGTGGAGCAATCGGGGCTGTTTAACGTAAAGGTGATCGAGGTTGACGGGGCGGATTTCCTGCGCGAGGACGACATCATCGCACAGGCCGGCGTGACGAACGGCGACTGCGTCTTTCTGTTACGGCCGGAAACCATCCGGCAGAACATCATGTCGATGCCGTTTGTGAGCACGTGCCGGGTGAACCGGGTGTTTCCGGATCGCCTCGAGATCAGGATCAAAGAGCGCGTGGCCCTGGCGACGCTGCTGGTGAACAACCGGCTGTTTGAATTGGACCAGGACTGCACCATCCTGCGCGAGTTGGGGCCGGAAGAGGCGCACGCGGGGCCGCTTATCACCGTGGAATCGGAGCTTGGCTACGTGGAGGTGGGCCGGCAGATGCCGCACGAGTCCCTGAAGAACGCGGTGGCCGTGTGGCGGGCGTTCACCCGCACGTCGATGGCGGCCGACGTGACGGTGTCGGAGATTTGCGCCGAGAAGGGCAACAAGATCGGCATGACGTGCGACGAGTTGAACTGCGAGGTGAGGTGGGGGCGCGGCAACATCGAGTCGCAGGCGTGGAAACTCGATGTGTTCTGGCGGAGCGAGAAGGGCCGTCTGCCCTTCCGTGAATATATTGATTTGCGGTTTGGAAACGACGTGGCGTGCCGGTAACGCGCCGCCGTGGGAGGATGCCCAATGGTTACGGGGATGGCTGACGAGTTCACGACATTCGCGCAGCGCGCGCACATTAAGGTTTGCGGCGTGGGGGGCGGCGGCGGCAACGCCGTCAACAGGATGATCGCCGCCGGGCTCCAGGACGTCGACTTCATCGTTATCAACACCGACGCGCAGGCGCTCAAAAACAGCCCGTCGCCGCGACGCCTCCAGATCGGGCTCGAAGTCACGGGCGGGCTCGGATCCGGCGGCAAACCCGAGGTCGGGAAAAAATCCGCCATGGAAGACCGCGAGCGGCTCGCCGAGATCCTGAAAGGGGCCGACATGGTGTTTTTGACCGCGGGCCTCGGCGGGGGCACGGGCACGGGCGCCGCGCCGGTGGTTGCGGAGATAGCGAAATCCACCGGCGCGCTGACGCTGGGCATCGTGACGCTGCCGTTTTCGTTTGAGGGCGCGATTCGGATGGAAAACGCGGTCGCCGGCCTCAAGGATCTCGAAGAACAGGTGAACAGCCTGATCGTCATCCCCAATGATCGCGTCGCGGCGCTGGGGCGGCATGAAATCACGTTTCTGAACGCGTTCCAGCAGGCCGACGAGGTGCTGCACAACGGGGTGCGGGCCATCACGCAACTGATCCAGGTGCACGGGCTGTGGAACGTGGATTTCGCCGACTTCCGCACCGTCATGGAATCCGGCGGCCGGGCGTTGATGGGCATCGGCCGGGCCGAAGGAGAAAGACGGGCGGTGAGGGCGGCCGAAGAGGCGATTGTGTGCCCGCTGCTCGAGCAGTCCAGCATCAACGGGGCCAAGGGCGTCATCGTGAACATCCGCGGCGGGCGCGACATCGGCATGCGCGAGGTCGAGGAAGCGGTGACCACCGTGAAGCAAGCCGCGCATCCCGACGCCACGCTGTTTGTCGGCGCAGCCCTCGACGACGAGGAACATCCCGAACTCGAGATCACCGTCATCGCCGCGGGGTTTGCGGCCACCGTGGCGGAAATCGTTCCCATGCCCGAACCCAAGGCCCAGACGGCTCCCGCGCCATCGACCCCCGCGCCCACAACGGCCGTGGCCGGGCCCGGTGCGGCAGCGCCGGCAGCTGCCCCGGCCCGCCAAGTGCTCGTAGCGAACGCCAAAAAGACCAACCTGGCCGCGGCCGAACCCGTCCAGACGGAGTTGATCGCGCGCGAACCCGTGAAACGGCGTTCCGTGGGCATTCTTATTGCCGACGACTTCGATGGCGGCGCCGATTCGTCCCAGCCGGTTTCCTACAAAGACGACGAGGATATGGGCATCCCGACGTGGCTGCGCAAGAGAAAACAGTCCCAGCGTGGGGCAAAAGAGTAGACGTTAGTTTCAATTGACCTCTGATTTCTAAGGCCAGCGTGATGGTGGTAAAAACCAAGATCAAAGCCTGTGATCCTGAGCGGGGGAAGCCTCTCAAGGGCTTTTTTGCCCTTCAGTAGATCTCTGCCGCCGCGTGATCGCGCCAAGCACTATCACGATCCCTTCCATCGCGTAGAAGCCGGCGAGGGCGGCGAATGTGCCGCTGGTGAACCCGTAGCTGTGCAGGCCGATGCCGAGCAGGTTGACACCAAACCAAGAGAACGCGATCACCAGCCCGCCCGCGATGACGGCCAGGTTCACACCGAGGTCGCCGATGATGCCGCCACGGCGGGCGTGAAGGATCGCCAGTTGCCACAGCACGATCATGAGTGCGCCGTTTTCCTTGGGATCCCAGCCCCAGAACCGCCCCCAGCTTTCGTTGGCCCAGATGCCGCCGAGCACCGTGCCGAGCACCGAAAACAGCAGGCTGAAACACAACACCCCGTACACCGTCCGCGCCAGCGCGCGCTGCCGTTCCTCGATTTCTATAGGTCCGATCCGTCCGATCCGTCCGATTCGTCTGATCTTATTTCCCAGCCGCCCAAACACATACACGTGCGCCATCGCCGACGCCAGCAACCCCGCGCCGTACCCGATGGCGATGGTCGTGACGTGGGTGGCGAGCCAGAAGTTGGTGTCGAGCACGGCCACCATGCTGGGCATCGTGTCGGCGCCTTCGTGGACCTCGTACTTGTTGGCGAGGAACATGCCGGCCACGCCCAGCAGCGCGCCAACGGCCAGCACAATTCGCTGGCGGTTGATGAACTCGATGAAGAGCGACACGACGGCCGCCACCGCCGTGCAGAATAGGATCGTCTCGTACAGCGTGGTGACGGGCGGCCGGCCCCTGATAATCGATCGCATAGCAATGCCGGCGATCAGCAGTATGGTCGGCAGCGCCACCAGCGCCAGGTTCGCCGCGCGCCACAAGGCTGCCCCCGACTTCGGAGACCGCAGCCACTGAAACGCGATCAGCAGGAATGAAAGAATGTACAAGACAAGGGCGTAATACAAAAACTGGCCGCGGTAAAAAAGTACTTCTAGCGGAATCTTCTCGTACTCGCCGCGGGCTGCCGCCATTGCCGTCAGAGTCTGATGGAATTGGCGGGCTTGCTCAAGGAAAACGCCGGGGTTGTCGCGGGCGTCCGCGAGTGTTTCGAGGTGCCCAAGGATCTCCGCCTGCGGGGGCATTGGAACGTTGCGCACGAACGTAAGCTGGATGATGTCGGACGGCGTGGCCCATTCGGCCTGCTCGGGATTCGGCAGCGGCACCATCCGGATCGCGGCCGCCGTGCCGGCGAGTTGGTCGGCCTCGTGGATGATTCGCCCAACGGCATCCAGTTCGCTTTTGCGGTTTTCACTGTCCTTGTTGAGTTCGACAAACGTTTCGGCGAGTTCAGGCGCCTTCGCAATCACGTCGGTTGTCCGCACTTCGCTTTTGCCGGGGAAGATGCTCTTGAAAATGTCGCTCCCACCAACGTCAAACTTGTGCCGGGCGAAATCCAGGTATGAAGCGAGCAGTTCGAAATCGTGGACGTTGTTGGCGAGGTTGATCACCTGATTCTCAAGCAGGGATCGCGGCCCCTCCTTCGCGCCATATCGGCTCGCGAGCTCATACAGCCTCTCGCGGGCCGGCGCCAGCTCTTCGTACGAATACCGGTCGCGCCGGCTTTTCTCGGGCAGCTCGAGCGCTACGAGTACCTCGCTGTTATCGACCACGAACGTCTCGTAACGGGCCGCCTGCTCCGGGAAAAACAGGCAATCGAGCAGCCACTCGAGCGCCGACCCGCTGCGGCCGTCGGCGTCGCGGAACGACCGACGTCCGTTAAGCTTGAGCAGCTTGAACCGCGCGTATGTGTCGAGCGGCTTGATCCGGCCTTCGTCCTGCACGGGGAGTGCGGCGAACAGCTTGAGCGTTTCATCATTCCAGCGGCGTTCACCTGCGTCGGCGGCTGGCGCCCACGCCGCAGATAACGAGAGCATGATGAGTATGAGAAGTCTGGCTGCTCGCATCATGCTTCCGCCTTCACACGTTGCGCCAGCAGGTACCTCAACAGCTTTTGGCCGAGATGCACTGTCAGCCCGAGCGTTATCACGAGGCACGACCACAGCGGCAGCTTGTCGGCCGGGTTGCGCACGACGGCCAGCGTCGAGTACAGCCGGTCATTCGGTCCCGCGCCAGCCGGCCCCCACGAGGACTGGTAGAGCGTGTAGCCGTTGTGGCGCAACGGCTCGTTCATGCTGATCCGCGCCGGCTGTTCAATCCCGTCTTCGATTTTCGTGACATCGCTCCGGAACAGTTTCGGCTGGTTGGTGCCGGGGTGCAGTTCCCGCGTGAACTTGTCGAGCCGGATCATAAACGGCAGCGGCCACCTACCCCGGCGCAACTCGATCGCGTAGCTCTTGCCCTCCACGTCAACCCGTGCAGGCTCGCTGTCTGCCCGCAAAACCACTTCTTGTGCGGTGCCTGTCGGTTTGGGTAAAACGGCGGCGTGGATCACGGGCAAGACAACTTCTTGCGTGGCAGGCGCAGCCGGATCGTAGCCGGTCAGCATCAGTTCAAAGGGAATGGCGGCGAAATAAAATGTGCCGGAGCGGCCGCCGTGCAGCGGCTGGAAATCGCTCCCGTCGATAATGTACTCAGTGACCGGGCCTGCGGTCCCGGTTTCGCGCACGCCGATCTCCCAGTCGCGCTCGCTCGAGAACTCGCTGGCGCTCTCGCCTTCGTAGAGCGTGACGGACCCGGATTGAGCGTAGTGGTAGCCGACAAACGCGCCCGCCAGCAGCATCAGGATGCCAATGTGCCCCAGCAGGATGCCCAGACGCCGCCAGTCTTTCCGCGGGCGGATCACGCCCCCCAGCAGGAGGCTGACGAACGTCAGCCCCATCACCAGGTAGCCGCCCGGCAGCGGGATCGGCAACACCCCAAGAAACCAGTGAATCAGGAAAAACGAAGCGAAATACTTTTGCTGCGCCTGGTACAGGCCATGCTCGACCTGGTAAAGCGTGCCAAGAAGCGTGAGCACGAAAAGTAGCAGGAACAACACACACGACAGCTCGTACGACGACATGACGCGAAATGCTTTTCTCATCGCGCCACCGCCTCGAGCGTGTTGCAGAACGACACGAAAAGATCCTTTTCGGCCCGCACCGCTTGTTCGGGGCCGGTCATTTTGGCGAACAGCGTCTCGCCGTCGAGTTCGACTACCGCGCCCAGCAGCATCCATCCCGGTTTAGCTTCGCCGTTCATTCCCTGGAACTGTCCCGCCGCTTCGACCAGCGCGGCTTGCCGGCCCAGCATTTCAATCTGCGGCATCTGCACCAGCTCTTCGGGCGTGGCGGGCGGCAACCCGACTTGGCCGCGCCAGCGGTTGACGTTGGCTTCGATCCCGCCGGCGTTGCCGGTCAGCGATGTGAGGTAGCAGTCGATGTCCTTGTTACCGGCGACGGCGAACGTGGCGATCCGCATCGGGCGCGGCGGCGCCTCGACCCAGCCGCCGGGCAACTGCCAGGCAAGTCCCGTCTCCCGCGCCCCCGCATTTTCAGAATTATTCATGGGTGGGGCGGGCGCGGCCGCTACGAGCCGCGTCTCCGTGACCTCTTTTCTGAAACTCGACGGGCCACAACCGGCAACGGCTATCGCCAGAACAAACGCGAGCGCTGCAAGTATTCTTGTCATCGTACCTCGGGTGATACGGGTCCGCGGCGGCTGCCTTTTAACCGCCGGGCTTCAGGCCGGAACATGGACTCACCAAATTATCCTTAGCAACGGCGTGGAAATGCAAATAGTAGGCGCGCCTTGTACTATGTCTGTCAATTCGCGCAATTTTTCATAGAAATTAAAGCCGGCCCTGGATCAAAGCATGTCATTCTGAGCCCGCCCAGCCACTGGTTATTTCCTTTCAGCCAGGCCCACGATCTGGGCGGGCGTGAGGATCCCCCGCTTGACACCAGTGGCGTCCCGATCATTGCTGGAGTTAACGCAAGCCCGCAATAGTACCCGGGAGATTCTCACGTCGCGCTGGGAACAGGCCAGCGTTGCAGGATGATAGTCAGTGGCCAGCGCTCCTCAGAATGACACCTTCGGGCGCTTCGTGAGGTGCGGCTCCGCTGCGCTGTGTAAGTCCGCGCCAAAAGACGCGGCTGAGAAACCGACGCCTGCAATTTGCCGGGTTTGTTGGGATTACTATATAATGACTTCAACGTGTTGGGCGTGTGGCCGCGGTGGTTTTTCACATTTTTTACAGCGGTAACTCTCGGCAATTCGGCCTTTTTCGAGGAAATCTTGTGCCCCTCTATCCCTTGTCGTTGAAAATAGACGGCCGCCGTTGCCTCGTGGCCGGCGGGGGCGCCGTTGCCGAACGCAAAGTGGCGTCGTTGCTCGAGTGCGGGGCGGACGTTGTGGTCGTTGCGCCGGACGCGACGGATCAGATTCGGGCGTGGTCTGCATCGGGTCGGATCAAGTTTTTTGAGCGGCCTTTTGAACCTTCCGACGTGGCCGGCGCACTGATCGCCATCGCCGCGACCGACGATCCCCGCGTCAACTCCGCTGTTGCCGACGCCGCGCGGGCTTCGGGCGCGCTCGTGAACGTGGTTGACGTGCCGGAGTTGTGCGATTTTTATGTGCCAGCGTCGGTAACGCGGGGCGACCTCCAGATCACCATCAGTACGGGCGGCTCGTCGCCCGCGCTCGCCAAACGGCTCCGCATCGATCTCGAGCGGCAATTCGGGCCGGAGTATGAGTCGTACCTGCAACTGCTGGCGCGGCTTCGCTCCGAGTTGAAAGCCCGCGTGCCGGACAGGGCGCGGCGCAACAAAGCCGAGGAACAGTTCCTCGCGTCGCCTGCACTCAGCCTCATTGCCGACGGCCGCCTTAAAGACGCCGAGCAGATCTTGTCCGATTGTTTACGCATGGCGGCGGATGGGGCGTAGCATGGACAGGGCGATCCGCATCGGCACGCGCGGCAGCCGTCTTGCGCTTCAGCAGACGCAGTGGGTTGTTAGCAGGCTGCGCGAGGTCGAGCCGGGCCTGCAGATCGAGACGGAAATCATCCGGACGGTCGGCGACAAAGTGCAGGACAAGCCGCTTGATCAGCTCAGCGTCCAGGGCGCGTTCACCAAAGAACTCGATCACGCCCTGCTCGATGGCGTCGTAGACCTCGTCGTACACAGTCTCAAAGACCTGCCGACGGTATCGACGGAAGGCATCGCGATCGCGGCGATTCCCGAACGCGAAGATGCCCGCGATGCCTTCATCGGCAAACGCGGGGTGCGGCTCGCGGAGTTGCCGAAAGGCGCGTCCGTCGGCACGAGCAGCCAGCGGCGCCGGGCGCAGTTGCTGGCGATCCGACCCGACCTGCGGCCAACCGAAATCCGCGGCAACATCGACACGCGCCTGCGCAAACTCGAGTTGTCGGAGCAGAACTCCGGCATCATCCTGGCCGCGGCGGGTCTGCGCCGCCTCGAACTGCAGGACGTAATCACGGAGTACCTGGATTTTGATCAGTGGCTGCCGGCGGCGGGCCAGGGCGCGCTGGCGGTCGCATGCCGGCCCGACGATGCCGCCGTGCGCCGGGTCGCGTCGGCGCTCGACAACCCCGACGTGCGCGCTGCCGTCACGGCGGAACGCGCCCTGCTGGCGAAAGTCGAGGGCGGCTGCCACGTGCCGGTCGGCGCGTACGGGCGGATCATGCGCGGCGCGCTTGTGCTCGACGGGGTCATAGCGGCCATCGACGGCAGCCAGGTCGTGCGCAGGCAGCTCAAGGGTGAGCCGGCCGATGCCTGGCAACTGGGCGAGCAACTGGCCGAACGCCTCCTCGCGGAAGGCGGCGCCGACATCCTCGCGTCGCTGGAGGACCAATAGTGGAAGGCAAAGTGTTTCTCGTAGGCGCGGGCCCGGGCGACCCAGGCCTGATCACGTTGAACGCCATAATTTGCATTGCGAAGTCAACCGTGGTTGTATACGATGCGCTGTGCAATCCGTCGCTGTTGTCATACGCACGCCCGGCTTGCGAACGCATCTACGTCGGCAAGCAGGCCGGCAAACATTCCATGAAACAAGACGACATCAACGCCCTGCTCGCAGAGAAGGCGCTTGAAGGCAAGAACGTCTGCCGACTTAAAGGCGGCGACCCTTTCGTCTTCGGCCGCGGCGGTGAAGAAGCCCTGTACCTGCAAGAGCGGGGCATTCCATTCGAAGTCGTGCCTGGCGTGACGTCGGCGGTCGCGGTGCCCGCCTATGCAGGCATCCCCGTAACCCACCGTAACCTCGCCACCTCTGTGCGGTTTATCACGGGGCATGAAGATCCCACAAAACCGGAGTCGCAAATTGATTGGGGCGAGTTGGCGGCCACAACCGGCACCCTGGTGTTCTTGATGGGTGTGAAAAACCTGGCCGCTATCGCGGAGCGGCTGGTGACTTTTGGCAAATCCGGCGACACGCCCGCGGCCCTCATCGCCAATGGGACGCTGCCGTCGCAGAAAACCGTTACCGGCACGCTGGCGACTATCGCGGCAAAGGCTGAATCCGAAACCCTCGAGCCGCCTGCCATTCTGGTTGTGGGTGAGGTGGTTGGCCTGCGGGACGAGTTGAATTGGTTTGAGAAACGTCCGCTTTTCGGGCGCAGGATTGTCGTGACACGGGCGCGGGCGCAGAACAGCGACGTGCTCGAAAAGCTGCAGGAACTGGGGGCGGAGGCGATCGAGGCGCCGGTGATTCAAATTGAGTACATGGGCAAATCAGAGCCAATGCGGCAGGCCGCGCGCGACGTCGGGCGGTTTGATTGGCTTATCTTCACCAGTGTGAACGGCGTTGAGTCGTTCTCGAGCGCAATGGCTTTGGAGAACCTCGATTCACGAGTGTTGGCCGGTGTAAAGGTTGCCGCAATTGGCGTACCGACAGCCGGGCGTCTCATTAACGGGCTGGCGATAAAGGCGGATCTCGTTCCCAGGCAATTTGTCGCGGAGGCGCTGCTTGAAGAACTCGAAAAGACTGAGCCGATTCGCGGCCAGTCGTTCCTCATCCCGCGCGCGGAAATCGCCCGGCCCGAACTTGTCGAGCGGTTGCGGGCGCGCGGCGGGGAAGTGTGCGAGGTGGTCGCGTATAAGACGCTGCCGGAACCGCTGCCGGAGGGCTTGGCGGACCGGCTCGACCGCGGCGAGATTGATCTCGTCACGTTCACCAGTTCGTCTACCGTCACCAATTTTTTAGCCGCATTGCCGGAAGATCGACGGGCGGAGTTGGCGAAAAAAGTCAAAGCGGCCAGCATCGGCCCCGTCACCTCGGATACACTTAGAGAACACGGGATTGAAATCGCCCTGGAAGCTGAGGAATCAACGATACCCGGCCTCGTGGCGGCCATCGTGGATCATTTCAGGAGACCGTAATGAGCTTAGTAGATCAAGTGAGACGATTGGGACCACAATCCGCTCGTAAGAAATTGTCCGGGCGGCGTGTCAACCAGATTGTGCAAAAACCACGTCATTTCCCGGCGGTTTCCGCGCGAGGGCCCCATCAAGGCACTCATGCCATCATTGTCACCGCTGGCATCACAAAAGATCCCCGTCGTTTATGTCCTTTTCGTCCCTTATGTCCCTTCGTTACGTGCGGATTTGGGTTGGGACGAATGGATCTCTGCCGGCGCTTGTTTCATCCTTCATTCTTCATCCTTCATCCTTCAAAACCCCAGACCCCAAACCCCAAACCCCAATCCCCAATCCCCTCTCTCCACCGGTATGCTCCAGACTCCAGACTCCAGACTCAGGACTCACTATGATCGGTATCAGCAAACTCTATTGCGGCGGCGTTGAGCCAAGCGATGCGCTGCGTTACGGCCGGCGTGCCGCCGATCTCCCCAGCCACTTGCTCCAGTTCTCGGAAGACAAGAAGCCGGTGGTGGTGTGGAACTGCACGCGGAGCTGCAACCTCTGCTGCGTCCACTGCTACTCGCACTCGCAGGCCTGCAAGTACGAAGGCGAGATGACCACCGACGAAGGTATCCAACTGATCGACTCGCTGGCGGAGTTTGGCGCGCCCGTGATCCTGTTCAGCGGCGGCGAGCCGTTGCTGCGCCACGACTTGTCCAAGCTGATCCGCCATGCCACATCGAGCGGCCTCCGCGCTGTCATCAGCACCAACGGCACGCTGATCTCGCCCGACAAAGCGCGCGAACTCAAGGACCTCGACCTCTCGTATGTCGGCGTCAGCCTGGACGGCACGGAGCCCGTCAACGACAAGTTCCGCGGCATCCCCGGCGCGTACGCCCGCGCCATGGCCGGCATCCGCGCATGCCGTCAAGCCGGGCTGAAAGTCGGATTGCGCTTCACCATCAACCGGCGGAACGTGGGGGAGATCCCCGCCATTTTCCAAATCCTCGCCGATGAAGACATCCCGCGCGCGTGTTTCTATCATCTCGTCTACGCGGGCCGCGGCAGCGCGCTTATCGAAGAAGCGCTCGACCTGCCGCGCGCGCGCGAGGTCGTCGAACAAATCATTAACCTAACCGCCGACCTGCACCGCCGCGGCATGCCCAAGGAAGTCCTCACCGTCGACAACCACTGCGACGGCGTATACCTGTACCTTCGCCTGTTACGCGAGGACCCGGCGCGCGCCGCCCAGGTGCTCGAACTGCTCGAGTACAACGGCGGCAACTCGTCCGGCGTGGGGATCGCCTGTGTGTCGTGGGACGGCTCCGTCCACCCCGACCAGTTCTGGCGGCACCTCACGCTGGGCAACGTGCGCGAGAAAAAGTTCGGCGATATCTGGACGGACAAGGACAACGCGCCGCTGATGATGATCAAAAAAAAGAAACGCCACGTTACCGGCCGGTGCGCCAGGTGCAAATGGCTCGACATCTGCGGCGGCAACTTCCGGGTGAGGGCCGAAGCCGTTACCGGCGACCTGTGGGCGCCCGACCCCGCCTGTTACCTCACCGACGAGGAGATCGGCATCCTGTGAACCTCGACGACCTCGACCGCGCCCTGCTCGACCGAATCCAGCGCAACTTCCCGATCGAGCCAAGGCCGTTCGAGGCTCTCGCGCGCGAATTGGCGATGGACGAGGCGGCCGTGATCGCACGGGTGCGCGCGTTCCACGACGCCGGGCTTGTGCGCCAGATCGGGCCCGTGTTCGATCTCCACCGGCTCGGCTACACCAGCACGCTGTGCGCCGCGAAAGTCGCCGCCGATTCTGTCGAGGCCGTCGCAGATCGCATCAACGCCTACCCGGAAGTCACTCATAACTATCTGCGCGACGCCGAATTCAATATCTGGTTCACGCTCGTAGCGCCTTCCCAGGAACGCATAGACGAGATACTCGAAGAAATCCGCAAATTGGCTGGCGTGGAAGACGTAATTTCGCTCCCCGCCGATCGCACCTTCAAAATAAACGTCCATTTCGCCACGGGTGACGCGCCGGTACAAGACATCAACAAGCAAGAGCAAAAAACAGGGACTGACACCCTTTTGGGCAGTTTCAAAAGGGTGTCTGTCCCTGCTTTTCGCGACCCACCTGCAACCATTACGACGTTCAGCGACCGCGATATCGCACTGATACGCGCCCTGCAGGCGCCGTTCCCAATCGTCGAGCAACCCTGGCTCGAAATAGCAGAACGCGCAGGAATGACCGAAGACGAAGTCATTACCCGCGTCCGCGAATGGCTCGGCAGCGGCGTGATCCGCCGGTTCGGCGCCCGCGTCAAACACCACGCCATCGGTTACACCGCCAACGGCATGAGCGTCTGGGACGTCCCGGCGGACCGCGTCGAGTTCGCCGGCCGGTACATCGCCTCGTTGCCCGAAGTCAGCCACTGCTACACCCGGCCACGCGCGCCACAGTGGCCCTACAACCTCTACGCCATGATCCACGGCACGCATGAAGAGCAAGTGCTTGCGCTTGCCCGCCAACTGGCGCAACGTTTGAACATTCAACGCTGGGAAGTCCTGTTCAGCACTCGCGAATTGAAAAAGTCCGCGCCTGTCTACTTTAGTGAGCTGCCAAACCGGGGAGGGAGCTTTTAATGTCATTTCTCGCCACGATAAACACCCGCGTTAAGACGGCACTGTGGCCTCTGCTGCCGGCCTCTTATCGAGCCAGGCGCATCGCTCTGGCAACTCCGGCCCGTTATCCCGATCATGTGTTTTTCGAGCCGACGACGAGGTGCAACCTCGGGTGCCTCCATTGCGGCCGTACCTATTGGAAAGCCAGGAAAAAACAACGCGACTTTAGTATCGCCATGTTTAAGAAAGCCGCCGCCGAACTCCGCGAGGCTGGCGTGGCCGGACTCACCCTGCAAAACCTCGGCGAGCCGTTGATGCATCCTAACATCCTCGATGTTGTGGAATTTGCAAAGAGCCTGGGTTTCGCCACCCGGTTCACCACCAACCTCACGCTGCTGACCCCGAGCGCGGCGGAACGCCTTGTCCACTGCGGCCACGACGAAGTCCAGGTGTCGATCGACTCGTACGATCCGGCGGTGTTTAACGACCTGCGCCGGGGAACAACGCTGGAAAAAGTCCTTGCAAATCTTCGTATGCTCTGTGAGACGAGACGGCGGCTTGCAAGTCCGACGCCGCAAATCCGTGTCAGCGCCGTTTTGATGCGGGCAACGCTCGCCGGAACCGCCGAATTTATCGCCGCAATGAAAAGCATGGGTGTCAACGGAATGAGCTTCCAAGAGTTGAACACCGACGGACTCGATCTCGACACCGTCCTCTAAGACGGGTCCACGTTGCGTAAAAACGCCCTGCAGAATGCCCTGGGACGAACTGCGCGCCGCCCTCACAAAAATCAAGGCGTACCAGGATAAAGACTTCCCGATCAGCGTTCCCGGTGACTGGAGCGGATGCAAAACATCGGTGCGCCAAGGGCCCGGCATCCTTACCTGTGCGGAACTGTGGGAGACAAGCAGCGTCGATTCGGCCGGTTTGGTGACGCCATGCTGCTGGCTGCCGGACGGTTCGTTGATAAACCTCGGTGACCTCAACACCCAGTCTTTTAAAGAGATTTGGTTTGGCGAACCTTACGAACGTCTGCGCCGGCAACATCTATCCAACCAGCATCCTCCGTTCTGTCAAACGTGCCAGCAGCTTTTCTATACGGTTGCCGTTCCTTCCCGTTTCACGCTTAATCGGCAGCCGGCCCGTCCCTACGCGCGGGTCTTTTTGGGGAAGCATAACAACCAAGCGCGCTGAACGAGCGCAATGAGCCGTATTCCGGGCGAAGTGTGACGACGACTTTGCCTTATTCCTTATTTGTCTGTGGTCATCTTACCCTAGGCTGTCTCTGTGCGCCCAGACTTTTTCGAACGCCGCGGCATATTGTTCGATCAACTCGGGCTGATCCGACGTGAAATACGGCAGGGCGATCGCCTGCTTGTTGGCCTGATCACAGCCGGGGACCTTGTCGGGCAGGACGGGCATGTGCCGCCACCACTGGTTTTCGCTGAAGATGGGGTAAGTGTGCAGCAGGGTCCAGCCGTATTCGGCCACGTCGACGCCCTCCGCTTTAAGCGCCTTGACGATGGTGGCCCGCGGTGGCCCCGCCTTCGCCTCGTCGATAAACATCAGGTTCTTTGAATAGAACACGCGGCTGATGTCGGGCCGCACGTACTGCTCGCTGAGGCCGGGCAGTTGCGTGATCCGCTCGTTGAGCTTCTTAATCTGCGCGACACCCGCCGCGTTGCGCTTGTCCAGATCGCCCAACTGCACCTTCGCAAGGATCGCCGCAACCGGGTGGATCCGCAGCTTCCCGCCGAACGCCGTCGCGTGATACTTCCGGTACGGGCTGTCTTCGGGGAACGTGTTGGGCAGGTCGTAGTTGCCGTAAGTGGTGGCGCGCTCGAAATCGAGCCGCTCTTTATAGACGCCCATGCCGCCTTCGATCGCGGGCAGCGGTTTCGTTGTCTGCAGGCTGATGCCCGCCATCCGGCCCCAGTTGCCGATCCACGTGTCCTTCACCTTGGCGCCGTGCGCGTGGCTGGCGTCTTCGACCACCGACAGGCCGTGCTCTTTGGCAAGCGCCTCGATGTCGTCCATGTCGCACGGCAGGCCGTACCAATGCACCGGCATGACGGCTTTCGTCTTGGCCGTAATCCTTTTTTTGCAGTCCTCGACGTCGATATTCATCGTCCGCGGGTTGACGTCCACAAACACCGGCGCCAGCCCGAAGAAGCGCATCGGCACCACCGGGAACCACGTGCTGTAGTCCGGCACCAGCACTTCGCTGCCCTCCGGCAGATCGAGTGCGAACATCATCGAGGTCAGCGCGCTCGTCCCATTGCAGTGGGCCTTCGCAAACGCGCACCCGAAATGCGCCTTCCACGCTTCTTCGAGCTCGGCCACGGGCCCGTAGCCGGGGTTGCGCAACAGTTCCGAAACCAGCCCGATCTCCTCGTCGCCGTACAACGGCCATTTCGTGGCGTCGCCGGCGGGATGCGTCACGGCTTTCGGCCCGCCGTTCAGCGCGAGCGCTTCAACTTTGAGCGGCGCGGCTGGGGCTTGCGCGCCCGCGCCCGCGGCATAGAGGCCCGCCCCGATGGCGCCGGCTGTCTTTAGGAAATCGCGGCGACTCGCGTTGGATTTGTTTTCTTTCCGCATGACGTCTCTCCTCCTTCTTGGGGCGAAGCCCTTAACTCCTGTTTATTTCCTGCACCACGGCGGGCTTCCGGATTTCCTTGCCTGAAAACCCGGCCATCGCACTGCCGATCAGGATCAGGAAGCCACCGATGATTACGTCCAGCACCAGCACTTGCCCGCCGCCCACCCACGGCGCCACCGCCAGCAGCAGCACGCCCACCAGCGCCACCGTCACCCCCACGATGCGGAACGGCGAATACGCCGCCGAAGCCGTCCTGAAATCCTCGTCGCGCGTGCCGATCGGCGCCTCGAGCCGTTCCATGAACCTGTCCACGCGCTCACGCGCCGCCGACGACGCCGGGAACAACGGCCCCACGGCTTCCATGACGAGAAACGTGACGCCCGCTGTTGAAAGGAACATCACGATTTCCATTTTCAACGTCAGCCCGAACAGCGAAAGTTCCTCGGCCTTGGCATCCCAGGCCAGCGCGCCGGACTGAAACGAGTCGAGTCGCGACAATTTGTACAACCCCAGGCCCACCACGATCCCGCAGATAAATCCCGCGATCGCCCCGGCGTTCGTCGCCCGCCTCGAGATCAGCCCAAGCAGCATGGGCACCGCCACCGGCGCGCTCGCTATGCCGAACAGCGTCACCATTGTCCGGAACAAGTCTTCGCTCTTGCCGCGCGACATCAGCATGGCCACCGCGAGCGCAGCGACGCCAATCAGCAGTGTCATGAGGCGCCCGGCAAACACCAGTTCCCGGTGCCCCGCGTGCGGGCGGGCCAGCCGCTTGTAAATGTCGTTCGTGAGCACGCTGGCGCACACGTTGTAATCGCCGCTCAGCGTGGACATCGTGGCCGCGAACATCGCCGCTACCGCCAGCCCCAGCATGCCCGCCGGCAAAAGTTGCGTGCAAAGCAGCGGGTAAATCTGGCCCGCATCCTCGACGCCCGGCAGGAATTGCGTGGCGGCTATCGCGGGGAAGAACATCAGCGGCGGCCCGAAAATGTACAGCGCGATCACGAGGCCGCCCACCTTGAGCGCGTCACGTTCTTTGGGCACGCAGTAATACTTCTGAATCAGCGACCACATCGTGCTGCTCCACGTCAACGCATACAGGCCGACCAGGGGGATTACGTAACTCCACCCGAACTCCGCCGACGTCAGCCGGAAGAAACCGTCGGGGACGCCCGAAAAAATCGCGCCCAATCCGCCTGCTTTCGTTATCGACAGCGGCAGAATGATCAGAATCCCCGCCATCAGCACCACAAATTGGACAAAATCCGTCACCGCTACCGCCCACAGACCGCCCATGAACGTGTAGAGCAGGATGCAGATGCCCGCGCCGATGATGCTCACCTTGATGTCGAGTCCCGCGCACACCGAGATGAACGTCCCCGTCGCCAGCAGCTTGATCCCGTCGTCCACCAGCCGCACCGGCACGCCTTGCCACGCAAACAGTTGACGCAACAGCGGGCTGTACCGCCCCTCGATATACTCGACCGGGCTGTCGACGCGCGCACGCCGCCATTTCACCGCAAACAGGCCCGCGCTGAACATCGTCGCCGGCACCGCCACCCAAAGCAGCGTCACCCCCACCCAGCCGTACCGGTAACACAGCCCCGGGTAAAACACAAACGCCGCCACACTGAAACTGCCCATGTAAAACGACACGCCGCTTAGCCACCACGGAATCGTGTTGCCGCCGGAGAAATAGTCCTTGATGTGTTTCATCCGGCCGTAGAAATACACGCCGATCCCCAGCATCAGCACAAAATAACCCGCGATCATGAACAGGTCGGGGCCCGCCATCCGGCCCTGCAATTCAGGCATTCAACGTTACCTCTTGTACGCGCATCCTCGTCACGTCAACCCGGTCACCCTCAATTAAAGCGGCGGGGACGCCGCTTCTACGGGACTGCTCGGCGCGCGTGAAACTCTTTTCGTGACCTCTTGTAGACGCGGCGTCCCCGCCGCCTCATACTTTGTTCAAAAAGTCTAGTCGAAGGAGCCCAGCGAACGCACATAGGCCACGCAATCCGCGATGGCATCGAGCGTCTGCTCTTCGGTCAGTTCCACGCCTTTTGTCCCTTCAAACTCGATGGTGACCGGCCCGGCGTAGCCGTTTTCCTTCAGCAGCGCGACCACCGATTTGAAATCCGTCTTGCCCTGGCCGAGCACCGGAAACGCCCAGCCTTCAAACTCGCCGCTGTGGTCTTTGAGCTCGACGGTGCGCACGTACCTTATGCTTTTTTTCAACTCGACCGCGGCGGTCGTGTCTTTGTTGTAGAAGCTGATATTGCCGGTGTCGAAATTGACGCCCACATTCGGATGGTTGACGGCCTTCATCGTTTCGACCTGCACGTCGCCGTTGGTGCCGAGGTCGGGGTGCGTCTCCATCGTGATCACGACGCCGTGTTTCTTGGCGGCCTCGCCCGCTTCACGCAACCGCCGGTACGCGTCCTCTTTGGGCGAGTCGCCCCGCTTGGCACTGATGAACATGTACTTCGCGCCCATCTTCTCGGCCACGGCCAGTTGCGGTTCAAGTTCCGCCGCGAACGTGTCCTTCGACAGGTCCGCCTGCCCCCGCAGGACCGGCGTGGTCAGCCCATACTGCTTGAGTCTGGCCATTACGCTGTCGGCCTCGTCCGCCGCCGGCACGCTCAGAAACACGTGTTTTACTCCGATCTTCTGCAGGTGCGCCCATGCCGCATCCTGATACTTCCCATAGCTCATGATGCGCACGCCCAAAGGCCACGGTTCCGCCGCAATCGCCACACCACCAAGCAGAAGAGCCATCATCACCACTCCAACCTTAACCATTGCCCAAGAGCCTCCCATCCTATCTGAGATTTGAGATCTGAGACCTGAGATTGTTTTTTCCTAGGCCAGTTCTTTCCGGTGTGCCCAAACCTTTTCAAACGCCTTCACATACTGTTCCACCAACTCCGGCGCCTCGCTTGTGAAATACGGCAGCGCGATCGACGTCGCGTTCCCCTGGACGCTCCCCGGCAAGTCCGGGATTGTCGGCAGATGGTGCCACCAGCCCTCTTCGCGGTACACGGGCAACTCGTGCTGGAGCGTGTAATGCAGCCCGTCCGCGCGGACGCCCTCGGCTTTCAGCGCCTTGACGGCCGTGTCCCGCGTCATGCCCGCCTCTTTCTCGTCGATAAACAGCATGTTCCAGGCATAATGCATCCGCTGCATGTCTTTCCGGCCGCTGGACTGCTCGTACAATCCCGGCAACAGGACCAGCCGGTCGTTCATTGCGCGCACCTGTTTTGCCCCCACCTCGTTTCGCGCCACCAGGCCTTTGAGCTGGCAGCGCACCAGCGCCGCCGCCATCGGGTGCATCCGGAACTTCAATCCCAGCCCCGACCCTTTGTACTTGTAGTAGTTGCCATTCTTGTCGATGCCCGGCATATCGTAATTGCCCAGCGACGTCGCCCGCTCGAAATCTTCCTTGTCCTGGTACATGCCCATGCCGCCCTCGATCCCCGGCAGCGCCTTGCTCATCTGGTAGCTGGTGATCGACATCCGGCCCCACGTCCCCATGTGCTTGTCTTTGAGCCGCGAGCCTTGCGAATGCGCCGCGTCCTCGCACACGATCAGGCCTTTTTCCTTCGCCCAATCGCCGATCAGGTCCATGTCGGCGGGCAGGCCGATCCAATGCACCGGCAGCACCGCTTTCGTGTTGGGCGTGAGGCGCTTCTTGGCGTCCTCGAGATCGAAATTCAGCGTGCGCGGGTTGATGTCCACGAATACCGGCACCAGCCCGAAAAACCGCATCGGCATGATCGTCGCAAAAAACGTGTAGCTGGGCACCATGATCTCGCTGCCCGGCGGAAGGTCGAGCGCGAAAAACATCGACGCCAGCGCTGAAGTCCCGTTGCAGTGCGCCTTCGCATACGGCACCCCGAGAAACTGCGACCACTCGTCTTCCAACTGCTTTACGGGGTCGTACGACGGCGCACGAAGCATCGCCAGCATCGCATCTTCCTCGTCTTTCCCGTACTGCGGCCAATGGACGGCCGCATCATGCGGCGCTGTCACGGCTTTCGGGCCGCCACTGAGCGCCAAGGCTTCTCCCTGCGCCCGCGCACCCTTTTGCGTCCCGAGGGCAATTCCAGCCGTCAGCGCACCCGTCGTTTTCAAGAAATCGCGGCGAGATGGCCGCCCAGCCCCTGCAGATGTGCTCGGTTCCATGTCCGTTATCCTCTTTAATGGTCAATTCCGCGGTTTGACTCCCTGAAGACATCATAGCCCATTTCCCAACTGCGTTCTAGACCCCTAGAGCCGTCGGGACGCCCCCCGGCAGTTCGTGGGGGGCGTCCCGCAGTTCATCTGAGATCTGAGATTTGAGATTTGAGATTTGAGATTTGAGATTTGAGATTTGAGATTCGAGATCTGAGATTCGAGATCTGAGAGCTTGTGAAGAAATGGCAATACGGGCTGTTTTCGCCTTTGTAAGTCCAACAATATCAACAACCCAATTTTGTGCCGCTCAATTGATTCACAAGCTCTGAGATCTGAGATTCGAGATCTGAGATCCGAGATCTGAGATTCGAGATCTGAGATCCGAGCTCTGAGATTCGAGATCCCTGTTCGGTTGACACCCGCCCGCGTTTGCTCTAGGCTTTCCCCTTACAGAAAAGGGGAGTGGCCATGAGTATCCTGACAGCGTTGACAGTGGCGGCCGCGCTCGCTTCGGGCGCGGCGGGCGATGGTTGGAAAGCGGGCGTTGCGCGGGTCGAAATTACGCCGGCTGAACCCATGTGGCTGGCCGGATATGCGGCGCGCGACCACGAGGCGCAAGGTGGCGCGCTTCACCCACTGTGGGTGAAAGCCATGGCGATCGAAGACGCCGCGGGCAACCGCGCGCTGGTCATCACCAGCGACGTCCTCGGTTTCCCCAAACCCGTCTCGGACAAAATCTTCGACCGCCTCGAGGCCGCGACCGGCCTCAACCGCGCCAGAATCATACTCAACAGTTCGCACACCCATTCCGGGCCCGTCATCGACGGCTCGCTTTTGTGCATTTACCCCCTGGACCCCGCCGGGCTTGAGAAAGTGCGGCGGTATACGCCCGTGTTGGAGGACAAAGTCGTTGCCGCGGGCGAGGCCGCGTTCAAAGACATGGTTCACGTGCGGCTCGAGTCGGCCAACGGCGTCACCCGGTTCGCCGTCAACCGCCGCAACAACAAGGAAGCCGAAATCGAGACCACCTACAACCTCAACGGCCCCGTCGACCACGCCGTACCCGTCCTACGCGTCTCGCGCGACGACGGCCAGCCTCTGGCGATCCTGTTTGGCTACGCGTGCCACAACACGACCCTCTGCGAATACGAGTGGTGCGGCGATTACGCCGGGTTCGCCCAGGAAGCACTCGAACGGACTTACCCCGGCGCGACCGCCCTGTTCTTCCAGGGTTGCGGCGGCAACCAGAACCCGCTCCCGCGGCGCACCGTCTCACGCGCCCGCCAGTACGGCGCCGAACTCGCCGCCGCCGTCGAAGCCGCAATGGCCGAGCCCATGACGCCGCTCGACCCGTCCCTCAAAACCGCCCGCACCGAAGTCGAGCTGTTCCTCGAAACGCCGCCCGACCGCGCGGGCCTCGTCAAAATCACCGAGACCGACAACGAGTACAACCGCCGCGCCGCTACCGAAATGATCGCGCAGCTCGACGCCGGCCTACCCCTCCGCACGTCCTACATGTACCCGGTCCAAGTGTGGAACCTCGGCGGCCTCCCGCTCGTGACACTGGCCGGCGAGATCGTCGTTGACTACGCCATCTGCGCCAAAAACATCCTCGGCCCGCGGACGTTCGTCATGGGTTACTCCAACATCCTCGTCAGCTACATCCCCACGGCCGCCATCATCCGCGAAGGCGGCTACGAAGGCGGCGGCGCTCAACTCATGTACGGCATGCCCAACAAATGGCGCGAAGACATCGAAACTCGAATCGTCGAGACCATAACCGCAACCGCAAAACAAGCAGGGCTCTTATAGGCTCCTTTATGTCCTTTGTGTCCCTTATGTCCCTAGAGTAAAAGGAGGTGCTTGATGGCTCGAAACCAAATCGGCAGGCGAAGTTTTCTGGGTCTCTCTGCCGCCACCGTGCTGGCGGGCTGCTGCACGACGCGAAAGTCCTGCGGGGCCGAAGGCAGAATCGCCACGTTCAACGCCGACGTTACGCCGCCGCTCGGCACGCCCATCTACTCGAGCTTCAAGCCACTCGAGGTGATCGAGCAGCCGCTGCAAGCTAAAGGCGTCATCATCGACGATGGCTCGGCCCGCTACGTCCTCTGCGCCGTCGACTACTGCGAACTCTGCAACAGCACCTACACGAGATGGCGCAAGGCCGTCGCCGTCGCCGCCGGCGCCGACCCATGCCGCGTCGCACTGCACACCGTCCACCAGCACACCGCTCCCATGCTCGACGAGGAATCGTTCCCCATCCTCGATTCGCAGGCCAGCCCGTGCGTCCACTCGTCCGTCGAGAGCATCGACATCCCATTGCAACGCCTGATTTCGGCGGTGCATGCCGCGCAATCGCAATTCCAACCATACAACCACGTCGGCACGGGCCAGGCCAAGGCCGAGCGCGTCGCGTCCAACCGCCGCATCCCTAATGGCGACGGCACCGTCACAACTCGCTACAGTTCGTGCAAGGATCCCAAGCTCGTCGACGCGCCCGAAGGCCTCATCGACCCCTACGTCAAGACGATCACGTTCGCCAACGGCGATAAACCCGTCGCGCGGCTCCATTATTACGCCACGCATCCGCAGAGCTTCTACGGCGACCCGCGCTCGAGCATCGATTTCCCCGGCATGGCCCGCGAATGGCTTGAAAAACAGGAGGGCGTGTTTCAGGTCTATTTCACCGGCTGCGGCGGGAACGTCGCCGCGGGCAAATACAATGACGCCTCGAGAGAGGCCCGCCAGGGGCTGTACGAACGCCTCCGCGCCGCCATGAAAGCCGCCGCCGATTCCACCCAGTACGCCCCCGCATCGCCGGTAACGTTGCGCAGCGCCCCGCTCGCGTTGACGCCGCGCTCCGGCGGCCCGTGGTCGCAGGCCGAACTCGACGCCCAACTCGCCAAGGCCGACGCCCATCCCAACGCCCGGTCGGGTGCAGCCATGTTCATCGCATTCAGAGATCGCGCCAACGTGCCGCTCGAACTCACTTCAATGCAGATGGGCGGCCTGTTCATTCTCAACCTGCCCGGCGAAGTTGCGGTCGAGTTTCAGCTTTTCGCGCAGGAGTTGCGGCCCGACAAGTTCGTTGCCGTCGCCGCCTACGGCGATTGCGCCCCCGCTTACATCAACCTCGAGAAATTCACCGCAGAAGGCGGCTACGAACCAACGGCCTCGCACTCGATCCCCCAGTCCGAACAACCCATGCGCGATGCCATAGAAAATCTCCTCGTCGAGTGAGATCGTAAAGTGGCGTCCCTGACGCTTCAATTGAAGCACGTGACATGAACCGGCGAGGACGCCGCTTCTGATCGAGGAAATCGAAACCGGCATGAATAAGACTTACGTGATGCTAATTAGCCTGTGCTCGGTTTTTGCTGCCACCTTGATGCGGCCGGCTATGGCCCTGCAGCCATTTTGCGGCGTCTACGTCGAACCCTCGCCGTTTGGCGATCCCACCGCCTCCGCTCAAGAGCGCGAAACACGGATGGATGACGCGCTCGACAAGATGCTCCGCTGCGGATTCACCACGCTGATCCCCTACGCCAACACGTCGTCCGGCAAAGCGTGGTGGCCCGGTAAAACATTGACCCAGGCCGGCGCACAGGACTTTGATACCCTCGGCGTACTCTGCCGGAAAGCCCGCGACCGCGGTATGAAGGTCATGCCGGCCGTGTGCGTGCTCGTTTCGGGCGACGACAAGCCCGCGGGCATCCTCGAATCTCATCCCGACTGGGCGGTCCGTTCGCCAACCGGCGATCCCCTCGGTTACATCTCGCCGTCAAGCCCCGAGGCCCGCGCGTGGGTGGTTGCCATGATTTCCGAGATGGCCGCGCACGTCAAGCCGGACGGCGTCATGCTCGACTACGTCCGCTTTCCAAACATCGCTGGCGCCACACTGCCCGCGTCTCCTGAGTTAGACCCGCAGCGCCTGCAGCAAGCCAAAGAGGGATCGCTCTCGCTTTTCATGGCTGAAATCAGCGCGGCGCTCCGCGCCCAGCAACCGAGCATCAAGATCGGCCTGTACACGTGGGGGCCGCACGTCGCCGTCAACTATCCCGTCGCCCAAAGGTGGCCCGATTGGGTCCGCGACGGCTACCTCGACCTCATCAACGTCTCTGGCTACTGCTACACCGACAACGACGGCGAAAAATATATGCAGGTGTTTGAAGACCGGCTGCGCGGCGCCACCGAGCTGGCGAAGAAGGCCGGCGGCAAAGCCGAAATGTCGTTTGCGCTCGGCGTGCTCACCAGCCACGGAGCCATCAAATCCGCCGCACAGATAAACGACTACATTTCCGTCGCCCGCAAAGCCGGGTGCCCCGGCGTCGCCGCATACGCATGGAAAAGCGTCGAACCGTACGCCGACGAAATCCAGCGCAAACGCTATTTCAAGTAAACGAATCATTGTGGTGCGGGCGTCCCGCCTGCACAGTAGCCCGACTTCGCCGAAGTCGCGTTGGCGGTGGTGGAGGTGCGGTGGGGTCGTGGTGCGGTGGCATCGCGCTCCTGCGCGACCGCCGCGGCGCAAGCCGCCGTGCTGGCCAAACCTTGTTGGTAAAGCGCTTGACCAGTTAATTTTATGTCTCTTTAGTCCTTTATGTCCCTTTCTTAACGCTTGACCAGGGAGAGGAGGTGCCATGCATTCATCTAAGTGCGCGCACGCGCCGCACTCGATTCCACTCATCACGATTCTGTCCTTTTCCATCCTTGCCGCTGCCCAGAACACCGATAAAACCAAGGAAGACCTCATCGAGCATTCCACCCCCGCCCAACCCGCTGTCCAATCGCAGCCCGCATCCGAATATGAGCAGCGCCTCAACGACGCGCTTCGCCAGGATCGCGACGTGTGGGGCGAGCAACTCATCGCCCAAAGCGGCGCCACATATGACAACATCAAAGACGGCCTCCAACCGCTCTTCTACAGCACCGGCCTAACCAACACCTCACTCGGCGTCCACAACATCCTCTTCGCCCACAGCGGCGGCGAACCTCCTTATATCATCGCTGTCGCAGACGGCAGCCGTATCGCCGCAGACGTCTACCAATCAGAAAACGACATCCAGTTCTTTGTCGGAGTAGGCGACGAGCCCTACGGCTCTGCACTGGACAGGCTCGTCGGTCCCACCCTCGCCAACGGTTACTATCCGATCATCGAGACCGCCTATACCGACTCCGCCGGTGCTCAATACAAGCAGGAAGTTTTCGGCTCGAGAACGGGAAGAAGATCTCCATCAAAGACGCGCCAACATGCTTCGGCCCCGTTTCATACGAGATCGAGTCGCGCCTGAACAAAGGCCGCATCGACGTAAAGCTCGACGTGCCCGACCGAAACCCCATCCCCAAGCTTCACTTCCGCCTGCGCACGCCCGATCGGCGCCGCATCCAGTCCGTGAAGCTGAATGGCAAAACGTTCGATGCGTTCGATCCCAAAACCGAAACCCTCGATCTCACCGGCCAACGCGGCATGATAAAGCTGGAAGTAAGATTTTCTTAGCCACAAAAGAACGCAAAGATCGCATAAAATGGATTTTTTCTTTGTGATCTTTGTGATCTTTTGTGGCTAAACTCTTCTTACCTTTCGGTGGCTGCCCTTTTGCGCAGGAGCGCCACGAATGGTTTCAACTCACCGACGCGCAGGAGCGCACAGAGGGTGAGGTAGGCCGCGCATGCAACGGCTAGCGGGGCCGCCGTCTCCACCATCCGCGCCACGAGCCCGTCGCCCGGCCACAGGCCCGCCACCTGCCTGTGTACCGCAACCAGCACGACCGCCATTCCCGCGCCGGCCAATGTCACGCGCACCAGCGTTGAAACGAAGTGGGCGTCCCACAACTTCCCGTACCTCTTTCCCAGCAGCGTGTAGACCAGCAGGAAGTTCACCGCATACGACACCGTCGTCGACAGCGCGAGCCCCTGGTAGCCCATCCGCCGGACGATCGCGAAGTTCATGGCCACGTTGAGCAGCATGCTGCCCGACGCGATGATGACGGGCGTCTTCGTGTTCTTGATCGCGTAGAAGCCCGACACGAGAATCTTCACCCACGCAAAAAACAGCAGCCCCGAAGCGTAATAGGCCACGGCTACGGCGGTCTTGTCGGCGAGGGCCGCGTCGAAATAGCCGCGCTGAAACAGCAGCCGCACGATCGGCCCCGGCAAAAAAATGAGCGCCACCACGGCCGGGCAAATCAGGAAGTAGCTTTGCCGCAGCCCGTGAATGAGCGTGCCGCGCACCTCCGCCGTGTCCATTCTGGCGGCCGACCTCGAGATGGACGGCAGGATCGCCGCGGCGATGGCTATTCCGAAAATGGCCAGCGGCAGTTGGACCAGCCGGTTGGCGTATTGGAGCGCCGTCACGGTGCCTTCCGCGAGCGAGTAGGCGAACAGGGTGTTGACAAGCTTGTTGACCTCTCCGGCCGCCTGCCCGATGATGACGGGCACGAGCAGCCAGAGCGCCGCCCTCACGCCCGGGTGCCGCAGCCGGAAATTGGGCAGCCACGCGCCCGTCCGCCGGCCCAGCGCTACGTACTGGACCAGAAACTGGCTGATCCCGCCCAGCCAAACGCCCACTACCAGCGCGTACGCGGGGTCGGGGAACGCATTGCGGAACACGCCAAAACACATCACGATCATGAACACGTTGAGCAGCGCCGGCGACCACGACGGCGTCGAGTAGTGGCGCAGAATGAACAGCGGGCCCATCTGAAATACCGTCAGGCCGATGAAGAAAATGTAGGGAAACGTCCAGCGGGTCAGCGAGGCCGTGAACGCAATGTCCTCACGCGACCTGCCCGCGACGCCCGTCACCGATTCGAGCGCGCGCGCCAGTTCCAGCACGTACGGCATGAACACGACGCCCGCCACCGTCAACACGCCCAGCACCACGATCATCGCCGACATCAACGCCGAGGTCAGTTCGCGAAACGCCGCTTCCTTGTCCTTCTCGAGCGTCTCACTCAGGATCGGCACGAACGCGGCGTTGGATGCGCCTTCGCCGACAATGTCGCGCAGCATATTGGGGAAGAAGAATGCCACGAGGAACGAGTCGCGCGACATCGTGGGAATCAACTTTGCAATGACGATGTCGCGCACAAGCCCCAGCACGCGCGAAATCATCGTGCCGCCCGCGAAAATGGCGGTGAACTTCGAGAGTTGGCGGCGCGATTCAGCGTGCAATGACGTTCAAAGCTCCCCTCAAACCCTGTCTTTACGTAGACGCGGCGTCCCCGCCGCGTCTTCTCTCCGTGCAACCAGACCCGCCAGCGCCACCAAGCCCGTCAGTACGACCGCCGCATGCGGAAACACCGACGGCCCATGCGGCACCGGCCGTTTGCCCGGCGCGGACACCGGCAACGCGCCCGCCACACGCTGCATGATGGTATCTTCGGCCCCGTACAGGCCGCGGTTGAATCGCCGGAAACTGCCCGCGCCGTCAAACACGCCGTCCACCAGCGTGAACCGGCCGTACGGGTCGAACACGCCGCTGATGCCGGTGTTGGCGCTGTGTACCAGTGGCAGGCGCGTCTCGACGGCCCGCATCCGCGCCAACTCCAGTTCCTGCGGAATCGCGCTGCTCGCTCCAAACCAACCAAGGTTCGTAATCACGATAAGATAATCCGCGCCCATCGCGCGAAGTTCCTCGGTCTGCGGGCCGAACAGCACCTCGAAACAGATCAGCGGCCCAAATCGCCGGCCCGCCGCGTCAAGCACCTTCAATCTCCGGCCGTGTTCGGCGTCGCCGATGGCGGGGACAAACGCGCTGATAAACGGCAGATATTTCCCGAACGGGACGTATTCGCCAAACGGCACCAGGTGGACCTTGTCGTAATAGTCGACGAGCCGGCCTTCGGCATCGACGAGGTAGCTCGAATTGAGCGCGCCGCTGGTTTCCGCGTTGAACCGCACCGACCCGACGAAAAGCGGGACGCCCGTATCCCGCGCCAGCGACGCCAGCACGCTGTTGATGGCGGGATTCTCGATTGAATCCATGATGACGGCTTCCGGCCAGACGATGAAGTTGACCGGCGTGTCTTTGGCTAATTCCCGGGATTTTTCCGCCGTATTCCGCACCATCTCGACGGTGAACTCGGGGTCCCACTTCATTTCGAGCGGGAAATCGGGCTGGATCAGGCCCACCGTCAGCGGCTTAGACTCGAGGTCCGGCTCATCGAGCAGCGCGTAACCCGCCGCGTGGCCCGCCGCAAGCACGAGGACCGCCGCGCCCGCACGAACCAGCCGCAGACGCCCTTTTTCCGCCAGCGCCAGCGCCACTAGGGCGTTGAACAGCACCACGAGAAACGAGATCAGCCCAACACCGCCCACCGACGCCAGTTGGAGAAACAGAGGGTTCCGGCCCTGGCTATAGCCGACCGCGCTCCAGCCGAACCCGGTCAGCGCCCGCGCCTGGGCATACTCGATTGCGACCCAAATCAGCGCCAGCCCCACCGCGCCGCCGCCCCAGGCCCGTTTCCGCCGCATCCAGCACCACAGCGCCCCGCCCGCCGCCCACCACAACGCCAGGTACACGCACACCGCCACGTAACCCCAGAACGCCCAACTGCCCGCCCAGTATACGTTTGACATCAGCCAGTGCAACAGCATCAGGTGAAACACGAAACCCGCCACGAAAAAACGCAACGCACCCGTCCTCGGGTGCGCCGATTGCGCCTGGTAGACCAGCGGCGCCAATGCCACCCACGCCAGCGGAAACACCGCCAGCTTGGGAAAACTGAACGCCAGCAACGCGCCCGAAACCAGCGCAACGCCATTTGATCGCAAAAACGTTCGCATCTAACCAAGAATACCAGAAAAACACCCGATCCTAATAAGCCGCTAACGTAGGCGCGGACGTCTCGCCCGCGCCGTCCAGACACAGAGCGACGATCAAGAGATCGAACCCGTCTTGCAACGCCGGGCAAGGGGATCGAGACGTAGGCGCTGGCCTTCGGCCGCGTCGTCCCGCCCGCGCCGTCCAACCGCCAACCTGTGGTCAACGATCGGCCTCGGCCTCAACTGCATGGCGGAACAACGTGGGCCTGTTGCGATCGGTACGCTAAGACGTACGTTAAACGCCCTTGTCGTTGACGGCGCGGGCGAGACGCCCGTGCCTACGTGCAGGCGAGACGCCCGCGCCTACGTGCAGGCGAGACGCTCGCGCCTACGTGCAGGCGAGACGCCCGCGCCTACGTGCAGGCGAGACGCCCGCACCACAATTCAACTTTCGCTCGGAGTAGGCCGACGTCGCCGACGTCGGCCCTCAACGCCGGTGGCTGCAGTTCACACGCGGGCGAGTAGAGCGGTGCAAATCCCGCCGGTATGGGGTTGAAAAGACGCACTGACCTTTGATACGCGCGACAGGGTTGGACGGCGCGGGCTGGAAGACGCGGCCAAGAGCCGGCGCCTACGTCGGCGCTTAATATGTTTTTCCATTTCATACGCCTCTGTTTTATATAGCTCGATGTGTTGCACTTTTTGGGGTCGGGAAACGGCAGAAAACCGGCGGAAAACCGGGCGAAATCTGCGGAACAAGGGGGAATTGGTTGACAAATGCGGCGTGATTGGGTGTAACAGGTGCGTATAATGCTGGCAAAATGGTCAAAAAATATTTATTTTCCCGCGTGCATGTTCATGACGATTTCGGGGGGTGTTGTTAAGGGTTTTCTGTGGCGGAAAGGAGTGAGAAATTAGCTGGAGAGCCTATGGTCGGGTAGGGCGGTGAATTTCGTAGTCTGTCCCGGAATTGCCACGTTCGCCCTGCCCCTGAATTGCCTTCTATTGCGCAACCTGAAGGAACGTGGTATTATATGTGTAACAAGCCCGCCGAGCCTCTGCCTGGCATGCTCAATTCCGGTGGGCCTTTCCTTTTTGAGGGGACTCGGGCGGATGGAGTATAGCAAGCCGGCTCTTACATTTGAGGAGCAAGCGGATCGGCTCCTTTCACGGGGACTTATTGCAGACCGCGACACACTCATTTCTCGCCTGAAAGTCGTGAACTACTACCGTCTCAGCGGCTATCTTTATCCCTTCCGCAGAAAAGATGATTCTTACGCAGACGGAACCACGCTGGAAAAAGTGTGGCGCCGTTATACGTTTGACCGCCGCTTGCGTCTTCTTGTCTTGGATGCTATTGAGCGTGTCGAGGTAGCTGCCAAGACACAGATAGTATACGTGTTAGCCCATGAGACCGGACCGTTCGGATACACAAAGCAAACTAATCTGCCCAAGCTGGATACCCAGCAGTTTGCATATTTTCTTCAACGCATTTTCGAAGAAACCAAACACTCACGGGAAGACTATGTCCTACACTTCAAGAAAAAATACGGCGCACAAAACACCTATCTGCCGCTGTGGATGCTGGCAGAGATCATGTCTTTTGGAGAACTTCTGACGTTATTCATGGGTGTTGAGACTGCCATAAAACAAAAGATAGCTGCTCAATATGGAGTCGCAGACGTAGTCCTATTCTCGTGGTTGCGTTCGCTGAACGTCACACGCAACATTTGCGCCCATCACGGGAGACTGTGGAATCGGGAGCTCGGAGTTAGACCAATGATTCCCGGAGAACGAAAACATCCACAGTGGTACACGCCCGTGATCGTTCGTAACAACCGCATATTTGGCACCCTGACCGTCCTCAAATTCATGCTGGGCTTTTGCGCACCTCAAAGCGGATGGCCACATCGGGTTAGCGAACTCCTGTCCATCTATCCCGATGTTCCTATAACGGCAATGGGGTTTCCACCTGATTGGACAAAATGCCCCATTTGGGAGTGACAGCCGCGCAGTTTGTGGTTGTCAGGCCTGAAGGGCCGTGAGAAATCAGCCTGGGGCAACGCCCGCGACAACGTCCCCGGAACAGGGTCCCCCTATGTTGCGCCCTAACGGGGCAGGACAAGAAGTAAGAGTCGGGTGGCCGGATTTCGTAGTCTGTCCCGGAATTGCCCGGAGACCGGAGACTGGAGAGTCTAGGCTGGAGAGTCTAAGCTGGAGACTGTAGGTAAGAATGGTTTGGCGTCTGGCCGACTGCCGCCACTTATCAGCCGCATCGAGGCTCGCACTCAGAACTTCGCACTTCGCACTGAATCGCACTTCGCACTCTGAATCAGTTGGCCGAATTTCGTAGTCTGTCCCGGAATTG
>Ga0315285_10000380_pt1 | contig 45998 bp, 28 predicted proteins | sample YL17G09_36_MG_FD_203698 | JGI IMG/M metagenome (GOLD analysis project Ga0315285, IMG submission 203698) | Sediment microbial communities from Yellowstone Lake, YNP, Wyoming, USA - YL17G09_36 | ecosystem: Environmental > Aquatic > Freshwater > Lake > Sediment | place: USA: Wyoming | collected...
GGGTTGGCGGTCGCACGCTCACCCCCGGCGGGCGCAGGTGACCGTGCTGGCCTCGCGTGGCGGCTGGCGGGCCGCCGGTTGGCGGGCGGGCGCGCGGCGCGGCGGCGCGGCGGCGCGGGCGATCGGGGCGCAGGCGGGCAGTTGGGGGGCGCCGCCCACCCTGGGCGGCGCGGCCGCGTCTACAGTGTCCTCGGCGAGGGACGCCGCCGGGCGGCGGCGCCGGCGCCGCGCGCGGCGCGCCGCCAACTCCCACCCCCCTTCCCGTACCCTTCATCCGCCTGTCCATGAAGCCCTTGAGCTCGGGCGGGATTATCTTGGACGCCATGGCGGGAGTGACAGCGGGCGGCCTGGTGTCGCGCCGCGGGGAGTGTGAGCCGGGCAGTCTTCGCGCGCTCTCCCACAACCGCGCACGGCCCCCACCGCTCGCCGCCCGCCGCCATGCGGCTGCGGCGCCGCCGCGAGGCGTCCCCGCCGTCGCCGGCGGCCACCGCATTCGCCGAACTCAACGCCACGCTCTCGTCCGCCCGCCGCTCCTATGGCGAGCTCGCCGACCGCTTCTCGACGGCGGCGACCACCGCCATGCAGGAGGTGGCCGACGCGGTGCGCTTGTCGGCCGACCGCGCGGCCGCGGCGCCGTCCGGGCTCGAAGGATTCGACGCCTTTGTCGGCGCCGTGTCGCGCCAGGTGTCGGGAGACGGCGGGTTGGCGTCTCGTGGGGGGTCGGCCGGCGGCGCCGCCTCCGGAAGCGGCCGGCGTGGCCGCGGCCAGCGCACCGCCGCGCCTCGGCGCGCCGCGTGGCCCGGCCCCGACCCCGGCGCCGACCTGTGGTCGGTGCTCGACTCGGGTGGCGTGGGCGGGCGGTGGTTGGCGTCCCAGGTGAGGGGAATGGGGGGCACGGGCGGTGCGCGGCGGGCGCGAACGCGAGCCACCCGCCGCAAAGACCCGCTCTTCTCCCCGCCCCCGCCCTCGACCGACCCTGCCCCTCCCTCGCCACCGTCCACCAGCCCCCCCCAGCCCACCTGGCCGCCGCCGCGCGCGCCGCTGCCGCCCGCGTGGAGGCGACGGCCGACGCGCTCGCCGACAACTGGTCGTCCCTCGGCGCGGCGGCCGCCCTCGCGGCCGCGTCGTTCGCGCGCGAGGCGAGGACCGACAGAGGCCTGGCTGACCTGCCCGGCCCGTTGGCGGCCGCTGCGCGCGCGCTGCGCGACGCCGCCGAGAGGGCCGGCGCGGGGGTGCGCGCGGGCGCCGCGCCGCGCTGGGGCCCCGCCGCCGCCGCCGACGGCCCCATGCAGCGCGAAACCGCCAAGCGGCGCGCGGCCGCCGGGTCGTCCCTGCGGTCGCCCGGGCGGCGGGTGGCGATTTTCACGACCGCGTCCCTCCCCTGGATGACGGGCACCGCGGTCAACCCCCTGCTCCGCGCCGCCTACCTCGCCGCGGACGACCCCACGCGCGCCGTCACGCTGCACGTGCCCTGGCTCCCGCGGCGCGACCAGGACGCGGTGTTCCCCGACGGCGCGCCACGGTTCGACACGCCGGCCGCGCAAGCCGCCTGGGTCAAGGCCTGGGTCAAGGCGCGCACCGGGCTCCCGTGCGACTTTGAGCTCGATTTCTACGCGGGGCGGTATGCGCCGGAAAAGGGGTCGATCCTTCCGGTCGGCGACCCGTCGGCGTCGGTCGCGCCGGGCGACGCGGATGTGGCGGTGTTGGAAGAGCCCGAGCATCTCACGTGGTACCACCACGGGGCCCGGTGAGAAGAGGGGAGAGGGGAGAGGGGGTGATGGTCGTGGGGAGGGCGCGCCCGCCGACGCCCGCCCTCCCTCGCCCCTCCCCCAGCTGGGCCGACAAATTCGGGCACGTCGTCGGCGTCGTCCACACAAACTATCTCGACTACGCGGCGCGCGAAGAGGGCGGCGCCCTCAAGTCGGCTGCGCTCGCGGTCGTCAACTCGGCGCTCGTCCGCGCGCACACGCACAAGGCGATCAAGCTATCCGACGCCGTGCAGCCCCTGCCCCGGTCCGTGACCGAGTTTGTGCACGGCGTGCCGGCCGCGTTCCTGGACGTGGGGAGGAAGCGGGCGGCGGCGCTGGAACGGGCGCACGGCGGCGGCGGCGGGTGGGGCAGCCGGTTTGGCCGCGGGAGGAAGAGCGCGGCCGCGCCCGGCCCCGCCGCCGACGCCTCCTCCCGCCCCGCGTCGGCCACGTTTGCGCGGGGCGCGTACTTCATCGGCAAGGCGGTGTGGGCCAAAGGGTATACTGAATTGCTGGATTTGGTGGAAGCGACGGCCGCCGACGGCGGTGGCGGCAGCGACAACAAGCGTTCCTCTTCCTCGTCTCCCTCTCTGGCCCGCGTCGACTGCTACGGCGGCGGGGAGGACTTGCCCGCGCTGCGCGCGGCGGCCGCCGCGCGCGCGCTGCCGCTCGCCTTCCACGGCCCGCGCGACCACCTGGACGCGCGCATGCACGATTATCGAGTGCTCGTGAATCCTTCCACCTCGGACGTCGTCGCCACCACCACCGCCGAGGCCCTGGCCATGGGCAAATGGGTCGTCGTCGCCGACCTGCCCTGCAACGCCTGGTTTGGCGGCTTCCGCAACACGCTGCGCTACCGCACGCCGGCCGAGTTTGCGGGCGCGCTGCGGCACGCGCTGGCGCACGACCCTCACCCCGTCACAGCTGATGAAGCGGCGGCTCTTTCGTGGGAAGCCGCCACCCAACGCTTCCTGGACGCCGCCGAGCTGGCGCCCGGGGAGCGTCCGTCGGGGCCGGCCGCGGCCGCGGACCGGGCGCTGTACAGGGCGCACAACGCTCTGACGGCCGTCGAACAGCTGCGCGCGGCGGTCGGCGCGGGAGCGGGCACGCGCGACGCGCCGCCCTGCCTGGCCACCTGGAGGCCGGGCGCGGCAGCGTCCACGGGGCTGTTTGACCGGCGGGGGGCGGGGGCCGCGCCGCGCGCGGCGCGGAGGGCGTTGCTGGGGGGGGCGTGAGAGAAGAAGCATAGGCGGGAGGCCATTTTTGTGGGGGCGCGCCCCCGGTCGGCGGTGCGGTGAAACAGTGCGCGATAGACAATTACGATGACGGTGCCGCGGGGGTGGGGGTGGTGGGAGGGACGGGACGGCCGCGAGCGAGCCCCTCTCTCCCCACTCTGGCCGGTGCGGCCGGCGCGCGCCCGATGGCGGCGCCCGCCCTCGCCCGCGCCCACTCGCGCCTGCGTCTATTCTCGTCCCGGGCCCGCACCGACGCCGCCCTGCTGAGGGCGCTGCAAATGGCGCTGCACCCGGACGCCGTGCACGGCCACACCGAGGCCGAGGCGGCCAACGCGGCCGCCTTTGCCGCGCTACAAGAGTACGTGCGCCCTCGTGCGCATGGCGGCGACCATGCCGCAGCTCCGGTGCGCCTGCGGGCGTACCTGCCGGGCCCGGCCCGCGGCGCGGCGCCGACCGCGGTCGACGTGCTCCTCCCCCCGCCCGGCTCCGCACCGCCCGCCGTCGCCCTCCTCCCCCTGCTCCGCGCGGCGGGGCTGGTGCCCGGGGTCGACTACGGCGATCCAAAGGCGCCGCCGGCTCAACCCAGCGAGGCCGAGGTCGCCGCGACCCTCGCCGAGCGCCGCCCGGCCCGCTTCCTGCCCGCCGCCCGCGCCCTGGCCCTGGCCCGCGCAGCGAGCGCTCGCGCGGACGTTGGGACGGCGCGCATAAGGGCGGCTATGCGCATCGTGCACGGTCTGGCGCCCGGCCTGCACGGCGGCGCCTCGCCGAGTCCCTCCCTGCGCCGCCTGGCCGACGCCCTGGCCGCGGTGCCGCCCGGCGCGCTGCGCGGCGCGCCCGTCATGCTGACCGCCGACCCCGGCGTCGCGACCGGGGTGGGCGGCGGCGGCGCGGTGTGGCTGGCGGCGGCCGACGGCGACGCCGCGTGGCGGGACGCGCTGACAGCGGCCACCGACCCGGACACCGGCTGGCGCGCGGTGGCCGGGCTGGAAGCCGGAGCGGCGGCGGCTTTGGGCGTGGGCGGGGTGGCGCAGGGGGCCGGGGTCGGCGCGGCGTCGTTCCGCGCGCTGCTCGCCGGCCTGGCCGCCCTGCCGCCCGCGCCCGACCCCGAGCTGGGCGTCACGGTGCGCTTCGTGGCCACCCCCTCGACCGCCGCGCCTCCAGCTGGCGTCGTCTGCGTGGCGTGCGGCGGCAGCCCAACCACCGTGGCGGCCGCCGTCTCCGCGCTTCGCGCCGCCGCAGCGGCCGCGGCTGCCGACGCCGCCGCGATCGCCTCCTCCATCGACCGCATTCTGGCCGACGCGGGCGCCAAGCTGGGCGCGGACGAGGCGCCGGGCGCCGACCCGGCGCTCCCGCCGGAGGCGGCTGCGCGTGGGGCGGCGGCCCTGGCCGCGGCAGCACAGGCCGTGCGAGCCGAAAGTGGCGCCTGGGGGGGGCGCGTTCGGCTGCGACTGGGGCCCGTTAACGCGGTCGCGGCCGACGGGTCGGTGGTCGTGTGGGGGGTCGGGGCGTGAGCGACGGCTCCCCGCCCATCCCACCACAACGATCGCGGCCCGCACCAATCCGCCTGTCCCCCACCCGCGCGGCAAGCGGCCAGGCACCTGCCCACCCGCCTGTCCTTCCGCGCCGCCCTCTGGCCGGCGGCCGGGATGGAGGCGCCCCCGTTCGCGCCCGACTTTGCGCCGGCCGACGCCGCCGCCGACGCGGCGGTCGCCGGCGCCGGCGCCGCCCCCCTGCGCGTCGTCGCGGTCGACCTGCGCGGCCTGGCCCGCACCAACCGGGCCGTGGTGGAAGGGGTGCTGGCCAACCTCGCCGAGCCGCGCACGCTCGCCGCCGTCGCCGAAACCCTGCACGCCGACCACGCCGCCCTCATGGCGCTCGGCGCCTTTGCCGGCGTCGACCTGACGCTGGACGACGGCGGCAAGCCGGGCGAGGCGCGCGTGGTGGCCACCTTTGACGAGCGGCCGCCGCTGTCCCTCCGCGCGGGGACCTATGTGCAGGGGACAGAGGGCACCGTCGAGCTGGAAGCGTCCCTGATAAATGCCCTGGGCCGGGCGGAGCGGGTCACGCTGTCGTTGGACCGCGGCGCGCACGCTCTGGTCGACGCGGCGGTCACGGCGTCCAGGCGCGCCCCTGCAGGCCTTCCCGTGACCCTCGACGTCGCGGCGCACGCGCGGTCTCGCTCCTGGGCGACGACGGCCTCGTTCGACGAGGCGTCCAAGGGCGTCGCCGCGTCCGCGACGTCCCTCGACGGCGGCCACGCGCTCGCGCTCGAAGCCACGTGGCGCCGCCTCGTCGACGCGACCCGGCACGCGTCCGCGGCCGTCAAGGCGGGCGCGGGGCACTCGCTCAAGGCGGCCGCCCGGTACACCCGGCGCGCGGGCGGCACCGACGGCAACGGGCCGGCCGAGGTCGGCGCCGCGGCGCGCTGCGTGCTCGAGGTCACCGGCCTCGCGCCCGGCCCCGGCCTCGTGCGCCACGTGCGCGCGTCCGCCGCGGGGTCGATGCACGTGCCGCTGGGGGCGGGGTGGGGGCTCGAGCTTGGCGGCGACGTTGGCGCCCTCGCGCCGTGGGGCCCGCCCTCCCGCCGCGCCGCGACCCCCATCCCCGACCGCTTCTTCCTGGGCGGGTTTGGGTCGCCGGGAGGCGCCCTGCGCGGGTTCCATCCGCGCGCGGTCGGCCCCGCCGACGCGCGGCACGTGCGCGCGCCGACCCGGTCCGACGACGGCGGGCCGCCGCCGCCGCCGCCGCGGCCGTGGGACTACCTCGGGGGCGACGTGTGTGCGTCGGTGTTTGCGGCGCTGCGGTTTGCGCTGCCGTCCCAAGGGCTGACGGCGGCCGGGATGTACGGCCACGCGTTCGTCGGCGCGGGCGCGATCGGCCTCGTGTCGCCTTCGTCCGGCGGTTCCTCTTCCCCGGCCCCCCGCCCCGCGCACGGCGCGCCATCCTCCACCTCCTCCCTCGCCTCCTCCCTCGCGGGCGTGGGCGCGGGCTGGCGCGCCAGCGCGGGCGTCGGCGTCGTGTGGCCGACCGCGGTCGGGTCCCTGGAGGTCGATTGGGTGGCCGTCCTGCGGGCGGCGGGGCACGACCGGGCGCGATCGGGGCTGCAGGTTGGGTTTGCGCCCCGGTTGTGAAGGGAGGGGAGAGGCGGGGGCGGTCGCTGCGGCATTCTTTTTTCTCAGTCTCTGCCCTCACTGCAAACGATGCGCCCCAGCCCCCCGCGCCCCGTCAGCGTAGCCACCGCGGCGCGCGCGGCCGCCGCGTCAAGCGCGGGCGCGGCCTCGGCGTCGCGCCAGGAGATGGGGGAGGCGCCGGCCGGCGGCGCGCGCTGCGGCGGCGCGGCCAGCCCCAGCCGAGGGGCCGCCGCCGCCGCCGCAGCGTCGGCGGCGGCCAGCTTGGCCGCGATGATGGCCATGGCTTCCTGAGGAGGGAAAAGGAGGCGGGCGGCGTGGGAGGAACTCGGCCCCGCCTCGCCGCGCGCGCCGCTCTTTCCCGCCCCTCTCCCCGCGCACCCCAGTCATTCTGTCCCCGACAAAGTTACTCGTGGGCCCCGGCGGCGCGGGCGGCTCAAAGCCGGGCTCGAAGCGGCGCAGGGCGCCGTCCGGGGCGTGGCGCAGCGGGTCGAACGGGCGCGGCGCCTGGCGAGAGGGGGGCGTAGGCTCGAAGAAAACTGACGCGCCACCTTCCCCGCCGCTCCCACCCCACCACATCACGCACCACTGTGTGTGGCCCTCCGTGCGCGTCCTTGGTCCAGACGGTGGCGGAGGCGAGCGCGGCGTCGCGCGCCGCGCGCGCGGCCGCGAGCGCAGCCGCGGGGCTCTGGGCCAGTGGTTTGGCGGCGCCGGGGGGCGCGGGGACAACGGCGAGCGGCTGGGCGTCCTCCATGGCCGCTTTCATCGGGGCGGCGCGGCGGGGCGGGTGTGTCCGCGGTCGCGTGCCGCCGACCGCGCGCACTCGCTCCTTCCCAATCCCCCCATGCCGGCGCTCCGCGCGGCCGCGGCCGCGCGAGCGGCCGCCCGCCCCGCCCGCCGCCTGGCCGCGGGCGTGCACGCGGCCGCGTGGGCGGGCCCCGCGCCGCTACCGCCCGGCGCCAGGACGGACTCCGGCTTCCTCCCGCTCCCCAACCGCCGCGGCTCCCTCTTCTACCTGCTGCAAGCGGCGGATGTGGCCAACGCGCCGATTGCCGTCTGGTTGCAGGGCGGGCCGGGCGCGTCGTCGCTCACCGGGTGTTTCCACGAGCACGGGCGCTGGACGACGGACGAAGCGACCGGCGCGCTGCACCCCAACCCGCACGCGTGGGCGGCGGGCCCGTGCGGCATGCACATGCTGTATGTGGAGCAACCGGCGGGGACGGGGTTTTCGAAACCTGGCCCAGGCGGCCCGCCGCGGTCGGTCGCGGCGGCCGCGGCCGACCTGGTGGCCGCTCTGACAGCTTATTTCCATGGCCCCGGCCGCACCTACGCCGACCACCCCCTCCTCCTCACGGGCGAGAGCCACGTGGGCCGCTTCGTGCCCGAGTCGGCGGCCGCACTCCTCGCGGCGCCGCCCGCGGGCGTCCCGCGCCTCGCGGGCGTCGCGGTGGGCAACGGGGTTACGGACCCCCGGTCGCAAACGCTGACGCTGGCGCCGTACCTGCACGCGGCGGGGTTGCTGGACGCGGCCGAGGCGAAAGCGGCAGCGAAAGCCGCGGACCACGTCGCGTCCCTGATCGACGCCGGCCGCTACCGGGACGCGCACGACGCGCGCCAAGCGCTCTTAGACGACCTGACGGAGCGGTGTTTGGGCGCGGGCGGCACCCTGCTCGACGTGCGGCGGGCGAGGGGGTACGACCCAGACAACACTGTCGCAGCCCTTTTACGCCACCCCGCCGTCGTCGCGGCTTTAGGCGTGCCCGCAGACCACCCGCCCTGGATCCGGAAGTCTCCAGACGTCAAAGACGCGATGTGGGCCGACAAGATGGTTTCGTCCGCCCCGGCCTTTGCCCGCGTCCTCTCCTCCATCCCCGCCTTGCTCTACCAGGGCGTGGCCGACGCCCAGGATGGGCCCCTGTCCAACGAGGCGTGGGTGGAGGGGCTCCAGTGGCCGCGCGCGGGCGAGTACGGCGCCGCGGCGCGGCGCCCCCTCCTCGACGCCGCGGGCGGCGTCGCGGGCCACGCGAGGTCCGGCGGCGGCCTGACGACAGCCTCCATTCGCGACGCGGGCCACATGAGCCCGCGGGACGCGCCGGGCGTCGTGCACGCCCTGGTCCAGGGGTGGGCCGCGCGCGCCTTGACAGGGGGCGCATAGTGGGGCGGCGATTCTTTGCTGGGAGCAACCTGTGGCGCCCACGCCCTCTGCGGCGCCTTTCCCGCGGGCGCGGCAACGCTCACGCCGGGCGGGCGGGTCGGCGCGGGAACAGCGCGCGCGCGGCGGCGGCGGCGCGCCCCCGCCCCGATCCACTCCCCGCATCCGCCCCCCCCCCCGCCTGCGCCAGCAGACGCCAGGGCGCCGCGCTGGCGGCCCTGACCGCCCGCCCGGCCGCGGCCCGGCCCCGCGATTTTGATTCGCGGCCCGGTCCGCGCGCGCCCTCGCGCCGCCCTCCGCACACTCCTCCCCACCTCTGGGCCATGACGCCCGGACGATGCGCCCTTCTGGCGCTGGCCGCCCTGGCCGCGGCCGCGCCAACCGCCGGCGCGCTGCCGCAGCTGCTGCCGTCGGACGTCGCCCAAGACTCGGGCTACATGCCGTTTGGGGGCGAAGGCGCGCGGTTGTTCTACCTGCTGCAGGAGCGGGACGGCGGCGCCAAGTGAGCGGGGGTGCGGGGGGGGGGGCGCGCGCCAGGGTGGTGGCCCCGCATGCGGGGCGCTCACGGCCCCCGCCCTCGCCAGCGCGACCACGCCGCTCGTCGTCTGGCTGCAAGGAGGTGCGGTGACGGGTGTGGAGAGAGCGGGCGGGCGTGGAGGCGGGGGCGCGGAACCGCGCGCCGCCGCCCACACGCCGCCCTCCCCTCCCTCCCTCGACACCAGGCCCCGGCGCCTCCTCCTTGACCGGCGCCTTTCACGAGCTCGGCCGTTACGTCACGGACGAGGCCACGGGCCGCCTGCACGCCAACCCCGCGCCGTGGACGCGCGACTTCTCGGTCCTCTTCATCGAGCAACCCATCGGCGTCGGCTTTTCCGGGGTTGGTGAGAGGCGGCGACCGGCTTTTTCCTCGGCGGCCGCGGTCGACCTGGTGTCGGCGCTCGACGCGTTTTTTTCGGCGCACCCCAAACTCGCGGCGCGCCCCCTGATCCTCGCCGGCGAGTCGTACGCCGGCCGTTACCTCCCTGAAACCGCCGACCTTGCCCTGCGCCTGCAGGACGGGCCGGTCCCGGGCAGGCCGGTGGATGGCGCGCTGCCAAAGGGCCCTCTGTCGTTCCGAATCCGCGGCGTCGCCATCGGCAACGGCCTCGTCGACCCTGAATCCCAGGCCGCCATGATCGCGCCCTACTTGCACGAGCGCGGGCTGATCAACGACACGGCGTTGGCCGTCGCGGCCGAGTACAACAAAAACCTTTCCGCCGCGGTCGCCGACGGCCGCTGGTCGGACGCGCACTCGTACCGCGAGGGCGTCGTCGACTACCTCACCGGGGCCGCCCTGCCCCCCAACGGCACCCTGCTCGACGTGCGGCGGACGGCGGGGTACGACCCCGGCAACACGGTGCGGCGGCTGCTGCGCCGCAACGAGAGCCGCGCCGCGCTCGGCGTCGACGCCGCGTCCCCGCCCTGGGTGCGCAAAGCGACCGACGTGGCAAAAGCATTGCACGACGACAAGGCGGTGAGCGCGGCGCCGCTGGTGGCGGATGTGCTGGCACGCGGTTTGCCGGTCCTCTTGTATTACGGTGTCGAGGACGCCAAGGACGGCGCGTACTCGTCCGCGCCCTGGATCTCGCGCCTGGCCTGGCCCGGGCGCGCGGCGTACGACGCCGACGCCGCGGAAGTGCTCCCGCGGCAACCCGACGGCGACCCCGGCGGCGTCGTGAAGTCGGGGGGCGGCCTCTCCGTCGCCGAAATCTATGGCGCCGGCCACATGGCGCCGCGGGACCAGCCCGAGGTGACGCGCGCGCTGCTGGGGTGGTGGGTGGGGGACGAGGTACTAGGCGGGGTGGAGAGCGTCGCGGCGGCGGGGTGAGAGAAGCGAGAGGGGGAGGGGCGGCGTTGTTTCGCGACTGCAAACTAGCACCATGGTGCACCCAACAATGGCGGCCCGTCACGCGGCGGCGGCGGCGGCGGCCCGAGGCCGCAGCCCTTCCCCCACGATGCCACTCTCCTCCAACCACCGCCCCAGCATGGCCAGCGCCGCCGCCGGCTGGTCGTGCGGCAGCATGTGGCCCCCGTTGCGCACGACGGCGTGGGTGAGGCCGCCGCCGGCGCGCCAGTAGCCGGCGACGCGGGAGGAGGGAGGAGGAGAGGGGGTCGGCTCAACCACGGCTTCCCACCCGCCATCCCCACCCACCCGCCACAGTTCTCGCGGCGCTCCACTGTGGTTGGCCGCCCCGGGCCAGCGCAGCGTGGCCTGCCACGCGGCGGCCGCGGCGGGGCCGTCCTGCGCGTCGGCGTCGCCTTGGTAGAGCAGGACGGGCAGCCCCGCGGCCAGCAGGCCTTCATACAGCGCGTTCGCGGGCTGCATGATGTCGAGGTCAAAGGCAGCCATGACGGCAGGGGAGCAGGTGGCGAAAGAAGGGGCATTGGGAGGGACGCCGAGGGCCGCCCGCACGTCGGGCCGGTTGAGCAACGCGGGCACGTCGCCGCGCGCGTCGTAGTCCACATCCCTCCGCACGTCGAGCAGTGTCCCCAGCCCCGCGGCCGACGTCAAATCCGCGAGCAGCGCGGCGCGGGCGGCGTGCGCGGGCGCCCACGCGCGCGCTCGCGCGAGCGCCGACGCGCGCCACGCCGCGCGCGTCGCGGCGCCCCACTGGGCCGCGTCCAGGGCGCCCCGGTAGTAGAGCGCGTCCGCGTGGGTGAGGACCTGGCGGGAGGCGTCGACGAGGGCGTTGCCGACGGCCGCGCCGGCGACGCGCAAAGGCGGGCGCGCGTCGGCGGCGGCCGCCACGCCGCCAAACTTGCACGCCACCGCGCCCGCGCTCGTACTCGCTGCCTCGTGCGCCAGGGCGGCGGCGGCGAGGGCGGGGACGAACTTGCCGCCGTAACTCTCGCCTGCGACGACAATGGGGCGCCCTCCGACAGCTTCCAACGCGCCGCCCGGCGCAAACAGGGTCAGCAGGGCGCTGTGTAATTGCGCGGCGGCGGCCGCCGTGCTCGTCGGCGGCCCGGCGGGGCCTGCGCGCGACAGGCCGGTCCCCGCAGGCTGGTCGACGAACAGCACCCCCCCCGCCGCCGTCCACGCGCCATTGTTCTGCGTCACGCAGCCGCCGCCGGGGGCCACGCGGTCGGGGCCGTTGATGTAAAAGGCGCCGAGCATCGAGGAGCAGCCGGGGCCGCCCTAAGAGAGGAAGGAGAAAAAGAGGGGTTGGCGAGCGCAAGGCGTGGCTGCCCGCAGCTCTCCCTCCCACCACCCGCCCTCTTTTTCTCACACCTCGAGCCACAGGATGACGGGCGTGTCGGGGGCCGGGGGTCCCCCCTCGACCTCATAGTACAGCCAGAACAGCGACCCCCCATCTTCCCGCCCCGCCGCCCTCGTGGGCACGTAGCCGGACGCGGTGGCGGTCGGGAGGAGGGTGCACGGGAGGGCGGCGGTCGCCGAAGCGGCCAGCGCGAGCGCGGCGGCGACGGCAATGGCCGGAGCGCGAGGCGCCATCGCAGGGAAGGGGGCTGGGAGGGCTCGCCGGGATGCGGCGGGCGCGGCACGCTGTGTGCCGAGCGGCGAGAGTGTGCGAAACCGGGCCCCGACGCGTGCTCTCGCGCGCGCGCAGTCTGTTCTCGCTCACACTGCCCCTCTCTCTCCTTCTTTCGCTTGACCAGGTCTTGGGGTTGGGGCGAGGGTCACTTGACCAGCTCCTGTACATCCACAACAAGATCGTTGGCCGCGCCGCCGACCGCGAGCGCGGCAAAGCGCGCGAGCGCGGCCTGCCGCGCGGCGGCAGGCGCCGCGCCGCGCGCGGCCTCGGCGGCCGCGAGGGAGACGAGCTGGGCCCGGCGCTCGGCGGCGGTTGTGGCCAAGGCAACGATGATGGTGCCGCCCGCGCAGGAGGTCGACGCGGCCGCCGCGACGTCGGCGTCGAAGGCAGCCTCGCGCGACGCAGCTTTCGCCTCCCGCACCGCCGCCAGCGCCCTCGACGACGCAACCGCGGCCTGGGCCGACGCGAGGGCGGCCGCGACCGTCCGCGGGCGAGCCGGGGCAGGCGCGCGCGCGCTTGCCGCCTCGCGCCGGTCGGCCGCCTCCATCGAGTCCGACGTGTCGACCCGGTCCGTGCCGCGCGTCGTGTAGTCCCAGATCAACACGCGCACGACGACGCCCGCAAGCGCGAGAGCGGCGCCGGCGAGCGCGAGCGCAAAAAGCCAGTCGCCGTCGGCGGGCGGCGTCGATTCAATGGCGGCCAGCAGCAGCAAGTCAGAGGGAAGCGCCGCCGGGGGCGGCGGCCGCGCGGCGCGGCGTTGCCGCGCGGCCGGCGGTTGGCGCCGCGGCGCGGCCGCGGTGGGCGCGCGCACCGGCGGTGCGCGACATCGCATCGACGGGAATGACCGGCGGCGGCGGGCGAGGCCGGCCGAGAGTGATTGGCCGCATCGGCCGCTCGCTCGCCACAATGCCTGTCCCGAGCCGCCCCAATGGCGGCCGCCGACGCACTGTTGGCAGCGCTCTTTGCGCCCTTCCCTCGTGTGCGGCTAGTAGCCGACGCGGGCGACGGGCTCTCCTCCGGCGCCGACGGCCCGGGCGACGGCCGCGGGCGACGCGTCGTAGCCGCGACGGCAGCCGAACCGGGCAACGAGTTGCTGTCTGGTGCGGCCTACCTGTCGGCCACGCTGCCGAGCTGGCGGAAACGGGTGTGCGCGTTCTGTTGGGAGCTCGCGCCGCGGCGCCTGACCGTCTCTTGCGCCGACTGCTCCGCCGCGTTTTACTGCTCGCCCGTGTGCCGCGCCGCGCACGACGCCGGCGCCACGCCGCCTTCCCTCGCGTCCCCGCCGGCCGGCGTCAGCGTTGCGGCCCCGCTGCCGCACGCGGCGCTCTGCAGCGTTCTGAAAGCTTTCTCCTCGTTCAAGGGTGACGCCGAGCTCGAGTCGGTGCTCATCATGCTGGCGGAATCGCTGGCGCGGCAGCGGCTCGAGGAAGAGGGCAAAGAGGCGGCGGCGGGCCCGAAACCGCGCCCTCTGGTCCACGCTCATTTCTCCGCGCTCGAGTCCCACGCCGGCGCCATGTCCGACCGTGACAGGCGCGACTTTCACAAGGGCGCGTCGTTCCTCGCGGCCGCCCTCACGCGCGCAGGGTGGCCGCGCGTGCCGCCCGTCGCCGCCCTGGTCGACGCCGCGTCCGCCGTCTGCTCCAACAATTTCGGGTGCTGGCGCCAGCCCGGGCGGGCGGCGCCGGCGGTGGCGGCGGTGGAGGAGGGGGAGGGCGCCGACGCCCGCGCCGACGCCTCGCCGCGGGACCTCGACGCCGCCCCAGGCGGCGCCCTCGTAGGGCGCGAGTTGTACATATCGATCAGCATGTTTAATCATTCCTGCTCGCCCAACGTCAGAGTGACGCACGCCGCGGGCGCCGCGGCCGTCGTCGCCGACGCGCCGATATCCCCCGGCGACGAGCTGTGCGTCGCGTACGTCGACGTGGACGCGCCCCGGTGCGCGCGGCGGGCCGAGTTGAGGCGGTCGTTCTTCTTCGAGTGCGCGTGTCCGCGGTGCGGGGCGGAAGAGAAGGAGGGGTCGGGCAAAATGAGGTATGCGGCGAGCGTGCAGGGTGGGGGTGGTGGGGCGCCCAAGCGGCGGGGGCGCAAGGCGCGCGTGAGCCGGGGGTAGGGCGCGCGCGGTCGAGGGAGCCGCGTCGAGGGAACCCACACGCCGGGCGTGTGAGGGCGCGCAGCGCGCGGGTCGGGCACACGCCACGGGCGCCGACGGCTGCCTCTCTCCACTCTTCGCGCCCGCCCGCGCCTCCCATCCACCCCGCCGCGCCGCGCACGGCGCCCACTTCCACCCACTATGCGGGTGCGGGCGTCCCTGGCCCTCCTGGCCCTGCTCGCCGCCGTGGCGGCGCCGACCGCGCTCGGCGGGTGCCCCTTTCTCGAGGCCCAACAAGGTAAGACGAGTTGCTCGATCGTTGACGTCTCGAACGGGGGCGGGCGATGGGTGTGGGGAGGGGCGGCGGCGGCGCAATGCGGGGGCGGCGCCACCAATGGCTGCCCTAGCGCGCTAAAGCGGGGGCGGGAGGCGGTGGCGGGTGAAGGGTGAAGCCGTCCCCCCCCCACGCATCGGAGACATTCGCCGCTTGGCCCTGGGGCGCTAGAGAAGGCCAACCGCCGGGTGGCGGCGGCCCCGGCTCGGGGCGCGGGACGCGGGCCGCGGGACGCGGGCCGAGCCGGGACCCCGGGCGACGAGACGCCGCCCGGCCTCGGCCTCGGCCTCAGTCTCATTGTCCAACACACCCCACTCCTCCACAGCCGTCCACGCGCGCCGCCTGCTCGCGACCTCCAACCCGCCGTCGCCCGCCGTCTCTGCCAAGGCCGCCCCCCGCCCCGCCCCTGACATCGCCGCCCGCCTGCGCAACGAGGCCGTGGGCTCGGCGTCGGACGAGATTGACGCCACGGAGCCGGTCGCGGGGCAGGCGGCGGTCGGGTCGCTCGGCGGCGCGTCGACCGAAAAGACGTGCCCGGTCGCGATTCTGGGCGCGGTCGCCAACGTCGGCACCAACGACACACAGCTATTTGAGCCGCTGCCGGCCGGGACGGGCGCCAGCAAGCGCCTGGCATTCCAACCCCGGCAAGCGGGTTGGACCGCGCCCCGCATGTCGCGCCCTTCCTCCTGCTCCGCCAAACAGTATGACGACATCGTGGCCGCCCTCAACTCGACCGAAGTCGGCCTCGAGCACCCGGCGGCGACCCGGCTGGCCTTCCACACGTGCGGCACGTACACGGCTCTCGACGCGTCCGGCGGCTGCGACGGCGCCTGGATCCGGTTCCCCCCCGACGCCGACGCGCACGCCAACGGGGGCACGGTGAAAGAGGCGGTGGAGAAGCTGGAGCTGGTGAAAGCCAGGTTCCCGTGCATCACGCACGCCGACCTCTACACGCTCGCGGGCTCTGTTGCCGTCGAGCTCGCCGGCGGCCCGCCCGTCGCCTGGTCGCCCGGCCGCATCGACGCCGACGGCCCCGGGCCGACCCACCCCGCGTTCTCGTCCCGCCTGCCGGACGGCGCGTTCAACGGCGCGGGGCTCGCCTACTTCATGACGCAGTGGGGCTTCACCCCCCGGGAGACGGTCGCCATCCTCGGGGGCGGCCACTCGTTTGGCGGGGCCAACCTCGACGGGTCGGGATGGGCCATGACGTTCACCGCGGCGGGCGACGTGTGGCCGGAGCCGAAGAACCTCTACTTCAAGCAGCTCATGGGCGCTGCCTGGGTCGAGGCGACGACCAACGAGACCGGCCTCCCCTACTTCAAGCTAGCCCCCGGCGAGCCCGGCGCGGACGCGCGCGTCGAGGGCAAGCCGGTGGGGCGGCTGCCGTCCGACATGGCGCTGCGCGTCACGCGCGCGTATGCCGGCATCGCCGCCGAGTACGCTGAGAACGAGTCCCGGTTCCTGGCCGACTTCTCGGGCGCGTACGAAAAGCTGCTCGCGCTCGGCTCGCCCGGCGTCGGGCGCCAGGGCGGGTCCTGGCGGTGGAAGGGGTATGCGAAGAAATGGGAGGGGCTCGGCGCGGACGCCGCGTACGCGCAGCTGCCCGCGGCGGCGTGAGGAGAGGGAGAGAGACGGGAGTGAGGAGAGGGAGAGAGACGGGAGCGCTGGTTTCCGGGCCGAGGTTTGATCCGGCCAGGGTTTCCAGTGCGGTAAACGGGGGCGGTCGTCGGCGCGCGTCAACCCCCTCCCTCCCTCCTACCGCCCCGCGTCCGCCAGCGCGGCCGCAGCGCGTGCCTTGATGGCTTCGCTGCCGTCCTTGGCGGCGAGCGCGGCCAGCGCGGCCGCCGCGGCGTCGCCCGCTCTTTCGCCGCGCGCCGCACGCGCGGCCGCTGCCAGGCCGTCGACCGCTTTCTCCCGCAGCGCCACCACCTTGGCGTCAGCGGAAGCAGCGGTGGTCAGGGCGTCGACCAGGGCGAGCATCCAGGCGGGGTGCGGGGAGGGAGCTGTGCGCGCGAGCACGGCGGCGGCGGCCGCGGCCGCCGCGCGGTCGCTCCAGGGGGCGCCAGAGGCGAGGGACGCGGTCACGCCGGCAGCCGCGTCGGCCAGGTCGATGTTGACGACGACGGGCGCCAGTTTTTCGACGGCCAGGCACGCGTCGGCGACGGGCGGCGGCCGCGGCGCGTCGTCCGCGGCGTCGGAGCCGCCCTCGCCCTCGCCGCCCGCCGCCTTTTTGTCGCGGGCGGCCGCGGCGGCCGCCAGGCCTGCGGAGGCGGTGGTCAGGCCGGCGGTCGCGGCGGCGGCGTCGAGCTTGGGCGCGGCCGTGGCGAGCGCGCGCAGCGCGGCGCCGGCAAACGAGGGCGTGCGGCGCGCGGCCGCGGCGGCCAACGCCGCGCCCGCGGCGACGGCCGCGGCCGACCTCGCGCCTGCGGCGTCCTTGAGCAGGGCGCCGGTGGCGGCCAATAAATCTTCCTTGCCCTCAAAGTGGCGCCCCGGCGTCGCGCCCGCAAGCGCCGATAGCAGCGTCTCAACCGCCTCGCCCGGCAGCACCCCCACAGCAAACGGCGCCACGTCGGCCGCCGCGCGTGCGGCCGCGCGCCGGGTGGCGTGCTGGGGCGCGGCCAGGCCGGCGACGACGCCGGCGACAACGGCGGCGCCGTGCGCGCGCAGCGCGGCGGCCATGCCCGCCGTCTCGTCCCACACCGCGCTCCAGGCGGTGGCAACGCCTTCGTCGGGGTCGCGGCGGGCCAGGGCGGCGACGGGGATCAGAGGGGAGGCGGCCTCTGTGACCGAGTCGGGCGCCGACCGCAGCAGCGCCGCCGCCGCCAGGCCGGCCGTCTCCCGGTCGGCCGGGGAGTCACTGGCCGCGAGTTTGACGAGAGCATTGACGTGGGCGACGACAGCCGCCTGCGGCGCGCGCGCGGCGACTGCGGCGGCGGCGACCGCGTACGCACGCTTGAGCGGCGCCGCGCCCCCCTTGCCGCCCGCCAGCAGCGCGGGCAACAAAACGCCCGCGTGCGGCGCCAACGCTTCGCGCGACGCGCGCGCGGCGAGCGCGCCCGCAAAGCGGGCGGCGCCCGCACGCGTCGCGGCGCCGACGCCGCGCTTGAGCGCCGACGCCAGGGGCGGCACCACGCTGGCCACCGCTTCGGCGTCGTCGCACGCTTTCAATGCGGCGTCCAGCACGATCGCGGGCTTGGACGCGCGCGACGCGGCGAGGCGCGCTTCCTCGAGCCCCGCGCCGTCGAGCCCCAGCGCGCGCACGTGCTGCTCCACATAGTTGATGGACGCGTCTTCCAGGCCGGACAACGCTTCAAGGCAGGCGGGCACGAGGGCGGGGAGCAGGGGGCGCAGGGTGGCGGCAGGGGCGGCGCCGGAGAGCGCGGCCAGAGCGTCGAGAGCGAAGCCGCGCACGGCGTCGACGGGCGACGGCAGCGCTTCCAGCAACGGCGGCAGCAACGCCGCCAGTACCCCAGCCGCCTCCGGCCTGGGCGCCGCCGCCGCCGCCCCGGGCGCTGCGCCGCGCGTCGCGCCCGGCGGCGGCTCGCACGCGCGCAGCGCGGCACCGCGCACGGCGCGCAGCAGGACGCCGCCCGCGTCGCGGACGGAAGGTTTGACGTCGTCCACGCAGCGCAGGGCGACGGCCAGCATGCGGGCGAGGGCGGGGCCTTCACGCACCGACGCCGGCCCGAGCGACAGCAACGACGCCGCCGCGCGCGCGCCGCCCTCGCGAGCGCGCCAGGTGCGGGACGTGGCGTCATCGATGAGCGCGTCGAGGACGGCGGGGGCGAGGGAGGGGTCGGAGGCCAGCAACTCGCGCTCGTCGCTGCCGCCGGCGAGCGCGGCCAAAATCGAGCCCATCGCGTCCCTGACCGCCGGAGACGGATCCCCGTGCGCCCCCCGAAACGCGCGCGGCAGCAGGCGCTTCACGAGCGCCCCCCGGTCGCCGCCGACGGCGTCGACGAGGGACGCGAGGCCGACCGCGGCGCCCGCGCTCGCGCGCGCGTCGCGCGACGCGGAGACCAGGGCCATGAACCGATACGTGAGGCCGGCGTCGCCCGCGTCGGCGGCCAGAGAGGAAATTTCGCGCCACGTCGAGAGGCCGCCGCCGCCGGGCGCGGCGCCGAGGGCGCCTTCTTCAAACAGCTTGGTGTCGCCGTCGACTTTGACGGCGCGCGCGGCAGGCGCGCCGCCAGCCAGGGCGCCGGTGAGGCCGGCCAGGAGGTCGGCTTTGGTGCTCGCGTCGGCGAGGCCGTAGGCCGCCACCAGGCCCCGAGGAGCGTCGGCCGACGCGCCGTCGTCGGAGAGGGCCGCGAGGAGCGCGGCTTGGGCAGAGGCGAGGCGGGCGGGCGTGCGCAGGGGGGCGGCCACGGGGCACGTCGTGAGGAGGGCGGTGAGCCAGGCGACGCCCGCGCAGCGGGCGCCGGCGGAGGACGCGGTGACGAGGGCGTCGGGCGCGAGGAGGAGCGCGTCCAAAATCGCTTCCCGCGCGGCCGCGGTCGCGGGCGCCGGCGGCGCCGCTTCGACCGGCGGCGCCGCGGTCGGCGCCGCCGCCGACCGGCGCACCAGGCCGCTAGACGCGGTGGTCAGCGCGTCGGCCGCCGCGCCGGCCGCAAACCCGCCAAACGCCCACGCGAGGCCTTCGCCGGCCGACGCCGAGAGCGAGTCGTTGGGCGGCGGCCGGTGCGAGGCGAGTGCCAATAGGGCGGTGGCCGCCCTGGACGCGGCACGCGCGGGGTCGCCGGCTGCCGCGTGCCCGAGCGCGACCGCGGCGCGCCCGGCGACTCCGGCGCGAACACCCGTCGCCGCCTTGTGGCTAAGCGCCCCTTCGAGCGCAGCCAACGCCACCTCGGCGTCCGCGTCGGTCGCCAGCGGCCCGCCTAGCATCGCGTGCCCGAGCGCGGCGGCCGCGGTGCCGGCCAGGGCGGCGTCGTCGCCGCCGGCGGCGGCGGCCAGGCGCGCGAGCGCGGCGGCCGTTGTGCCGGCGTCGGTCCGGGGGCCAGGGCGGGCAAGAATGTAGCCCAGAGCGGCGGCGGCGCCGTCGCGGTCCTCGAAGCGGGGGGCGCGCGCGCCGACTGCGGCGGCCGCGCCGGCCAGGGCCGCGGTTAAGCTCGCGACCGACACAGCCGCCGCCCCCTCCTTGTCCGTCGCCGCGCCGAGCAGCTTGGCCGCGGCGTCGCGCGCGGTTGCGTCCGGGTGGCCCAACTCGCGCGCCAGCAAGTCGGCCCGGGGGGCGGGGCCGGGGGCGCGCGCGTCGGCGAGGAGCGCCGCGAGGGCTTCGGCGCGCAGGGCGCCCGGACAGGCGGGGCCGAGAGCAGCTTCCAGCATGGCGACGTAGGCGGGAGGAGGAGCCGTGGAGGCGCCCTCCTCTGCGCGGCAGGCGGCGGCAAAGCGGACGAGCGCGGCGAACGCGGGCGCCGCGAGCGGCTGGCCGCCCGAGCTCGGCGCGGCGGCCGCGCCCACGCCCGCGACTGGCGGGGCCGCGGTCAGGCCGGGCACCCGCGTCTGGGCGTACGCGACCAGGTCGGCGACGGAGGGGGGGGCGGCGTCGGGCGCGGCGGCGGGCGCGTCGCCCGCGGCGTCGCCCTCGCCCTCGACCCGCCGCTTCTTGGCTTCCGGCTGTTGCGCGGTCGCCGCCGGCGCCGCGGGCAACGGCGCCCCCCGGCGGTCGTCCGCGTCGGGGCTCAGGCCGGGCGCGGCCGCGTCGCGCACCGCGAGGCTCGCGTCGCCCGCGGCCAGCACGCACACCCACCGCGACGGCAGGTGCGACCGCGGAAACAGGCGGGCCGCCCACGTGGCGGCGCACACGCGCACGGCTTCGTGGGGGGAGGCGACGGCGTCGAGGAGGAGGGACGCGAGCGCAGTCGCGGCGTCGGACGACGGGTCGAGGCCCACGTACGCCGCCGCCGCGGCCGACACCGCCTCCTGCGCCCCAGCCCGCACGCCAGCTAGCTCGCCCGCCAGCGCGGAAAATAGGCGCGCCGCGGCCCCGGGGTCGGCCGCGAGCGCGGCGGGCGCGCGGCGCGCGAGCGCGGCGACCGACTGGTAGGCCGCCGCCCGCGCGGCGGCCGCGGGGCCGGACGCAGGGCCGGTCACGGGGTCGCCGCCGTCGACGGCGGCGAGCAGGGCGGCGAGCAGGGTGGCGGCGCGCGGCGCGAGCGCGGTCGCGGGCGCGTGGCGGAGCGTCCAGGCGCAGAACTCGGCGCCCGCGGCCGCCACCGCGGGCGGTGGCCGAGCAGACGCCGGCGCAAACACGGTCGCCCCGATGGCGGCGGCGGCGGCGTCGAAGCAGGGCGGCGCGGCCGCCGCGCGCGAGCGCGCGAGCAGGCCCAGCGCCCGCGCCGCGAGGCCGGGCGCCGCGGGCGCGGCCCGGTCGGGCTCGGGCACCGATTCCGGGTCGCCCAGGACGAGGCGGAGGAGGGACGAGGCCGTGGCGGGGTCTTCAAGCACGTCGGCCGCCGCGCTCGGCCCGCGCGACGCGTCGGGCACCACCCGCCCGCGCACCAGGTCGTCCCCGCGCCGGCTCACGCCATCGTCCGCGTCGGCGGCGGCCGCGACGTAGGCCAGGGCGCGGAGGGGGGCGGCGGCGGCGGCGGCGGCGGGGGCGCCGAGGGCCGCGTCAAACGAGGGAGACGCGACAAAGTCCAGCACCCCCGCCTTGAGCGCGGCCAGCGTCGGCCGCGGCGGCGGCCCCGTGCGGCCCTCGACGGCCGTGACGGCGGCGGGGGAGAGGCCGCCGGGCAGCAGGCGGCCGTCGGGGAGGGCGCGCGGGGGGGCGCGCGGCGGGGGCGCGTCAGCCGCCGGCGCGCCGGCGGCACCGCCCGCGACACCACCATGCGCGCCGCCGCAGCACGTGGCTTCGCGGGGCGTGGCGGGCGGTTGGTAGATCAGCAGGGCGGCCGCAAACGAGAGAAATGCGGCCGCGTCGGCCGCGGCCCCAAGGAACGCCCCCGCCTCGGCCGGCGGCGAGGGCGCCGGCTGGCTGGCCTGCTTGACCAGCGCGGACGCCGCCAGGCGGAACGCGGTGTCGCGCCCGCCTGCCGCGCGCGCCGCGCACCCCGACAGCAGCGCCGGCAGCGCGCGCGCACGGTCGCCTTCATCCCCCCGCCCCGCTTCAAACGCCATCTCCAGGTAGACCAGGGCAAAGGAGCGCACGACGGGGGATGGCGTGGACGCGTAGAGGGACGCGAGGGGAAGCAGGGGCAGGGCCACGGGGCGGCCGCGCGCCCGAGCATTGACATGACTCAGCACCGCCATCATGCCCGCCCGCCCTGCCGCGTCGGCGGAGGCGAGGCGGGGGAGCAGGGCGGGCAGGAGCTTGGCCAGGACCTGGGGGGGGGGGGTGGAGGGAGGGTGGGAGACGGCGCCGGCGCGCGCGGTCCGAACGCGCCGCCCCGCCCTCCCGCGCTCACCGGCCCCAGCTGCTCCTCGGGCGTGGCCGCCAGCCGGGACAAAATGCGGTCGTATTCAGACATGGCGGCGGGGGAGGACAGCGCGCGCGCGATCGATGGGAGAAGGAGGGCGGCGCGCCTGGGGCAGGAGGCGACCCGCGACGCGGGGAGGGCGCGCCCGACCAAAAGGGGGTGAGAGGAGAGGTGGCGGCCGTCGCCTGGGGGCGGACGGGTGTGACGGTGCCCCCACAGGAAATGAATCACAAGTGTTCCCCCACCCACGCCTCGAGCCGCGCCACGCACGCACGCTCCACGGCGCGCACGTGGTCTGCGGCGTCCAGGGCGGCGGGCGGCAGGTCGGCGGCCGACGACGCCGCGCCGCCGCGCGCGAGCGCCGCCGCGCGCCGGCGGCACAGCTCCACCAGCACCGCCTTCCCCTCCCCCGGGTCGCCCGCCGCCGCGGCCGCGGCGGCCAGCAGCGCGGCCGACGGCTCGCCGTCGGCCGCCGCGCGCAGGGCGCCGGCGGCCGCGGCGGCGGCCGCGCGCCGCGCAGCGGCGACAGGGCGCAGGGAGCGCGGCCGGCGGCGGCGCAGCGCGGCCACGACCGCGGCGGCGCCCACCGCCCCTGGCGTAAAGTCGACGCAGTCGTCGACGGTGAGGGCGGCAGGGCCGCGGCGCCCCTTCTTTCCATGCACGAATCCGTACCTCCTCAAGAGCTCGCCCGCGGCCAGGCGGCCGTACGAGTTGAAGACGGAGGCGCCGGGGGGCAGCGGGACCGTCGACCGCATCGTGAGGCGGCCGGCGGCGGCGTCGTGGGACAGGGCGACCGCCGCGGGCCCGGGCCGCGTGTCGAGCGCGTCCCAAACGGGCACGAGGGCCAGAACCGGGCGCTCGGAGTCGCCCAGCAAAAACGCGTACGCCGACACGGTGGCCAGCGCGGCGCGAAAGGCGGCCGCGTCGATCGAGGCCGCGGCCCGCGCGCTGCGCCCCGTCAACCTCAACCGCCGCAACGCCGGCCGCGCCAGCCCCGCCCACGCGGCGTCCACATCCCCCGGCGCGTGCTGCGCCCGCCCCGCCAGCCGGCGGCGGGCGGACGTGCCGGCGAGCGCGGACCGCGCAGCGGCGCGCGGCCAGCGCGCGGGGTGTGCGAAAGCCCGCTTGGCCGCGCCCGCCGCCAGCCAGGCGATGTACGGGGCGTAGTCGCCGGAGTCGCCGTGCGCGGTTTCCAGCAGGAGCGCCAGTGCGAGGCCGGTGGCTTGGCGCCACGCGCCGCCGGGCGTCTTTGCCGACCTGGGCCCCAGGCCGAGCACGGTCAGTTGGTCGCCGGCGTGCGTGCTCTCCACCGTGAGCACGCACTCGTCCGGTATCTCGGCGACGACGGCGCCCGCGGCGAGGCCGGCCGGCGGCGCGGCGGCGCCGCCGTCGCGGACGCGCACGCCGATGCGGGCGCCGCGCGAGCGAGCCCACGCCAGCAGGGCACGGTCGACATCGGCACCGGCCATGGGCGCCACGGGTGGGCGGCACTATGGGGTGTGGAGGGAGCGGGGGCGCAGCGCTGGCACTCTCGCCGGCCCGATGGCGCCCCCGGAGCCCGCCCCCACCACTCCCACCGCGTGGCGCGACGCCGCCGCGCGCCCGCCGGCGCCGGCACCGCCGCCACCGGTCGCCCAACGGCTGCTCGTGCTCGCCGGCGTGCCCGGCGCCGGCAAGAGCACCGCCGCGGCCACCCTGGAAGCCGCCGGCTGGGCGCGCGTCAACCAGGACGACCTGGGCTCGCGGCCGGCGTGCGAGGAGGCGGTGGCGGTGAGAGTGCGGGAGTGCGGAGGGGGGCGGGGGGGTGGCGCCCGTTTCGCGCGCACCGCCACCCCCCCGCCCTCCTTTCCCAAAGGCCTTTCTGCGCGCCGGCCGCTCGGTCGTCGTCGACCGCTGCAATTTCAACCCCAAGCAGCGCGCGCCCTGGGTGCGCCTGGCGGCCGCCGCCCGCGTGCCCGCGGTGGCTGTGGAGCTCGCCCTGCCGACCGCCGAGTGCGCGCGCCGCGCGGCCGCGCGCGGGGGCCACCCCACCATCCCCCCCGCCGACGCGCCCGCCGTCGTCGCGCGCATGGCGGCCGACTACAGGGCGGTCGACGGGGCGCGGGAAGGGTTTGCGGGGGTGACGGTGTGCGCGACCGACGCGGCGGCGCGCGCGGCGGTCCGCCGCCTCGGCCCCGGCCGCGCCGGCCCGCCGCGCGCCGACCTCGCCGCCCTCGCCGCGGCGTCCGCCACGCCCTGGGCGTCCACGCCGCGCGTCGCGCCGGCGGCCGGCAACGCGGTCCCGTTCCGGCGGGCCGCGCCGGGCGGCCGCGGCCGCCCGCCCCAACCCGGCTCGCTCGCGCCGCGCCACCTCGACGGCCCGCTCGGCCTCGACCCCCGCCCCATCTGCCTCTTCGACCTCAACGACACGCTCGCCTCGTCCACCGCGGTGCGGCGCGCGGCGGGCCGCATCCGCGCGCGGCCGGGGGGGGGCGCGCTGCTCGCCCTCAAACAAAAACTGCGCTTCGGCCTCTACACCTCGGCCACCCTGCCCACCGTGCGCGACGCGCTGCCCATCCTGGCCGCGGCCGCGGGCGGGTGCCTGTTTGGGGAGGCAGGGGCGGCGCGGCAGCCGGCGGCCGACGGGGGGCCGCCCCTGCCGTCGTCGCTCATCCTCCACCGCGGCCACACCGCGCCCGCGCCGGCCGGGGAGGGCGACCCGCGCAAAGCGTGGGCGACCGTGAAACCGGTCGCACCCTGGTTCAGCGAGCCGGCGCGGGTCCTGGTCGTGGACGACGACGCGACAAAGGCGGCCGCGGGCGAGGCGGCGCACTTCGTGGTCATCCCCGCGTGGGGCGCGGCCGAGGCGGGCGACTGCCGCGCGCTGGTCGCGCTGGCGGCCGCGCTGGACGCGCACGTGGCGCCGCTGGCGCCGGGCGCGGACGCGCGGCCGGCGGGCGCGGCGGTCGCGGCCGCGGTCAGGGCGGCGGTGGAGAAGGGCGCGGCGCTCGCCTGACCCTCGCCCGTGCAACCGCGTCCCCCCCTCCCTCACACGAGCACGCCCGCGGGCCCGCCACCACCGCTCCCCCCGCCGCCACCCCCGCCGTCGGACCGCACCCGGATTTTGTACTTTTCCGCGTGCGCCAGCAACTCCTCCTCCTTGGCGGACGCGTCGCTCTTCAGCTTGGCCAGCAGCTGATGGTGGGGCGGGGGTGGGGCGGGGTCGGCGGGCGCGGGCGCGGCGTCTTCCCCTCCCTTCTTCCCTCTCCTCTCTCACCTCGTCCAGCTGGGCCTTGTTGGACTGCACCGCGGGCAGCACTTCGGCCACGGTGCGCTCCACGAGGACGTCGCCGACCTGGGGGGGCGTGATGGGGGCTCTCGGCGCGGGGAGGCGGGCGGCCGCATCCGCCGCGCCCGCCGCCTCCCACCCCGCCCGCCCCTCACCAGCCGGAAGCACTTGCGCCCACCCTCCATCGGCTCCAGCGTGGCCGCCACCAGGCCATGCTCCGCGGCTTCCGACTCCAGGTCGGCCGCGCGGTCGAGCAGGGAGGCGAGCTCCTGGCGCAGGCTGCCGTAGCGGTCGATGACATCGCGCTCGCTGACGCCAGGAGGAAGGGCCGCCATGGTGGCGGCGGTGCGAGACTGACCCGCGACCGCCTCGCTCTCTCTCGAAGCCGCATTGCACACCCGGACGCCACCCCACACCCGCCCCACCCCATCACTGCCCCCACGGCTTGACGCCCAGCACGACGCGGTGCCGGTGGTCGGCGGTCGCGGTGCGGACGGCGGTCAGTCCGGCCCTTTCAAACGCCGCTTCGACGTCGAACCCGTAGTACTCGTCCGACCACGGTTCAGTGGATTTCATCAGGGTGAACAACGCGGGATTCAAATTTTGGATGGTGGGCGACGCGGGGTCGTTGTCGACGACGGCCAGCGCGCCGCCAGGGCGGAGGACGCGCGCCGCTTCGGCGACCATGGCCTCGATCGGCGCGGGGCGGCACTCGTGCACGACGAAGCACGAGGTGACGAGGTCGAACGATTCCGCGGGAAAGGGGGCGGCCTCGGCGTTGGCGTGCACGTACCTGACGCGGCGGCGGCCCGGCGCGCGCGCCGTCGCGACGGGGCCCGCGTCCCCTCCTCCCGCCTCCAGCTGCCGCTCCCGCAGTTCGGCCACCGCCAGAAAAAAGGGCGACAGGTCGAGACCCGTGACGGACGCCGACGGGAACGCGTCGGCGAGCGCGCGCGCCGAGACGCCGGCCGACGCGCCGACGTCGAGCGCGGCCTCCACGGGGCGGCAGCCCTGCTCCCGCCGAAACTCGTTGACGCGGTCCATGATGTTCCCGCGCAGCTTGGCCTGCGCGGCGGCGGGCGTCAGGGCGGGGTCTTTAAAGGTTCGCAGCGCCATCGCCGCCGTCGCGGCCTCGACTTCCGCCGCGGGGAGCCACCCCAAGTTGCCCTCCGGGTACGCGTGGAACGCTTGCTCGTAGTAGGAAGGGTAGACGAGGGTCCGGTCCTCGAGCTCGGCCTTGATCGCCTTGAGCTCAGCGCTCTGCCGACCGACGAGCGCCGCGCGCGTCGCTTCCCACGGCACGCCCGCCTTTTCCGCCGACCCCTGCAGCACCCGCTTGGCCAGCACCTTCATGGCGGCGTACAGGGGTGGGGTCGCGATCGCCGCGTTGACGAGCTTGGAGAGGAGGGCGTCGCCTGGGGAGGGGGGAGAGGGTGAGGGGGTCGGACGAAAGGCGACGAGCCCTACACGGGCGCCAGTCCTCGAGGGCGGGCGCTCTCCACGCTGCCCGCGTTGCTCGCCGCCCCAGTCTGCCTCGTACGCCTTCCTCTCTCACCCGCCCAGTCGGGCTTGGTCTTGGCATTGGCGGGCGGCGCCGCGGGCGCGCGCGGCGCGTCGGGTGCGGCCGGCGCGGCGCGCGTCGGGCGCGCCAGTGGCCGGCCAGCGGCCGGCCGAGTCGCGAGAGGGCGCGGGGCGCGCAGCGGGGCCATGCCGGGCGTGGGAGTGGCAGCCGACGGCGGGCGACGGCGGTGGTCAGGCAGCACACTCTCCCGCCGAGGAGCGCCTCCCAATGAGGGTCGCGCACCCCAGCATTGGCGCCCGAGCCGTCAAGGCGCCGCCCGCGCGCATCGCGCCGGCCGCCGGCCGCCGGCGCGCCGGCGCGCCCGCCCGCGCCGCACGCCCCCGCCCAATCCAGCCGCCCGCCGCCACCCAGGCGTCCTCGGTGGCCATCACCATCGGCACCCGCGTCTTGCGCGTGCGCCCAGGCGGCGGCGACGCCGGGATTTACGTCGCGGGCGCGGACGCGCCGCTCGGCGCGGCGCTCGTGCTCGGCCTGCTCAAGGCGGGGCGCACCGTGGTCGCGGGTGGGTGGTGTGAGAGCAAAGGGGTGGCGGCCGGGCACAACAGGGACGCGCCAACCGCCCCCTCTCTCTCCTCCCCAGGCGTCGCCAACGCCGACGCCGCGGCCGCCGACCTCGCCATTCTCTCCCGCCTGGAGGTCGTCAAGCGCAAGGACAAGAACCGGCTGACCGTGACGCAGGAGGCGCCGTCGGCCGGCGCGGCGGCGGTGGTTCTCCCGGCGGGCGTGCCGCCGCGGACCGCGCGCGCCCTGCTCGCCGCCCTCCCCCCCACCACCCGCGTCCTGATCGTGGGCGGTGCGCGCGAGGCCGGCGCCCTGGCGGCGGCCGCGGCCGCGGCGGGCGCGCGCCCCTGCGTCGCGTGGCTGCCGCCGCTCGACTCGGCGGCGGCCGGCCCCCACGGCGCCCTGCCGGCCGCCGCGGGGCCTCCGGGGTCGGCACCCCCCGCGGGCGCATCCATCTCCCTCGCCCAAGCGGCGGCCGGCGTCGCGGCCGCGCTGCAGTGCGCGCCGGCGGGTGCGGTGTTTGAGCTCGACCTCTGGGCCCGGACCGCCGTCCCGCTCGTGCCCACGCCGGCCGCGGTGGCGTCTGCCATGTCGGCGTGCATCGTGGAAGTGGAGGAGAGGGAGGAGGGGGCGGCGGCGGCGCCGACGACGGGTGTCTTTGGCACGCGCGTAATCGCGGCGGCGCCCCCGTCCGCCCCCGCCGCCGCCGCTGTCGACCCTTCCCCCATGCTCGCCCTGCTGGGCGGCCTGCGCCGGGGCGTGCTCTACAGCGAGTCTGAAGACTCGTCGGACGACGACACTGCTTTGCCGCCGCCGCCACCGCGCGCGGGGCCGCTGGCGTGGCTGTCGGCGCCGGCCAAGGTCGCGGCCGCGCCCCAGGCGCCGCCGGCGCCCAGGGTCAAGGCGCGGCCGGCGCCCGTGCCGCGTCGCCCCGCCCGCGCCGCACGGCCGCCCGCGGACGCGCCCGCGCCGGCCGGGTGGTCGCTCTTCGGCCGCACATCCGAGGCGGAGGCGGCGCTGACGAAGGCGGCAGGCCGGCAGACGCGCGCACCGGCGCGCGGCCGCGGCGCGCCGCCCGCGCGTGGCCGCGGCGCGCCGCCGCCGCCGCGGCCGGCCCCCAAGAAGGGCCTCTTCGACGGCCTGTTCTCCCAAACCGCGGCCGACGACGACGAGTGAGGCCGGCGGCGGCGGTGGTGTTACAGGGCGCGCAGTGCAGGCGGGGCCGTGGCTGTCCCTCTCTCCCCCTCTGGAAAAAAAAAATGTGTCTCCCTGTCCCCCTCCCACACGCGCGGCTCACTCCTCGCCGCCCGCGTGCACGAGCTTGGCCTTCTCCTAGGGGCGGGGACGGGAGAAAGGGGGTGTGGGCGAGGTGTCCGTGCGCGCGCGCGGGCCCACCGCCACCGACACCCTCCCCCCACCTTTCTCACCAGAATCGATTTCCCCTCTTTGTAGCGTTGCGACTCTTCGTACGCCGCCACGTACGTCCACCCGAGCACCGCCGCGCACGTCGCGCAGTGCAGGTCGGCGACAGTGTGAAGGCCCGTAATCAAAAGGCGCTCCTCCCGGGGGCCAGCGTCCACGTTGACGACCGTGTTGAAGAGGTAGGCGCGGCCGTGCCGGCCTTGGAAAGCCTGAAATGGGAGGGACCGCGACTCGGCCCGATGGGGGGCGCTGCGCCTCCGCGCGGTCTCCCGCGGCCGCGCGCGCGCTCCAGGTGGTGTCGGGTGTGCCTCTTACCCACTCGTGAGGCACGCGCGGGCGGACGGGGGGCGGGGCGGGCCGGATTCGACCGCGCGCCCCGACCCGACGCGGCGCCCCGCCCCGCCCGCCCGTCCCCTCCTCTCCCACCTTGGACACGATGTCGTCCGCGTCAGCCACATGCGTCTGGCACGCCGCGCAGCCGTACACGTGGGCGCCGCTGAGCCACGCGCGGAAGGGGCGGCCCATAGTGGCAAGGGGAGGGGGTGGGTGGTGTGGCGGGGGCGGCCCGGCGCGCACGAGCGCGCGCCGGGCGGGGGCGGGGTGTGAGAAGGAGATAGCGCGCGCGGCCGACGCAGAGGGTGCGCCCCAACGAAAGACCCGTCACACGCCTCCCGCCGCCCCTCCTCCTCCCATTCCTCTGCCGCGCCACCCCACCGAGGCCGACACGCGCGACCCCAGCCCGGCCAGCGGCCGCCCCGCCTCTTTGGCCGCAAACCGCGACCGCCCCGCCGACTCGAGCCGCACGACGCCCGCGGCGGACATGACCACCCGGGCGCGCTCCAGCAGCATGACGGACGAGGCGAGAGGGGGGGGCGGCGGCGGCGCGGGGTCGGGCGCGCCCGCGCGCGCGCCCGCGGCAGACGGGCGCGCCGACGGGACGCCGCGCCCGCGGTCGGCCGCCCGGATGCGCAGCACCAGGTTGACATGGTACACCCGCTGGCACGGCACGACCTCGACGCCGCCCCCCGCGGGCGCGAGGCGGGCGTGGGCTTCCAACGGGGGCTGCATCCGGCGCGTCAGCGGCGCGAGGTCGAACCGCATGACGTCAGAGAGCGCCCCCACGCTCCTCACCCGCGGCGCCACCGCCTTCCAGGCGACGTCCACCCGTTTCTCGTACTTGAGCACGCGCTCGGGCTGGGCGGCGGCGCGCGCGTGCGCGCCGAGGGTCGACCCCTCGTGCCGAAACGCGAGCACGCGGGGCGGCAGGGAGGATGGATCCACCAGGGTCACCCGCTCGGCCATGGTGCCCACCCGCGCCCCGCGCGCGTCGGCGAGCCGCACCCGGCGGTCGGGGAACCAGGCCCCAAACCACTCGGCGACCGGCTGCAGCCACCGCTTGCCCCACTCTTTCATCCTGTCCTTGACGACGTAGCCCCCGATGAGCAGGACGAGGTAGAGCGCTCCAAATTGGGTGGACTGGCGCTGGGAGAGCCACACGGTCCAGAGCGCGAAGGCCATCGCGGCCGCCGCGACGACCGCGCCGACCACGTCGGCCAGCAGCCAAGAGGACGGCGCCCGGCTGCGGGGCGTGAGCGAGATGGCGGCGCGCGCGTGCTTCTTGAGCAGTTGGAGCCGGTTGGTGTAGCCCTCGTTGACCGGCGGCGCGCCGTCGCGCAGGAGCGAGTCGGCGTAGCCCCTGCGCGCCCGCGCGGCTTCCAACCCGGCCACCGCCTCGCGCACCAGGTCGCGCACGCCGGCCAACGGGGTGGGCAGGGTGGAGTGGGGCGGGGAGGGAGGAGGAGGGGGGGGCGACCCGAGCGCGCTGCCTCCGCCACCGCCGTCGGAGCGCGGGCTGCCGCCCGCGACCGAGCGACTGTCCAGAGAGTGCCGGTGCCGCAGCGCGGAGGAGCGGACGGCGTCGAGGTGGGGGTAGCGGCCGGCCCACCCCGCGGGCTCGACGCGCGGCGCCGCGCGCGGCGGCGGCGGGGGCGGGAGCGGCGCTGCGAGCCTGGGCCCCGCCGGCGCGAGCGCGGAGGACAGTTTCATGGAGAGCTCGCCCCGGAACGAGTAGGAGCGCGTGATGGAGCGGGAGCCGTGGAGAGGGGGAGGGGGGTGAGGAGCGGCGGGCGCCGGCGCGCCCGCCGCGCCGTGCCCCGCCGCCCCGCCGACGCCGACGCCCGCGGCGACGAGCAGTTTGACGAGGGAGCGTTCGCCCTCGAGCAGGCAGCACTCGTCCACGAGTTGCCACGCCTCGGTGAGCCACGGGGGCGCGAGCGAGTGCGGCGGCTCCAACGGGTCGCACGCCGCCGCCAGCCCTTCCATGGCCTCACAGGCCGCACGCACCAAGTCAACCGACATCGCAGCAGCGGCGGCTGCGGCGGCGCCGCCGCCGTCGCCGCCGTCGTCGGCGTCGCGCGCCGCGCGCAGCGCGTCGGCCGCGGCGGCCGCCTCGCGGCGGATGGCCGCGCGAAACATGCACGCGTGGAGCCTGAGCGTGTCGGCGCACTCTTCCGCGGCCCAGTTGGACGCGTCCGCGGCGCGCGTCACGCGCGTGACGCGGCGCGTGGGCGGGCAGAGGCTCGCCTCAGCGTCGAGCGCGGCGAGCGCGGCGGCCGCGGTCGCGACCGCCGCCTTGACCGCGGCCGCCACCACCGCGAGCGGCGCCCCCGCCGTCCCTCCATCCCCCAGCGCGGCCAGCGACACGCGGGGCGTGTGCAGGCGCACGACGCCGTACAGGTTGGAGAAAAACTCGAGCGTCGGGTGCTCGGAAAAGAGCGCGGCGTCGGCGAAGAGGAACAGCTCCACCTTGAAGAACCTCGACCGCGCCCCGCCCGCGCCCAGCACGGAGTAGACGATCTTGAGCTCCAGCTGGCGCTCGTTCTCGGCGCGCAGCTTGATGCGGACAGGGGCCGGCGGAGCGGCCGTCGTCGAGAGCGACGAGCGGGACGAGCGGGACGAGCGGGGCTCGCCCCACCGGTCGGCGTGCGGGAAGATGGAGCGGAGCAGGGTGTGCAGGCCGGACGGCATGGTGAGTGGAGGAGAGGAGGGGGCGGGCGCGCCGGCCAATGCGTTCGCCGCCGCCCAGCGCCGGGCGGCGGCGCGGGACGGGGCGCGGGCGCCGGTCGGGGCCGGCGACACACGCCCTGCCAGACGGGCGGGGAGCGGCGGCGGACTGGCCACCGGACTCGGAGAGGGTGCGGGCGCCGCGCCGCGCGCTCCCCCCTTGACGCGGCCTTGCCCCACACACGCGCTCCGCGACCGCCACCACCCGCCACACCCGCCCGCTCACAAAGCCAAATCGCGGGCAATCAGGCTCATGTGCCCCTCGCGCGCGATGTCGACGAGGTTGAGCACCTCCGTCTCCCCCGTCACGTACATGATCGACGCCCGCTTCGCCTGCACGTCCACCCCCTGAATCTCGATCAAGTACCAGAGCGCGTCGTCCGGCCAGTAGAGCTCCGCGGCGCGCCCGGCGAGGCGGGGCGTGACGTCCGCGTGCGTGAGGAGGCGGCCGACGGCCTGGGGGGCGCGCGCGGACGTGCGCATGCCGGGCGGGACGGTGGGGGTGTAGGGGATGGGAAGGGCGCCGGGAGCGCCGGGTGGGATGGGCGCGGGCGCGGCCGCGGCCGCGGCCGCGGCCGCCGCGCGCGCGGTCGGCCGCCCGTCGCGCCGCCCGGGCTTGCCCAGGCCCGCGCCCGCGCCCGCCGCCACGTCGGCCGCGCGCGCGCGCCGGTCGGCGTCTGCCGCGGCGGCGGCCGCGGCCTCGCGCGCGGCCTGCTGCGCGGCGGCGGCGGCCGCCGCCGCCGCCGCCGCCGCCGCGCGCGCGTCGGGCTCGCGCCGGCGCGCGGTCGGCGCCGGCGCCACCGCCGGCTCATAGTCCATCGCCCCCGAGTCCGACCGCCGCGCCGACGCGGCGCGCGGCGGGCGGCCGTCGCCGCCGCCGCCGGTCGCGCCCGAGTCGGCGCGGTCTGTGTAGGCCCCGTCGTCGCCCGCGTCGGCGGCTTCCGCGGCGAGTTGGGCCAGGTCCGCCTCCAGCGCGCCGGCCGCGCGATCGACGAGGTCGGCGGCGGCGGCGGCGAGGGACGCCTTTTCGTCGGCCCACGCGAGGAGGAGGCGCTGGTCGTCGGCGACGCGCGCGCGCGCAGCTGTCACCTCGGGGTCCGGCTCCCGCCGCCCGGCTTGGGCCGGCTTATCGAGCAGGGACGCCACGTTGGCGCGCACGGCGTCGGCGAGGGCTGAAGGAGAAGGAGGGAGGGTGGGCAGCGCGCGTGGGCGCGGCGTCGCTCCCGCCCCTTTTTCCCCTCTCCTCACCAACGCTGCGCTCGTCCAGGTCGCGAATGGTGGATAGCAGGCGCGTGAGCTCGGCGGGGAGGTGGCCGATGCCTGGAGGGGGGAGGGGCGGTCGGCGGCGCCGTGCGGCCCGTGCGCGCCGCATCCGCCTCGCCCACTCCCGCTCTTACTCTCGATAAAGTTCTCCAGGTAGAGGATGGACATGGTGCCGCGCGCGCGGGGGCGCGGCGCGCAGTGGCGCAGGCGCGCCGCGCCCGCCCACTCCCGCGCCGCCGCCTCCTCGCCGCCCCCCCGCGACCGGCGCCGCGTCGCGCGGAGAGCGTCCAGGCAGCGGTCCACGCCCCCGCGAGTGCGCGGCCGGCGCCCGCCGCAGACCAACTGGGCACGAGGCCGCCGAGGCTGCCAGGCCCCGCGCAACCGCACCGTCCCTCGTGAACGATAGCTGGTGGTTGCACCGACCCCTGACCGGGGGCAGCGAGCGAGCGGCTACTGCTATCGCACCACGCCGCGCCCGCATTCGCGCGCCGACCCTGCGCGACTGCCGCCATGTCGTTCAATTTCAAGGAAAAGGCGATCGGTGCGTCACGGAGAGACGTGCGAAGGCTGGAACGCGGCGATCGAGCTCCGGAGGGTGGCGGCCGACCAACCAACCCCCTCTCTTTCTTTTCCACTCCTCTCCCAGAGTTCGTCAAGGAGGCGGTCGCCGAAGACAACGCGGGCAACTACGCCAAAGCGCTGCCCCTGTACATGACGGCGCTCGAGTATTTTGGTAGGAGAAGGAGGGGAGGAAGGGGCGCTTTGCGCGCGGCGCCGTTGCTCACCATTCACCCCCTCCCTCCTTCCCTAGGCACCCACCTCAAGTACGAGAAGAATCCCAAGTCCAAGGAGGCGATTCAGGCCAAGTTTAAGGAGTACCTGGAGCGGGCGGAGCATCTCAAGGCGATGCTCAAAGAGGGCGCGCCCGAAGCCGCCGCCGCGGCCGCGGCCGGCGCCCAAAAGGCCAAGGGCGGCGAGTCGAAAGCGGACGAGGACAATGCGAAGCTGAAGGGGCAGCTCAGTTCGGCGATTCTGACAGAGAGGCCGAACGTCAAGTGGGCCGACGTCGCGGGCCTCGACGCGGCGAAAGACGCCCTGAAAGAGGCCGTCATCCTGCCCGTCAAGTTCCCGCAATTCTTCACGGGCAAGCGCAAGCCGTGGTCGGGCATCCTGCTCTACGGGCCGCCGGGGACGGGCAAGAGTTACCTCGCGAAAGCGGTCGCGACCGAGGCCGAGTCGACGTTCTTTGCCATTTCGTCCTCCGACCTGGTCTCCAAATGGCTCGGCGAGTCGGAGAAGCTGGTCAACCAACTCTTCACGATGGCGCGGGAGCAAGCGCCGTCCATCGTGTTCATCGACGAGATCGACGCGCTCTGCTCCTCGCGCGGCGACAACGAGTCGGAAGCCGCGCGCCGCATCAAGACCGAGTTCCTGGTGCAGATGCAGGGCGTGGGGACCGGGGGCGAAGGGAAGAGAGTGTTGGTGCTCGGCGCGACCAACCTCCCGTACTCGCTCGACCAAGCGATCCGGCGCCGCTTCGACAAGCGCATCTACATCCCGCTCCCCGAGGCGCCCGCCCGCGCGTCCATGTTCAAGATCCACCTGGGCGACACGCCCAACACGCTGGTGGCCGGGGATTACGACACCCTCGGGTCGCGCACCGATGGCTTCTCTGGGTCGGACATCGCGGTCGTCGTCAAGGACGTGCTCATGGAGCCCGTGCGCAAGACGCAGGACGCGACCCACTTTCGGGAGGCGCCCGCGCCGGGCGGCGGGAGCCAGCTGGAGCCGTGCGCGCCGAGCGCGCCGGGCGCGTTTGCCGCGACGCTCGCGGAGCTCGCCGACAAGGGCCTCGCCGCCAAAGTCGCCCCCCCGATCGTGACCATGCGCGACTTTGAAAAGGCCCTCACGCGCGCGCGGCCGACGGTGGGCAAAGGGGATTTGGAGGTCCAGGAGCGGTTTACGGCCGAGTTTGGCGAGGAGGGGTGACGCGGGGGAGGGGTGGGGCCGGGGTTGAGGCGTGGTGCTGCGTGTTTTCTTATGCCGTGGACCGTCCCTCCTTCTCTAGCGCGCACGCGGTGGCGAGGTGGAGCGCCGCTGCGGCCGCGCCGCGGAGCGTCGGCAGGTCGACCACGGCGGGCGCGTGCAGCGCCGCGGCCGAGCACGCGGCGTCGGCTGCGCACTCGGCCGCGGTCCACAGGTGGAACCGGGTCTCGCAGACGGGCCAGGCTGCGGCGGTGGCGGGCAGGGCGGTGGCGGCGACGTCGGCGGGCGGCGCGGACCGCGGCACGCGCGCTGCAGGCCAGCCCCACGGAACGACCTCCACCAGGGCCGCGCCGGGGCGGGCAAGGACGGCGATGGATGCGGAAGCGCCGGCGCGGGCGATGAGAACGGTCGCTGAGGCGGCGACCGCGGCGACCGCGGCGACCGCGGCGGCCTCTTCGCCGCGCCCAACCTCGACCCTCGCAAAGCCGACCCCTGCCGCCGCCGCCAACCCGCGCAACTCGCGCACGACGCCCTCCTCGTCCGCCAGCGCGTCGCCCGCGCCGGGCGGCGCAGCAAGGAGCAAGAGGAGGCCCGCCGGCGTGACCGCGCCCTGCGGCCCACCGCACGGCGGCGGCGCCGGCACCGGGGCCGCCGGCGGCAGCCCCGCGTCAAGGCGCATCGCGTCGCGGAGGCGGGCGGGGACCGGGCCAGGGGCGGGGGCGGGCGCAACAACGCGCGCAAAGCGCAGCCACCGCGCGCCGGCCGCTCCCGACAGCTCGTCCGCGGCCAGCACGACGGGCAAAGAGCCGTTAGGCGACGCTGCCGCCGCCTGCAGCAGGGCGCGCCCGCCCCAGCCAGCGCGCGCCCAGGCCGCGGCGCCGACGTTGGCGAGCACGACGACGCTAAATCCCCGCTCCACTTCCGCCGCCAGGCTCAGGCTCGACGCCAACGGTAGCCAGTGCGTCGGGTCGTCCGCATGCGCGGGGTGCGGGTGCCACACGACGGCGGCGGCGGGCGCGAGCGACGCGGGCGCCGCAAGCGCCGCGGCGAGCGCGGGCCCGCCGGGCAGGCGGGCCGCAAAATGGGGTGAGGCGACGGCGTCATCGTCGCCGATGACGTACCATGCGCCGCCGTGGTGCCACAAGGCAGACGGGAGGAGGGTGGCTCGGAAAGGTGAATGAAGGTGAGTGGGCGTTATGCCCGCCTCGGCAACCGATTCTTGCGCCCCTTGCTACCTCATGCCACTCACCATCCTCCCCAGGCGCCAGAGGCATCGCGTGCGCCGCCAGCCAGGTGGCGCCTGCGCCATCGTGCGGGCTTGGCGTGCCGCCACGGGCTGGGAAGGCGGCCGCGAGCAGAATGAGAGCTTGCAGCGTGCTTGCATGGCGAGCGAGCATCGCGCGGCGAGCACCGATCGCCCGCCGAGGCCGGGGCGGGGCTGCGGCGCGGGCGCGGGCGGAGCGGCCGCCCGCCGACGGCCTGCCCTGATCGACTGCAAGCGCTCTAACGCCCATCGCGACCCTACTACCGCGGTGTGCGCCGGGAGCCCGGGCGGCGGCTTCCGTTTTGGGCGGGCGGAGTCGCTCGCGGGCACTGGCCGAGCGCGCCCGCCGCGGCCGGCGCTGGCCACTCTGCCGCCGCCCATTCGGGCGCGCCGCCAAGGCACGTGCGCGCTCCGTCCCGCCCCCTAACCTCTGCATCCACCGCACCGGCCCCGGGCGGCCTAGTTCCCGCTGCCGCCGGCCGCCGTCGCGGCCCACGCCCGGCCGCCGCCTCCTCCCCTCCCTATACACAACCATGGTCAAGGCCTACCTGCGCTACGAGCACGACGCGGCGCACGGCGTCGTCGCGTCTGCGCCCGCGCTCGCATTCACTGGCGCCGACGGCCGCGCGCTCGCCGCCGCCGCCCTGGAAGCCGTCGCCCTCACCGACGCCCGCACGGGCGCCGCGGTGGCCACCCTGACGCCGCCGCCGGCGGCGTCGGGCGCGCCGGCGCGCGAGGTGACGGCGCTGGCCGCGCACGGCGGCGCGCTCGCCGCCGGCGCTGCGGACGGCCGCGTCCGCCTCTGGGACGCGGAGAGCCGCGCGTGCGAGGCGACGCTCGCCGGCCACGCGTCGGCCGTCACCGCGCTCGCGTTTGACGCCTCGGGCGCCACGCTCGCGTCCGGGGCGGGCGACGGCGACGTCGTCCTCTGGGACGCCGTAGCGGGCGCCGGCCTCGCCCGCCTACGCGGCCACGCCGGGCCGGTGACCGGGCTGGTTTTCCTCCCTGGCAACGCCGGCCTGGCGTCCGCGTCGCGGGACGGGTCGATACGAGTGTGGCACGGCGAGACGCGCGCGTGCACGCAGACGGTGGCGACCGGCGGCGAGCTCTGGTGCCTGGCGCTCTCGCCGACGTCGGACGATGATGGCGGCCCATTGCTGGCCGCCGCGGGCGCGGGCGGCGACGTGGCCCTGTTCCGCGTCGCGTGCGGCGGCGCGGCTGGCGCGGCCGGCACCGACACCCTGGTCACGGCCGGCGCCCTGCGCCGGTCGGCACCCGATCGGGCGGCCGCCCTGACGTGGACGGTCGGCAAAGACGGGCGCGCTCTGCTCGCCGCGGCGAGCGCGGGGCGCGTCGTCGACCTGTGGCGCGCGCGCGACGGCGCCGCCGCGCGCAAGCATGCGGCGCGGCGGGTCAAGCGCAAGCGGGACAAAGAGACCAAGAAGGCGAGGCAAGGGGATGAGGGTGGGGAGGAGGACGGCGACGGCGGCGACGACGACGACGCGGCCGCCACCGCCGCCGCGCCCTCCACCACCACCACATCCACCGTTGACGTCGAAGCCATCGACGCCCTGGAGCCCCTCCCCGCCCTGCGCCTGAAACATCGCGTGCGCGGCGCCCTCTTTGCCCCCGCGCGCGCGCGCGGGCGCAAGGGCGCCGCCCGCCTCGCCCTCGCCCTCGCCAACAACACGGTCGAGTGCTGGGACATGGTTGGGGATGCGGCACCGGAACGGGGCCTGCTGCTCGACTCCGGGCACCGCACCGGCGTGCGCGCGACCGCGCTCGCCGCCGACGGCCGCACCGCGCTCGCGTGCGCGGGCGACGCCGCGACCCTCTGGAACGTCGACACCGGCGCCCGCCTGCGCACCCTGGACCTGGGGTCGGTCGGCCTCGCCGTGGCGTGGGCGCCGGGCGGGCGGCACGCGGTCGTCGGGGGGAGGGGCGGGGAAGTTCTCCTCGTCGACTGCGCGTCGGGCGACTCGGCCCCCGCCGGCGCCCCCCACGCCGGCCCCGTGTGGGCGGTGGAGCCCCTGCCCGACGGCTCCGGCTTCCTCACGGCGTCCGCGGACAAGGACGTCCGGTTTTGGGAGTGGGAAGTGGACACGGGTGGAGACGACGAGGACGCGCCGCGCGCAGCCCCCGCCCCCCGCGCCCTGCGCGCCCGCCACGTGCGCACCCTGCGCCTCACCGACGACGCCCTGGCCGCCCGCCCCGCGCCCGACGGGTCGGTCGTCGCGGTGGCGCTGCTCGACGCCACGATCCAAGTGTTTCACGCCGACACCCTCAAACACCGCCTCGCCCTCTACGGCCACGCCCTGCCCGCCCTGGCCCTCGACATCTCGACCGATGGCACGCTGCTGGTTTCGGGCGGCGCGGACAAGGCGGTGCGGGTGTGGGGCCTCGACTTTGGCGACTGCCACCGCGCGATGCGTGGCCACGCGGATTCCGTCATGGCCGTCGCCTTTGTCCCGCGCACGCACCACGTGTTCACGGGCGGCAAGGACGGCACCGTGCGCTACTGGGATGCGGACGCGTGGGCGCCGCTGCTGACCCTGGCCGACCCGGCGGCCGAGGTGTGGTGCCTCGCACTCTCGCCCGACGGCGGCACACTCGTCGCGGGCGGCGCCGACCGCGCGCTGCGCGTGTACCGGCGGTCGGACGAACCCTTTTTCATTGAAGAGGAAGCGGAGCGGCGGCTCGAGGCCGCGTTCGACGAGGGCGAGGCGGCCGCCGTCGGCGCGGCGGCGGCGGCGACCGCGGGCGCGGGCGCGGCGGCCGCGTCGAGGCCGACCGCGGACGCGTTGACAGGGGCGGACGCGCTGGCCGAGGCGCTGGACGCGGCCGACGCCGAGGACGCGCGCCTGGCGGCCGCCGCCGCGGCCGGCGCCCCTCCCCCACCCCCCTCCCCGCTCCTCCTCGGCCGCACGCCCGACGCGCACGTGGGCGCCGCCCTCGCCGCCGTGCGCCCCGCCGACCTCGAGGCCGCCCTGCTGTGCACGCCGCTGGCCGACGCGTTGCGGCTCGCGGGCCGCCTGCGCGCGCTGCTCGCCGGGGGCGACCCGGCCGCCCCTGGCAAACCGCTCCACCCCTCGGTCGCCGGCCCCGAACTCCTCGTGCGCGCCTCCAACCTGCTCGTGCGCGCGCACGCACCCTCGCTGGCGGGCTCGCGCGACGCGCGCGCCGCGCTGGGCGCGCTGCGCGGGCCGCTGCGCGCCGCGGCGCGCCGCGTGCGCGACTCGTTTGGCGAGGCCGAGGCCGCGCTCAAGGTGCTCGGGCGGCGGGCGGCGGCGGCGGCGGTTGAAGCGTGATGAGCGGGTGATTGATTTGTGCAGGGTGGGAGGGCGCGGCGTGTGACGGAGCGCAGCGGGCGACGACGCGGGGGTTAGGCTCAGTCCCCATGCCGCGCACGCCAAACCCGCCCCTCCCCATCCTCGTCGTCGGGGCCGGCCCCGTGGGGCTGCCGCGCGCCGCTCGCGGTGGGGGGGCTCGGGGGCGCGCTCGCGGCCGCGTGGCCACGCTGCCTGGTGTTGCGGTTTGGCGAGGCAGGCGAGGCAGGCGACGCGCCGGCCGCCCTGCCAGACTGGCTCGCCGCGCCCCGCTTCTCCGCGGCCGACACCGCCGCGCTCGCCGCCGCCATGGGCGCGCCCGACCGGCCGGCCACAGCTGTCGTCGTGCGCCCGGGCGGCTACGTGGGGTGGCGCGGGCGGGGCGGTGGAGAGGAGGTGGGGCGGTGGTGGGGACGGGTCGTCGGCGAGGCGTGAGGGAGAGAGGAGAGGGAAGAGAGTGATTGTGTGGCGCGCTTCTCGCCGTGTGGATTGCACGCGTCGCGTTTGCGTCGGGTTAAAGAACGATGAAAAACGCGCGCGGGCAGAGGAGGCGGCGCCCCCTCCTCTTGCTTCGCCCGCGCGCGACGCGCCCCGGTGGCGGCGGGCGCGCAGGTAACGCTGCGCGCCGCCCGCCGGGGGGCGTGCGGCCCGAACCGAGCGTCGGGCCGCCTCAAAGAGTGGCGGGGCGGCCGACGGCTGCGCGGGCAGGGCTCTCGGCCCTGCACCGGCCGCCGCCGCGCGGCCGCCGCCGCGTCGTGATTGTATTCAACAGCCTCCGGAAAAGGGGGGCAGTTGGGGGACGAGGTGAGGCGTACAGGGGCGTGGAAAGGAAAACGGGGGTCGGGGCGACGTCGTCGCCACGGCGTCCGGCGCGGGAGGCTCTGCAAAAACCGAGCCGTCCTCGGGTCGTCGGCGCAAGGAGGGGGTGGGGGTGGGGCGGGAAGGGTTGTTGAGGCAGCGCTTGGTGACGCGCGCGCCTCGAAAAAACTGGGCGGGCTCGATCGACGCCCGCGCCGTCACCGGATGCGCAGCAGTCTGCGCAGGGCGTCGCTGGCGGACGCGTGGGGCGTCGGCGCGGCGGCCGGCGACGGCGACGCCGCGACCGCGGGCCGCGGCGCGAGCAGCGACGCGGGCGGCGGCGGCAGCGCGTCCGGCGTGGGCGATACGTAAAAGCCGGGGCCGGCAAAGTCGGCGGTCGTGGGCGGGGGAGGGCCGGGGAGCACGGCGCCGCGCTTGGGCTTGTTGGGCGCCGACGCGGGTGTCGGCGCCTTCTTGCCCCCCTTCTTTCCCCCTTTTTTCTTGGACGCCGGCGTCGCCACCGCGTCCAGGCCGCCCGCGGCGCCGGGCGGCGGCTCGTCGAAGGCAAAGGGGACGAGGTCCCGGCCATACCCCTCTCCACGGGGCGCGTTTGCACCCGTGCGCGCCTCGGACGAGCAGGCGTCGACGAGGCGGTCGACGAGGTGCTCGCCGCCGGTGAAGGTTTGCTACGGGGGAGGAGGGAAGGGTGGGATCTCTCCGCGACGCGCCGCGCTGGCGAGCAGCGAGTCGCTCGGCGGCCCCCGGCCGCCGCCAGCGAGCTGGCGCGCATTCATCTCTCGCGCGGCGGCCGCGGCGCGGGCGCTGAGCGCGGCGCGGGCGCACAGCGCTGGCGCGGCGGTGGGGCGCGCGCGCGGGGGCGCGGCCCGGGACGCGCCGGCCGCGGCGGCCCTCCAATGCGGGCGGCACGCGCAAGCCGCGGTCGCCGGGAGAGGTGCGGCCCCGCACGGCGCGCGACGGCGGCGCCCCGGCGCCGCGCCGCGCCGCGCCGCGGCCGGAGCCGTCGCGCCACCCCTGGACGCACCTGGTGAAGGTGGGTTGCCATGGCGGCGGACGTGGAGGCGCGCAAGGCGCGACCTGGGAAGAGTGACGCCGCTCGACGGACGCCGCGGCGTCCTCGCTCTCTGCGCGACACCCATGACCCGCCACGACCACTCGTGGCGCTGCCTGGACCCCGACGGTTCCTGCTCGCCCGCCTGCGGCGGCGGCGGCGGCGGCGGGCGCGACGGCCGGCCCCAGCTCGCGCGCGGCGCGGGCCCGTCCCGCTTCCGCTTTGGCGCGCGCCGGGAGCGCATCGACTGGGGGGCGCTGTGCGGCATTGATGTCGATGATGTGGTGGGGAGAGGGTGGGGGTGGGCGGGGCGCGGCGAGGCGTCGCCGCGCGCGGTCCGCGCGAGCGCCGCGAAACCGCCCCCCGCGAAACCGCCCCCCGCCCACCCCAGGCCGCGCGCACCGACCTGGACGCCCTGGAGCGCGTCATCACCGCGGTCGCGTACGGCGATTTGGACGCGGAGCCGGGCGGCAAGCTGAGCGAGGCACGAGGGGGGGGGGGGGGGCGGGAGGCGGACGGGCGCGCGGCGGGCGACAATTTGGGGGGGGGGGGCCGCCCCCCCCCCCCCCCACACCTCCATAATTTAATGACTCGCTTCGTCATGGAAACTCTCATTCTATTTATAATATAAACGAGGTGTCCTATGAAGAGATTTAGACAAAGCTTAAAGCGTTTCTTTTTCCCGCCGGCCGGTTCCCCGCATTGGCTAATGATCCTGCCATACACCATCCTGGGTGTGCTAACCCTGTTGCTCCTGGTTGGCGGTGTTTATGGTTGGGATTATTCTAATTCGCCCAAGTTCTGCGGGACAACATGTCATACCATGCCCCCGCAAAACGCAACTTACCTCGTCTCACCGCACGCCAATGTCTACTGTACAGAGTGTCATATAGGACGCAGTTTCCTCGGCACCCAGTTCGCCCGCAAGACCGAGGATATTCGCGAAATTTACGCCACCGTATTCCATACCTACGAGTTCCCGATCGTGGCCAGTCGGTCACGCCCGGCGCGCGAGACTTGCGAAAAATGCCACCAGCCCGAGACATTTTCGTATGATAGCCTGCGCGTCATCACGCATTACCAGAACGACCGGGAAAACACATCTTCCAGCATTTATCTGATTTTGAAGACGGGCGGTGGTGCCAAAGTACAGGGACTGGGGAAAGGTATTCATTGGCATATTGTCAACAAGGTGATGTCCTACTCCTCTGACCCGCTGCAACAAAACATCCCTTATATCCGTGTTTACAACGACGACGGCACGATCACCGAATATGTGGATGTCGAGTCTGGCCTCGACACAGCCACGATTTATGAGAGTCAATTGAAGACCATGGACTGCATCACCTGTCATAACCGTGTGACGCACAATTTCGCCCCGCCAGCAGACTCAGTCGATAGCGCCATGGCGACCGGCCTGATCTCTACCAAGATCCCGGAAATCCGGAATAAGGCTGTGGAAGTTTTGACAGTGTCCTATGGATCCCAACAATTGGCCATGAACGGTATCGCGGGTCTGGAGAACTATTATACGCAGTACTACAGTGATTTCTATTCTATTTACAAGGATTTGATCAAATCAGCAATCACAGAATTGCAAGGCATTTACAACCAGACCGTCTTCCTTGACCAGAAAGTGGATTGGACCACCCACCCAACTAACATTGGCCATATCAACTCGCCGGGCTGCTTCCGATGCCACGATGGCAAGCACCTGGATGCCAATCAACAGGCCATCCGGCTGGAATGTAACCTGTGCCACGCCATCCCAGTTGTTGCCGGCGCGCAAGACTTCCTCACCAAGATCGAGATTAGCCGCGGACCCGAACCCGCCTCGCACCAAAACCCGAACTGGATCAACCTGCATCGCGGCGCCTTCGACGCTACTTGCTCGAACTGTCACACCACCGATAACCCTGGCAGCACCGCGAACACGTCCTTCTGCTCGAACAGCGCCTGTCACGGAACCGTCTTCACCTACGCCGGGTTCGACGCCCCCAAGCTGCGGGAAATCCTCCAGGCGCAACTGCCCACTCCCGCATCTGTGCCGACAACCGCCCCCGTGATCGGCGCGCCAACCTATGCGGCCAACATCCAGACGATCTTCAACGCCCGCTGCACTGCCTGCCACAATGTGACGACTGCCACGGCCAGTCTCGACCTGAGTACCTACACCGGGATCATGAAAGGCGGCAAGGACGGCGTGGTCATCCAGCCTGGGGATTCAGCCAGCAGCCTGCTCGTCAAAATCCAGAGCAGCCAGCACTTCGCCAACTTGACCAACGACGAACTGGCTCTCATCGTCAACTGGATCAACGCCGGAGCACTGGAAAAATAGCGCCAGCACGACTATAAATTAAGCCCCCCTTCGACAAGCAAGGGCGGCTCTTTGATACCGAACTCTTTTACGCGTTACGTTTTACGTTTTCACGTTTCACGTTTAATATTGTGCTCGCAGCCGTGGCATGTTCAGCCAATTCCTTTTCCTCCACGTGCGCTTCCATAGCTCGATGGTCAACCACCTTCAAGTAGCGCACCCCCAACGAGAAAGTCAACAACCCATAGGCAACTACGCCTGCGCCGCTGAACACCTCGATCAACGAGGGGAAATAGTGGGTATATCCAACGATGGGTTCCCCAGGCAGGTACGAGAGGACGATCATCAGGCCGGAAATATTGGTGTCCCAACGATAAGCCACCACGCCACCTACCACCAGGATCAAGGCGATCATGCGCCACAGTTGACTCGTCCGCGTAGGGCGGTAGAGCAGCAGCACCATCGGGATGACTATCCCCAATAGAATCTCGCCAACCCAGAAATTGAAGGACAGCGGCCCCTGGGTCAATAGCTGCAAACCTTCGGTGCGGCCTGGCTGATAGGTGTAGGTCATCGAGAGGGCGTCCCAGAAGCGGAAGTACAGGTAGAGCACCAGCGTCCAGCCGATGAAGTAAGCCACACCTTCCAGCAGGCTGTCGTCCACGCTGGCGCGCCGGGTCAGCCGCGCCGAGAGCATGGAGGCGAACACGGTCAGCGACATGCCGCCCGCCACCGCCGAGATGATGAACAACACTGAGATATCCGGCCGGTACCAAAACGGACGGGCTTTGAGCACCCCGTACACCGCGCCCAGCGATGACTGGTGCAGCATCGAAAGCCCCAGGCCGACTACCGCCAGGTAGGGCGCGTAGTGGTGCACGTGCGACATCTTCTCGGCCAGTTTCGGCCAGCGCGTCTTCAGCCACTCGAACTGGGCGAAGATCGGCATGCTTTCCAGCACCAGCACCGCCAGATACAGCGTGACGCACATGGTCACTTCCCAGAGCAGGGAATGTTTGTTCCAGTAGACAATCGCGTGCCAGAAGCGATCCGGGCGACCAATATCCAATATCAAAGTGAGCAGAGCCATGGTGTAGCCGATCAGGCCGATGAAAGTAGCCGTGCGCGCCACCGGCTGGTAGCGCTTCAGCCCCAAAAGGTAAACCGCGGCGCACAATGAGAAAGCCCCGGCGCTCACGGCAATCGAGGATAGGTCAATCGTGATCCACAGCCCCCAGGGGATCAGGTCGGTCAGGTTGGTGACCGATAGGCCTTTCCAGAAGACAATCAAGCCTGCACCGACGCCAGCCGCAATGACCACGCCCAGGCCAATCAACCAGGCCAGCCAGGGAGATAGTTTCGATAGTTTCAGACGAATCTTCATGGCTACGCATTCTCCTCGGTCGCAGACAAATAATATACCCGCGGCCCCGTTCCCATATCTGCGCGCAAACGATATGAAGTGCGCGCTTTGAGCAATTTACTGACGGTGGATCCCAGGTCATTCAGGTCACCGAAAAAGCGTGCCCCCACCGGGCAAACCACCACGCAGGCCGGGGTGGCGTCCGGGTCCACGCCGGGGGTCATGCCCAGGGCCAGGCCGCGGTCAATCCGCTGGTAGCAGAAAGCGCACTTCTCGACCACGCCGCGTGGGCGGCGCGCCACTTCGGGCTGCCCCCACTCTGGCACGGCCGGATTTTGCTCAGTAAACGCTTTCCAATTGAACGCGCGCGCACCGTAGGGGCAAGCCACCTCACAATAGCGGCAGCCGATGCAGCGGTCGTAGTTCATCATCACGATGCCATCAAGACGGTAATAGCTGGCCTTGACCGGGCAAACATCCACACAGGGCGCCTGGCTGCACTGCATACAAGGCCGCGGCAGGTAGATTTTCTTGTCGCCCACCTGGCCCGCCTCGAGGACGGGATTCCAGGTGATCTCTGGCGGAATATCGTTGTGGGCGCGACAGGCCATGACGCAATACCCGCAGCCGTTGCACAGGGATTGATCAGTGACCATCGCCCATTGCCGCCCGCCGGAGGGGGTCGGTTCGGAGGCTTCCGCACGGCGGATCACCTGCGCGCCGGCCAGCGCCGTGACGCCAACGGCGGTTATTTTGAGAAAGTCTCGCCGGTTCATCTTGGGTTGGCTCATTATTCCCCTCCGTTCTTATTCAAATGGCGGTATAGCCTTTCCAGCCATGGAGAGAGAACCATCCCGCCGACGAGGCCGAGCAAGCCCGCCAATCCGGCAAAGCCAAACGGGCTGACCGGAACCGGTTGATTGGTCACGAGTGGGGTTGGTGTTGCGACAGGCGTGGGGAGAGGTGTAGGCGTTCCGCCGCTCTCTTCGATCGCGATTGCGGCCGCAGCGACCGATTCGCCCGGAGCATGCATCTGGTTGACATGGCATTTGTTGCAGGTGTCCAATGTGGCCATGAAACTGTGGTCAGGAGCCTTGTGAGCGGAAACGAAGTCTGTGACATCCGTGGTTCCCACG
>Ga0315285_10000381_pt1 | contig 45883 bp, 41 predicted proteins | sample YL17G09_36_MG_FD_203698 | JGI IMG/M metagenome (GOLD analysis project Ga0315285, IMG submission 203698) | Sediment microbial communities from Yellowstone Lake, YNP, Wyoming, USA - YL17G09_36 | ecosystem: Environmental > Aquatic > Freshwater > Lake > Sediment | place: USA: Wyoming | collected...
CCTCGCCCAATCGGACCACGAAGGTCTCGCGGTCCTGCCGATCGGCCACGATCGTCCCGCGCTCCATCCCGCGGAGGATGACGTGGTGCAACGTGCCGGGGGCATCGAGCCGCGCCTGACGGGGCATTGCTGGTCGCGCCTTCCTGTCTGGAGAAAATGAAGCCTATCAGGAATATTCCACTGAGTCAACAACGTCCCGCATTACGCGCTGGCCCTTCGTCTTGAGTCGTGGGGAACGCCATCAGAGTTATTCTTCTCAGTCAACAACCTCCCCCATTACGAAAAGGTGTCCGGTACCTTTTCTCTACCTGTGGATCACGACCGGCCGTTTCCCGATGCCGTGTAGGCTTGCCGATTCCCTGCAAGCAAGTGCGCCCCCGCAGGGACGCTTGACGCCGGCCTCTCGCTCATGATAGCCTTCCGGCTAGTGCGGATCTTGCCGCCGAGGGGCCGGGGGCTCATCTGGAACGCTGGCCGTATCTCCTGGGCTACCGAGGTGTCGGTTCCGCCGTTCTTTTCAGGTTCTCCCCCCGGGTCGCCACTCGGGTTTCCCAAGTTCGTCTTTGCGGCTGCTACCCTAAACGCGCCTGGGGCTAACTGCCTGAATTCACGGTTCTACGCGGCGTAGGCGCCATAAGGCACGCACTCGCCAGTTTGGGGTCTCTGCTTCTGTCCGCGTTGCCATGTGGCGGCGGTGGCCCCCCGAAGGTGCTCATCGAGAGCCCCTTGGGGCTGCCCACCGTCCTTTGTGCCCCCAGGGCCAGGTTTTCCTTACGAGGTGATTTTGGGCACTCAATTTGCTCAGACACTCTTGCGATAAGAACCCGATTCTCATCAGGTGCACCAATTGTAGGACGATTGATATGATCGAACGGCTCGAAGAGGATTTTATGAGACCCGTCGTGAGCAGCAGTCTGGCCACCTTCTGGGTTGCCCTCGGAACCATCGGATGCAGGAAATCGATCCGTGGCTTCGGGGGACTCCTACGGGAATCTGGACGAAGGAGGTGATTGGGCAGAAGTGGGATGGATGAGGGGTCGGGGGATTGAGAACGAGTTTCTTCAAATGAGGAGGGAACAGACCATGAAGACAATCGTCACAATAAGCGTTCTTGCATTGCTGATGGCCTCTGCATCGTTTGCCTTTGCGGCCGAGCCCATGCCCATTGGGTATATTGGCCCTCTCACAGGTTCGGTCGCGCTGCTCGGGAATGAATCTCTCAAGGGTGCTACTCTGGCCGTAGAACAGATCAATGCCGCTGGAGGCGTCCTGGGAAGGCCCCTCAAGATTTTCGCAGCGGATGATAAGTGCAACCCTACCGAATCCGTGTCAGCGACAAGAAAGGTCATCACTCGGGACAAAGTGGTAGCCACCATTGGGCATGTGTGCAGCTCGGCCACATTGGCGGCCATGCCAGTAAACGAGCAGGAAAAGATTCCTCTTGTCGTGGATACGTCAACGAACGTGATGATTACGGTGAGAGCCGGCGTCGGTGGCAACAGGTGGGTCTTCCGTCCGAACCTCCCTGATGACATCAATGCCATCGTGTTCGCCAAGATGATTGTAGAACTCGGCGGGAAGAACACAAGTTTCCTTGTCACCAATGATGACTGGGGGCGTGGGGTGGCCAGCTCCTTCAAGGAGGTCATTGAGAAAGAAGGTGGCAAGGTCGTCAGCCTCGACTACTACGATGAGGGCGAGACCAACTTCATGTCTGTCCTCACAAAAATCAGGGGATTGAATCCAAACGCCCTTTTCGTCGCGGCCCGTACGGCAGGCGGGGCTATGATTATGAAGCAGTATACGGAACTCGGCATGAAGATGCCTGTCTTCAATCAGGGAGATATGGTGAACGAGCAGTTCGTGAAGCTCGTGGGGAAAGATATTGCGAAAGGGATCATGGGGAGTGAATCCTGGTATCCAGGGGTGGACGATCCGCTGAACAAGAAATTTGAGGCCGATTATATCGCCCGCTGGGGATATGATCCCATCGAGCCTTCCGCCTATGGATATGTCGGGGTGCAGTTGATCGCAGAGGCCATACGAATTTCCAAGAGCGCCACACCCGCGGCCATTCGGGATGGCTTGGCGCAGATCAACATGAAGACCATCGTTGGACAAGTCAAATTCGACGAGCACAATCAGGCTTGGACCTGGGTTGTCGTGGCAAAAATCACGGATGACGGCAAAATCGTGACCGTGAAGACGATGCAAGTAGAACAACCCAAGGGGTACTGGGAAGAGTGGGATAAGAAAGCAAAGAAGTGACGGAAGGAGCACGTGACGCCTGAGCCAAGGCGTTCATCTGCGGGTGTGAGTCCGGGCGGCTTGGGCAGGATAGGCCTCGCCCTGTCCTGCCCCGGCCAATTTGTGATGATCCCCCCAAAAGGTATCTGTCTATGGAGATGTTTTTTCAACTCCTCGTGAACGGCATCTCTTTCGGCGCCATCTATGCGATGGTTGCTGTAGGTCTCACCATCGTCTTCGGGATTCTGGAAGTGGTGAACTTTGCCCAAGGTGAATTCTACATGCTGGGGGCCTATTTGACATATCTTGTCATCCTCGCTCAATTGCCTTATCCGATCGCGATCATCGCAGCCACTGCCGCGATGATCCTCATCGGACTCGCAGTTGAGAGGCTTGCCATCCGTCCCCTCATCGGAAAGGCGTGGCAGTTGCCCATCCTTTCAACCCTGGGGATATCGATCATCATACAAAACGGCGCGATCGTCCTATGGACACCGAACCCTCGGACGATTATCCTCGAGACGGCCAGCAAGAACATCAATGTCTTCGGCGTGGTCATTACCTATCAACGATTGCTCATTATCCTCCTCGCTCTGGCCATCTTCATCTCTCTCTACTATTTTGTTCAAAAGACAAAAACCGGTAAGGCCATGCGGGCGGTCTCTCAGAATAAAGAGGCGTGCCAAGTGATCGGTATTGACGTCGACCGAATCTCCATCATTTCGTTCGCCCTGGGGGCGGGCCTATCGGGTCTTGGGGGTGCCGTCGTGGCTCCCGCCATGGCGATTCATCCCGTCATGGGGATCCTCGTGGTCATCAAGTGTTTCGCGGCAGTGATCATGGGCGGGTTTGGCAATATACAAGGAACGATTTATGCGTCCTTCATTCTGGCTATCGTCGAAAGCTTTGCGGTGGCGTACGTCTCTCTCCAATACAAGGATGTATTCGCTTTCGTCGTGATGATCATCATCCTGCTGTTCAAGCCGCACGGGATCTTCGGTGGGAAGGTGGGCATCTAGGGAAAGGGATATGAACATTGTCAGGCTGCTGACCCTCATTGGAGGCAGCGTTCTGTTGGTGGGAATGCCATATTTCGTCACCTCGTCCTACGTGATGCATATCATCATCCTTTCGGGCATCTATATCATCTTTGCTTTGAGCTACGATATCGTTGTCGGATATCTGGGCATGTTGTCCCTGGCCCATCCGGCCTTTTACGGCGTCGGTGCGTATACCTCAGTCCTCCTCGTCATGAAGCTCAATGTCCCATTTCTCCTGGCGTTTGCCCTGGCAGGCCCCCTTGCGTTGATCGTGGCCTTGATCGTGGGCTATCCAGCCTTGAGGCTCTCCTATCATTCATTCGCCATCGTGACCCTGGCCTTCACGCTCATGATGCGCATTCTATGGATCAACTGGGAGACTCTCACCAACGGCCCTATGGGAATCCCCGGTGTTCCACGGCCGAGGATAGATATTCCATTTCTGGGAACGATCAATATCGCAACATCGACCGGTTATTATTATTTCATCTTGATTTTAGTGATCCTCACCTGCCTTTTCATCTACCTGATGATTAATTCACGCGTGGGCCGTGCCCTGCTTTCCATCCGGGAGAACGAGGTCCTCGCAGAAACACTCGGGGTGAATGCCTTCAAATATCGCATGATCGCCTTTGCCATCGGAGCCTTCTTTGCAGGAATCGCCGGCAGTTTTACCGCCCACTATATTACCTTCGTCGGTCCTGAGTTCACAGATTTCTACTACATCACAATGCTGCTGATCATGGTCATTCTCGGAGGCTCCGGGACCATCCACGGAGTGATCCTCGGAGCCATCGTGTTCACCTTTGTGCCTGAATACCTCCGAATTACCCCTGAATTCAGGGACGTGATCTACGGATTCGTCTTAGTCCTGACGATCATCTTCATGCCGGGTGGGATCGGGGGAAGGATCAACGATATGATGGAAAGGCGAAAGGCACGGACCGATGGTGTTGTTAGAAACAACTGAACTCACGAAGAGTTTTTTCGGCCTGACAGCTCTCGACCGAGTGAATTTTCACGTCGACCGCGGAGAGATCGTCGGTCTGATCGGACCGAATGGTTCAGGCAAGACCACCCTCTTCAATTGCGCAACAGGCGTGCTTCCCGTGTCGGGAGGGAGGGTGAAGTTCAAGGGAGAGGATATTACGAATCACAAAACCCATGAGATCGCGCTCAAAGGGCTGAGCCGGACCTTCCAAATCATCAGAATATTCCCCAAAATGATGGTAATGGAGAATATGCTCTTGGCGATTCAGCAACACCAAGGAGAACGGATCATCTCCTCCATTTTCAGAACGCCCGAAGTTCGACGTCTGGAAAAGCACGCACGGGAAAGGGCTTCCGAACTCTTGGATTTCGTCGGTCTCACACCTTTGCGGGATGACTTGGCAGCCCATCTTTCCTATGGACAACAGAAGCTCCTGGAATTCATCATGGCCCTCATGCCAAACCCTGAGATCGTTTTGCTTGACGAACCTGCGGCTGCCGTCAACCCGACGATGATCAAGAAGATGATGGACCATATTGTTCAGTTGAATAAGCGAGGATATACCTTCTGTATTGTTGAACACAACATGGATGTTGTCATGGAGTTATGTCACAGGGTTGTCGTCCTCAACTACGGCGAGAAGATCGCTGACGGGAAGCCCGAAGAGATCCGAAACAATCGCGACGTGATCGAGGCGTATTTTGGGAGATAGCGTGGGAGTCCAACACCCTTTGGCGATTTGGCGCCCAACGTTCATTCTGAGAACCGAAAATGACTGACATTTTGGAGCTGATGGATTATGTGACGGGCTATGGAGAAATCGATATCATTCGAGGCGTTTCCGTGGGAATAAAGCGACATGAAATTGCCTGTGTCATCGGCCCAAACGGAGCCGGCAAGTCGACGTTGTTCAAGGGAATCTTCGGACTCCTCAGGGCGCGTCATGGCAGCATCCGGTTTGATGGGTCGGATATCACCAATCTGGCGCCCAGTGAAGTATTAAGGAAGGGCTTATCCCTCGTTCCACAAGGTCGATGTAATTTCCCTGCCATGACCGTCAGAGAAAACCTGGAGATGGGAGCCTTTATCCGCAACGATGGGAACGTCCCAGGCGACATCGAGAGAATCATGGACAAGTTTCCAGTCCTTCGGAAAAAGGCGAACGAGATGGCTGGGAATCTTAGCGGGGGGGAACAACAAATCCTGGAGATGGGGAGGGCATTACTGCTACATCCGAAACTGATTTTGCTCGACGAACCATCGCTGGGCCTGGCCCCGAAGACCACGGAACTCGTGTTCGAAAAAATCAGCGACATTAATGCTGACGGAACTACCATTCTGATTGTTGAGCAAAATGCAAGGAGGGCTCTATCCATATCCCATCACGCCATCGTCCTAGAACTGGGGAAAAAGCGCTTCGAGGGTACCGGCGAGGAGATCATGCACAATGAGCAGGTGAAACGCCTTTACCTCGGGGGCTGAAAAAGTCCAATCACGCCTTATGCCACCCTCCTGAAAACTAATTTCCCCGGCATTGCTGTCCAAATTAGCCTGAGACCACCAGGGGGTCTCCTGTGTCTTCACGGGGTTTTGGACGGGTTCAGACGGTCCGGGGGTTCAGACCCCCCAGCCTGCTGTCCAAGTTCAGAAATCCTGACATGGTGCAGAAAACCTGCTGATTTCGCTTGACTTTCTGGGCGGGGTGCGTAATATTCTCTGCGACAAAAGGAGGTGCGCATGCCCACCCAGTACCGGTTGCCCGTGCATCCTGAGGGAGCCCAGGAAGTGAACGCGGTCCTCGCAATCCACCGCGCGGCGGAGCAGGTGGCCTACTTCGCGGCCGGGGTCCCGGTGTTCACCCATGCGGCGACCGATCGGATCGGCCAGCGCCTCGCCGCCGCCCAGGTCGTCGCGTTGGGCCTCGCGGAGCCGGCGGAGCTTGCCCCGGCGATCGGCCTCCACCGCAGCACCATCTACCGGTGCCAGCACAAGGTGCAGGCGGCGGGGGTGCTGGGGGTCGTGGACGCCCGCCCCGGCCCCCAGGGCCCCCACAAGCTCACCGGCCCCGTGCGGGACCGGGCCCAGAGCCTGCTCGATGAGGGGACCTCGCGCCGGGCCACCGCCGCCGCCGTGGGGGTGAGCGAGGGGACCATCCGCCGGGCGTTCCGGCGCGGCGACCTGGTCGAGCGAGAGAGGCCCCGCCCCCGGCACGGCGTGAGCCCCCGCCAGCGGAGCGACCGCGATGCCGGGAGTCGGGGCGGCCTCGCGGTGCACCGGCAGCCCGAGCGGACCCTGGCAGCCACCGGCTCGCTCCCCGAGGCGGTCCCCCGCTTCGAGGCGGCTGAGGCCGTGCAGGGCGGTGGGGTGCTGTGCGCCCTGCCCGCCCTGGTCCACCTCGGCGTCCTGGCGGTCGGCGAGCAGGTCTACGGGCACCTCCGGAATGGATTCTATGGACTCCGCACCATCCTCCTCACCCTCGCCTGCATGGCTCTGCTCCGGGTGCGGACCCCCGAGCAGTTGGCCACGTACGCCCCCGGGGAGTTCGGCCGCCTCTTGGGCCTGGATCGGGTGCCCGAGGTGAAGACCCTGCGCCGCAAGCTCGGGGAGCTGGCCGAGCGACAGCACGCCCACGCCTTCCACCGGGGCTTGGCGGCCCACTGGATCGCCCAGGACCAGGCGGCCATGGGCTTTCTCTACGTGGATGGCCATGTGCGCCCCTACCATGGCAAGCAACATCGCCTTCCGGAGACCCACGTGGCCCGCCGGCGTCTCTGTCTCCCGGCCACCACCGACTTCTTCGTCAACGCCCAGGACGCCGCCCCCGTCTTCCTCGTCACCGCCCCGGCCAACGAGAAGCTCCTCCGGATGCTCCGGACCGCGGTCCTCCCCGAGTTGCGCGGCCTCGTGGGGCCGGACCGGAAGGTCACGGTTATCTTCGACCGAGAGGGCTGGAGTCCCGCCTTCTTCGCCGAGCTCCTCCGGGACGGCTTCGACCTCCTCACCTACCGCAAGGGGAAGCACCGGTGCTGGCCGGTCAAAGCCTTCGCCGAGGTCACGGGGACGGTGGCGGGCCGGGCGGTGACCTACACCCTCGCCGAGAAGCGGGTCCGCCTGTCGAATGGCCTCCGCCTCCGGGAGGTCCGCCGCCTGACCGCCAGCGGGCACCAGACGGCCGTGCTCACCAGCCGAACCGACCTCTCGGCCTTGGAGCTGGCGGCCCGGATGTTCGCCCGCTGGCAGCAGGAGAACTTCTTCCGCTACATGCGCCACAGCTTCGCCCTCGATGCGTTGGTCACCTATGCCGCCGAGCCGGCCGATCCCACCCGGACGGTGCCCAACCCGGCGCGAAAGCGCCTCCAGCGCCAGCTCGCCGAGCTCCGCCGCCGCCTGGCCGCCCAGGAGCAGGCGTACGGGGCGAAGGCCCGCACCAATCCCGAGGCCCGCCGGCCCACCATGCGGGGCTTCAAGATCGCCCACGGCCAGCTCGCCCAGGCGATCCGCACCCTCCAGGCCAAGATCGCGCGCCTGGGACAGCGGCTGAAGCGGCTCCCCGCCCGGGTGCCCATCGGGGAACTCCAGGCCCCCGAGACGGTGGTGCGGCTTGCCCCTGAGGCCAAGCTCCTGACGGATAGCGTCAAGCTGACCGCCTACCGGGCGGAGACCGCCCTCGTCCGCTTCCTGGGCCCCCATTACGCCCGGACCGAGGAGGAAGGGCGGGCACTGCTCCGGGAGCTGTTCACCACCCCGGCGGACCTGCTCCCCGACGAGGCAGCCGGGGCGCTCCGGGTGCGCCTCCACACCCTGGCGAATCCCCGGAGCAACCGGGCCTTGGCTGCCCTCTGCGAAGCTCTCACGGCCACCGAAACCTGCTTCCCGGGGACGAACCTGCGGCTGGTCTATGAGCCCCCGGTGTTGCAAACATGATTACGCGAGGTCAGGAGTCCTGAAGTTAGGCCACCCGGTGAGGACCAATTGCTCCGCCCCTGCGACCATTGGCGGTCCAGTGAAGGGCTCGTTGAGCCAAGCCCAGAGGTCCCGATGGGTGAAGAGTTGCATCCGGAGCAGCGCCACCAGATTCGACAGCGACCAGCGGAAGGTCGAGCGGAGCTGGAGGTACTTGCGGTAAGAAGAGGGGACGTATTGAGAAGAGGGGACGTAGGTAGGTTATGATACTTTCCTCTTCTTCCCCGCCGCCAGGGCCGCCGCGCTCAGGGCCTGGGCCCGGAGCAGGTCGGGCCCACGCTCAAGGCCGGTGCGGACCACGGCGGGAGACACCCCGAGCGCCCGGGCGACGTGGGCGATCGGCAGCCCGAGTTCGGCCATCCCCACATGGCTGGCCACCGCCCGGGCCTGGGCCACGATCCGCCGCCGGCTGCCCCCGCACAGTTCCGCCGCCGTCACCCCCCCACGCTGCGGCGCAGCTGGCGATCACGGCCGGGAAGGCGGTCGCCGCCTCAGCGCGGGACCCGGCTTCGGCCGGGTGCAGGCTGTGCAGCAATTGCTCGACGAACGGCCCAGAGCCGAGGACCCGTTCATCGAACGCCCACCCCTCACGGCCCCGGCGGAGGGCCGCGAGACCCTCCCAGCCCCCGGCGCTTCGCCGGAGCCCCCCTCCTTGGAGGTCGGGCCGGCGGCCCAAGGGGATGCCCTCGGCCACGAATTGCCGGTACCGGCGGCGGGCGGGGCGCCCCGGCCGCCCATGATGCGGGACGTTGTTGACTCAGTGGACATATGGCTGCTCCGCTCTCGCGACCGCTTTCGCAATCCCCGACGTGGAGACCCCGAGCTGCCGCGCCGCGTCGGCGAGAGACAGCCCGAGCTGCGTCACGAGGTGGACCGCAAGCTCGGACCGCACGGCGGCGATCCGGCGCCGTCGGCTCCCCAGCTGGAGCTCCGCCAGGCCGACCTGCGCCCGTCGGCACCGGCGGCGAATGATCGCCTGCGCCTGCCCCAGCCGTTGCGCCCGGGCCTGCTGCGTCTGCTGCCGCGCATCACCCGCGGCCAACATCCGCTCGACGAACTCCCCGCTCCCTAGAACGCGCTGATCCGCCAGCACCCGATCCGCCCGCTGGCGGACGGCGTGGACCTCGGCCCAGCCCCCCAGGGAGCGGATCAGCCCACCCCCCACCAGCTCGGGGCGGCGGCCCTGCGCGATCCCTTCCCGCAGGAACTCGCGATAGGTCCGGACCGCGGCGCGTTCCGTCCGCCCAAACCAGGACAGCACGTACGCCCGATCGTGCCACGGAGGGGTCTCTCGGCTCAGGATCCCCCTGTGGCCACACCAGGGGTAGCGATCCAACGCCCGGAGATCCGGGACGAGCTTCGCCCGGTGGGGGTTCAAGTGGATGTAGCGGACCAACTCGCGGAAGTAGGCATCCTCCTCGCACACGATGGACTTGTAGCGGTTGTGGAAGAGGTGCCCGATCCGCTTGTGGCGGCGGTTGTAGGCGAGGGCATAGCCGGTGAGGAGCCGGCGCATGAACCGCGGGAGGCCCTGGGCGCCGCTCCGGAGCAGCAGGTGGGCATGGTTGGGCAAGAGGGCCCAGGCATAGATGGTGGTCCCGGTCGCCGTGGCGACCTCGCCCAATCGGACCACGAAGGTCTCGCGGTCCTGCCGATCGGCCACGATCGTCCCGCGCTCCATCCCGCGGAGGATGACGTGGTGCAACGTGCCGGGGGCATCGAGCCGCGCCTGACGGGGCATCGCTGGTCGCGCCTTCCTGTCTGGAGAAAATGAAGCCTATCAGGAATATTCCACTGAGTCAACAACGTCCCGCATTACTGAGTCAACAACGTCCCGCATTACGCATTATACGGGGGGACTCAGCCGCTGGCGCATCTGGTGCGGACCTTGGTCCGAAACAACTCTGGCCGCCCTCCCCTTGGGGCATCGTTTACGAACCCGTATCGAGATCCTAGGCTGCAAGGATTGAGGTCGCTATGCAAGAGGGGACTCGGAGGCTTGCCAAGGGGATCAAGAAGAAGCGTGATGACTTCCGGTTGCCCCTAACCAGTTGATTGCAGGGCGATAATCCATCTTCGACCACCCTGAGACAGGGCGGTTTGCCCCAGTATGGGTCCGGTCCCCCGGCACCTCGCCCAACACCAATGAGCCTCGTTCCGGTGCTAAATCCCTTTGCATCCGCGGCGTGTTTGGCTATACTCCGGAATCGGCGGCCCTTCAGGCCCGGCCCCAGCAACGTGCCGCATCGTTCCCTCCCAGAGGAGCCGACATCATGGCAAAGCGCTCCAATAAAGCCAGTGTCGAGGCCGCCCCTGACGTCGTGAGGAAGCCACCGATGGACAAGAAGGTGATGCTGGATCTCCTCTACCAGATGCTGCTCATCCGCCGCTTCGAGGAGAAGGCGGCCGAGATGTACGCCCAGGGGAAGATCGGCGGGTTCCTGCACCTGGATGTCGGCATGGAGGCCTCCTGTGTGGGGGCTATCTCCGTCCTGCGTCCGGATGACTACGTGATCGCCGGCTACCGGGAGCATGGCCACGCCCTCGCCAAAGGCAGCGACGCCCGGAGGGCCATGGCCGAACTCTTCGGGCGCATGGACGGCCTGTGCAAGGGCAAGGGCGGGTCCATGCACTTCTTCGACAAGCAGCGCAACTTCCTGGGAGGGACCGGGATCGTCGGCGGCCAACTGCCCATCGGGACCGGTGTCGGCTTTGCCATCAATTACCAGGGGGGCGATCAGGTCTGCCTGTGCTTCTTCGGCGATGGGTCGGTCGCCCAGGGGGTGTTCCACGAGTCGCTGAACATGGCGGCGCTCTGGAAGCTGCCGGTGATCTACATCTGCGAGAACAACCTGTACGCCATGGGGACCGCGCTGAGCCGGACCCAGGCGGTCACCGACATCCACAAGAAGGCGGATGCCTACGGTATCCCCGGCCAGCAGGTGGACGGGATGGATGTCCTGGCCGTGCGCGAGGCGGTGGGGAAGGCCGTGGAACGCGCCCGCCGCGAGAAGACCCCGAGCCTCATCGAGACCCGCACCTACCGGTTCCGCGGCCACTCTATGCGGGACCCGGCCGCGGCCGTCTATCGGACCAGGGAAGAGGTGGAGGAGTGGAAGAAGTCCGACCCCATCGTCCTCCTCTGGGGTCGCATGACCCGCGACGGGATCATCAGCGATGGCGAGTACAAAGAGATAGACAAGGAGATCAACCAGGTGATCGAAGAGGCGGTCCGTTATGCCGACGCCTCGCCGGAGCCGCCCATGGAGGAGCTCCTCACCGACGTCTACGTCTAAGAACCGATAGCGACAGGGACAGGGACAGCGGACCTAGAACCGACAGCGACAGCGATAGTCCCGCCGCTGGCGGGATCGGATTTTGCTGTCGGAGGTCGCCTGACATGGCCATCATCACGTACCGCGAGGCATTGAACCAGGCGCTCCGGGAAGAGATGCGGCGCGATCCCCGCGTCTTCCTCATGGGGGAGGAGGTCGGGGTGTACCAGGGCGCCTACAAGGTGAGCCAGGGCCTCCTGGAAGAGTTCGGGCCCAAGCGGGTGGTGGACACTCCCATCAGCGAGGCGGGATTCGTGGGTGTGGGGATCGGCTCTGCCATGGTGGGCCTGCGCCCGGTGGTGGAAATCATGACCTTCAACTTCGCCATCGTGGCCCTGGACCAGATCGTGAACCACGCGGCCAAGATCCTGTACATGTCCGGCGGCCAGTTCAGGGTGCCCATCGTCATCCGGGGGCCGGGGGGGCCGGCCGCGCAGCTTGCCGCCCAGCATTCCCAGAGCATGGAATCCTACTTCTACCACGTCCCGGGCCTCATGGTCGTCCGTCCCTCGACACCCAAGGATGCCAAAGGGCTCCTGAAGAGCGCCATTCGCGACGACAATCCAATCATCTTCATTGAGTCGGAGACGCTGTACGGCACCAAGGGCGAGGTCCCGGATGAGGAGTACACCATCCCGCTCGGCGTGGCCGAGGTGGTGCGCGAGGGGGCCGACGTCACGGTGATCGGGTGGACAGGGATGGTACACCGCGCCCTGGAGGCGGCCCAGGACCTCGAGAAAGAAAGGATCTCCGTCGAGGTGGTGGACCCTCGGACCCTGCGGCCCATGGACAAGACCACGATCCTCAACTCGGTGAGGAAGACCCACCACGCCGTGGTCCTGGAGGCGGGCGCGGGCTTCGCCGGCTTGGGCGCCGAGATCGCCACCATCATCACCGAGGAGGCTTTTGACTACCTGGATTCCCCGGTGGTGCGCGTGACCGGCGCGAACGCCCCCATGCCGTACGCCAGAAACCTAGAGCGCGCCAAGACCCCGGACAAGGCGCGCATCATCACAGGCATCAAGCAGGCCCTCTCCGTGTAGGCTCTACACGGAGCATCTCGCAAATGTCAAACCGACAGCTGACAGCTGACAACCGAAGCCAGCGTTGCTCAGTTTTTCGTTGTCCGTTGTCGGTTTTCAATTGGAGGTGTCGGTTGTCAGTTTGAGAATTTTCATTGCGACGGAGTCGAACATGCCATTCCAAGTCATCATGCCGAAACTGAGCGACGCCATGACGGAGGGGCGGGTCATCCAGTGGCTGAAGAAAGAAGGGGACCGCGTCCAGGGGGGCGACGTCCTGGCCTCCATCGAGACCGACAAGGCCGAGATCGAACTAGAGGCGTTCGGCAGCGGCGTCCTGAGGAAAATCATGGCCGCGGACGGGCAGACGGTGCTGGTGGGTCAGCTCATCGGCGTCATCGCCGAGCCCGATGAGGATATCGCCGGCCTGGTGGGCGCGGCGCCCACCGCACCTGCGACCGCGGCCCCGACGGCTCCGAGGGTGGAGGCGAAGCCCGCAGCCGCGGCTGCCCCCGCTGCGGCGGCGCCAGCAGCCCGGCCCGCCGAAGCGGGCCGGGTGCCCGCCTCACCCATCGCCCGGCGTATGGCGCGCGATGCCGGGATTGACCTCTCCCAGGTGAAGGGAAGCGGCCCGGGCGGCCGCATCCTCGAGCGGGACGTGGAGGCCTACCTGGCCACCCAGGCCCAGCGCCTGGCCGGGGCCGAGGTCCCCGCAGGCGAGCGGGACTTTGAGGACAAGGAACTCAGCACCATCCGGAAGACCATCGCAGCCCGCATGACCCAGAGCAAGGCCCCTATCCCCCACTTCACCGTGACCGTCGAGGCGGACATGGGGGCGGCCCTGGAACTCCGCAAGTCGCTGAATGCCATCGAGGCCCAGGCTGAGAAGCTGAGCGTCAACGACATCATCATCAAGGCCACGGCCCTCGCCCTCCAGCGCCACCGGGCCATCAACGCCACGTACAACAACGGCCAGGTGCGCCTGTTCAAGCGGGTCCACATCGGGGTGGCGGTGGCCATCGAGGATGGCCTGATCGTCCCCGTCATCCGGGAATGCGACCGGAAGAGCCTGGGCGAGATCGCGCGGGAGGCCCGCAGCCTGATCGACCGCGCCCGCGCGCGGAAGCTCCGCCCCGAAGAGTACTCGGGCGGCACCTTCGCCATCTCCAATTTGGGCATGTACGACGTGGTGGAGTTCACCGCCGTGATCGATCCCGCCCACGGATCCATCCTGGCGGTGGGGGCCATCGAGGAGAAGCCGGTAGTGATGAATGGTCAGATCACCGTGCGGCAGCGGATGCGCCTGACCGGCTCCTTCGATCACCGGATCATCGACGGCGCCATGGGCGCGCGCTTCCTCCAGGAGTTGAAGAAGATCCTGGAGAACCCCGTGCAGCTCTTGCTGTAGTCATCGAGGCGCAGTCTGCACATTTTCCCCTCCAGCACCCCAGCCCGCCTATTGTTTGGCGGGCTGCCGTGTCTTCACGCTCGAACTCTTCCTCAGAGCTTCTCTTCCTGGATCAGGAGCGGCGTGATGCGTCTTGGCTGGTGTCCAGGAAACCGGGTGCGGTACAGGGAATTCCTGCTCCTGCTGCGTAAATAACCGTCCGGTTCCGTTCGCTGGTACCCGTTGTTTGCGACCGGGCGGAGGCTTGCCAAATCCCGTTGACGGTGGAACGATTCTTTTGCCACTACCGGTTCTTTGGGGTCGCCCGCAATCGCTCCCTGCCTATAGCTGGGATTATCCGCGGGGGGGCAACGCAGGCTCGAATCCCCAGGGGGAACTGCAGCATATATACGCCGCTGAGCGCCTTGCGTCAGGCAAACCTGGTCCTCCCGTTTGAAGGCTTAGTCGCAGCCTAACCAATCTCCAATATTGGACAGGGGGCCTCTGCTTGGATGGCTGGGGGCAAGGTTGGACACAAGGCTGGGGTCTCATGCGGGTTGGTGCCGGGGGACCGGACCCACAACAGAGGGACGGACGTCGTCGAGGGGAAACTGGATGGGGGTCGCGGGCCGAGATCCCGGCGAGTCCGGGCCCACCGGCCGCTTTCAGGAGGGGTCGGCGAGCACCGCAATGCCCTGATGCCGCAAGACAGCGCCGCGCTCGCGACGGAGGATGAGGCTGCCGGAGCTTGTTCAGATGGCTATGCGGCGACGACCCGTTGCAGAGAAAACGGCAACGGGTACCCCGCCGGCGGGCCGTGGGCGGGGGCGGGCCAGAGGCCGAGATGGATGGCAGCGGTGCTCATCCAGCGACTCGTCCATCGGAAAGAGATGGGATTGCCTTTGCGCTCCTGGCATCTTGGCGGTAGGTATCCAGGGGCTGCCGGTTAATCCCCCATGCAGGTTCCAACACGGCGCGCAGCGGCGACCCACGGATGATCGAGTGGGACCGACTTCAGTTTTCCAGCGACGTCTTCGAGCGGCACGGGCTTGGTGTCTTCTTTGCGCGCCGCCACCATCACGCCGTATTGACCCTTGTGGATGAAGTCGGCACAGGCGGTGCCGAGACGAGTGGCGAGCAACCGATCCGCCGCGGATGGGGTGCCGCCGCGCTGCACATAGCCAAGGATTGTGACGCGCGACTCGAGGCTAGTCAGACCTTCCAGTTGCTTTGCCAGTCTCATCGTGTTGCCGACATGCTGCGCCTCCAGTTGCCCCAGTTCGGCTTCGGCCTTGGCTTCGGCGGCCCCTGATCGCGCCTTGGCGACTTTTTGCTCCGCGGCCCGCAATGCTTCCACGTCTTGCTTCGAGACTGCGCCTTCGGCCACGGCAACGATGCTGAATCGTTTGCCACTGTGGCTGCGGCGGCGGATGGCATCGGCGATGCTCTCCACGTCGTACGGAATCTCCGGAATGAGGATCACGTCGGCGCCGCCGGCGATGCCGGCGCCCAGCGCCAGCCAGCCAACCTTGTTGCCCATGAGCTCGACGACGATGATGCGGTGGTGACTGTGCGCCGTGCTGTGCAGTCGGTCGATGGCTTCCGTCGCAACGCTGAGCGCTGTGTCAAAGCCGACGGTGACGTCGGTCAGCACCACATCATTGTCAATGGTCTTCGGCAACGTGATGATGTTCAGCCCCTTCTGGGCCAGGCGATACGCATTCTTTTGCGTGCCGGCACCGCCCAGGCACACCAGCACATCCAGATTGTGCTTGTGATAGTTGTCCGCCATGACATCGGTCATGTCGAGCAACTTGCCGCCGACGGGCATGCGGTGCGGTTTGTCGCGGCTGGTGCCGAGGATGGTGCCGCCGAGCGTCAGGATTCCCGACAACGCGCTGTTGTCGAGCTCCATCGTGCGGTTCTCCATGAATCCGCGGAACCCGTCGCGGAAGCCAATGAACTGCATGCCATAGAAGCCGAGCGCCGCTTTGCCCACCCCGCGAATGGCTGCGTTCAAGCCGGGGCTGTCGCCCCCTGCCGTGAGCATACCGATGTACTTGGCCATGCCTCAGGTGCCTCCTTGCGTGATTCTCGCGCCATCGAGGCAGCGCGCGCTACAACCTGGCCACCACGGCGAACACCTGCCGTCGGAAATCCTCGTCCGACACCTTCTTCCAGACCGCCGGAAACCCCTCCACCAACTGTCGTAACTCGACTTGCCGCACGGAAAGGTACGTCGCGACGCCCGGCGCCACGATGACACCCGATGCCGCCATGGCCTTGGTCCGGTCGTGCCCCCACGTCCCCCAGGTCAGGAAGTCCCGCAGAATGCCGCACGTAACGACGGCGTCCTGGAGATTCCCCAGGTGCTCCTGCAATTCCTTGATCCGGTCGATGAGGGACTCCACCTCGGCCGGCAGGATCTCCCGGAAGAACTCGAGGGCATAGCGCAGACCCTTGGCCGCGATCCGAAGTTGATGTAATCGCGGGAGGGGCGTGTCCGTCCCTTCCACCTGCCCCTCGTAGGCGCGGACGGCGGCATAGCCGGCGACCACCAGCGGTGGAACGGCCTCGCGCACGCGATGCGGGAGCGGTGCGGCGCCCTCTGAGGCCGCCTGTGGTGCACCCGCCCCAGGGGTCGCGAGGAAGCGGCCGAACTCATTCCTGAACTGCGCATACGCCTGGCTGTCCAGGAGGGTGAGCATCCCCTGGCGGGCTGCGTCATGTCTCATCTGCCACGCGGCCAGCAATGGGGCCAGCTCGGATCGCCGCTCGTCGGGCAAGGCGTCGAGATACCGCTGCGCCTTCTCCCGGAACACGTCGAGATCGCGTACCGTCCCGAGGGTGCGCCCCGTGCGCCGGAGCGCCTTGCGGAACGGCTTGTACGCCGTCGTGTCCAGGTACGGGCGGAACACCCGCAGGGCCGCCCGCATCCGCCGGGCGGCCACGCGCATGTCGTGCAGCTCCTCGATGTCGCGACCATCCCGGGTGCCCCGCTCGTGCCTGACCATCCGATCCAGCTGGGCGCGGAGGACCTTGCGCGCTGCCTCCGCCATGGAGTCCGCCGGATGGATGCGAAGCCCTTTCCGCGACGCAGGGGCCCTGGGACTGGCCTCGACGAGCGCCAAGGCCCGCTCCAGCTTGGAGCGCACATCAGGGCGCAGACCCCAGTCCTGCTCCAAACAGGTTGCCAGCCGTTCCAGGTCCCCATCGCCCCCGAGGCCTGCCAGCTCGATCTCGATCCCGGAGAACCGCTCCACGGCGCCGCCGGCCCGCACCTGCACGTCATCCAGGCTCAGGAGAGCCACCGTGTGCCCGTCCTGGGCCACGGGACGAACCATGCGGCGTTGCCGGATGGTGGCGAGGCGGACCAAACGCTTCCTGCCAACGACCTGGAGCACTCGAGTCCGCACCGGACTCTCGGGCCACGCGCGGGCCGCGACCACCCGTTTCAAATCGAACTCGCCAGCCGGAAGGAGGAGTTCCAGTTCCTCGCGCCGATGGACAGCCCCCGATGCGGCACCCATCTCCTTGACGGTCAGGAGGAGCCGCCCGTCGCCCTGTCGGCGCACCCGGCACGCCAGGCCGGCAGCCACCAGCGACCGGTCCTTCGTGTCGAGATAGGTGTCCAGGATGCGGGAGACGGTCCGCTCCCCCAGCGTGAAACCCGCCAGCCGCCTCAGAAGCTTCAGGCGCCGGGAAACCCTGGGATCAGGAATCACGAACTTGGCTTCGATTTCCGTCGCCATTCAGACGCTCGCGGCCTCCCTGCGCCCACGGGCCTCGCCCGCGCCATTACCGTTCCAACACCTTGGGTGGAATGAGCCACACCAGCGTTCCTTTCAGAGAGGCAGGATCCTCCACCTCCACATAGGCCAGGGCGCCCTTCTTCATCGCAAGCCGCCCCCCGCCCGTCACCTGGCTGATGGTCTCGCTGAAATCCGGCTCGTGCCCCACCAGCATCAGCCCCCTGGCGCCACGGTGCTCCGCCACGATCGCCGCCAGGTGTTTCGGCCCGAAGCCCGGCGCGAGGCGGCCATCCGTCACCAGTCGGGCGGACGAGCCCCGGGCCTTGGCCACGATCTCGGCCGTCTGGGCGGCGCGCACGAGAGGGCTGCTGATGATGACATCCAGGGGCAGGTCCAGCGTCCGGATGGCGGCCGCCTCGCGCTGCATCCGTTTCTTTCCCTCGACGGTGAGCGGCCGCTCGGAGTCGTCCCCGTGCCAGTCCTGCCGGGTTCCCGCCTGGCCATGGCGCAGGAAATAGAGCTTCAGACTCACGCTCGCTCCTCCCGTTGCAAGCAACCTCCCGCCTCACCCGCCCGCCACGACGGGGAGGCGAGGCCGGTCGCGATGCTCAGCCCTGGTCCACGACGGCCTGCACGCGGTGATCGATCAGCCATTGCTGGCTGTCCAGCGGGGGCTCCGCCGGGGCCGGCTTCACCCGCTCGTACGTCCCGTCGGCGCGTAGCTGCCGGGCCTTCACCGTGTCCGCCAACTGCATTGCCAGGATGTGATCGCGCAGGTAGCGGACGAGCCCTGGGTCCTGGATGGGGAACAGGATCTCCACACGCCGATCCAGGTTGCGGGGCATCAGATCCGCGCTGCCCACGTAGATCTCCTCGTTCCCGCCGTTCCGGAAGTAGAGCATCCGACTGTGCTCGAGGAAGCGCCCCACGATGCTGATCACCCGGATGTTCTCGCTCAGACCCTCCGCGCCCGGCCGCAGGCAGCAGATGCCCCTGACCAACAGATCCACCTTCACGCCGGCCTGGGAGGCCCGGTACAGCAACTGGATCATCTGCTTGTCCACCAAATGGTTCAGCTTGAAGATCAGGTGGCCCGCCTCCCCCTGCCGCGCGCGGTCGATCTCCCGCTCGATCAGGGCCTGGAGGCCGGCCCGGAGGGTGAAGGGCGCCACCAGGAATTTCCGGTAGTCCCGCTTGGCCGAATACCCGGTCAGGTAGTTGAAGAGATCCGACGCGTCCGCGCCGATGGCCTCGTCGCAGGTGAGCAGGCCGATGTCGGTGTACACCTGGGCGGTCAAGGGATTGTAGTTGCCGGTCGAGAGGTGGACGTACCGGCGGATGCCGTCGCCTTCCTTCCGGACCACGAGGGCGACCTTGGAGTGGGTCTTCAGCCCCAGGAGCCCATAGACGACATGCACGCCCTCGCTTTCCAGGGACTTCGCCCACTCGATGTTGCTCTCCTCGTCGAAGCGGGCTTTGAGCTCCACCAGGACCGCGACCTGCTTGTCATTGCCCACGGCCTCGAGCAACGCCTCGACCACGGGCGAGTTGCGACCGACCCGATACAGCGTTTGCTTGATGGCCAGGACGTTGGGATCGCGGGCCGCCGCCCGCAGGAAGTCCACCACCGGCGCGAAGGAATCGTAGGGGTGGTGCAACAGGATGTCCTGCCGCCGAATGGCGGCGAAGATGTCGCTCTCCTCCCCCAACGCCGGGGGGATGGCGGCCAGGAAGGGCGCGTCCTTCAGGCCGCGCCGGTCGAGCGCGTGCAGCGCCATCAGATTGCTGCTGCCCAGCGGCGGGTCGACCGTGTAGATGTCGTTCGCGCCGATCTCCAGGTTCTCGCTGAGGATGTCCCGGATGTTGGGCGGCATGCCAGGGTCCATCGTGATGCGGACGACAGAGCCGAAGCGCCGCTCCCACACGCTCCGCTCGATCGTCTCCAGGAGGTCTTCGGCCTCCATCTCTTGGATGGCCATCTCGGCATCCCGGGTCACCCGGAACGGGTGGGCCTCGACCACCTCCATGCCGGGAAAGAGGCGGTGCAGGTTCGCGGCGATCACCTGCTCCAGCCAGACCAGGGTCACGGGCGCTGTCCCACTCGTGCCCTCCGGCGCGTCGCCCGGTGTCTTGACGGGCAGGAGACGCGGCAGGGTATTGGGAACCTTGACCCGCGCGAACCGCTCGAGGCCGAATTGATCGCGGATGAGAACGGCGAGGTTCAGGCTCATGTTGGAGATGTGAGGAAAGGGTCGGCCCGGATCAAACGCCAGAGGCGTGAGGACGGGGAAAACCACCTGCTCGAAGTATTCGTTGGCAGCGGTGCGCTGCTCACCGGTCAGGGCCTGGTAGTCAAGGATATGAATGCCGGCTTCGGCCAGGAGGGGGAGCAGTTGGTGTAGGCACCGCCGAGCATCCTGCATCAGCTCGAGTGCCACCTGTCGGATCGCCAGCAGTTGTTCCGACGGGGTCAGCCCATCGTTGGACAGCTCGATGACGCCGGCCTCCACCTGCTGCTTCAGCCCGGCAACACGCACCATGAAGAATTCGGCAAGGTTCGATCCGACGATGGAGAGAAACTTGACCCGCTCGAGGAGCGGATTGCGCTCGTCCTGTGCCTCCTCAAGCACCCGGCGGAAGAAGGCAAGGAGGCTCAACTCGCGGTTCAGGTACAGGCTGGCGTCCTGCGGAACGGGTAGGCGCGGGGCGCGCTTCTTACTCGGGGGGCTCGCCTCTGCGGCGCCGTCCCGATTCCGGCTTCCCCCTAGTCCCCTCTTCCCCCTGGGCATGGACGAGAACCTCCGTGCACCGGAGTCGACGGCCGGCGGCTAACCACACGGGAATTGCTGTCTCTCGTATGCTACCCCAGGGTGCGCCCGGAACGCAAGGCACTCCCGGCGAGGACGCCCATTCACGGGAACCATTCTGTAATTTGACGTGGCCACCGCGGCCGCCCGGGACGCGAACAACCGCGATTCCCTCCTCGAGGCGCTCCGGCGCGACGCGGTGATCAAGGTGTCCATCCTCAGCAGACAAGAAGAGGCGCAGATGGGCGCCATAGCTGCCCTGCGCACCTTCGCTGTGGTGAATGGCAGGTTCGGCGTCTACTACACCTGGAGCAACGGACCGGTTGGCCATTCGGAGTCCCTCAGCCGAAGATTCCAAGCCGAGGGAGTGTCACCGGATGGTGACGATGGGGAGCGGCGGGCCGAACGCGGCCTGCGAATTGACGGCCTCGACGCTCACCCGGCAAGCGAGCTTTCCCGCCACGCGGCGAAACACCTCGGCGATAGGGGAAAGGGGATTCCGCACCAGGATCGGCCGGCCGTCGTCCCCGCCCTCGCACAGGTCCCCGTCCAGCGGGATCTCGCCCAGGAGCGGGACCCCCAGCCGCTCGCTGGCCTTCCGGCCGCCGCCCTGGCTGAAGATCTGGCTTTCCTGGTGGCAGGCCGGGCAGAGGAACGCGCTCATGTTCTCCACGATCCCCAGGATCGGCACGTGCATCTGGCGGAACATCATCAGGACCTTGCTGGCGATGGTCATGGCCAGATCCTGTGGCGTCATGACGATGACGACCCCCGACATGGCCAGGGACTGGGAGAGCGTGAGCTGCGCGTCTCCGGTACCCGGGGGCAGGTCGATCAACAGGTAATCCAGGTCGCCCCAGAGGACGTCCCGAAGGAACTGGGTGAGGGCCTTGGCGATCATGGGCCCGCGCCAGATGACCGGCGCGGAGGGGTCGGGGAGGAGAAAGCCCAGCGACATCAACTTCACGCCGTGGGCCTCCAGGGGAATGATGCGTCGCTCGGGGGTGATGTCGGGGATCGTGTGGATGCCCATCATGAGGGGGATGCTGGGCCCGTAGATGTCGGCATCCAAGAGTCCCACCTTGGCCCCGGCCTCGGCGAGGGCCACGGCCAGGTTCACACTCAGCGTGGACTTGCCCACGCCCCCCTTTCCCGAGGCCACCGCGATGACATTCTTGACGCCAGGGATGCCGCCTGGTTCCGTCATGCCCCGGGACGCGACGACGTTCCATCCCATCCTGACGGCGACCTGGCCGATGCCGGGCAGCCTGGCCAGGGCCTCTCGACAGTCCTGCTCGATCCGGCTCTTGAGGGGGCACGCCGGGGTGGTCAACACGACTTCAAAGCTGACATCGGATCCCTCGACCCTGATGTCCCTGATCATTCCCAGGGAAACCAGGTCCCGGTGGATCTCCGGATCCTTGACCGTGGACAAGGCGTCAAGCACCGCCTCTTCTGTGATCATTCGCAGTGGTCCTTTCAGCGTGTGGGTCAGGCAGGGGCACCCGTGGGTCTCGGCCGCGCGTGTTCTCCGACCTCGTCAGCAGTTGCATCCAGACAGAGTAGTGTTGCAAGAGTAATGTATGTACCGAGCGACATCAACGCCTATCTCTCAGGCATTCTTACGATCAATTCTCACATTCGCCCGTAGCGGGAGGCTCGGGCAGGGTCAGCGCCGGATGAGGTGGACGGCGGATGCTTTGAAGGTGACAACGACGGGAGTTCCATGCTCCAGGCTGAGGTCCTCGAAGGATTGCTTTGTCACGAGGGCGATCACAGGCGAGCCGCAGGCAATTCGCACCCGATATTGGGCCCCGAGGGGAGTCGCATCCTCCACCCGACCCTCGAGATGGTTACGCGCGCTCTCCAGGCCCACCCGCCCATCCAGCCGCCGGATGACCACATCCTCTGGACGGAGGCACACCAGAACCCGCTCTCCGACCGCGGCCGCGCCCAGGGCCTCGATCTTCATCCCGTTCACCTTCACGGTGAGGAGGCCGGATAGCTCCCCGGTGACTCGGCCTGGAAGGATGGTTTCGACGCCGACGAATCGTGCGATCTCCTCGGTGACCGGGCGGCCAAAGACCTCCGACGGTGCCCCGACCTGGGGGATGCGGCCCTCCATCATCACCGCGATGCGATCGCCCAAGCGGAGCGCCTCGTCCCGGTCGTGGGTGACGAAGACCGTGGTGAATCCCTCCTGGCGAAGCAATCCCTGAAGAAGCGTGAGCAGCTCGTCACGCGTGGGCGGATCCAGGGCAGCGAAGGGCTCGTCGAGCAGCAGCACATCCGGGCGAATGGCGAAGGCGCGCGCCAGGCTGGTCCGTTGCGCCTCTCCTCCGGACAGGGTCCGCGCCTCGCGTTTCGCGAGGTGGGCGATGCCCAGCCGGGCGAGCCACGTGTGTACCTGCGTCGACACCTCGCCGGGTGGCCGTCGGCGCAACCGAAGCCCCAGGGCGACGTTGGCCTCCACCGTGGCATCGCACAACAGGGCCTCCTGGAACACTGTGGCGAAGCGGCGGCGCGCAATCAGGAGGTCCGGACCGGACCACACGACCCGTTGTCCCCGAAATCGGACCTCGCCAGAGGTGGGCGGCTCAAGCAGCCCCAGGACGCGGAGCAGCGTGGACTTCCCTGCGCCGTTCGGGCCAATGACGGCCAGGACCTCTCCCGCCTGGACTTCGACGCGGGGAACGTCCAGCACGCGCTGGCCCGCGTAAAGGACGGAGAGATCCAGACCTTCCAGGATGGGCGCGGTCACGGCGTCCGTCCCCGCTGCTGGATCCAGGTGAGCAGGTAGTTCACGGCGAAAGTGAGGACGAGCAGGATCACGCTGAGCGCGATGGCGAGATCGAAGTTTCCCTTGCCCGTCTCCAGGACGGTCGCCGTGGTCAGGACCCGCGTCTGGCCCTGGATATTGCCGCCGACCATCATGGAGGCGCCCACCTCGGAGATCACCCCCCCGAATCCCGCCATGACGGCCGCTAGCAAGGGCAACCGCGCCTCGCGCATGAGGAGCCAGAGGAGTTGCCACCGCGACGCCCCCAGCGCCTGGAGCTGGAGTCGCAGCCGGGGGTTGAGTTGTTGCATGGCCGCGATGGTGAGGCCCGTGATGATGGGGGCCGCGATGATGAACTGCGCGACGACGATCGCCGTCGGTGTGTACAGGAGGCCGAGGAAGCCCAGTGGGCCGCTCCGCCACACGAAGATGCTGACGAAGAGGCCGACGACCACAGGTGGCAGGCCCATGCCGGTGTTGACCAGGGCGATACAGAGGCTGCGACCGGGGAAACGGGTGAGGGCCAGGGCCATTCCCACGGGGATGCCCACCAGAAGGCTCAGGAGGGTGGCGCCCCCGGAGATTTGCAGGGACAGCCAGGTGATCTGAAAGACGCCGGGATCGCCCGAGACGATCAGGCGAAACGCCTCCAGTAGCCCCTGCCAGATCAGTTCCATGCGACGCCTCGAATGTCTAATGACAAATGACCAATGACCAATGAGATGCCAGGAAATGGTCTTTGGTCAAGCAATTGCGGACCGTGTTCCGTTGGGATTTGGTCATTGGGAATTGGTCATTCCCCCAGGGCATCCTCCCGCTTGCCCGCGTCCGGAACGAACAGGGGTTCGCCGAACTTGTCCACACCAAACGTGCGGATGACCTCTTGCGCCTCCTTCGACACCATGAAGTCGGCAAAGGCCTTTCCCCCGGAGGCGTTGACCCTGGGGAACTTGCTGGCGTTGGCCTCCAGGACCGAGTAGATATTCAGGAGGATGGGGTCCTTCTCCACCAGGGGGTCGAGTTGCACACGCTTCCGGAACGCGAGGTAGGTCCCGCGGTCGGTGACGGTGTAGGCCCGTTTCTCCGAGGCGATTCCCAGTGTGGCGCCCATCCCCTGCCCGGCCTGGAGGTACCAGGAGCCGGCGGGCTCCACCCCGGCCTCCTTCCACAACTTCTTCTCCAGCTGATGGGTGCCGGAGTCGTCCCCGCGGGACACGAACGTGGCTTTCAGCTCGGCGATCCGCTTCAGGGCATCCGTGGCCCTTCGCTGTCCTCGGATGTTCGCGGGGTCCTCCTTGGGCCCCACGATGAGAAAGTCGTTGTGCATGACCAGCCGGCGATTCAGCAAGAGGCCGCCCGCCACGTACTTCTTCTCCGCATCCGGCGCGTGGACCAGGCATACATCGGCCTCGCCCCTGGCCGCCAGGGCCAGGGCCTGCCCCGTTCCCACCGAAATCGTCTTCACGGTGTAGCCGGTCTTCTTCTCGAAGATCGGCACCAGGACATCGAGCAGCCCAGAATCCTGTGTGCTGGTGGTGGTGGACAGGATGACCGCCTGAGCGGCCAGGGCCGGTGCGGGCCCGACCTGTCCCCCCAGAATCACGCCGAGTGCCAATGCCGCCCAGACCCCACAGCGGAAATCCATGAAGAGAGTTCGCTTCACCCGATCCTCCTCTCGCCAGCGGGGAACTGAGGCCGTTCGGCGATGGCGCGAGTACCCGCATGGCAGCCTCCAGATCCCCCTCTTCATCAGGATGGCATGCTAAGTTGTCTATATCTATATGCTTTTGCGAGCATAGTCAAGCCTGCCAAAAGGCGCACCCCTGTCATCATCCTGTAACGCACTCATGGTATCCCTGTCACCACAAGGGCGGATCACCTCGGGGAATTTGCTTGCCCCAAGTGGCGGTGCCTTTCTATCATGACCCTGCCCGGATTCGCCGGTGAGAGTGTGTCGGTTCGCAGGCCAGGCCCGCATCGCGACGTCTGAACCGACGAGGAGGCGCATGGGAACGATCCTGGTTGTCGAGGACGAGCCCGATATCGCGGATCTGGTAAAGTATCATCTGGAAAAGGCGGGTTTGCGGGCCCGGGTGGTCGGCGACGGCAAGCAGGCCTTGGACCTCATTGGGCGCGAGCAGCCTGACCTCGTCGTGCTGGATCTCATGCTTCCCGGCCTGGACGGCCTGGAGGTCTGCCGGCGCCTCCGCGGGAGCCCGGCCACCCGGGGGATCCCCGTGATCATGCTGACCGCCAAGGCCGAGGAGGTGGACCGGATCGTGGGGCTGGAGATGGGCGCGGACGACTACGTTCCCAAGCCGTTCAGTCCGCGCGAGCTGGTGGCCCGGGTCAAGGCGGTCCTCCGGCGTGCGGCCGCGCCCCCGGAACCCAGCGAAGCGCCCGTGATGGTAGGCAGCGTGCGCCTCGACCCAGTACGGCATGAGGTGACGAAGAATGGTGAGCCTGTCCCCCTGTCCGCCATGGAGTTCCGTCTCCTGGAGTTCTTCCTGCGCCATCGCGGCCGTGTGTACAGCCGGACGCAACTGCTGGATCAGGTCTGGGGGCAAGACCGCTTCGTGGAACCCCGCACCGTAGACGTCCACATCCGGCGATTGCGCGAGAAGATCGAGGATGATCCGCGAAACCCTGCGCTGATCCTGACCGTCCGCGGCCTCGGTTACAAATGCAGCGAAGAAGAGAAATGACCAATGTCAGAGAAATGACCAATGTCCAATGACCAAATCCCAAAGGAATTGAGTTCCAAAATCCCGTTGGTCATTGGTCATTGGAATGCGGTCATTGGCCCATTGGTCATTCCTCGTTGATTGGTCATTGGTCATCGGGTCATGAGGTTCGGTATCTCGACGAAGGCTATTCTTCCCATCGCCACGCTGACCGCCTTCAGCCTGACGCTGGTGGGTCTGTACCTGGAGCGGCAGCAGCGGGCTGTTGTTGTGGCGCAGGTAGTTGCCCGACTCGAAGCCGAGGCCTCGCTCTTGTCTCGCGAGGTCGCGGCCGCGGTATTGCAGGGTGACGCCTGGGCGCGTGAGGCTGGGGAACGAGCAAAGGCCCGGATCACGGTGATCGCCTCCGATGGACGGGTGCTGGCCGATTCCGAGGAACCGTCGAGTCAGATGGAGAACCACGTGAGTCGCCCCGAGGTAGCAGAGGCGCTGGCGAAGGGCAGTGGTCATGCGCTGCGGTTTAGTGAGACGTTGAAGCGGGACCTCTTGTACTTTGCCCGGGTCATTCCCCAGCACGATGCAGGCTTCCTGGTTCTTCGCCTCGCCGTTCCCATGCAGGAGGTCATCCTCGGGTTCAGCCGGTTCCGGCGCGATTTCCTGGCGGGCGCGGTAATCTCCCTCGCCTTGACGGTCGGCATTGCCTACCTCTGGGCCCGGAGAATCACGCTGCCCTTGCGTCAGATGGTCGGATTCGCCAAGACCGTGGCGCAGGGGGAGTTGACTCGCCGGCTTCCCGTCCGTTCGCGCGACGAGCTAGGGGAGCTGGCCGGGGCCCTGAACGCCATGGCGGCCGACCTCCACGGGACGCTGCACCGCCTGGAAGCCGAGGGCCAGCGCATCCGCGCGATCATGGAGAGCATGGCCGAGGGCCTGCTGGTCATTGACGCGCGCGGCCACATCTCCCTCGTTAACCCGGCGTCTGAGGCCCTCCTGGGCATCAAGCGGGAAAACGTGCTTGGGCAGACACCGCTAGAGGCGGTGCGAAGTCACGAGCTGGACGATCTGCTCAAGACGGCAGCTCAGCGCGAAGGCGCGATCAGCGCCGAGATCACCCTGGTCTATCCGCACCGGCGCATCCTGGCAGGAACGGCGGTGGTTATCCGGGACACCGATGGCGCGATGCAGGGGACGGTCCTAGCCCTCCGTGACGTCACGCAGCTCAAGCGCCTGGAGGAAGCGCGAATGGAGTTCGTGGTCAACGTGTCCCACGAACTGCGTACCCCCCTGACTGCCATCCGAGGGTATACCGAGACCCTCCTCGACCACGGTCTGGAGGAGCGGGAGGAGGCCCGGAAGTTTCTGGAAATCATTCACCGGCACGCCGAACGGCTGGGGCGCCTGCTGAACGACCTCCTGGATCTCTCCAACATCGAACTGGAGCGAACCCCGCTATCCATCCGGTCGGTACCCGTGGCTGAGGTCATCCGCCACGCTGCGGCGATGCTCTTGCCCCAGGCCGAGCAGAAGTCCATCCATCTTGTCACCACCGTGCCTACCGAATTGCCGGCGGTCATGGCGGATCGCGACCGTCTGGTCCAGATCCTGGTGAATCTCATTGACAACGGCGTCAAGTACACCCCCGAGGGCGGCATGGTCACGGTCCGCGCGGAGCATGTTCCTGGGGATGGGGAGCGAAGATTGGACGTTAGGGAATCTGGATCGGAGGCCTCATCTGGCACCCGGCCCCTGGGCCCTGGCCCCTGGGTTGAGATCGTCGTGGAAGACACCGGGATCGGCATCCCCGAAAGAGATCTTCCTCGGATCACCGAGCGCTTCTACCGTGTGGACAAGGCCCGCTCGCGCGAGCTGGGCGGGACCGGCCTGGGCCTCGCCATCGTGAAGCACTTGGTCCAGGCACACGGCGGCACCCTCTCTATCGAGAGCGAAGTCGGCCGGGGTACCACCGTCCGCTTCACCCTACCCGCTGCGGTGGGGTAAGGCGCTCCCGTGGAATGGAATGTTTGCTTCCCACTCTGAACCGTAGTAAAGTTCGTTCCCCTGAACGCAATCCTCGGACTGGGGATCCGAACATTGTCGCTGTAGAACGCGAGGCGTTATGCGAGCCATCGACAGCTGGAAACTAAAAGCCCAACGGCTCAAAGTCGAAGTCTATGCCCTCTATCTTGCCTACAAGGACCCGAGAACACCATGGTACGCGAGGTGCTTCGCAGCCTGCGTTGTAGGTTATGCGTTCAGCCCAATTGACCTCATCCCTGACCCGATCCCGATACTAGGGTACTTGGACGACCTGGTGCTGGTCCCGCTCGGGATCCTCTTGGTGAGGCGGATGATCCCGGATGCCGTGCTCGCCGAGTGCCGAGAAAGGGCGAAGGATCTCGTAGAGAGACCTACGAATTGGGTGGCGGCCGCGGTCATTATTGCCATCTGGATTCTTCTGGCCGCGGCGGTGACCCTTTGGCTTGTCGGATATTTCAGAGGCTCAAAATAGGCCGCTCTCAAAGACCAGGACTCTTAGCACGACCTGAGTTGAGAGGAACCGAGTATATGAACCGACCGTCCGCGGAAGCGGTCCGCCGCATCCGAGTTGAGATCGGGGCCCGAGTTATCAAGTTCCTCGATACTCTGGGCGAACCCCGCCTTTAGCGATCGGCACCCCCGCAGTTCACTCAGATTTCACCTGCCTGTCATCCACGCGTCACTCGACATTCCTATCCTCCTGCCAGAGTTTCCACTATTCACAGGTTTTCGTGGGCTGGTCGGCTTCGTCGGAGACAAACCGGACCGCCTGAGGCTGCTTGTCCCTCGACTTGCCGGCGAAGGATTACGGGCGATTACAGCCGGTTACGCTCGGAGAGCGGCGGCATGACACCTCTCAGCACCATGCATTTCGTCGAGATTTCACTCGCCTGTCATGCGCCTGTAACAAATGGAGCCCATAGTGTCTGGCAGAGGGGAATGGTTCGTAGGAGCATCGCTCATGAAAACATTTCTGGATACCGCATTGTTCGTTGCCTGGGTCGCCGCGTATCTGGCGACAATCTCCTGGGTCAGCCGCTACCGGAAGGCAAGGGTTCACGCGTTGGGGCCATGGGGACGGAGCGATTACCGGGCCGACAAGGACATCACCTTGTGGCTCACCGTGTTTGTCCTCGGCGTCTTACTGTTCTTCCTGGCGTATGTCGCGACTAGGGCGGTCAGCCATATCCTCTGATCGCAGTTACCCTACGTTTCAGAACACTCTGCTGGAATCCCATGAAAACAAAGGGGAGAAGTCACGAGGTCACGACTCTCTGTGTGGTCTTCAGATCCTCAAGCAAGGGAGGCAATGGATGAACGGGTTTAAGAGCCTGCGTATGTTGACGACTGTGATCTTTGCTGCCCTCCTGTTGTCCGTCGGGTATGGCAGCCGGCCGGTCTCCGCCCAGATGCTGATGAACGGGGCCGGGGCGACCTTCCCCTATCCGATCTACTCGAAGTGGTTCGACGAGTACACCAAGGTGGATCCGAGCGTTCGCTTCAACTATCAGTCGATCGGCAGCGGCGGCGGCATCCGGCAGATTACGGAGCGGACCGTAGACTTCGGTGCCTCCGACGGTCCGATGACCGACGATCAGCTCAAGAAGGCGCCCGGCGACCTTCTCCACATCCCGACGGTCCTAGGCGCGGTGGTCGCGACCTATAACCTGCCGGGCGACCCAAAGCTTCGGTTCACTCCCGACGTCCTGGCCGACATCTTCCTTGGAAAGATCACCAAGTGGAACGACTCGCGCATCGCGTCGGTGAACCCCGGCGCGTCGCTGCCGGACACGCCGATCATTGTCGTCCACCGCTCCGACGGGAGCGGCACCACGTACATCTGGGTGGACTACCTGTCGAAAGTGAGCAAGGAGTGGGAGCAGAAGGTCGGACGCGGGACCTCGGTGAACTGGCCGGTGGGTCTGGGCGGCAAGGGCAACGAGGGCGTGTCCGGCCAGGTCAAGAGCATGCCGGGTGCGATTGGCTACGTCGAGTTAGCCTACGCCATCAAGAACAACCTTCCGGCGCCGATGGTCCGGAATCATGCCGGGAAGTTCGTCCAGCCGAGCATCCAGAGCACGACGGCCGCGGCAGCAGGTGCGGCCAAGAACATGCCCTCGGATTTCCGTGTTTCGCTGACGAATCCGCCCGGCGATGACGCATATCCGATCGCCAGCTTCACGTGGCTCCTGGTCTACAAGGACCAGGCCGATGCGGCGAAGGGCAGAGCGATGGTGAAGTTCCTCTGGTGGGCGATCCACGACGGTCAGAAGTACACATCGGATCTCCTCTATGCGCCGCTTCCGTCCCAGGTCGTGAAGGAGATCGAGGGGAAGATCCGACAGATCACGTATCAGGGGAAGCCGCTCCTCGCGGCTCGCTGACCAATCCAATGTCCAGAATCATGGTGCGGGAGGGAGGGACGGCTGAGGGGCTGTCCCCCCCTCAATTTGCACGCCCGACGAGCACGAAGGGGAGATGGGGCGACCGACTGTTTCGCCTCCTCATCCGCGCCGCCGCGCTGGCCCTGTTGGTCATCGTCGTGGGATTGGTCATCGTCATGATCAGGGCGGCCCTCCCCTCGATCCAGGCGTTCGGCTGGCGGTTCCTGGTGACATCGAGGTGGGACCCGGTCGCGGAGGTCTTCGGGGCCCTCCCCCTGATTTACGGGACCCTCGTCTCGTCGCTCCTGGCCCTGCTGATTGCCGTGCCTCTGGGTATCGGCGCCGCGGTGTATCTCTCCGAGGTGGCGCCCCCCTGGATCAGCCCACCCATCTCGTTTCTCATCGAACTGCTGGCAGCCGTGCCCAGCGTCGTCTATGGTCTCTGGGGGATTTTTGTCCTCGCCCCCTGGCTCCGGACTCAGGTCCAACCGGCGCTGGGCGCGACCCTGGGATTCCTGCCGCTGTTCCAGGGACCGCCGTATGGGGTGGGAATGCTCGCTGCGGGGTTGATCCTGGCCATTATGGTCGTGCCCTTCATCATCGCCGTAAGCCGGGAGGTCCTTCTAGCCGTCCCCAATGAGCAGCGGGAAGCCGCCCTGGCTCTCGGGGCCACCCGCTGGGAGACGACGCGGTTGGCCGTCCTCCGCTATGCGAGATCCGGCCTCACCGGCGCCGTCCTCCTCGGTCTCGGCCGGGCATTGGGAGAGACGATGGCCGTCACCATGGTCATCGGAAACCGCCCGGAGATCTCCGCGTCGCTCTTCGCTCCGGGCTACACGATGGCGAGCATGATCGCCAACGAGTTTGCCGAGGCGACATCCGACCTCTACCTCTCTGCCCTGATCGAGGTGGGCCTGCTCCTCTTCGTTGTGACGGTGGTCGTCAATGCCCTGGCCCGCCTCCTGGTCTGGAGCGTGGGTGGGACGGTGAAGGAGGTGCGGGAGTGAAGGCCCGGGCGCGCCGCATCGTCAACATGACGATGGGATGGCTCACCGCCCTGTCGGCGATGGTGGTGGTCCTTCCCCTGATCCTGATTCTGGTCTTCCTTGTGTACCAGGGGGCCTCAACGGTCAATCTCGATTTCTTCACCCGGCTGCCCAAGCCTGTGGGGGAGCCGGGCGGCGGCATGGCCAATGCCATCGTCGGGACACTTATTCTCGTCGGCTTGGCGTCCTGCCTCGGCCTTCCGCTGGGAATCCTTGGCGGCGTCTATCTCGCGGAGTCACGGGACCGGCGCCTTCCCTGGGTGATCCGTTTCCTGGCGGATGTGCTGAACGGCGTCCCGTCCATCGTGATCGGCATCTTCGCTTACACGATCGTGGTGCTCCCCATGCGGCGGTTTTCTGCGCTGGCGGGGGGCTTCGCGTTGGCGGTCATCATGCTCCCCATCGTGCTCCGGACGACCGAGGAACTGGTGCGTCTCGTCCCCGCGTCGCTCCGGGAGGCAGCTCTCGCCCTCGGGATCCCCGAGTGGAAGGTCATGCTGCGCGTGGTTCTCCCGACGGCTCGGGCGGGGATCATTACTGGCGTCATGGTTGCGGTGGCCCGGATCGCGGGGGAGACGGCCCCCTTGCTCTTCACGGCCTTCGGGAACCGCTTCTGGCATCAAGGGCTGCTTCAGCCCATTGCCGCCCTGCCGCTCCAGATCTTCGCATACGCCATTGCCCCTTACGAGGACTGGCACCGGCAGGCCTGGGCCGGCGCCCTCGTTCTAATAGTGATGATCTTTTTGTCGAGCTTCATCGCTCGAATCGTGACCAAGGGCCGCTATAGCGGGTTGAGGTAAGCATGGCGGATGGTATCGTTGTTAGGCAACTCAACGCCTGGTTCGGCGCCCTCCACGTGCTGCGGGGCATTGACCTGAACATTGCTCCCGGGGCCGTCACGGCCATCATCGGCCCCTCGGGCTGCGGCAAGTCCACCTTCATCCGGTGCCTGAACCGGATGCACGAGGTTGTCCCCGGGGCCCGCGCCCAAGGACAGGTCCTCCTGAACGGAGAAGATCTGTACGGCCCGGGGGTCGATCCGGTGCAGATCCGGCGACGCATCGGCATGGTTTTCCAGAAACCCAATCCGTTTCCGACGATGTCTGTGTTCGACAACGTGGCGGCGGGCCTGAGGCTGGATGGCGTTAGGAATCACGCCCTCCTCGATGAAGCGGTGGAGCAGGCGCTTCACCATGCGGCGCTGTGGGACGAGGTGAAGGACCAGCTTGGAAAGTCGGGCGCGAGTCTCTCCGGAGGGCAGCAGCAGCGGCTCTGCATCGCCCGGGCGCTGGCCGTCAGGCCCGAAGTGTTGCTCATGGACGAGCCCTGCTCAGCACTCGACCCGATCGCCACAGCCAAGATCGAGGAGCTCATCGTCGAACTGAAGAAGGAATTGACGATCGTCATCGTTACCCATAATATGCAGCAGGCGGCGCGGGTGTCCGAGACGACGGCCTTTTTCCTGTTGGGCGAGCTGGTGGAGTTCGACAAGACCACCCGGATCTTCACTAACCCCAGCGACCGGCGCACAGAGGATTACATCACCGGGCGATTTGGCTGATCCAAAATCTTTCACCTCACGTTTCACGCCTCACGCTTCACGTTTGGCGGAATGCACCAGTGAGGTCCCGATGCAGCGGCACTTTCACGAAGAACTGGAGCTGGTCAAGGAAAAGACCCTGAAGCTGGGTAGCCTGGTGGAGACCATGGTGGAGCAGGCCGTGTCCTCCCTGGTGGACCGCGATTCCCACCTGGCAGAGCAGGTCATCGCCTCCGACGAGAAGGTGGACGTCCTGGACCTCGAGATCGAGGAGGACTGTCTTCGCCTGTTGGCCCTGCACCAACCGGCGGCCAAGGACCTTCGCTTCATCACCACCGCCATGAAGATCACCACGGACCTGGAGCGCATGGCGGACCAGGCGGTGAACATCTGCCAGCGGGCCATCGAACTGAACGAGGAGCCCCAGCTCAAGCCGTACATCGATATCCCCATCATGAGCCAGCTCTCCCAGAAGATGATGAGGGAGGCCCTGGACGCCTTCGTGTGCAGGGATGCCGACCTGGCCCGCCAGGTCATCCCGGCCGACAACAAGGTGGATGCCCTGAAGAACCAGGTCTTCCGGGAACTCCTGACCTTCATGATGGAGGACCCGCGGACGATCCCCCGGGCCATTCGTCTGATCCTGGTCTCACGCCACCTGGAGCGGATCGCCGACCACGCCACTAACATTGCGGAGATGGTCGTCTTCCTCGTCGAGGGGAAAACCATCCGCCACGCGCCCAAAGAAGCGAGTCAGCCTTCCCGCCTCTCCGACAGGACGTGACGCCCCAGGACGCGCCGCAGAGCAACGTCCCCACAGGGACCTCCGGAGTACCTGAGAGAGTGGCTCCGGGAGCCTGTGGGCTCTCCATTGACACCTGGCCCTGAATGTACGAATATGGTTTATATGGAAGTGGAGGGAGCGGGAGCCCCCGGGAGGAAAACCATGGAAAAGGGAACCTGGACGGTGAAGGTCGGCCTCGCCCAAATGCTGAAGGGCGGGGTCATCATGGACGTGGTCACCCCGGAGCACGCGAAGATCGCCGAGGACGCCGGCGCCTGCGCCGTCATGGCCCTGGAGCGTGTCCCGGCAGACATCCGGGCCGCGGGGGGCGTCGCCCGGATGGCCAATCCCACGGTCATCGAGGCCATCAAGCGGGCCGTCAGCATCCCAGTGATGGCCAAGTGCCGGATCGGGCACTTCGTCGAGGCGCAGATCCTCGAGGCCTTGGGTGTGGACTACATTGACGAGTCCGAGGTCCTCACCCCGGCCGACGAGGAGCACCACATCTACAAGCATCCGTTCACAGTCCCGTTCGTCTGTGGCTGCCGCGACTTGGGCGAGGCGCTTCGGCGGATCGGCGAGGGCGCGGCCATGATCCGGACCAAGGGCGAGGCGGGGACGGGCAACGTCGTCGAGGCTGTCCGCCACGCTCGCGCGGTCCTGGGGGCCATCCGTCGGCTCCAGGGGCTCAGCCAGGACGAATTGATGGCCGAGGCCAAGAACCTGCGGGCGCCCTACGAACTGGTCGTGGAGGTCGCGCGGACCGGGCGCCTCCCCGTCGTCAACTTCGCCGCGGGCGGAATCGCCACGCCGGCCGACGCCGCCCTGATGATGCAACTCGGGGTGGACGGGGTGTTCGTCGGCTCCGGCATCTTCAAGTCGGCCGATCCTGCCTCCCGCGCCAAGGCCATCGTCCAGGCCACGACGCACTTCAAGGACCCGAGGATCCTGGCGGAAGTCTCCCGGGGCCTGGGAGAAGCCATGCGAGGTATCGAGCTAGGCACGCTGAAGCCCGAGGAACACCTCGCAACGCGGGGCTGGTAGCTCAACAGTTCTCAATGACCAAATCCCCCCTCTCCCTCCCCTCTCCCCACGGTGGGGGAGAGGGACAGGGTGAGGGGAGAACGCATTGGTCATTGGTCATTTGTCATTGGTCATTCACCGTGGCCACGATCGGTGTGTTGGCTCTGCAAGGTGACTTCCGGGAACACCGGGAAGTCATAGAGCGCCTAGGGGCAGCCGCTCCCGAAGTGCGGCTTCCGAAGGACCTGGAGGGATTGAACGGTCTGATCATTCCGGGGGGCGAGAGCACGGCCATCGTCCGACTCATGCGGACGTCAAATCTGCTAGATCCGCTCAGGAAAATGGCCGCCGATGGCTTCCCCATGTGGGGTACCTGCGCCGGGATGATCCTTTTGGCCAAACGGCTGGACGCCAGCGGCGTCCCCGCCCTGGAGGCCATGGACATTGGCGTGCGCCGGAACGCCTTCGGCCGCCAAGTAGACAGCTTCGAGGCCGATCTCCATGTATCCGCCCTAGGAGATCCTCCGTACCGAGCGGTCTTCATTCGCGCCCCCATCATTGAGGACGTCGGCCCCGCGGTCGAAGTACTGGCCCGCCTCGCAGACGGCACTCCCGTGGCCGCTCGCCAGGGCCGCCTCCTGGCGACCGCCTTCCACCCTGAACTCACCCCCGATCACCGCTTCCACTGGTTCTTCCTGCAAGAAATCGCGCGACAGGCGTAGCGCGAGTTGCCCCCTCAACAACGGTCCGCGTAAGTAAAGACCGGTCAAGGTCCGTGTCGCCTGCCGAAACGTCTCGCTATGCCTGAATCCGAGCGGCTAGGTTAGCTTTCGGCGGGCTTGGATCGGCGGGTCACGATTTTCGCGGCCACGATCCCGACCTCGTAGAGCAGGCACATGGGGAGGGCCATCATGGTCTGGTTGAAGATGTCCGGGGTGGGGGTGAGGATCGCGGCGATGATGAAGTTGATCAGGATGGCGTACTTCCGGTTCCGGGCTAGGAACTGCGGAGTGACCAGCCCGAAGCGTGCCGCGATGGTCATCGCCAGAGGCAACTCGAAGATCACTCCGAACGCCAGGAGGAACTTCACGGTGAAATCCACGTACTCGCCGAACCGGGGCATCTGCTGGATCGTGGGATCGAAGGTCAGGAGGAAATTCATGGCCAGAGGGAGGACGATGAACAAGCAGAAGATCACACCGACGAGGAAGCTGACCGTGGACAGGACCACAAAGGGGAGGGCGAACCGCCGCTCTTTCGGATAGAGGCCTGGCACGATGAACTTCCAGATTTGGTAGAGGACGATGGGAAGCGCCAGCAGGAGTCCGCCCATGAAGGCGACCTTGAAATGGACCCAGAGCGTCTCAGCGGGGCCGAGGGCAGTGAGCTTGGCGATGGGGGGCTTGTGGGCAAATCCGATGAATGGAAACTGCCGCCCCATGATGATGTCGGTCGTGAGGGGCCACTGGAGGATCTGGAGAAGGATGTTCCGGAAATTGAAGGCAAGGATAAAGGCGATGCCGATGGCCGAGAAGCAGACGATCAGCCGCTTTCTGAGCTCTTCCAGGTGCGCCAGGAAGGGCATCTTGGCGTCGTCAGGCATTCCGGGTCTCAACGGGCTGGGCAGGGACGCGGGACGAGGTCTCGGCCTGCGGTCGGTGCTCCCCAGGCGCTTCCTGACCTTCCTTTGCCTCGCTGGTTTCGGGTGGGGCCGAGGCCGTGGCGGTTTCGGTCGTTTCCTCGGCCGTAGTCTCGCCGACCTGCTCCCCCGGGGCAGGGGTCTCCGTCGGCACCTCTGCCGCGACGCTCGCGGGTGGCGTCGCGCTGGCGTCGGTTGGGGCGTCAGCCGGGGTCGGGCCCGGGGGCGTCTCAAGAGCGGGCGAGGCCCCCTCGGCGAGGGTGGTGGAAGGGACGGCCTCTGGGGGAGAGGAGGGGGCCTCCTCCCGTTCTGCGAGTTCGACCTCGCGCTGGATGCCGTCGCGCAGCTCGTCGGAGGCGCGCCGGAGTTCCCCCATGGCCTTGCCGATCGTTCGCGCGATCTTGGGCAGCTCCTTCGGCCCGAAGACCAAGAGGGCGAGGACGAAAATCAGCATGAGTTCCGGCATGCCGATACCAAACATTCACTGAACTCCTACGGCTCGATTTGTGCTTGGCCTCCGATCGGAAGCGAACGTGAGGGTACAATCGGCGTCAGGCAAAGTCAAGGCAAATGGCCCGGCGACCAGACGCCCGGAGTCCCTCCGGGAACGCCGGATTTTCGCGGATAGTATGCCCTCAGCCTTCCCTTCTGCCGACAGGGTCGGTGCCCCGAACACGTGGCCTGGAAGTGTTCTGAAATTGTGAGTGGGACGTCCACAGCGTCCCAATGGGGCGGATCGTTTCGTCAAGGCGGGTAGGGGCCTGCGGGAGGTCTCCTTGACATCCCAACACAGCCTATGATCTACTAATCGCCTATTCATCAGCCTGCGTCAGCGATGGAGATCTCACGATGCTCGATCTTCTCATCACAGGGGATGCAGTGTGGGATGGTCAGGCGATCCCTGGAGTGGGTCTCGGGGTGCGCGACGGGCGCATCGCGGGCTGGTTCGAGCCGGGTTACGCCCCGCCCGCTCGGGAACGCGTGGATGCTGCGGGCCTCCTGATCTTCCCGGGGTTCATCGACGCCCACGTCCACTGCGCCAGTACGCCATTTGAGGGCGTGCCTGCCGCGACTGCGGCAGCAGCCGCGGGCGGCGTCACGACCATTGTGGACATGCCCTTCGACGCCCCGGCCGGGATCTCCACCGTGGAACAGTTTACCGCCAAGCTGACACGGATCCGAGAGCAGACCCGCGTGGACTGCGCCATGCTGGCGGCCGTGAAAAAGGAGACCCTGGATCAGATTCCCGGTCTGGCAGCCGCCGGGGCCTGTGGCTACAAGATGTCTTTGTACGATACGGACCCGGTGCGCTTCCCCATCGTCCCGGATCCGTTCCTGCTGGAAGCCTTCCGTCGCGTGGCGCAAACCGGGTTGCACGCGGGCGTCCATGCGGAGAACGATCTGATCGTCCAGGAATCGGTCCGCCGGCTTCGCGCCGCCGGTCGAACCGCGCCGCGCGACCACTGTCTCAGCCGCCCCCCCATCGCGGAGATCGAGGCCACCCTCCGTGCCTGCGAGTTCGCGCGCGAAACGGGCGTCCGCCTGCACATCCATCACGTCTCGCATCCCCGGTGCATCGAGTTGGTCCAGCGGTATCGCCGCGAAGGGGTGCGGGTCACCACGGAGACGTGTCCGCATTACCTGCTGCTCACCATCGACGACATGGATCGCCTCAAGGCCCTGGGCAAGATCAATCCTCCGCTGCGGGAGCGGGCGGATGTCGAAGCCCTGTGGGCTGACCTGGCGGCGGGACGGATCGACCTCGTGGCTTCCGATCACGCGCCCTGGCCGCCGGAAAACAAGAACAAGCCTGACATCTTCGACAACGGGTCGGGCGCCCCAGGGGTGCAGACGCTGGTTCCCCTCCTGCACAGCGAGGGCGTGGCAAAAGGACGCATCACCCTCGGGCGCTTCGTCGAGGTCCTCAGCCGCAATGTCGCCCGGACCTTCCGGCTCCCCCCGACCAAGGGAGAGCTTCGCCCGGGCGCCGATGCCGATCTGGTGCTCCTGGACCCCAAGAAGGAATGGGTCGTGCGCGACGACCAGATGCTGTCCAATGCGCGCTGGACGCCGTTCGCCGGTATGAAGGTGCAGGGGCAAGTGGTCGCCACCATGGTCCGGGGGCGCTTCGTGTATCGGGACGGGCAGGTCCTGGCCAAGCCCGGCGACGGCCGCTTCGTACCCGGCATGAAGTAAGAGCGTTCGACAGTTCGGCTTTTTCCGCCCGTGGCGGATTCGGCGGTTTACAAGACATTGAGAGCTATTAGGGGGCCTAGATCCGATGGAACAGCCGAACTGCCGAATCCGCCACAGGCGGAAACCACCGAACGTTTTCCGGAAAGAGCAATGCACATCCTCCTGATCAACCCGAACTCCACCGCCTCCATGACAGCCGGGATCGAGAAGGCGGCGCGCGCGGTTGCGCTCGCCGAGACGGTGGTCAAGGCCGTGAATCCCGAGGGGACGCCGCCGGCCATCGAGGGCTATGCCGACGACGCGCTGGCCGTGCCAGCCGTCCTGGCGCTGGCCGAGGCCGAGGCGGACCGCTGGGACGCGATCATTATCGCCTGCCATGGCGACCCGGGCCTGGACGCGCTGCGGGAACGGCTGTTGAACCCCGTGATCGGGATCGGGGAGGTCTCCTTCCTGGCCGCCTGCGCGGTCGGCCACCGGTTCTCTGTGCTCTCGCTTCTGCCGCGCCTCATCCCCAAAAAGCGAGAGCAGGTGCGGCGTGCCGGCCTGGCCGATCGATTGGCCTCGGTTCGGGCGCTGGGCGTGGGCGCAGTGGAGAGCTACGAGGGCCGCGATCGCCTCATGGATCGGTATCGGGCCGAGGGACAGGCGGCGGTTCGGGAGGACGGCGCCGATTGTCTGGTGCTGGGTTGCGCCGGGATGGTCGGAGTGGCGGAGGAGTTACAGGCCTACCTGGGCGTACCCGTGGTGGATCCGGTGGTGGCTGCAGTGAAACTCGCGGAGGCGTGCGGACCCGTCCGCCGGGGCCGCCGGGTGCGATAGGTCGCACCCGGTCGAAGTCCAAGAGGAGGAGGTGAGGCGGGGCGAGCCCCCGGACGTCGCGCACGAGATCCGCGGGGGATCGAGGGAGGGGTTAACCCCATGCCGAGGAGGGTAGAGCCATGGCGGCAAAAGCGGGTGAATTTACCATTCCTCTGGCCAAGATGTCGATCAAGCCCGTGCCGGGGCGGGTGGACTCCAAGGGGATCGTCAGCTCGATCTTCCTGTCTCTGGCCATGATCGGGCTGCTCCAGTTCGCCGAGCGACTGGACACCTTCTTCTTCGGAGGCCTCTTCCCCGTCGCGGGTCGGATCATCTCCATCACCATGATCGGGCTGGGGACCATGCTCTACGGCCTGGTGGGCGGGATCATCGTGGCCGACATCAATCCCCTCATTGCCACGGCCACGGGGACGAGCCCCATCGCCCCCTTCTGGTTGCTCACCAACGCGGCCCAGGCGGTTTGCGCGTGGCTGGTGGGGGCGCGGTTCAAGAACGTCATCTCCTGGCCCTGTGTCGTGGCGTACACGGTGGCGGCCTCCGTGGTGCTGGTGGCCATGTACATTCCGCTCCACGTCTTCTACTTCAAGATGCCCTGGCAGAAGATGCTGAACCTGTATGCGTTCCAGACGCTGCTCTCCATCCCGGTCCCGGCCATCTTCCTGCGGGGGCTGCTGGGCGTGATCCGGAACGCGGGGTTCGTGGAAGAGTAAGGCGGTCGCAGGTCGGACATGGCCCGCTTGCTGTACACCTTTGCCCTGGAAGGTCGCTCCTGGGTCACTCGACTTCACCCGATGACGATGGCCACGCTGGTTCTCAGCGTGGCCATCGTCGCCTTCTCGACGTTGCACCTCGGTGTCCTAGGGGCCACGCTCCTCGTCCTGCTCCTCTTCATGGTCGTCGGGCGTCTCCCCACCCGGACCACCCTGGCACCCATGGTCCTCATCCTCCCGCTCTGTTTCTTCATCACGCTGATCCAGACCCTGGCTCGGCCCGAGGGTATCGTGGCATCCTGGAACCTGCTTGGGCGTGAAATCACGATCTCGGCCGTGGGCTTCATCTTGGGCCTGCGGATCACCCTGCGGGTGGTGCTCCTGGCGATGATCCTCACGATCTTCTTCACGGTGGTCCATCCGGCCAAGTTCACCAAGGCCCTGTGCGACCTCAGGGTCCCCTTCAAATACGCCTACAGCTTCACCCTGGCCCTGCGCTTCCTCCCCCTGATGCTGGAGGAGCTGGCCACCATCAAGAACGCCCAGCAGTCCCGGGGATATGATATCGATCAGGTGAACCCTTTCCTGCGGGTCTTCCGTATCTTCCCCCTGATGGTTCCCCTGGTTCTCATCGCCCTCCGCCGCGCCTCCACGATCGCCCTGGCGCTGGACCTGCGGGCCTTCGATGCCCGTCCGGACCGGACGTTTTTCGTGGACGTGAATCGGGGCCCGCTCGACCTCGGCCTGCGGGCGGTCGGGCTCAGCGCCGCGGCCGTAGTGTTGATCGCGGCCATCGCGGGCTGGCTCTGAGGACCGTCATGCCCATCCTGAGCGTGCGGAATCTCACCTTCACCTATCCGGGCGTGACCGAGCCGGCCCTGGCCGGCGTCTCCTTCGACGTGGAGCGCGGGGAGTGCCTGGCGATATTCGGCGCGGCCAAGAGTACCCTGTGCCTGTGTCTCGCTGGCGCCATCCCGCACCTGATCTCGGGACAGATGGAGGGAGAGGTGATCGTGGATGGCCTCTTAACGCGCGCCGTCCGCCTGCCGGAACTCGCCACCAAGGTGGGCATGGTTCTCCAGGACCCGGAGAACACCCTGTTCAACATCACCGTGGGGGGGGATGTGGTCTTCGGCATGGAGAACCTGGGGGTGCCTCGGGACGAGATGGCCGCCCGGATGGAGGAGGCCATGACCCTGGTGGGGCTGGCGGGGTTTCACGCGCGAATGTCCCACGAGCTGTCCGGCGGACAGAAGCAGCGGGCCTCCGTCGCCGCCGTCCTGGCCATGCGCCCCAGCATTCTGATCCTCGACGAGCCGACCCGCGAGTTGGACCCGCTGGGAACGGAAGAGGTGTTCGGCCTCCTGGCCCGCCTGAAGGAGCGCGGCACCACCATCGTGATCGTAGAGAACGATCCGGACCACGTGGCGCCCCTGGCGGACCGAATGCTTTTGCTGCGGCACGGGCGCGTAGAAGTCCTCGCGCCACCCCGCGAGTTCTATGCGCGCGTTCGGGACGACCCGAAGATCCGGTTCCCGCAGGTCACGGAGCTCTACCTTGCGCTCCAGGGGCGGGCCGCTCTCCCCGGGCGAATTCCCATCACCCTGGAAGAAGGAATCGAGACCCTTGGCCCTCTCTACCGGCGCGTCTGCCATTGAAGTGACGGATCTCCACTTCGTCTACCCTTCGGGCGTCGCCGCCCTGCGGGGCGTGAGCCTCACCATCGCTGCCGGCGAATTCGTCGGCGTCATCGGGCAGAACGGCTCGGGAAAGACCACCCTGGTGAAACACTTCAACGGGCTCCTCAAGCCCACGGGTGGCGTCCTCAAGGTGCTGGGTGTGGACACGCGGAGCAAGGGGGTGGCCGAGCTGGCCAAAGTGGCCGGCTACGTCTTCCAGAACCCGGACCACCAGATCTTCTGCAACACCGTTCGCGAGGAGATCGTTTTCGGCCCGCGCAACACGGGGATGCCGGCGTCCGAGATCGAGTCCAGCGTGCGCCACGTGATGGAGCTGCTTGACCTCCAGGGGCTGGAGGACCGTCATCCGTTCCGACTGAGCCGGGGCGAGCGACAGCGACTGGCCATCGCCTCCATCCTGGCCATGCGGCCGCGCATCCTGATCCTGGACGAGCCGACCGGGGGACAGGACCGCCAGCAGGTGAGCCGGCTGATCGCGACGTTACACCAGCTCAACGTCGAGGGGCATACCATTGTCCTCGTGACCCACGACCTCGAGCTCCTGGCCGAGTGCACCGGCCGCGCGCTGGTCATGTTCCAGGGGGAGATCCTCTTGGACGGCACACCGCGTGAGGTGTTCAGGGAGGTGGACACGCTCAAGCGTACCGCCCTGGCCCCGCCCCAAATCACCCGGTGGAGCCTGGCGGTCGGGCTGCCGCGCCTCTTCCTCACGGTGGCGGAGGCGGCCGCGGCCTATCCGGGGGAGGGGTCTGGATCCGGGACCCAGTGAGGGTGGAAGTGACGGAGCGGATCACGGACCGGGTGAACGGAGAGCGGATGGCGGCGGACCTCGCCGCATTGGCGGAAATGACCCGTCGGGAGCAACCGGGCTACACGCGCCTGGCGTATTCCGAGGAGGACCGGCAGGCCCGGGTCTGGCTGCGAGAGAAGATGGCGGCAGCCGGACTGACGGTGCGGCTCGATGCGGCGGCAAACGTCATCGGCCGCCGCGCGGGAGAATCGGAGGCCTCCGTCCTCGTCGTCGGCTCCCACATCGACACGGTGCCGAACGGGGGTCGGTTCGACGGGATCGCGGGTGTAGTGGCGGGCCTGGAGATCGCGCGAGTTCTCCACGAGGCGGGCCGCCGTCTGCGACACCCGCTGGAAGTCATCGCCTTCACCAACGAGGAGCCCAACGCCTTTGGCATCTCCACCGTGGGGAGCCGCGCCATGGCCGGCAAGCTCACCGCGGCACGCGCCAGGGAGCTGCGCGACCCCGGCGGACGGACGTTAGCGGAGGCCGTTGACTTCCTGGGTGGGGACGCCGTCCGCCTGGGCGAGGCACGCCGATCGCGCGGGGCTATCGCCCACTACCTGGAGTTACACATCGAGCAGGGTCCGGTGCTGGATCGGGAGCGGATTCCGGTCGGCGTGGTTACGGGGATAGCCGCCCCCACGCGGCTGCGGGTTCGCGTGGAGGGTCGCCCCGATCACGCGGGCACCACCCCCATGGGCATGCGCAAGGACGCGCTGGCCGGCGCGGCCGAGATCGTCCTGGCGCTGGAGCGCATCGCCACGGACGTGGGAGATTCGGTTGGCACCGCGGGACGTCTGGTCAACCAACCGAACCACGCCAACGTGGTACCGGGCCACGTCGAGATGATGGTGGAGTTCCGCAGCATCTTCCCCGAGCGAATCGCTGCGGTGCGGGCACGCCTCCTGGAGGCGATGCAGGAGATTGCCCGTCGGCGAGGCTTAGAGATCTCGTGGGAGTTCATGATGGAGGAGCGGCCCCTCCAGATTCCGCCCGAGACCGTGGAGCTGGCGGCGGCCGTCTGCGAAGAGTTAGAGATCGCCTTCCGGAAACTCCCCAGCGGGGCCTCTCACGATGCCAACCACATCGCCGAGATTGCGCCCGTTGGCATGCTCTTCGCCCCGAGCGTCGGCGGTCGCAGCCACTGTCCCGAGGAGTTCACCGACACCGCCGACATCGCCGCTGGTACCCGCGCCCTCCTGGGCTTGCTGCTCCGCCTCGACGCCCGTCCATAAGCCCAAACACTTCACCGCCAAGACGCCAAGGACGCCAACGAATTCCTCTAATTCAATTTCTGATGCGGAGAAGCCCCTAACCCGGATTATTCACGAAAACCTGAGACACCCTCACCCGCGCCCTCTCCCACACCCAGAGGGTACCCGGGAGAGGGGCACCCTTCTTGATCCCCTCTCCCCACAGCGGGAGAGGGACAGGGTGAGGGGGCGGCTCCGACGGAAGAAGCGACTTCATGAATAATCCAGGCTAAGTAGCGGGCCCGGAATATTCTGGTTGTTTAGCGATGGATTGTCGAGAGTTGGCGTGCCGTTGCGGCCTCTGTGACCTCGACGGCGAAGTTCTTGGGTTCTAAGGGACGAGGAGGAGCTTGCCGAAGTGCTCGCGGCGTTCCATCACCCGGTGGGCCTCGGCGGCCTCGGCCAGGGGGAAGGCTGCGTGGATCACGGGGCGAAGCCGACTCTCGACCACCAGACTGAATACCTGTCGAAGTTCGGCCGATGTGGCCCGGAAGGAACCCAGCAGGTCGATCTCTCGACGGAAGAACTCGATGATGTCGAGGGGCACGACCTCCCCGGCGTGCGCGCCGCAGACGGCCATACGGCCGCCAGGCACCAGGCAGGCGAGACTCTTGGTGAACACTTCCCCTCCGATGTGCTCGAAGACCAGGTCCACTCCGCGCCCATCCGTATGCTTTCGCACGGCCGCCACCAGATCCTCCTCGCGATAGTTGATGGTCTCGTGGACGCCGAGGGCCTTGGCCTTGGAAAGCTTGGCGTCGCTCCCAGCGGTGGCGATGATCCGTGCACCGGCCAGACGGGCCACCTGGATGGCGGCGGACCCGATGGTGCTTCCGGCGGCCTGGATCAGCACCGTCTCGCCCGCGCGGAGCCGTCCCCGGGTGATCAGCATGTGCCAGGCCGTGCCGAAGGCGATGGGGACGGCGGCGGCTTCCTGAAAGGAGAGCTGCGGCGGGATTGCTTCAATCCCCCAGGCTGAAACAACCGCCAGCTCGGCGTAGCCGCCGGGGCGGTGGATGCCGGGCAGGTTGGGCTTCTGGCACAGGTTGTCGCGCCCTGCGAGACACGCGCCGCACCGGCCGCACGCCGGGGCGATGTGGGCCAGGACGCGGTCCCCGACCAGGACGGAATCCACGCCCGGCGCGAGCGCCACCACCTCGCCGGCGATCTCGCGTCCAAGCGTGTGGGGGAGGACGAGCGGCAGGCGGGAGACGCCGGCGCGGCAATCCACGTCCAGGTGGTTCAGCCCACACGCCCGCACGCGCAGGAGGACGTCACCGGTCATGGGGGCCGGGTCCGGGACATCCTCCAGCCGCAAGACTTCCGGCCCTCCGAACTGATGGAGTCGAACCGCTTTCACTTTCTTCCTCCCTTTGCGCGGGCTATGGGGTGAGCGACGCCAAGACGCCCGTGAGCGCACTGGCGGCCAGGAGCGCCAGCCCGAGTGCCGCCCAGGCCGGATTTTTCGGCGGGGCATCCCGTGTGGTCTTTGCCAGCGGCGCAAGGGGCGACCGCCATACGTTATGCAGTCCGCTGCTATCGAGGCATAGAGCGCTCAGGAATGCCAGCAAGGTGCCCAACAGCGTGAGGGTGAACTTGTCCATTGCCATGATTCTCTCGAGTGATCTGACGGGCCAGCCAGGGGTCGCCCCTTTCGCCCGCACCCTAGTTCCGTACCACGGCAGTGGGCCCGTGTCAAAAGGCAAGGCCGACCCGGACAGAAATTCGGGTCGGCCTGTGTGCTGATGGGAGGAAGGAGGAGAAAGCCTGATCCGAGAAAAAACTTGAACCGCCATGATCACCCAGCGCGAGCGCTGGGTACCCGGGTCGCCAAGAATACGATGTTCCGATCTCTCCACCAAAGAACCCGAAAGCGCGCTCATGGGGCCTTCCGAAGTTCCGTTTGTTTCCCCCAATGAGCCCTTCTGGTCTTGGCGTTCTTGGCGCCTTGG